>Ga0190367_1000342_pt1 | contig 35211 bp, 37 predicted proteins | sample 4872181011_MG_FD_171838 | JGI IMG/M metagenome (GOLD analysis project Ga0190367, IMG submission 171838) | Hydrothermal vent microbial mat bacterial communities from Southern Trench, Guaymas Basin, Mexico - 4872-18-10-11_MG | ecosystem: Environmental > Aquatic > Marine > Hydrothermal vents >... | reverse complement strand
CTATACAACCTTTATTCACCTAAATGTCTAGCATATGTTGAACCTCCAGAGGAAATGCTACTACAGAGATGTATAGTTATTGTAATGAAGATAGCTAGAGAGGTAAAGGAGAAGAGGGATCCAGAACCCGAGGACTTTAAGGACATAAGAAATGAGTTATACTTAGCTAGGTTAACTAGGGCTAACGAAGTCTTCGAAACAATAAATGTAGTTATAGAAGAGCTAAGTAGACTAGGACTATCAGGTAGAGAAATGGAATTGTGGCTACCAATCCTAACAATAGCACGCCTTATAAGTAGAGAGGTTTATGAGAACGTCAAGTCCTATATGCTCGAAGACCTTCAGAAGAGGAAAGAAGAGCTGTACAGTGAGGAAAAGGTAATCTTAAAAGCCATTGAAAAGCTATTTGAAGAACAAGGCAAGGAAGAAATAGTATTCCAGGTAAAGGACCTTCAAGATAAGATTAAGGAAATATTAATAGAGGAAGGAGCATATAATGAATCAACGTTTAGAAAGCAATGGGAAGTTAGAAGACTAGGAAAAATACTAACTAGAATGGGAATAAAGCGAACAGCCATAGGGCCAAAAGAGAATAGAAGATATGCCAGAATAGTGAATAAAGAGGAGCTTAAAGAACTATCAGAAAGATTTGGCTATGTGTGTAGAGTGTGTAATGTGTGTAATTTTTCTGAGAACCAGAGTGCGGGCAGACCTAATGAAGCCGGAAAATCAGGAAGTAAATCAGGTGATTTAGAGGGTTCCGGAGGCCTGGTTTCCGAAAAAATTACACACTCTACACACATTACACACCTAAAAGAATGGAAGATCCCAAGCACTCCTATAAGTAATACTATGGAATTAAAGAATGGAGAAGAACCTATGGAGAGAACTAGGGTGTGTAAAGTACTTGGCAAGGAACATTACACGCAAAAATCAATTGAAAAGTTAAATCTCATTGAAGCTGTGAAGGAAGTTCTTAGAGAAGGAGCTAAGAGCGAAATTGAAATCTACAATGAGTTAATCACCTATCAACGTGAAGGTAGGCTCGAAGAAGGCTTACTAATTAACTATGAGAAACTAGGTAATGTATTAAAGTATCTTGAAGAGAAAGGGGTTATCGCTAAGACTTATAGTGAAAGCGAAGGCGTTGAAAAATACTATCTTCTAGGTGACGGCAATGATTAGTGAAGAGTTCTTTATCAAGTGGTTTCATGGACCCTTAGGGCTTGAGGATTACCGTTACCGTGAAGTAGCTAGAACCATTAACGCAATGAAACTTGAGAAGCCAAGATTTGAAAGAAATAAGGTCTCTGACTGGGTAACCGCACTACCATACATTAAACAATACTATTTCAATGAAAACCTGTATTTATCAATAGCATTCTATAAAGAACCTGCAATAAAGGAGCCTGTATTCCAATACTTATTCTATGATTTTGATTTTGAGTCTGATCCTGACCTAGCTGTTAGGAAGGCCTTAGAGTTTACCAATAGTCTTAGGAAAAGATTCAACATTGATGTAGTACTGATTAGGTCGGGGTTTAAGGGGTTACACATCGTTATACCATTGAGGAGGCTCATAGACTTTGAAACCTATAATTACATTTGGAACTACCTGGTACAACCCTATGATTACTCACTAGTTCTTGATCGTCAGGTATGTGAGCCTAGACGCTTACAGAGAATACCATATACATGGAACATTAAAGTAGTAAACGGCATAACCTATCGAAGGCTATCACGAATAGTAGACTACAACCTAAAGCCCATTAAGGCCGAGGACTTTGACTGGTCAAACTATGAACCCCTAGACCCCAAGCAAATACCAATTGTTAGGATAAGCTTTAACATACCTGAAGTAAAGCCCATTAAAATATACAAGGACACGAGGAATAAGCTACCATTACCCGAGAATATAGAGGACCTCATTAAATGCGAGGCAGTACCCCCATGTATTAAGGCGATAGTTGAAGCAATGATTAAAGTAGGTGACTTAGATCATTATCAAAGGCTAATACTTGTATGGTACCTTAAGTGGATAGGCTACAGTATTGATCAAGTCATTGATTTCTTTAAACAGTATGCTAAAGACTATAATGAGCGCATAACAAGGTATCAGGTAGAATATGCTTATGGCTTAAGGGGTTCACGTAAAGACTGGTTAATGCCAAGCTGCAAGTGGCTTAGGGGTCATGGAATATGCCTTAACTGTGGTTGGGACAGAAACCCAGTAACCTACACCTATAGAAGAGCCCAAGTAAACCCCGGAGTAAGGGAAAAGTTCTTCAATCTAGTAAAAGAGAGGTAGCTAACAATGAACGTTGACTTATCTTCTAGTAGCTTTTATGAGCAGATTATCTCTAAGTTTATTAATAATGAACTTCCCCGCGAAATTAACCGTATTTCTGTAACCGAGCTTGTGGGATGTTTAAGAGCTGCTTATTATCGTAGAATCAAGCCCTTGAAATTTAGGGGTCCCCAGGTTGTTAGGCTTTTCATAGGTAGAGCAGTACACTATGCATTAGAGAAGTTAATTAACGAATACCTAAGTAGCTCTCATGGTGAAGTTAAAAGGGAATTAGAGCTAAACATTGAAGGAAATAAAGTCTACGTCGTAGGTAAAGCGGACCTCATACACCTCGGCGAAGAAGAGGTAGTTATTGAGGTTAAAGTTACTGGACAGGTTCCTGAAGAACCCTACCCTGAACATAAGAAGCAACTACAATATTATTTAGCGCTCTTCAACATATCCAAAGGAGTACTCTTATACATTGATAGGAATGGTAGGTTGAGGACATTTACAGTCAGTAGGGATCCTAGACTATTAGCCGAAGTAGTTGAGAGGACAAGGCAGTTATACATTGCGCTTAAACATAATAAGTTACCTAAACCTGAAAGAAGCAATACATGCTACTTCTGCCCATACAAATGGCAATGCTATAAGCATTAAGTCCATAGCAAAATTTAATGAAACCTAGAGAGGCGTCAATTAATTACTCACTATTATATACATGGTTTAAGGAGCTTCTACTTTACCATTAGCTTCCAACTTTAACTACTAGATAAGAAGGCCATCTTAAACGAATGATTTCTTATCTTCTCGATGATAAGTACATAACAACTACTAAGAAGTTGATAAGGTTCCTAAAGTGTATTAATAAATTTTGATATAGATATAAGGACTATTACTTTATTGTTCTCTGAGTGGTTCTTTTATCTCCTCGGGATTTCATATCTTATTCGCCGGTTTTGTTCACTTAAGAATTTAATTGAGCATCTAAAGCATTCTAATTTACCTCTCCTCTTTAATGGAATGGGTACTACGACTACGCTATTCTTAGTGTTTTGTGTATACATGTCAATGCTAACAGCATAGCTTAAGTCCTCTACATTCCTTTTTATGTCGCGTTGACATTTATTCTCAACACATACACTTATTTGAAGTTGTTTCATAAAGTCCTGTATATTCATTGGTATGTATCCAGGTACTTGTTCTATGGGTAAGTTTACGAGACTAGCTACTTTAGTTATTGAATATTCCGCGAATACGTATGGATTAAGCTTGTAAACATTTAAGAAGTTACCTTTCACAAGCGCTTTTTTCTTATTAAAGACTAGGTCGTTTATTCTTATTATAGGGTTAGCTCTTATAGCTTCCTTCTTAAGTAAACCATCAGGATTTGAGAGTAGCATGTATTCTAGGGTGGCTTCATCTTCTTCGCTAATTATCTGTTTACTTACTAGACGAGCTAGATCTATCTCACCTTCCCTACTACTTATTATCTTCTCTTTGAGAAATCCTATAAGCTTGCGTTTTTGGGTTAGTTTAGTAACCCTATTAACTAGTACTTGGTATTTTCTAAGTCTCTTGAGATGTTCTTCAAGCACTAATAGTTTTTTGAGGTTGTATCGTTCAATGTAATTTCGTATTTCACTTAATCTACTCCATACTCTATACCAAGAGTAAAAATACCATTTATCAAAAACCAATAAATTTAATCCTAAGGTTTGACACCTATGAGGTTATCTTACTAGCCTTTTCGAGGATTTTATTGAGTTTCTTCGTAGCTTTTTCTATTTCCTTATCGTTACGTTCCTTGCAATACAGCGATATTAAGGAATAGCTTTCATAAACTACATCAGCTATTAAGTTACGTATCTTTGCCCGTGTATGCCTACTTCTTACTGTGGTTATTGAAGAATATAGTATGTTCATGGCGGCTATAGATTTAAGTATATACCTTAAGAGCTTGGGATTAAATATATTGAACTCATAGAGGTATTCACGTAGTAGTGAATCGTGTTCCTCTAGAATCTCTCGTATATCTCGTGCTTTTTCAAGTACCTTTAATGCATTTTCCTTTAACTCGTCCTTAATTTTCACACTTGAAGTGTTTTTCATAGAACGCGTCATAATATAATATCACCTATTTTCTTTTCTTTAACTTCAGGTAAATTGTATACCTTGTCGAGTAAACGGTCTAGGGGAGTCTCCATGTACATGTTTAGAACTCTATCTACTATCTGCTTATACTTTTCTGGAAGAACTATCCTCTTTGAATACTTGTAAAACCTGCCTATATCGGGTATTTCTTCGATTTCCACTATTCCTTCATCTTCAAGGACATCGAGTGTATCAAGTACTGCTCTAGAGAAGGGTCCATAAAGCCATTTAAACCATGTAATTTTTATGATCTTGCTACCAAGCTCTTTAATCGCATGATAATCTATTAGGAAGACTAGCTTCATAAGCTTAGTCCTACCAATCCCCCTGCCCTTAATCCTACTATACACCGATATAATGTACAACAATAAGTCTCGTAAATGAATCATTACTCACACCCCCAGAGTATAAGGGTTCTCATTTAAAAGTATATTTTTAAGTTTTTTTATAGATTTAATATAAAATTATTCTCTAGCTAACGATATTTTCTCTTTAACTTGCTTTAAATATTTAAAATATCCCGTCCTAGCCATTACATAAAGCATGTATACCATTTCTTAGCTTTCACCGATCCAGGTCAAAAGGCGGCTACTGATTTAGGTCTTTCTCGTTTAATTTGTTTATGTAGCTTGAAAATGCGTTGTCCCAATTATTTTACAGCAATTCTATGGATAGAAGTATTACATTATTTACCCTAAAATACGTGTCCTTATCTTATTTATTCTCGAGGAAATCAAATGCTATGGGATAAACTCGTCGACGTTGTGACTATTGTATGGTTGTTCTTCTTTGTTCTAGGCTTCTTTAGTCCCAGCCTCGAATCCCTATGTAGTGTGATAAACCTAGGCCTACTACCAATCTTTATAGCTGATCTAGTTGTTAGATACAAGAGGGTAGGTAGCGTTAAACGTTTCTTAAGATATCACTGGTTCGACATACTCATTACAATACCATACTTTAGGTTCCTAAGAGCACTTAGGATACTTAGAGCCATAAGAGCTGCTAGAATCCTAAAAGCCTCAAGAACATTGAAGAGTGGTAAAGCAATAATAGCAGCTAAGACCACGCTATACGCCTTAAGGAAGGTTGGGAAATTAGTTAAGGCAATAAAAAAGGTAAAAAGAGTAATGAAGTACATAGCGAAACATTAAATCTGTGAGAAAAAAGATGGAGAAAGCCATGGAGTTCTCATGATCATGGCATCTAATAGTATATCGGTAGAATTAGCATTTAACCTTTGATAGACAATTAGATCAATGTTTTTAACTCATATGCATGTATTTTTACCTCTTTACACCACTTCTTTAATTCTTTAGGCTGTATCTTAATACTGTTCCATTCACGTATGAATCGTAAGGTAACGTTTTCCTCTTCTATTCTTATTTCTTTCTTATTTGTTTCCCTCTTTTCCATGTTCTTTCCCTCTCCTAGGAAATGCGTAGACTATGTGATGTATAGGGGCTTCCTCTAAGAGGTATTTTCCCAACCATTTTCTCATAATATCCCATTCATCTTTTCTGTTCTCATACCATTCAACGTTCAAGCCCAATTTCTTCGCTTTATCAAAGTCTATGACCTCGTAATGAGAGTGAAAACCATAAACAAGTTTTTCAGCTATTTCTCTTGCTTTATCTTCAGGGTATCCGGCCTTTGAAAGAAATTCAAAGGCGTATTCTTCCACTTCTCCAAGAATTCCACTCATACGCTCCAATTCCTCTGGATCTATACTTTCTATTAAATGTCTATAGGGATAAGAAATGTCTTCTATGGGTGTTCTTTCAAATTTCTTTTCTAATTTTACGAAACTCCTTACTAGAGCTAAAGCCGATCTCATTTCATCATTACTCCACAACTGGACATCTATGGGTGAGAGTCTGCTTATTTCACCCATTACAATTTTATTGGCTGTGATAGCTATTAATGTCGCACCACTAGCAGCTATTTGTGGAATAAATGCGGTTATTTCTTTAAAATTCTTTCGTAGCGCCTTGCCTATCATATATGCTGACGATACTCCACCTCCTGAGCTATGTAAAAGTAGGTATAGTTTATCTATTCCATTTTCTTTAGCTTTGAGGATGAAGTTCTCAATTCCCAGCTCTTCAGGAGGTCCTAATTCAGCTCTTACAACCCTTTCCGGTGAGACTCTATAAGGGACATATGGTGCTATTATGGCTAACATAGCGACATTTTTTGAAGTTGCAAAATCCAAGATATCCTTGTCTGCTTCTTCTCGGGTGACAATTTCATAAAGTCCACTCACGGAAAATCACGCCCTCAACATATCATATATTACTTGTACTTAGTGCTCTTAATTTCTTTTCATAATAAATCTCATTCATCCACTACCGGCTGCTCATAAATTCATCCTCTTTCCCGTCAATCAATTTAGTCTAGAAGCCTTTAAGACCAAAAGATGTACATACTATCTATTCATATCTTATTGAAAGCCATGCAACAAGAGGCAGAAAAACTACAATGAATATAAGACCTACTATAATAATCTTCAAAGCCCATTATATCAACTAAACTGCTAGCCTCACAGACGACAAACTACACTCAATTCGATAAACTATACTACTATTCTAGGCTTTCTATGCAGCTTTTGAGGAATTTCATTGAATTGTTAATCCTTCCTCCGATTTTTAATTTCCCGCCTTCATGTATGGTCACATATATGATGGTGTAAGTTCTTTTCTAGTATAGGTAAAACTATATTGGTATATGTTTGATCTGCTCTCTTAATCACCTTCCCATAATCCATATCACCTATTGTTAGTTTAGTGTAGCGATTTTGCATGAAGTTCCTTAAACTAATATCTTCTACTAGGTCCTCTAATACCTGGTAATGATATTTCCTCATGTACTTTGGTCTTAGTATGTTATGTTTCTTAGCGTAATCGCTTACATCCTTGGCGTTAACATTTAGCCTTGATAGGCTAAAGAATAGCTGTTTTGGTAGCCATAGGTGTTCGCATCTCTTCTTACCACGATTCCAGTGGACATTAACCCTAACAGCCCTGCCTAGATCCACATAGCCTATTGGCTCAGGTCTTTCAACTCTAACCCTAAACCTATTAATGTTCCTCAAGAAATAGCATGCTTCCTCAAGCCTTACCCCACTATAATACATTACAATATATACTAGGTAGTAGTCCGGACTACGGTTCTTGAGGAAGCTTAGAGCATTTAAGACCTCATTTAATGCTACTTCACGGCTCTTAACCTTCCTTCTTTCCTCAACCCCAAGGCTACGCTTAACCAAGGCTTTAAGTCGCTCACGGGTATCAGTACCAAGCCTTCCCGTTTCCCAAAGATACTCAATAACCTTTGATAGAACGTTTCTATACCACTTATTCTTAATGAGGCTCGGTATCTGGTCTACTACGATAACTTGTGGTAGCTTATGGTAGTAGCTTTCATAGTCTCTTAGGGTCCTGGAGGAGACCTGCTTACCCAGCCATTTGCTGAAGGAACCCCAGTCGGGTAAAATCAGTTTACCACTAATGCCAGTATTGGATACCCCGTCATCACTGTGGCAAACCATAGCCATAAACTCACTTGCAGCCCGGCCTGCCACGCCGGAGATCCTGGATTCAAATCCCGGCCTTGTACCTTACAGGTCGCTGATTGCTATTCCTTGTAAATTGATATCGTAAGACCTGCTAGATCTGTTGCTATAGTTATTGAATTATGGTTTTGACTACATACTCTCTCCATATATGATATCGTTTCATGTGTTGCAGATAGAGTATTATATGCTATTACTACTGCTTCAGGGATTAGATACCTTTCTATTACCTTAAGGTAGTAATGATATTCATCTTTCTTGCCATCTATGAATACTAGTACTACGTATCTTTTATCATAGATAAACTTCTTAGCATCTTGACATATAATTTTTGTATATCTACTTAAGCCTAATTCCTTGATGACTTTTAGGGCAATTTACCCTATAGCATTTGCTATCTATAAAGACGACTTGAGCATTGCATTTCTTTAGCTGCATGTACTAGCCAAAGTGATGAAAAGCCTTTAATAGTACCATTTTCCATTTAGTATCCTTTCTTCGAGTTAGCATAAATTTTGCTAAACAATATAGAGTGTAAGTTGTATTATAGTGTATAGGCATTACTCCATCAGCTAATGAATTTCTATATACGATTGTCGCCTTCTTTAAAATTCTTCATTAAATCCTTCCTTAATGAAGGCGTCTATGTCACCATCTATTGGTAGCCAGGATTTTATAAAGCCTTTAATAGTAATTTCCTTCATGAGGCTTGGATATTTATAAACATAGGTTATGGAATTCGAGATCAGAATTAATGAATCATTATTTACATAGTCTAAAGTATTAGGCAATGTATTTTTATCGACTATATTTACATCTCCTAATACTACATCAGCTTCCTCTGAACCAGAGACCATTTTCGTCTTTATAGAAAACTCAGTTAAGTAGTATGCTATTAGCTTCTAAAGCTAAGATTTTTAGGTTCTGACCTATAGCTTTCATGAATTATAAAAAGATGTTAATTAAATAGAGTGCGTCTATGTATTTAGAATCATTCATTTCTTCTTCACTATGATGTTTGAAATAAATATCCCCATTAATATTTTTATGTTGTAGTTATAGGGAGTACTCACCCCTGATATTTTGATACTTTAATGATCCTGAAGATTAGTTATGTCATTTTAACTTTGAGGCATATTTTGAATATTATCTATGATTAAAACATGTTTATTTACCTAGAATTTCCTCAATGATGCATCTATAGACTTTTGTTATTTTAATTATTTGACTAATTTCATTGTATTCGTTAGGAGCATGAGCGACGTTTTCGACGCCTGGTCCTAGACATATTACTTGACTTTGAAGTATATTGGTATAATATACTGCATCGTTTCTTCCAAAGGATATCTCAATCTTTGGTGTTATGTTAAGGCATTTTTTAAGGCAGTTCTTAGCTATAGCGACTATTAAGGATTCCATAGGCGTTGTTGAAGGGGGTATAGCGCTCGTTATCTTTATTTCGTGTTTAACATTCGTGGCTTTAGAAGCTTTATTAAAGTAGCTTTTTAGCTCTTCTATGACTTCGTTAATGTCTTCTTCTGGTATTACTCTTCTATCAAAGCTAAATACGAATTCCCCAGGAACAATATTATCCTTCTTTGACAGGGATTCAGCAAATCCTCCAAGATTAATTGTAGGATAAGCTCCTTCAGGTTCTCTAACAGGATATTTAGTTTTCCTCGACTTAAGTAAAGGATCATAAAGTTCCATGAATTTTAATACTAGTAAAGCTGCTTTTAAGAATGCGTTTTCCCCATGCCATGGCGTACTTCCATGAACTTGCTTACCTATTACTCTTACTATACCTCTTACTAGGCCTTTATGGCCTATAATTATCCTTTCTAAAGTTGTAGGTTCGCCTATGACTACATACTTGGCTTTTGCGTATTTTTCTTCAATTAGATATCGTGTACCAATACCGCCTGCTTCTTCGTCAGGAACAAAAGCTACTTCTAAGGTCCCTTTGATCTTTACTCCTTCCTCTATTATCCATTTAATTGCTCCTAAAATACTTGCTATACCTCCCTTCATATCTGTTGAGCCACGTCCATAAATTTTATCTCCTTCAATAATAGGAGTAAAGGGATCTCTATTCCATCCGATTCCAGGTGGTACTACATCATAGTGGCCATTAAAGTGAAGTACCGGTTTACCTCTACCCATTTTTGCTAATACTATATAGCGCGGATAACCTCTATGTTTAGGCGAATACGGATAGTGTTTGTCTAGGTACTTTTCAGGTATCTCTATTATTCTTACATCAAGCCCTAGACCTGATAATTTGTCAGCTAAATAATTTGTACATTCTTCATAGTTTTCTCCTGGAGGATTTATTGTAGGTATATTTATAAGATCGCTAAGTAATGAAGTGATGTAGTTTTTGAAATCTAAAGAAAAATCGAATCCGGGCTTCATTTTTTCTCCCTAAGTTTACGATGCGGCCTTTTCTAGTACTTTTCCAGGTTTTGCATTGGTGTGTTTACCTTCCTCAACCACAGGAACTCCATTAACTATTACGTATTCTATACCCGTAGGGTAGCTATGTGGTTTTTCAAATGTCGCTGTATCCCTTATTGTGTAATAGTTAAATACTACGATATCGGCTTTCATTCCAGGTCTAATTAGGCCACGATCCCAAAGGCCTAGTTTTCTTGCAGGTAAGCTTGTGATTTTTCTTATCGCCTCTGGTAAGCTTATCAGCTTTAGTTCTCTTACATATCTAGCAATGAATCTAGGAAAGGTTCCATAATTTCTTGGATGAGGTTTTCCTTCACCAAACTTCCTTATAGAACCATCACTACCTATAGCTACGAATGGATGTTTTAGTACTCTCTTTACGTCTTCTTCGTTAAGAACGTGGTATACAGCGGCAGTTGCTGCTTCATCGTCTATAAGCAACTTAATAACAACTTCAAAGGGGTCAAGTCCCCATTCTTTTGAGATCAAGTCAATTGTTTTCCCTTCAACTTCCTTATGATTTATAGAGTAAGCTATCGTTATTTGATGCCATTCTACGTAACGCTCCTCCATTAAACCCTTCTTTTCTAGTTCGAGTTTTATTTTATCAACAATCGATGGGTCTTTTAGTTTCTCTACAAGTTTTTTACGACCACCTTCTCTTACCCATGCTGGTAGTATTGCATCTAGTCCAGTTGATGTAGCTGTATAGGGATAAGCATCAGCGCTAACATCAATTCCTTGACTTATATAGTAGCTTATTATTCCAAGAGCTTTTTCCGTTAGACCCCATGCAGGTATTCCTGCAGCTTTTAGATGTGATATCTCTACGCTACATCCAGACTTTATTCCTATTGTTATTGCCTCTAGTATAGCATCTACGAGATGAACTCCTTCATTTCGTATATGGGATGCATATATACCTCCATACTCTGCAACAGCTTTTGCGACATTTATTATCTCTTCAGTTGAAGCAAATACTTGAGGTATATAGATTAAACCTGTAGAAATACCAAAGGCTCCAGTCTTTAATGCTTCTCTAGCTAAGTTTTTCATATCTTCTAGTTCTCTTGATGTAGGACTTCGATTTTCGAAGCCCAATATTGCACTTCTAATAGTACCAAAACCTACAAGAGGAACTACGTTAATGCTTTTTTCAAGCTCCTTAAGCGCTTTCATATATTCTCTAAAGCTTTTCCAAGTTACTGATACCTCTGGATAATACTTCTTCCATTCTTCTATAAGCTCTTTATTTAATTCCGTAAGAGGGGCTGGTGAAGAGCCGCAATTTCCTATTACAATGGTTGTTACTCCTTGAAGTACATAATTATTAGCTGTAGGTACTATGAATATGGAGATATCACTATGATTATGTATGTCTATGAAGCCGGGTGCAACATAAAGTCCTTTTACATCAATAACTTTTTCAGCTCGATAATTAGATAAATCGCCTATTTTAATAATAGTATCATCCTTAATACCAATATCAGCTTTAATGGGCGGCGCACCAGAACCGTCAAGAATTATTCCATTTTTTAATACAAGGTCAAATTCCATGCCTATACATCCCCGATAATAGAGTGATGAAATAAGCTTTATTTTTATTTCAATTCAGTACGGCATTATTTACTTAGCTTTGGTCTCTCATTATCAACCTTATAGGATTCTTGATGATAGACTTGCTTGAACTTGAATCATAGGAGGTGTTGATTAGCTTAGTTGGTCGTTGTTAGTCTGGGATTGTAAGGGATTCAAGATCTGTTGGATATTTAGTGATTACTTCATATCCGTCTTCGGTTATGACGACTGTATCTGAGTGTCTAAATCCTCCTAGGTCTTTAACGTATATGCCTGGTTCAATGGATACAACCATTCCAGGTTTCAGAACTCTATTATCACCTATATCGAGGAATGGAGCTTCATGACCTTCAAGTCCAATGCCATGACCTGTATGATGTCTCCAGTACTGTAGAAGTCCTTTTTCTTTATAGAATTTTCTAACTGCTTTATCAACATCACTACACTTGATACCGGGCTTTAAAACTTCAAATGCTATTTCCCTGGCTTTGAGCATGAGGTTAAAGTACTTTTCTTGGTCTTTACTAGGTTTTCCTACTATTAATGTTCTTTCAAGTTCAACTGAATATCCGTTAACCTTAGCACCAGCACCTGTTACTAAAACATCACCACGTTTAATTATTGCATGTATGGTAAGTGAATGTGGATAATACGAGTGCTTTCCTACTTGACCTCTAAATCCAGCTGAAGCAACTAGGCCTCTAGCACCAGGTAAGGCTCTAATCATTGCGAGGGTTGCTTCATAACTAGCAACTAAAGCTATTTCATCTTCATATCTACCTGGTTCAATGTATTCCTGTAGTAGTTTATGAGCTAATGTAGTCCATCTAGCGCTTTCAATTAATACATTAATTTCTTCTTTACTCTTAATCATTCTTAGGTCTTCAATTAAATCTCTAGCATATATGAACTTTGCATTCTTAAATACTTCACTTAGCTTAGGACCCCTATAACCCATAACATGGCCATAGCCGTCAACATCATAACCTATAACTTTACCCTCAAGACCCATATTCTTTAAGAATTCGGAAAACCAGTACATAGGGTGTTTTTCGTCGGGATATTCTGGGTAGTAAAATATCTTATCAGCATAAGCATACTTTTCTGCATGTTCATATTCTAAAAGTGGTACAAGTAGGGCTAATTCACCATCGTCTTTAAGGACTGCGGAGAATGGTCTTTCAGTACTAATGAATATAAAATTAGTTAAATAGGTTATATTGGCTGGAGAGACAATATATAATGCATTGATGTTTTTCTTCTTCATTAATTCTATAAGATTATCTCTCCTTCTTTCAAGTTCTTTTCTTGAAATAAACATATGTGAAACACCCAACAAATAATAATACGCAAGTATTATTATTTCTAGATGGAGTCATCATAGTTACTCGACTATAATCTATAGAAGACTTAGATGATAGGAAATTCCTTATACATAGCACATATAGCTTTAACATCATCTTTTTACTAACATCATTTAACTAAACTAAACGTGAAATAATGATAACGAGGATAGTAAAGTACAAAGTAGATCAACTCTCCAACATAGATTCAAAGAGAAAAATAAAATAACTGAACAATAAACTTTAAACCCCACCAACAAAACAATACATACACAGCAACCCGCGGTAGCTCAGCGGCAGAGCGCCCGGCTGTAGACAGCCCCGAGGGGGACAAACCAAAAACAAAACCCCCTCGGAAGAAACCGGGTGGTCCGGGGTTCAAATCCCCGCCGCGGGACCACAGTTTTCCCACAAATTATCCTAACAGTCTACCACTAAGATCCTTAATCTTCACCTTCTGTTCAACTATCGTTCCATCACTATATATGAGATACTTAATTTTATTCTTGTAGCATTCTCTAGCCCACTTTATGTATTCGTGTACCTTACGTGAAATCTTACTGTTTATTTTCTCTCTTAATTCTGCGATCAGAGTAGGATCTTTTGGTACTTTACCTTCAGTAATTGATTTAAGTAGTAGAGCTCTTTCAATTCTTTCACTATTTTTCATATGGGATAAGAGTAGTGGTAGTAATTTCTTTATCTCGGAAGTCCTTGATGTGTACAACTCCCATACAATTCTCTTACCTCTTCTTATAGTTTTCTTCGTTAAATCACAGTTTTTGCGAATATTTAACGATATATTAAACATTTTCATGGCTTTCATAATTTTTATTAATAGCTCTTTATTACTGTTGAATAAACCTATCTCATACTCAACTATTGGTTTGTAGTTTAATCTCTTCCTTCTCTTTATTGATATTATTATTGAACCATCACTATCCATAAGTCCAGATATAAAAGCTGCTATATTCTCTAGTTTTTGTGCATATATGTCAACTATCCCTAGATCCTTATTAGACAATATTTTGCCTAGTTGAGGGTTAATCCACGTATATAGCGTCCACCTATATGGTACTGCTCCTCCCTTTGTAGGGTACTTTCTTATCACGCCATCTAAACTATATGATTGAAAGGCATATATGAATACTTTTTCCATAGCTGGATGAGTTGTCTCTATGTGAACTCTATACTTCTTAACCTTACTGTCATAGAAGATTGTTACATCTCCTAGTGTTAGTCCGTGTAGGTATGGTATTGGTGGTTTCACTTTTATCTCCATGTATATTATGTCTTTCCTGGTTTATATATTTTTCTATTGACTGGTTTGTCGTTGTCTATATTAATTGTTTATAATTGTGGTATACAGATTAATAATTAGGGGTTGAGATAAGTGCCTGAAGTAGTAAAACTCCAAGTTCGAGTCAGTAGAGGTGTTGAAACATACTTTATAACAATACCTAAAAGATTTGTACTCGAACTTGGATGGAAGAAGGGGGATATGATAATCATAGATATAGCTGAAGAAAAAGGTGAAAAACTCCTAAAACTCAAGAAAATCAAGCTCTAACATCTTTTACACTAAACTAAATTATTTTAAGAGAGAAAAATGGTGCCGCGGCCGGGATTTGAACCCGGGTCACGGGCTCGAAAGGCCCGCATACTTGACCGGGCTATACTACCGCGGCACCATTATACATCACAGTTTAGGGTCTTATAAACCTAATCCCAAATAGATAACTAAAAACATTAAACAATCTACTAACCAGTTAGCTCTCATGAACTGAAAAGAATACTTCAATAGACTTAGCAATTACATATACGTATGAAAGTATCGATACTATGAGCAGTGTTTCAAAGTAAGCTCTTATAACCGTTCCTATAAATATTATAAATAACCTTACATCTCTTGATGCAAAATTCCTTATTTTACCTATTTTAGATGGATGTATACCTAATGAAGCTTCTCCACGAGCATGAATATAACTTACCATTAAATCCCCGGAAATAGCTAGTAATGATACAATTAATGTTAATGAAGCAGGATAATGTATATTAGTCGCTATGAAATATGCCAAAGACGCTATTATTGCTATGTTAGCTAACCTATCTAGCAAAGCATCTATAAACGCCCCCAATCTACTTTGCTTACCCAAAAGCCTAGCTAATTCACCGTCAACTCCATCAATAATTGATGATAATTGCACTAAAACTCCAGCCAATAAAGGGCTTTCAAGTATATATGCTAATGACGCAGCTAGCCCTATTAAGAAGCTTATAAATGATACTTGATTTGGTGTTAATGGAATTTTATATCTTATTATAACTAGGGTTATTGGTATTGAAATTCTCCTATTAATATACCTTGATACATAACCATCCGTAGGTTTAATTAATAACTTATAATATTTTCTTATTTCTTCAATCATAAAGTAGGGCACCGTGGCTACTTAATATATGATAGTACTTTTTCGAGTACTATTCTCCTTTTACCACGTGTAAGCTCTAGGTAATCATCAACTGTATCTACTTCAGTCCATAAACAGCCCGTTACATCTGATACTTTAACATTTAACCCCTTATTCTTTGTATTTTTTACTACTTCAGATAATGTTATTGAATACTGTTTTTTCTCTAATTCCTCTGCAATATCAAATACCTCTCGGGACATAACAAATACACCTACATCTATATAATTGTACTGTTTAATACCTTTTCCTATATCCAAGACATTTAATTCTTTATCTGTAAGTATTTTTGTTGCTTCTTCTCTATCAATGAACAGGGGATTTGAATCTCCACCAACCATTATATGTACTTTCGTTTTAAAGCTAGAGATAATTCGTTTAACTAGCTTAGGTTCATATATATGGTCACACATTGATAGAAGAAATTCTCTTGAAGAAATACATTCTCTTGCCAAAAGTAAGCTATATCCATTTTCTCTATTAATATGCTCGTTTTCAACTATACATGTCCTTATATTTAAGGTACTTAGTATTTCACTTAACGCTTTAGCCCAACCTTTTGGTACTATGACATTTATCTTGTTAATTCCTATGGCATTTATAATTCTTATGGGATAGAGTATTATGGGTATGTCCTCTATTCTCAAGAGAAATTTAGGTTTTCCTTTAGTTAAATCCGAAATTCTCGTTCCTAAACCAGAGGCAAGCACTACTGACTCTTTTATATCCATTACCTACCACCTAATTATTCTATTGTTTTTGTTCTAATGCAGTAGATCGAGAGGTAAGGATTTAGGAAGGATTAAGATATTTGAATGGGTGTTTTGGAGAGTATCAATATCAGAGATTACTTCTATCGTGTTCGCTATCTGCAGTCGCTTAACGGGTCTTGCCCCATATTTACTAGAAGTTATCCTAACGTGAAGTTAGCTAGTTTATCTAAAGCTCTTAGAGATTCACTAAAAATATCTATACTAGTGCTCTTATACCTTTTTCCTTACACTTAATAAAATCCCGTTATGAGTGTCTAGCTAAATAAAGCTCCTAAATGTTTAAAACTTCTTAGTAGTTGAGTATAACAAGCGCGTTAAAATCATAAACCGCTAATTAACATATTTATTTTATGGGCCGGGGTGGCCGAGCGGTCAAAGGCGGTGGGCTCGAGAGTTTCCGGCTACCATTGAGAGACCCACTACCCCGATAAGGGGTGCGCGGGTTCGAATCCCGCCCCCGGCGCCACTCATCCTCTTCCATATTATATGCGGGGGTGCCCGAGCCAGGACAAAGGGGTCGGGCTCAGGACCCGATGGCGTAGGCCTGCGTGGGTTCAAATCCCACCCCCCGCACCAACCACCCACATGTTCTAATAGCCTCTCAATTGCTTCACAAGGTCCTAGTGATTTACAGCAACGCTTCTTCGTTTCAGGATCATACCATTCCTTAACTAAATAGTACTTACCATGAATCTTCCTAACCCTATAAAAAACCATATTCCAGCCACCAATATCCACAACATCACCCAAGTATATCAACCTATATATGTGGAAACATAGCCGCTAAGATACTATGGAGAGAATCCACAGTTATTGTTTAACCCTATGTTTTCATGTATTATGGTGTTCTTTGTGATGTAGGTTCCATGAATTTTTGCTGATAAGCAGTTAAACCTTAATTAGTAATTATATAAATGAATAAAGAGGGTAATGAATGCATTACATTATAGGTTTAACGGGATTATGTTTTATAGTCTTAGGATGGCTTGTAAGTTTAAGGGCTCCTCCTGTACCCTTAAGGTTAAGTATACTATATGGTATAGGAAGTATATTACTGGCTATTTATTCATTATTAATACCTGACTATATATTCTTTACATTGAACATATCGGCTTTTCTATTATCTATATTTAATGCAATTAGGGCTATTAGTTCTAGAAAATAACTTTGAAAATTACTCTTCTTCTCTTTCAGTACCTTCAAGTTCCTCCTGTAGAAGTTCTAGAGCTATTTCATAGTATTCTTCTCTTTCCTGCTCATACTCTTCCTTTCTCCTAAGCTTCTTCCCTGGTGCTTCACTTACAATAGATGTTGTTATTATTCTAGATTCTGCTGGTATGCTGGCTGTAACTCTATATTCCTTAACAACACTAATTGTACTTTCTTCCTCAAATCCACAGTTAGTACATTTCAATAGAATTTTTTCCTCTTTACGTGTAGGGACCATGAGGTTTCCGCATTTGGGACAGAATCTCATATGATATCTACCCTTAGTATGGCGATACTGGTCTTCTATGTTAATTTACTACCAGCTATAAAAACCTATCTGCAATCTACTAACTAGCATTTCTTATATGAGATTACTTCATATACATTATTTGCTCTACGCGAAACATAGCCTAGTTTTTCTAATGAAGCTAAGAGCTTACCTGCAGATCTCGATGAAATACCTAAATCGTTAGCTAAATCCTTTACTTTTATCCACTTTCTATAACGTTCTCTAAGCCTTCTTCCGAAAACGTGGAGATTAAGTGTTAATACCATGTAGTCTTTCGTCTTCATTGTCCCTATAGCTATGTATATCCTTTATAAGTGGGAGTATAACGAAACTATTTTCATCAATAATACCTTGATAGAAATATGATATGGGTCAGCCTGGGGGGTATATCATCAATCAACGGTAATACCATTCATCATCTAGGATTAATAAACATAATTGTAATTAATAAATATTAATAGTACATGAATCTAACATTAAGCTTAGAAGGGATTATTAATGCTAGAAAGCCCTAATAAAATTAAGTCATTAATTAAAGAAATGTGCCAACCCTTTATCAATATAGGTGAAGTTGTTACAGGTAGTAGTAATGAAAGAAAGTTAATAGATTTACTAAAAGATTTCTTGAATGATATTGCAGAGGAAGTAAATGTTCAACGCATTAGCGTAATGAGTTGGCAAGGTATTCATGGAGAAGTAGCTATTGGTGGAGAAGTATTTGAAGCTACACCATTACCTTATACGCCTTCAGGTGATGTTGATAGTAGAATAATCTTCGTTGGTAATAGCATAGAGGAAAGAGGATTATCTAAGAAAGACGTCGAAGGAAAGATATTACTCTATGAATCATTTGATGATGTTGATGAAATAGAATCACAGTACTTAGAAGCTGTCGATTATGGAGCTTTAGCTTTTATAGTTTTTGATAAATATCCCTCAAGAAAAAGGAAGATAGTAATTAAAGGAGATTACGAATATAGATATGAACCTTCAACACCACCACCCATCCCTGCTGTTCATCTAAGGAGAGAGGAAGGACTTAAAATATTGGATTTAATTAGTAGGGGAAATAATTACTGTCATATACATGTGAAAAGCAATGTTACTTTAAGTGCTGAGGGATTTAATTTAGAAGCATATGTAACTTATGGTAAAGATAAGTACGTCCTCTTAACAGCTCATCATGATCACTGGTTTACATGCCTTACAGATAATATCATAGGTCTTTTACTAATGTTAATAATTGCAAAGAATATAAAGAGAACATTACATCAAACGTTAAATACTCTAGTTATAACATCATTTACAGCTGAGGAATCAGGTGCTCCTGGATACGCTGGTTGGTATTGGATATATGGTTCTAGAAAATACATTAAGTACCTAGATAAGAGAGATATGACAAATAACATAGATCTCGTAATAAATCTTGATGCTATTGGAGGAGAAAAACTTGAAGTTTATACATCCAATATAGGTATTATTGAACCCTTTAGGAATATCTTTGAACAATATGTAGATAAAATCATACCACATGATATGCCCTATTTTGATTCATTTAACTTTAGCTACCTGAGAGGCATACCAACAATAACCTTTACCTCATTTAATTACATTAACGATATATATCATAGTGATGTAGATAATTATGATAACATTAAATGGAATACGATAATAAGTTCATATCAAGTACTTCAAAAACTTTTAAGAAATGTATTAAACAAGGACTTAAGGAAATCAATTAGGTATTCTAAATACATAGAGCTATTATATGATGAAGTAACTAAATTTGAAGTACCTGTAGAATTAAAGCTTAACATTTATCGATTATACCAGTACATTAAAAAAGCCGAAGAATTAAATGAATATGAGCATCTATTTAAATTAGTTAATAGATTAAGTAAGGTAGCACCTAAGCCTATATTTGAAGGAGATTATAGACATGATTATGGTAAATTTAATGTAAAGTACTTTCCTAAAGTACTTACAGGGAGAGATATAGAATTAATTGAAAAAGCCATTAAATGTTTAATACATAACAATGTAGATGAAGCTATTGATTATTTAAAGAAAGTTCCATCTAAGAGAGTAGTACCCGGTACTGAACATATATTATTTTCATTGAATATTAAGCCATTGATATCAATATTAAAGGTTCATGGCATTAAGTATAAACATCTTATTTTAATTAAATTAAAGGAAGCTAAAGAAATTCTATTAAGAGTATTAGATAGTGCATGCAAGGAATATATTGAGTTAATTAACGAGTTCATCAAAGACTTGTATGAGGTGATTAATTAATGAATGAGAAAATAGTAATGTCAGCGCCATGTAGAATACATATAACTCCTTTAGATGTGCAATTACATGATAATAAGATACTAGCGTATTCAATAGCCTTCAGTATACAGGTTCCAAGAATAATAATTACCGATTCAAAACCCGTGATAGTCCCTAGCAATTTAGACTATATAGATAAAGGTATTGGTGCTCGCATACTTTCTTCTGTAATGGAGACAATATACCATATACTTAAAGAAAGCGGTCATGTAGATTTAGATAAGGTTTTGAATACGATAACGTTACCATTATATAGAGGCGTTGATATAATCACATTATTTCATGGAGGACTTATACTAGCCTGTGAAGTTAGAAAAGAAGATAAAGTTATAGATTTAGTACCACTACTACGATGTACACCAGATTACGGTATAGTACTTTACATACCTTTAAAGCATAAAATCACGAAGAAAGAAATTAGTATAGAGGGAAATTTATCGGCTTCATTAATGAAGGAATGCATTAAGTTAATAAATGGCGTATTGTCTAATGAATTTAAATTATTTATTAAAAGTTTAAGACGAATAGAAAAGCTCCTTCAATACATAAGACTTAAGAGCTATGGATCTAAGTATTCTTGGGATCAAGGTGAAGAACTAAGCGAGTACCTTCAAAAAAAGCATGGAATAGACCTTTTATGTCAAACAGGTTCAGGTCCTATACTTTATACATTATTTGAAAACTATCAACAAGCATTAACTAAATATAGGGAGATTAAAGATCCTGTAAAGGCTAAGTTTAATGTAGAGGTATTAGTAAGTAGAGTAGATAATATGGGTTTAAGGATAAGAGTTCATTAGACATTAATTTTATAATATGTGTAGAGCTAATGCTATAGCTCCATACTCTTTATCTTTATCTCCATAATATGACCTGTATATTTGCAAACCTGTAGGAACATCCTTTATTCCAGGTAGTATATATCTTAGAGGAAGATTCTTTAACATTTCATTAAAGTCCTTAAATAACTGCATGTTAACCACTACTGCATAAATATCCATATGTGACTCACATCCTCTACATATGAACCTAATACAATGACCAACCTTTATATGCCTGCGCTTCTCATCATAGAGCCTACCTTCATAAATCTTCATCCTGTCTCCTAATAGGAAAAACCATTGCTTATCTAAGTGCATTTCATGTAAATTTTCACCTAGTTTAAATAATGTTAGCTGGTTACTACTTATTCCAAATACGCAATGAGGATAACTCGTTGACCTCACTAGAGATAACCCTAAGCGTATACCATGCGGCTCTATATGAAGGAAATCACGCTCTTTATTTAATAATACTCGAATTTTGTTAACTAAATCTTCGACCTTAATTTCTTCTTTACTAATAGCTGTAGTAGTAATATATTTGCCTCTTTCCATAGAATTTCCATATAAAGTGTTATTATCTATTTCCATGAATATTCTCTCATATGAAACCTTGAATAGAATGTATTCTCCATACATAGCTATTAACATGTTCGCCCCATTAGTTATATAATATCAATGTTTTTAAACTAAATTCATAGTAATTAGTACTAGAGATGCATTAATGTGGAGGCGCTGTCCCCAAATGAGCCTATAGGCTATGAAGATGCCTCCCCCTTTACCGAAAATAAATTCCGTCAGGAGGGCTGTAAAACTTGAAATTCCATGTTGAGGAAATAACCTTTAGTACTCGAGAGAGATTTCAACTCATAGACTTAACGTATAAGGTTGAAGAAGTAGTTAAACGAAGCGGTATAAGAAATGGGTTATGCCTTATTTATGCTCCTCACGCAACAGCAGCTATTATCGCAAATGAACATGAACGTGGACTATTAACTGATATTCTATCAAAGTTAAGAGAGCTTTTTCCACCAGATATAGAATGGAAGCATAATCTAATAGACGACAATGCACATGCACATGTAGCATCTTCTATAGTAGGTACTGATAGGGTTTTCCCTGTAATAAATGGTAGGCTTGTGAGAGGGACTTGGCAAAATATATTCTTCGTTGAAATGGATGGCCCTAGAAATTATAGAAAAGTATTAGTTGTCGTTATTGGTGAGTAGCTGTTTTAGGCTTTATGGTAATAGTCCCTGTTTCTTCATTTAATTCAACTATGTAAGTCGTACCCCATTTCTCAACCATACTCTTTGGCAAGTATAGGTTTAGTGGTAAGGCATAGTATTCATATTTGTATTCCTTATCCTTAACTACTTTTCTTCCAATTATCTTTTTTGCATGAACTTCTCTAACACGAACCATATTATCGCCCTAACTATTCATTTAACTAAGCTTGTATTTTTCGCCAAACTTCATTCTGTAGTAGATGTTATAAAACTTACTGTCTATATTTTATGACATGAGATGATTACCATCAACGCTTAAGACTTAGAGTGCTAACAGCTTGTATGAAGTAGGGGCTTGGTGCATTAACGTGCCGCGTAATGAAAATCCTAAAATGTACATAGCTACAACCGATGAAATAATAAGAGGATTAGTAACTGACATATACTTTGTTAGAACTAAAGAAATCTTAGAAAGATATGGTTTGAGTAATGTAAGAGTTAGAATGGAGATTCATACATACAGTTTGCCTAAGGGATATGAATGGGCTGTTTTTACAGGTTTAGAAGAAGCATTAAAATTACTAGAAGGCAAGGAAGTCACTGTCTACGCTATGCCTGAAGGAACATTATTTAAACCCCTAGAGCCTGTAATGGTTGTTGAAGCTAAGTATGGAGATATAGCAACTTTAGAAACTGCTCTGTTGGGAATACTAAGACATTATACTAGCATATCAACTAGAGCAGCAAGAATAAAAAAGCTAGCCAGGGATCGTAAAGTATTGTTCTTCGGACTTAGATCACTACATCCAGCTCTTGCACCTATGGCTGATAGAGCAGCATATATAGGTGGCGTTGATGGTGTATCTGGATATCTAAGCGAAAAATATTTAGGACTAAAACCTATGGGGACAATGCCCCATGCATTAATAATACTATTTGGAGATCCCACTAGGGCATGGAAGGCATTCGATGAAGTTATAGAACCTTCAGTACCAAGAATAGCATTAGCAGACACATTTTATGATGAAGTTAGAGAAGCATTAATGGCAGCACAAGCTCTTGGCGATAAACTCCATGGAGTGAGATTCGATACCCCAGGTAGTCGTAGAGGAAATATGAAGCAAATAGTCTTAGAAGCTAAATGGCTATTAAAGTTACATGGTTACGAACATGTAAAGGTATATGTAAGTGGAGGTATAGGTGAAAAAGAAGTTGTAGAGTTAAGAGACGTAGCTGATGGATTTGGTGTAGGAACTAGTATAGCCTTTCCTCCAAGTATAGATCTAAGCATGGATATAGTAGAGAAGGAAGAAAATGGTAAGTGGATTCCCATTAGCAAAAGAGGTAAACTAGCAGGAATGAAGCAAGTATATAGATGTAGACCAGGATTAAACGATTACATGGTCCCATGGAATGAAGAACCCCCCGAATGCCCTGATGGCAGTACACCTATACCACTACTGATAAAGTACATGGAAGACGGTAAGCTCATAAGAGATCTACCACCAATACATAAGGTAAGAAGTTATGTCCTAGATCAGTTAAAGGAAGTAGAAGATCCTCTACCAACATAGTCTTCAAGGATCTTCGACAATTTAATAGCCCTAACATATGCTAAGTAGACTAGCTTATTAATGGTGATAAATCCTTCTATACACTTCTCCCATACTAGACCCTCATAACTAATATGGATTATTAACTTGATATAATTGATGTTATCAGCTCCTCCTATATCAATAAAGTTAAGTCCCTTCTTTAAACGACATAGCATTGCTTTATTGGAGTTAACTTCATAAGTTATTAGGTAAACGTTATCTGAAGTACTTTCTAAGTTTAATAAAAGCCTTAAAGAACCACTATATTCATTAATTAGTACTTCAGAACGTCTAAGAGGAATATCAACTACTCTTAACAGCATCACTTTTCTTATACATATTATGCCATTGAAGTAATCAATCATTATAGGTATTACTCTCCTAAAAGGCATAACCTTTACCTTAATAACGTTGACGCCATCTACTATACGAGTTGAAATGATAATCCTCTTTAGCTCTATGTCGGTTAATGTTATGAAACCTCCTGTTTTTAATGGATCATTTAAATAAATAGGTATAGCTATACATCCTTGGCTTACATCGTCGTCTTTAAACATAGTTTTCAATACTTTAAGTTTAATTTCACCTTTATTACCTCCAAGCTTTATCGATGAAGACCATGTTACTTTTAAACCATTTAAATACTCAATACATTTAACGTTTAACGTAGCTTCTTCTTCATAGGGCTTAGGAGTGAATCTCACAATTAATTCATGCACGCCTTCCTTTAAGTAGAACTTATATTTACCTTGAAGAGAGCCCTCTGCATATATGAAAACTTCGTCAACTATTCTTGATAACCCTACTTGAATTTTATAAACAGCTGAATATGCATCAACAAGTATTGGCCCCTTGATAAGCTTTACGTTACTTATAGGTGTCTCGTATCTTAGGATATTAATAGATCTCTTATCAATAACAGCTTTTACGGGTTCCACGGATTTAATAAAAACCTTAATGCTACCACAATTAATTACGTCTAATACTCTTATCTGAGAATTTACCTTAATAACCCCCGAAAAATGTGGTTTTACAGTAATATCCTCAACATAGATTTTATTAGACTTATGCTCTAGACCTATTAGTACGCTTAAAGGTCTAGGTAAAGGATTAAACGCGTATAACTCTACAGTCAATAAGGCATTAGTGAAATGCCTACCCTCAACTTCTATTGAACTTCCAGGACAAAATATCAACCTAGGGGTACTATTTATAATAGCTATAGGCTTTTTTAGATGTACATTAATCTCAAATTCTATTTGTTCATTAACATTGTAAGGTATGCTTATTAATAATCTTAAACCAAGTTGTTCGATCTTCCTAGTAATTAAGTTTTCAATATTAAACGACTTTATATCTCTAACTAGAACCTCAAAACCATTATTTGACTTACTAACTATATAATATGCATTGGGTATTGATATTGAGTCAACAATTAATCCTTGAGGTACCCGAATAAACATATGTACTAATACAGGCTTCTGCGATTCATGTAAATCCTCTATTAATATAGATGAAGAATCCACTCTCCTATTTAGATCAAAGAAGAATATCCTATTGTTATAACAAGCTATAAGAATATTATCCGCTATTGTAAAGGATTTAGTAGCCCTGAGTACAAATTTTAAGGAGCATGTATATCGATCATATACCTCAATACTGCGGCCATCAATGTTTATTATGTAATTCCTATGTATTAAGGCCTTATTAACCTCCATCAAGGGCTTCCATACATACTTAGAAACTTCATAGACATAATTATTACATATCATGTATAATTTTCCCTCAATTTCAATTATTAGAGGTTCTTCATTACATTGAATAAGAGGAATTTTATTACCTTTCGAATATAGGAATAAAATACCTGTAACGGAATCCCATAGAAATAGATCATCGCCGCTCTGATATATTAAAGCTATTCTTCTTCTATTAATTTCCAAAACCTTACTTAATCCTTTGCATTTAAATATAATTGTTCGCTCTTTATCACCATATATGATCTCTAATACTAAATGCTCATGTATACTCTTCAATTCAATAAATTTAACGGGCTTTAAGCTCAGCTTTACCTCAATTTTTTGTTCAATATCCATTAGTATAAGACGTTTACCCTTAGTATAACATATATAAATACTATCATTACTGCAGGATACGTCAATTAATCTTGATCTAATGGTGCATATTAATTGTTTTCTATTAATATCTATAACAAAACAATATCTAGTATCTTGATATTTATCTTCAAATAAGAGGCTAAGATATTTACCATTACATGCAGTCTTAATCAATCGCCATTTACTATTTATATTAAACGTAATAGAACCAACACTTACATCTAATATTAGTACTTCAGCTTTTTCACAACTCAATAACAACAACGTATTTTCATGTACTTTAATAACATCAAGTACTCCTTTAACTACGTAGACTTCATTAAATTCTAAATCGTAAACCTTAAGTGTATTGAAGTTTTTATCATATTTTGCATAAAGTCCTAGTAATGAAATAATGTTTCCATTCTTATCGAATACTATTGAAGGAGTATTGACATATTCTTTAGCATCAACTATGCATTTAACTTTATCCTCTAATGAAATAACATTTACTCTATTAAGACTACACCGTTCTAGCTTTAATATATCACATATATTGACTTCCTTAATGACGAAGGGCAAATATGGTTTAGACAAATCACTCCCCCAGATCAAGATGTTCTTATAAAGAGGAACTCTCGTTATTTCAAGTACCTTCCCTATATTGACATTCTAGATCATCACCAGATATGTACATGTATTCTCCAAGATGATACTCTATTAAATTGCCATATGTAGTACTGATGTAGATCTATACCATTTATTAGTATTAAGACATATAGGTTTAGATATGGAGATAGAGGTTGTCACACAAAGTAATATTGCTTAAGATACCTGAAGAATTGTATAAAGAAATTGCAGAAAGAGCTAAGAATGAAGGATATGTTCTAGTCAAGGACTATATATTATCACTAATTTTAAGAGAGCTTGGTAGATCCCCCTTACCTCCGCTAAAGAATCTTGAGAAAAGACTTGAAATGCTTGAAAGGGGAGAATTGCCTCCAGCAGTATATGATAGAATATGGAAAATGATAGAAACAGCGATTAAAGAAAGGTCCATTGAAGGTATGAGTGTAAGCGAGCTAAAAGAGATGCTAGAGAAATGGCTACGTTCAGTCATGAACAGGATAGAGAGAAGAGTACAGGATATGATAAATCCATTTACAGCTAAAGTAGATGATATCTCAAGAAGACTAACAGATATCTATGAAAGAGTAGAAGGCCTTGAATTAAAAATAAAGAACTTAGAAAACCAAGTTACATCACTTCAAGCAAGAGAAGTTAGACGAAAAACAGGTTTAGAAAGATTAAGAGAACAGGGAGTAGTATTTGAAAGTGAATTAACAGGATTAAGGAATAGAGATGCATTCTTTAGGTACCTAGAAAGGGAGGGAGCTAAAGTATTAAAGTTACCACATGAAAGAGTGGCAATAGATCCCACCTTCTGGAGTACCTTTATAAGTAAACTCTCCCGATTATCTACAACAAATGAAGAAGAGATATCTAAAAAACTAACAAAACAAGAACATAAACTATTCATTAAGTTAAAGGAGGCAGCATTACTTTATTATGATCCTATGGAAGCTCGCTGGAAATTAGTAGAAGAAGTAAAGTAGGTAATTTACTAAGCATTCAATAATTAAGTGGACCCTATATGTTAGTATTAGAGGTAAAGGGAAATCACATAACTATACGTAAAGCTAAGTACGAGGATTTAAAGGAAGCAACATATACGCTTCTAAATTTAATACCAATAGGGAAAGTGTCAACTTATAAGGATATAGCACTAATTCTTAATAAATCACCAAGAATTATTGGTAAAATCTTAAAAGAGAATGATAAACCCATTATAATACCATGCCATAGAGTAGTAGATACAAGAGGATATCTTAGAGGGTATTCATTGGGAGGATTGAAAGTAAAGGAAAAACTTTTATCACTAGAAGGGGTAAGGATCAAGGACTATAAAGTATCCAGAAAATATTTCATAAGCTTATCTAAGATTCTAGGCTTTCAATAAATAACTACAGATTTCATCTATAGGAGTTCTAGTACATAGAACTCTATATCTCGTTAAGTCACCTTTATTTCTAAATGTCATAGATGATAAGGTGAAGTAAATTCCACTTTTAGACTTACGAATACATAAATTAACCATATTTCTCAAGACCTTATAGTTGACACCACAACATATTGACTTAAGTAACGATATATATGGACAAGGTATATATGGTGGATTAGTCACTATAAAATCAAATGATTGATCTCTAAAAGCACTACATCCAGCAGCTTTTACAATATCCATTTTTAGGTCTAAGCCATTAATTTTACAATTAATTAAGGTATTAATAATACTCCTATCATCAATATCTACAGCTACTACATACTTTGCAAATTTACCTAGTGGTATGGAAAGAAAACCACTTCCACATCCAACATCCAATATTATGAGTCTCTCTAACCTATGAAGAGAAATAGTTTTTAAAATCGATAAGAGAAGAATAATTGAACTATATGATCTTGAAGGATCAAAGACTAATGGTAGTACTATTAGTTGAATACCATTTAATTTACGATACCTTACATCATGGATTAGTAACAGAGGTATTAGTAATAGCGCAATAATAATTGATATAAATATTCTAAATGCTTTCAAAACCAAAAGCTATACCCTTCAAAATACTATCACTTATACATAAATTACTTATAAACCACTATTTGTAAGCTGCATTACAAGCTCTTTTCTTATAGCTGATTTAATGCTTTTCTTTTCTATTAACGCGTAACGGGGTTTAGGTATGGATTTATCAATCATCTGATGTATAATTTCCTTTCTAACTTTAGTTAAAGCATATTTAGCTAGTATGTGACCCATAAAGTATTTACCACTAAGAACTATTGAGGTAAACTTTCTAGGATAATGACCACCACCAAAACCTATAGCTACTTTAACATTTTCAAAACTTTTACTCTCTAAGATTTTCAAGGTTCTTAGAACTGCTTTAGCAACTACTTCTTGTGCTCTTTCATCCTTCCATTCACTTTCACTACTACCTATTTCTATAAATACTATAGGTTTACTGACATCAGTAGGACCGTGATGTGTAGCTTCAAGAACAACGTCGTACTCTGTAGTTATATTTGCTTCAGAAGCAATATCATGTAATGATCTAAATAATAATGATGAAGTTATTGGAGCAGCATATGCTAAGGTTAACGGTTTTCCACCATATAGAGCTTCTTCAGTAGGGTTTCCAGGATGATGAACACTTAATGTCTTAACCCGTGCTTCACTTGAATGCCTAGATAAAACTATAAAGACTTCAGCATCTATGTACTTGTCTAGAAAATCAAAATATATAACATCTTCATCAAATGACGTTAGTATAACCTTATCATTAAGACCTCTAAAATACTTTCTATTATCTATTAATCCACTTTCCTTAAACTCTCCAAGAAATTTTACATACTTAGCTATACCCTTACCAGCTAAATCCCTTTCTGAGTAAACTAATGCGTACTTAGCTTTTATCTTCAAACCATATAACCTCCTACTAATACTATTCTTAAATGATGAAGAAGCTCTGCCGCTAATGAGCAATTTGCGATGAAATCCGAACTCCCGGCTGATCTTATATTAAGGTACAGGTACACTTCGTAAAACCTCCTCAATAATCTTATCTGTAGTAATGCCCTCTAATTCTGCTTCACGAGTCAATATTAATCTATGAGCTAATACTGGTTGTGCGACATATTTTACATCATCTGGTATAACATAATCCCTACCACTAATTAGAGCATAGGCCTTAGACATAAGGTATAGTGCAACAGCAGCTCTAGGAGAAGCACCTAATTTGACATATGGATGCTTACGAGTTGATTCAACAATATCGATTATATAATACATAATATTCTCATCAACATAAACCTTCCAAATCATATCACATATTTTTAATACTTCAGAGGCCGATACAACAGGAGATAAAGGCCATTCATCAATAACTTTTTGCTTCCTTAAAATTTCAACAGCTTCATCTCTAGTAGGATAACCTATTAAGACCTTAACCATAAACCTATCAATCTGAGCTTCAGGTAAAGGAAACACTCCTTCTACTTCAATAGGATTTTGAGTAGCAATAACCATGAACGGTTCAGGAAGTTTAAACGTTACACCTTCAACAGTAACACATCTCTCTTGCATAGCTTCAAGAAGAGCACTCTGAGTTTTAGGACTAGCCCTATTAATTTCATCAACCATAACAATATTAGCAAAAATAGGACCCTTCCTAAAATAGAAATCACCAGTTTTAGGATTATACACATAAGTACCAATAATATCACTAGGTAGAAGATCAGGGGTCATTTGAATTCTCTTAAACTCTAAGCCAAGAGTAGAGGCAATAGCTTTAACAATTAAAGTTTTAGCAACACCTGGAACGCCTTCAACAAGTACATGACCCTTAGCAAGTAATGCACATAAAATGAGCTTAACTTTATCCCGCTTACCAACTATTACCTTTCCTACCTCACTCATAATCTTATCAATAATATTCTTAACATAGCCTACATCAATACTCATTACATGGATTCCATTTGACCCTATTACATCTCACTATTTAAACCTATTGCCCTATTATATTTATGCAATCTTCTAGGCAATATGTCTACTACTCTATGAGATTTAAGTTAATACCCATCATATCTTCAAGTACTTTTTGCACCTTTTTGAAGTCTTTATCCATTTTTTGCATTAGTTCTCCTCCTCTCCAGAACTTCTCTAACTTTATGTTACCTAGGATCTAGTACAGCAATAATAGCACTAGCATCAATATAATACATGTTAGAATCGATCCCTCTCTCCCAATAATTGGCTTAATGCATTATTAAGCTTTATAGGAATATCACCTTCCTCTTTTTCAAGTTCAAATAATCTTTCAATAGCTTTAGCTATTTTAGCTATGTTTTCATAGCTTTTAATACCAGCTTTTATGAGTTCTCTTAAAGCCTCACTTCTAGAACTATAAATACCTAGCTTTACGAGAAGATCAACAAATGAAAGTATCTCATCATCTAAACGAATAGGAACTACTCGAACACACATAGTATATCCCTCATAATACATGTAATAAAGTTACATCAGATAAAAATAAGCCTATATATCATAACATTATTAGGTGTTTATAGGGGTTAAGAAATGATCTTCGACTGGGGAATGAAGCCAGTAATAGGGGTTGTTCATCTTCAACCATTACCGGGTTCGCCAGGTTATAAAGGGGATTTAAACGATATAATTGATAAAGCCCTTCGTGATGCAAGAAGCTTAGAGGAAGGAGGAGTTAATGGAATAATAGTGGAGAACTATATGGATATTCCATTCAAAATAAGAATTACTGAACCAGAAACAATAGCAGCTATGACAGTAATTGTAAGAGAAATAGTTAAAAATACAAGCATACCAGTTGGGGTAAGCTTTCTAAGAAATTCAGGAGTAGAAGCACTTGCAATAGCTTATGCTACAGGTGCAAAATTCATAAGAGTAAATGTATACTGTTTCCCAGTAATATCAGCTGAAGGAACAATTGAACCCATAGCAAGAGAAGTACAAGAACTAAAACATAAACTAAAAACAAATATAGAAGTATATGCTGACGTTGCAGTTAAACATGCATATCTGCACTATAATGCATCAATAGATGAACTAGCAATAGAAACAGTAAATAGATGTAAAGCAGATGCAATAATCATAACAGGAAAAGCAACTGGACAACCACCAGAACCATCAGATGTAGCACTAGCAAAAAAATGCAATAAACCAGTAATAATCGGAAGCGGAATAACAATAAACAACATAAAACTATACTGGAACCTAGCAGATGGCTTCATCATAGGAACATACTTTAAGCAAAAAGGAATAACAATAAATCCTATCGATCCAGAAAGAGTTAAAAAACTAACAACAATAATAAACAAACTAAGAAAACAAAAACAATAAACAAAAGAGTTTAACCAAGAGAAAACACCCCACCAATCCCACTAAAATAAATAATAAACCTTACCTACGTTAAAGCATGATTACTAGGACGCTAATTTTAAAAATAACATACTTATAACTCAGTAGAATTTGAGAGGGGTAGATAATATGCAGGCAAGAGCTATCTCGCCCGTAATAGCAACACTATTACTAATACTAATAGCACTAGCAGCAGCTGTATTAATATACGTATGGGTAACAGGATATGTAACAGGACTAACAAAAGCAGGAACACCAGAACTAGAGGAGAAAATAAAGATAGAGGCAGTAAGTGCTTCCACGGATACAGTAACTCTCTATATAAGGAATGTGGGAGGGACAAGTGTAGTTATAGATGCAATATACATAATCAGAGTAGAAGACAATAGTATTATTACAGTAGCAAGCTCTACTACCTCATTGAACCCTGGAGATCTCACATCAATAACCATAAGTGGTGGCTTTAACCTCGAGTCCGGGAAGACATATATTGTGAAGGTTGTAACAAAAAGTGGAGTAGAAACTGCTACAAGCTTTAAGGTAATAGGATAAAAGACCAAGGAACTGAATATTGCCATCTATTAATATTAGTGCATACCGTTACTTCCTAGCCGAGAGAAAGGAAATAGTTTTGATAGCATTTTTTCTCATAGCCCTAGTAACTTTACAACACGAGCTACCCAGATTTAGTGACGTCCAAATTTGCTATATTCCAGCAGGTGTAAAATATATTACTAAATGGGATCTTTTAGTAAATTTCGAACACCCCCCTATGGCAAAGTACATTATTGGTTTGAGTTATATATTTTTAAAGGAGGTTAAGATACCTAGTATCCTCTTCTCTATAGTCACTACAGTTGTCTTCTATTACCTTGTAGCTTTAATATATGAAAGTAAAAGTATTGCCTTTTACCTTACTCTTCTCTTAGCATCCGATACATTATTCTTAGCAACATCAAGCAGTAGTTTATTAGATGTTTACATGCTAACCTTCCTAATTATAGCATTATATATTGGATTTGGGAAACTTAAGAAGAAAAGCCCTAGGATTTCAACAAATATCTTGTTTGGTGTTTTTTCAGGACTGGCTATAGCATGTAAATTATCGGCACTGTTCTTTATAGTACCATTCCTAATACTCTACATATTACGGCTTAACACCTCTATTAAGAATAAACTTGCAAGCTTATTTACCATAGTGTTAATAGTCACCATGGTTTACGTCTCTAGCTATACACCACTATTTATTAATGGATATTCATTAATGGATTTTCTCAACTTACAATATTCAATGGTAAGCTACCATGTAGCTCGACATTCTCCTACATTTTATACTATATACAATGCTTTCACAAGACTGTTTTTTAAGTTTACAATATTACGATCATACTATTTAGGACATTTTATAATAAATGTAACTGAAATTAAGTCTGAAGCTACAACTACAATAGCTGAAATTCCCCTAGAAAAAGCTCAATTCCTAGGTTACAAGGTAACATTCTATGCAGGACTTGGTGGTCTTGCAACATTAATATTTCTTCCATCTCTTATAGCTCTAACATACATCACCTGTTTTAAACGCGATAAATATAGGAAATACATAGTCTTGTATGAAGGTATGCTCATACTAGCAGTAATGAGTGTTTTTAACGCAATGTTAACTATATCCATAGCATGGTATTACTACTTGTCTCAAACATTTCTTTATATGACCATACCAGTTTATGTACAAGCTTTCTTCAAAGAGAATGAAACATATACGTGTAAGTTATTGAAAGTATTAATTGTTTTAAACTTCATAAGCTTAATACTTCTAGGTTTAGGTTTAGCTAGTATAGACTTTTACATCAAGCCTTATTAATAGTCATTAATCTTAGCTTGAATACTGTAAAAGCGTTATTGGACCACATTCTTAGGAATCTATGATCATTCTCATATAAATGTATGTAATAAACGGTTGCATTATGTAAGGCATTCCAGACGATAACGTATATGTCTCCATATAGCTTATCCTTTAGATATGTAAATATCTCATTAGGTGTTAAGGGATAGTCACTTATGCATTCACGATTAATAATATACGGTGCAAATAGGAATTCCCATCGCCCTACACTAATTATTCTCGAGTTCTCAGGGGTATTCTCCTTTAGCCATAATAATGTTTCCATGATATCATGTTGTAATTTATGATAATGGCCAGCATTTAGGTATTCTATGGCTAAGATACGAGAAATCCCGCTGCCAACAAACATAAGTATTACGATGAATGAAATTATCTCATATTTTAATATTTTCTTTATCTTCCTCGATACATGAATCTCCTCTATAAACCTAACTATTTTAGAACTCGATAGAACGGTACCTAGCGAACCTAGAAATAATACCATAGGGAACATAACGTAAAGCGCTAGTCTATACGTTTCAGTTGTGAAGAATGATATAATCCATACTACTATAACCCAGAAAAATGGAAGTATATGTACTCCATTAGCTTTTTGGAATATAAGAACAACAAATAACGCTATACTGGCTATAAATAATGTTAATCCTATAAAATTTGCAAAGGCGTAGATGTTAGCAAGTAATGGGGAAATATTGTTTAGAAAAGTAGTTATGGGATCTTCTATTCCCACAACAATAGCACTCATACTGAGTATCTTTAGCCTTAGCAAGTATTCTGTAATGAACTTCAATGCTAATGTTATACTAGCAGATGTAGTGATTAGCAGTATAAGTACGGGTATCGTAACAATTATGGCAATTTTAAATACTTCAAATGATTTCTTTACTACCACGTGATATAATGCTGATATCCATATAGCAGTAATTAGTAGAAATGTAGTTTCATGGGAAAGTAATGCTGTTAAACTGGTCAAGAATAAGTATAATAAAACCCACTTACTCCTAGATTCAATATACTTTTTAATAAGTATTAATAAATATAATGATAACATTATTCCTAAGAAGTTTGCATAGAGTCCTGTTACTATTATT
>Ga0190367_1000339_pt1 | contig 35440 bp, 38 predicted proteins | sample 4872181011_MG_FD_171838 | JGI IMG/M metagenome (GOLD analysis project Ga0190367, IMG submission 171838) | Hydrothermal vent microbial mat bacterial communities from Southern Trench, Guaymas Basin, Mexico - 4872-18-10-11_MG | ecosystem: Environmental > Aquatic > Marine > Hydrothermal vents >... | reverse complement strand
CATCTTGGGCATGTACTAGAGTTACCTTTAGAATCAACAGTAAAGAAGTAAATACCATTAAGTATAGCCTTATACTTCAAGCAGTGTTGAAGTTTTCTATAACACATGTGCTTAACTTTCCACCTCATTTTCACATCTCTACTCTGTTCAATATTTTGCTTCATCCCTTCTAAATTCTCATCAACAATCCATGCATTATATTCTCTAGCAATACTGATTAAACGATTAGCAATAATGTGAGCTTCATCTGTTGTGATATTTCTAGCTCTCTCATGATGCTTTCTTACTCTCTTAATAACCTTAGGAATAAACCTCCAAGACTTGTTATACTTCTTCTGTAAGTTTTCAACCATCTTCTTATGTGTTAATGCTCTAGTAAATGATTTTCTAGGAATACAACCTTCAGTTAATTTATTACCATTCAAATCCTTAACTCTACAAGTTATATATCTCTCATTCTGGTCAATAAGCATTAATGCTTTAGGTTCATTAACCTCAACAATATACTCGAAAATAATGATAATAATAAATTCATCACTAAATGAATTGTACTTAAGTATTAATTCCTTAGGCTTGTACGTGAATTAGCTGTTAAGAGATAGGTATTGTTGCATACAATTACTTATCAGAATATTTTGAAGCTAGAAAGTATAGTGATATATTCGTTCTAAGTGTGAAAATCGGAAGGTAAATACTGGATAGTATTTGACTTAAAGATTGTAGAGAAGTGTATGTATTACATATTTCACTACTTAACGATGAATTTCACAAATTCATAAATGCATTAAAAGTATTGAATCGTAGAGTGTACTATATCTTCATAGGTATGGTAAGTTTATCTTAATTTAAGCGTTGAATGTTCAAGATTTATATTTTGAGTAATTTTGACAATCATGATTTTAGAGATGTTGAAAATTCTTCATGAAGTGAATCAGCGTTCAAATCCGTCTTCACTATTCTGATCTTCTAATCTTCATCACTTGGTGAGAATATTCTCTTACGCACTTTATATAGCTTATCAGTCCACCTCCTTTCAATCACTCTTCAGTAGTGGGGAATTCATCACTTACGTTTATAAAGTTTTGAATAGATTTTAAGACTTAGTTAATGAGTAGAATAATTATTCTTGATGGATATACTGATGAGCCAGCAGGTCTTGGAGTTCCTCCTTATCTAGATATTTATGCTAGATACATTTCTGGTGCGATATGGTGTGTAGATTCTTCAATAGATATTAAGTACATAACTATTGATGAAGTTAGAAGAGATTGGCAATTGTTTGGTAGACTTTGTAGAAAGGCTGAAGTGTTAATCGTTATTGCAGGAGTTACAACACCTGGAAAGTACTTAAATGCTGAACCTATAAGATTGAATGAACTTGAAATTATTGCAAAACTCTTTCAGGGATTGAAAATACTTGTAGGTCCTGTAGCTAGATTTGGTTATGGAGAATCAGGCGGTCAAATTGCTATACCATCAAAGTATTTTGAAAATCTTTACGATATTGTAGTTAAAGGTGATCCTGATCTAGTAATTTATGAACTTACTAGAAACAATTTTCAATTATCTAAAGTTGATGTGCATGCAGGTCATGAAAATTATGATTTAATTAATGTTTTTGCAATTAAGGGTGCAAGAATAGTTACTCAACATCCATGTTATGATAAGAACTTAATTGTTGAGATTGAAACCTACAGATCATGTCCTAGATGGATATGTGGTGGTTGTAGTTTCTGTATAACTGTTCGTTATGGCTCAGTAACGTATAGGAATGTGGATGGTATTGTTAAAGAAGCTGAAGCTTTGTACAACTATGGTGTTAAGCATTTCAGACTTGGTAGACAAGCAGATTTCTATACCTACATGGCTAAGGATACTGGTAAGTTGGAATTTCCAAAACCAACTCCTGAAATCATAGAGAAGTTACTGAGAGGTATTAGATATAGTTGTCCAGATCTTGAGACTCTTCATATAGATAATGTTAATCCAGGAACGATTTATCATTGGCCAAATGAGTCAAAAGAAATAACGAAGATATTGATGAAATATCACACTCCAGGAAATGTAGCTGCTATGGGTGTTGAGACTGCAGATCCTAAAGTTGTTAAGATGAATAATCTTAAAGTAATGCCTGAAGAAGCATTCTTTGCCGTTAAGTTAATTAGCGAAATTGGTCGTGTACGTGGCTGGAATGGTATGCCACACATATTGCCTGGAATTAACTTTGTTCTTGGACTTCCTGGCGAAACTAAAGAAACATATATACTAAATATGGAGTTTCTGAGAAAACTTCTTGAGGAAGATGTATGGATTAGACGTGTCAATATTAGGCAAGTACTTACACTTCCAACAACACCATTATGGCACGTTAGAGAACGTGTAAGAAGTATTTTACAAAATCATAAGAGATATATTGATGATTTTAGAAAATGGGTTCGTGAATATTTTGATCATGAAATGCTTAAGAGAGTTTTTCCTAAAGGAACCGTACTTAGAAAGCTGTTTACTGAAATTTATGAGGCTTCTGGAACACTCGCTAGACAAGTAGGTTCATATCCACTAATTGTATATATACCTGAGAAGTTGAGTCTTCATAAATGGATTGATGTGGTCATTGTTGATCATATATCAAGATCTGTGGTAGGTATTCCATATCCATTAAACGTGAATACTGCATCTTCAAGATTGTTAAAGTATCTTCCAGGAATTAGTAAGAAAGAAGTTTACGAAATTATTAAGAGAAGACCTTTCAAGAATATGACAGAACTAGAGAAAATAATTACTTCAAAAGATAAGTTAAAGTATTTAACCATAGAGTAATGACTATAATGTGGTGATGAATTTATGACATATAGTCACCTTATCGTATCCGTGAGAAATTAAGTACTTAACCAAGATTTTCATTGAGGTTTCTACTCTACATGAGGTTAGCATTACCTTAACGTCCTCACTAGTAATTGAACTTTCCTTAATTGTCGAAATGATGATGTAGAACTTTAAAGATGAGAACTATACATAGAGTCATGTGAAGAAGTAGTGAAGGGTACTGAATTGATAGTTGATAATGTTGAGAAATTATTTGAGAGTTTTCAAGATTGAAAATTGGGTCTTAATTTTAACTAAACTTTAACTTCCTAAGTGATGTGTTATGTAAGTATTTTATCTAGACAGTTATTTTCTACACATTCTTTTATCTCTATTGCAATTCTTCTACCAAGACTTATAGGTTCACCAAAGTATAGTTTACTATATTGACTACCGATACCCATGTAGGCATTTGTTCCACCTCCAATTCTTGGAGCAACATCATAAACAACGATATCTAATTCTGGAGTGACCATGAGTTGAAGAGTAAAGGGTCCAATTATTCCTGGAGGTACAAGTTTCTTCGTTGCTTCAACAAAACTGTCACCTATTTGGAAAAGTTTCTCTAGTAGGCTCTCTCTAATAGTTACAGGTATGTGACCTACTTCTATAAGTCTTACAGGAACTTCAATACCTAACTGTTCTTTTGCTGGTAATCTTATAAGACCATCAATGTTGCTTTGAATTCTCCTATCAATACTTAAAATTTCGACTTCACTTCTAGCAATACTTCTAAAGTAATTAACGTTAAAGTGCGCTCCAAGTACTAATTCTTCAATAGATACGTTCTTTAAACTATAATCATCAATGATTCCCCTCTCTTTAAGCTGTTTAATCTTTCTATAATAGTCATCTCTATCGACAGCTATAAAGAAGGCTCTTTCTACTCTTCTCTTAGCTTCAGGTAGTTTAACCATTACAGGTCTATCGATGTCATCAGGATTTTCGAAAGTTTTTGGTCTTCTAATACCTGCCTCATCAAGTAGTTTATAGTAGTTAGCTTCACCTACACGTTCTTCCCATCTCAGTAAGTATCTATTACCAAATATGGGTATGGGGAAGTTATTCTCAATATTATCATAACCAACATATACGGCAAAGCTTCTATTAGGAATCATAATGACATTTTTGCTTCTCAACTTCTCTATAATGTCGGGATTAACCACATGTGCGAATTTCTCAAGAATAATTACTTCATCAATTATGCGTTTAAATCTTAAGTAAGGTGTTTCTCTACCTCTTTGACAAATAGCTATAGTTTTAAATCCCTCATCTTTAGCACCATCAAAGACATCAAGAGCTGAATGGCTTGCAATAGCACTTACATGAATATTTTTAAAGTCGTAATTTTTAAGTAGAGTTTCAAGATTTAGCTTATGCATGAGTAAGTTTTTTCCAAAACTATACTTAACAATTACTTTATTAAGAGTAGTCTTTTTCAACCCTTTAAAGTGAAGTACTTTCATGATTGAGGACATTTTAAAGAATTATGACCTTGATAAGATAAGCATAGCAACACTTGGCAGTCATTCAGCACTACAGATACTTCATGGAGCTAAGATTGAGGGATTTAAGACAGTACTTATTGTTGATGAGAAGAGATTATGGTTTTATCAGCACTTTAAGCACTTGATTGATGAGGTCATTCTAGTAAATTCTTGGAGAGATATATGTAAATCTGAAGTAGTTGAGAAGTTGAGATCACTAAATGCCATAATGATTCCTCATGGTAGTTATGTTGAGTATGTTGGTCTTGAATGTGCTGAGAAATTACCAGTACCAATTTTTGGTCTTAGAAGTATTTTCAAAATTGAAGCTGATCAAAAGAGAAAAATGAAACTTCTAAGAAATGCAGAAATTAAGATACCTAAAGAATACTCAATTAATGATCATATAGATAGACCTGTAATTGTTAAACTACCAGGAGCTAAAGGTGGTAAAGGCTTCTTTATAGCCTTAGATAGAGATGATTTAATTAAAGGTCTTGAAGAAGTTTTAAGGAAAGGCTTAATTGATAATGTAGATCAAGTATACATTCAAGAATATATTATTGGTGTTACAGCATACTTTCAATACTTCTATAGTCCAGTACTTGAAAGACTTGAAATTATGGGTATGGATATTAGGTATGAGAGTAATGTTGATGGGTTGAAAAGAGTACCTTTAAAGATCCTAGAGAACATGAGGGTTGAACCAACATTTGTAGTTATTGGTAATATACCTATGGTGTTAAGAGAAAGCATATTGCCTAAAGTTCTAGATTATGGATTGAAGTTTGTAGAAACTACTAAGAAAGAATTACCTCCAGGAATGATTGGTCCCTTCTGTCTTGAAGGTATTGTTAAGGATGATTGTGATATAGTCATTTTTGAATTTTCAGGAAGAATAGTTGCAGGTACAAATCTATACATTCAGGGCAGTACATACAGCTGGCTATACTGGAATGAACCAATGAGTACAGGCAAAAGAATTGCAAGGGAGATAAAATTAGCAATTGATAGGGAGGTACTACATAGGATAGTTACTTAATAGATATCTTTTCATTAGGGTAGTTTCACATCTTTCAGGAATTTTAAAGTTCGCAGTATATATTTTTACATTATTAATAATTTTCTACTCTTCAACTTTACATAAAGTACATGTAGATATGGTGAAGTTTATCTAAAATAGGTGAGAAAGAATTATTAAGAGAGAGTTTAAAGGAACTATCCCTGTCTTTATGAGAAACATAATCGCTAAAATTCTTTCAGGATTTACAGGTGAGAAAAGATTCATTCAAGAATTAATTAATCATTTAGAACTTTCAAGTAGAGCTATTAAGTTAATCAATGACTACTTATCGACTTCTAACGATGAGACGTTGAAAGACATTTCAAGTCTTGAGAGAATAGGTGATGAAATTTCTAGAAAGCTAAGTGAAGAAACATCTAGAGGAGCTATATCACCCGTAGTTATAGGCACTATAGAGTTTCTATTAAACAAAATTGACGACATACTTGACAATATTCACATACTTTCAAAAGAACTTAAAAGACTATTTAGTGTAGTTAGAAGTAGGTATGCTTTGAATATTCTTGAAGTAGAGATTTCAGAAATGATACGTATCTGTGATATTGGCATTTCAGAATTGAAAAATCTTCTAAACGCCATAGTTAATAATAATATAGAGGACACTACCTCCATAATAAACACTATTAAAGAACTTGAAGAATGTGTTGATGATTTAAAGGATAGAGTACTTGATAAACTTTACAGTAATCATGAGAGGTTAAGTTATGTAGAATTTATTGGACTTACAGGAATAGTATTCACACTAGATAATATTCTTGATGCAATTAAGGACTCTGCAATACTTACGTTAATGTTTATTATTGGACTAACCTCATGATAACATCGATATTAGTATTTGTATTAACATACCTAATTTCAAGTAATAATTTAGCTCTATGTATTGGATATGCATTAAGTACTAAGGTATTAAGTATGAGGAAGTTAATCTATATAGCGATTTCAGCGTACATTATTGGGATTCTGCTTGAAGGTTATAAGATGAGCACATCCTTACTTGAAAATTTCAATTACATAAATCACTATACGGATATTGCATTAATAACTACAATAGCTATCTTTATAGTTAGTGAAATTGTAAGAATACCAGCATCACTAATTACATTACTCTATAGTGGCATTTTTGGTGTTGAATATGCCATCACAGGTAGACACATTAACATCTTTGCAATTACGATAATTTACTGGATTTTCGTATCACTGATGTCAATGATCATATCGTACTTGATGTATAGGTTGACCGTATATTTAAGTAAATTCAATCTCTTTAGAAGTATTGTCATATCTAGAACGTTAATAATTGCGCTACTCTTCTTAACATCATACTCATTTAGTGCTAACAATTTTGGTCTCCTATGGAGAATTGAAAATTTTGATCCCATAAACTTAACGTTTATAATTTTAGGATTTACGTTAGGTACTCTAGTAGGTAGTAAGAAAACTTTAGTTAAGTATGCTTATGGATTCTATACTCTAAGTCCATTAGCTAGTCTTGCAATATATGTAAGTATCTTTACAGCAATGGAATTAAGTACACAATTATCAATACCTGTAGGTTTAACAATAATTGCCTTATCAAGCACATTAGGTACGGAGTATGCCCATAAGTTGAGACTTGCAAGTATGAAGTATGTTAAGTATATAATCATAACTTACACTTTATCTATAATCTTAGGCTTTGCAGCAAGTTACTTAACCTCTATGTTGATTATTAGTGAGTACTCTAGTATCAGTAAGGGGTGAAGACATCATATTGTCAGACCGGAAACCTTATCCTCATCTATATACACTTCTCGACTCAAATATTTAAAACTACTTCAGTAATAGTGAATGATTAACTATTTAGTTTTGAAAGTTAGAAACGCCTTTATACTAAAAACATGCTAAGCAAGTTTCAAAAGTTTTTTATACCTGTACAAGTTTGCAACCATGCATGAGTGTTCTTGTTGTTCATGAAGATTTCATAACACTTACCTGTGATTTTGATTATGATAAGTATGTTCTTGATAATAAGAACTACGTTAAGTGTATGTATAGATTAAGAGATGATGTTGCAGACAAGTACATGGATAAGCTTGTGAAGGTTGTTATTAAATATTTAGATAATGATCATTCAAGATTTGGAAGAATAGATGTAAATACGTACAGTAACGTCATTGAGTTGAAATTCTTTTTAGATATTTTAGAGAGAGGTTATAGTATTGGTGAATTGGCTAGAAAAATTTTACACATTATTCAAGGTGCTATAATTCTACTTAAGATTTTAGATGAGATTTATAAAGTACAATAGATCTCCAAATACACACTATTATGACTATTTGACCTAAATCAATAAAGGTTAGAGGTTTACCAATACTTGATAGAGTATATGTTAAGAGATTTATTCTAACATCGACGCCTTCATCTGTAAGTGATAGTAAGTAGGCGTAGTGTATTATTATGAAACATACTCCCAAAGCTATAAGTATGAGGTCGCATACTGTCATTGGTTTTAAGAAGTGAATAATAGCTGTGAGAAGCCATAGTATGAATATGGTAGCACTTAATCTCCATAAGTAAGTACTTACACTATATGCTCTCCATGGCATTTTCCTAAGTTCAAGAGTGTTCTCTAATGGAAAGAGAGAAATCACTGCAGCAATGATTAATAGAAACAACGTGAATATTATTGTAGCAATCACTTTTTTATAAGATAATCTACGCTGAGACATAGAGACCATACATTAACGTGTAATATAAGGTTAATCCAATCATTGACCATACAAAGACAGACGCCATATATATTAAGTGTTTTCTAACAACTTCTTTAATCTTAAAGAACTGTAAGATATTGTCAAGTACGTGACCACCATCTAGTGGATATGCAGGAAGAGCATTAAGTAGAGCTAAAGTCATGTTAATATTGAAGATCCAGAAAAGTAGTCGATAAAACCACGTATCAGATATAACGCCAATACCATCAACTTCAAAAGTGAAAATTGAGTATATCTTAACGTACTTAGGTACACTTATAGTGACTGTATATTCAAGATTTCTTAAAGTATCATATAGTTGTAGATTAATCACCTTACTGTGTTGTGCAAGAGTTACAAGTTTAGATATTAAATCGTAAGTGCTTGATACTTTAATACCATTGATGGCAGTAATTATGGAACTTGTAGTTATTAGAGAATTTTGAGGATCAACAACCTTAACTCCAAGTAATGTATATAGAAGTGGAGAGTTTGATATTAATACGTATACTAGACATACTATGTAAACTATGAGTATATTTGTAAATACACCTGCAGAATACACTGTTAATCTTTTCCACACACTTATCTTCTTCAAATCTTCCTCATCAAGTTCAACAAAGCCTCCAAAAGCAATGAACATTAAGGCAAAGAAACCTCCAGATTTAATTTTTGAACCATACTTTAAAGCTAAAACTCCATGAGCAATTTCGTGAAAAATCACACCAATACTTATGGCAATAATTATGTAGATAAACGTCATTAATGAAGCAGTTATTCCTGGAATTATTGGTTGAAGAGGTAGAAAGCCATGTTGAATAAATTGTTGAGGTTCAAGCTCATGTTGAAGATGTTGAAGAATTACTTTAAGATTATTAAGAAATACGTGTAGCATTGATGGAAAGCCCCAAATAGAAATGCCAATTAATGATAGAGGTACAGGAATGATTAGAAACATGGATAATAGAAATACAGAGATGATGAGAACAGCCAATAACTTGTCAGGAATTGGTTTTACAAGTTTGAGGAAGTATTGTAAAAATGATTGAATAGTCTCTTTCTCTCTAATCATGAGGAGCAATCCATAATGAATACTTATGGGAATATTTGCACGCAATTTCTTAAGCAGATGTATTGCACCTACAACTCCAAACCAGAAAAGTATGACTAGAATTAGCGTCTTAAAATCCATGTTTCGAGAAGTTAAGATTTTCAAACTTATTTAAACGTTTAGTAACTTTGTAATATTTAAAATACTTCCAGCTCCAACATCTTTAACTTTAAGTGAGTTCTTGATTAGGTACTTTCTAGCATCAATACCAATACCGTGAAGAGGATAGAGAGTAATGTCATGTTTTGTAAGTAAGTTCAGAATGTACTTTAATTGATGAGGATTGACATAAGATAAGCCCAAACCACCAATTATGAATCTAACATTATACCTTACCAATAATTCTTCAAAGTTAATAAGCCAAAAAGCTAGACCTGGACTTGAGATGAGTAGGCTTTTCTTGTCAATTTGAATAATGACTATAAGCTCTCCTATCCTGACATTACCAATTCTTAAAAGATGAATTTTAATGTTCTTCTCATTAAAGATAGTTGCAATGTCGTTGATGATGTGTAAATTCTCAACTTTACTTTTCAGCACTTCTAAACACTTCACACCAATTATTGAATGATCTTCTGGTACATACATTCTTTCTATGTTTAGATCATCTAGACCTTCAATAAATCTTAATGTTAAGGCTGTAATTACTAGATCATGTACATGATTTACATTTAGTCTTAATTCTCTAATATTGTTTTGAAAGATTTCTGAACAGCAAGTATTTACTAGTAGGTATCTACTTTGAAATTCTATGAGGATTGATAAAGCATTACATGATTTTAATCTTAAATCTTTAACCACATCATCACAGATGATGTGTAGTCTCATACATGTTTAGATAGCTTTATTTACCTAATTTATTAAACATATCATAATGTCCGTCCCACTTGCAGGTAAGCTTGAATCTAGAATTGTAAGAATAGTACTACCCTTAGTATTTATCTTCACAATATCTTATGGTTCTGCTTGGAGCGAAGCTACAGGAAATTTATGGTTAACGCCAATACTTGTCATTACATACATTTCACTCTTTTTTGGTGTAATGATTGGTATTAGCATTAAGAATTTTAGAAAGAGAATGAGAGAAGTAAAGCAGTACTTAAGTTCTATAAAGTCAGGTGCAATTGAAAAACTAACTAAAGATGATATTGTGAAAGTTTTAGAAAGAGATACAGAGTACGTTAAAGAAACTTCAGCATATACTAAAAAACAGTTAAAAAGCATGGGTATCATGTTGATAATATTTATAATAATAGCCATATCATACTCTACCTTTCTATCACATTATCTCGACGTACTTTCTAAATCGTTAGGTACTAGTCTAGGACTTAGCATATTTTGGTTAAAGTTTGTGAAGTACTTAATATACTTCACCATATTGTTAGCCTTCCTCATAATTATACCTAGAATTTTTGGCTTTCACTTATTTCCAAGAACAGAAAGTTTAGGAATACCGTACATACCACTTAAAGAGATAGTATTTTATAAGGATGCTATCATTCTCGACAACATGTACTTACTTAGAGCACCTATAAAAGTTAAGCAAGTTATTGTTAATGAGAAGAGGAGATTCATAGAGTTAGAGTTTAGTGAAGTACCAGCCCTACCTAGTACTAAGTTGAGAATTTACGTTAAATCACCTAGAGATTTTTGGGAAAATCTACTCTCAAGGTATGTCAAAATTGTTAAGTAATTTTAAGAAGAGAAGCTTGTAATTTTCCATTAGCCGAAGAGGCTTGCTAAACCTCCAGCAATCTCTTCCTCACTAGGACCTTCCTTCTTCTCCTCAACCTTCTTCTCTTCAACTTTCTCTTCAACCTTAGCTTCACTTGGAGCTGCTGGTGTGGGTGCTATAGCTGGTGCTGTAACTGTAGGTACTAATGCTTGAGTTTTAATTACTTCTTCAATATTTACTTCCTTAATAGCTGAGACAAGAGCCTTAACCTTAATTTCATCAACACTAATACCTGCAGCTTGTAGAACTTTAACAATATTTTCTTCACTAATAGGTTGCTTACCATAGTGTAGTAGTAAGGCTGCATATATGTACTCCATAACTACTCATCAAAATGAACTAATTAAGTCTTAAAAACTTAACTCTATAATGAGGAGGAGAAAATGCTTAAAGTAGTAGTAATTACTGCTGAGTGGAATTTTCATAAGAAGAGAGTTGAAGAGATATGTAGAGAACTTGAGAGACAGGGAATTTCCTGCATAGTTAGAAATTATAGTGATGAGCTTGAATTACTCATTAAGTACTGCATTAAGAATGGATTGATAAAGCTACCTAAGATATTAGTTATAGTTAATGATAAGGTAGTCAAAGTAATTGATGAAGTCGAGCTAGACAAGATATTACTTACTCTTAAAGAAGTACAAGAAAGTGATTAATAAGAAAAAATTATAAAGGATGTGATAACTACAAGATACACCACACCTGACACTCAACTAGGTTGAGTGGATGAAGGTGTTGGGTTACCCCGGCCATAAACTTAACTAAATTTTTCCAGACCATAAGAAATCTTGAAAAATTGAGGGAATCCGTCGGTACGTGAATTCTTCACTAGTCAGTACAGGGGCTTTCTTCACCTTACTAACATTTAGAGCTAACTTATTAAATCCTTACTCGCAACTTGAAGAATTCTTAAGTGAAGGAACCTGAAATTATCTAGTGTATCCTATTCCTTGAACTTCAATTACTCCTCTCTCACCTTCTCTACCATTAACTTTGAATTTAGTATTTACAAGTTTCTCTACGATATGTATATTTGTTAATGTGTGTAGTGTTAGTCTCGATATACCTATTCTTGAATATCCTTCTGCAAGTGCTATGTATGGTATAAGCATGTCACCCATATGCTTATCAAATGCCATGCTTGAACTCAGTTCTTCAATTAATTCTCTAGCAGCTTCTTCACCTACCTGTTCTGCTGGTTTTCCCTTCTCGCCAAGTGCATCTGAACCTAGTATTAATCCTTTATCAGAGATTGCCCAAAGAACAATGCCGGAGCCAGGGCCTAGATGAAAATCTTTTTCAGGAGGATAAGTTTCTAGTTCTATCTCTATAGGTACGTCAATACCTTTCTTTTTAAGATATTCTTTAGCACTTCTTGCTTGTCTCTCAGCTACGTGTTTTGGAAGTTTAACACAATGTGAAATACCTCTAATTTCTCTTAACGTGCCAAACTCAACTTCACTCATTGATTCTAACTTACCTTCAAGAGGTTCAACAGATAGTACTACATGACCACCGCCACGTGGGTAATGACCTCTTCTACGCACCTCAATACTTGCCTTAACACCCATTCTTGAAAGTATTGGTAGTAGAACATTCTTAACATAATCTATTGGTGGTGACCATGCAACATCGGTACCACCAGTAATTTCGACGATAGTTCTACATGGTGCAAAGATTAGTGCAGGTAGTATTGCCTGAATTACGAGAGAAATACTACCAGCTGTACCGATGTCAAATCTAAACTTACCACATCTTCTCTCTCTAGGCTTGAAGACGAGTTCTTTAGAACCTTTAAAAGCACCTTGAAGTTCAGCATTGCAAAGTTCAGCAAGTGCTTTAACACCAGTTAAGTGTTGTGCTTGAAGTCCAGGGTTTGAACGTCGTGCACGAATATTGAATATACGTACAGATTTGAGTAATAGTGTTGATAACGCAAGTGTTGTTCTTAAAATTTGACCACCACCTTCACCGTAACTACCATCAATCTCAATCATACTCATAGATCTCTAAGAGAGATGAGTATGTAGGATTTAAATAACTTTAACTAGACTTACCTTTATGAGAGCTTCACCATGTGTAGGAAGATATTTAAATTCTGAGCTTTTACCAGACAAGTATGGTTAAGAAGCATTTAAGAAGAAGTGTAGCACCTGCATGGTGGCCAATTCCTAGAAAAGTTGGTGGTGTTTGGACTGTTAGACCAAGTCCAGGCCCTCATGCGTTACATAGATGCTTACCATTAGCTATCGTTGTTAGAGATCTCTTAAGATATGCTAAGACTTTAAAAGAGGCTAGATACGTGATTGGTCAAGGATTAATTAAGGTTGATGGTAGAGTTAGAAGAAACTACAAGTACCCTGTTGGACTTATGGATGTTATTGAAATTGTACCTACAGGTGAAACTTATAGAGTTGTTCCTCATCCCGTGAAGTACTTAACCTTAATATCGATACCTAGAGAAGAAGCTAATTTTAAGCTTTGTAGAGTTGAGAATAAGACCACTATTAAGGATGGTAAGGTACAGTTAAATCTTCATGATGGTAGAAACTACATAGTACCTCCTGAAGATGCTAAAAAATACAAAACACTAGATACTGTTCAATTAACTATACCTAAGCAAGAACTTGTAAATCACATACCGTTAAGTCTAGGTTCTACAGTCATTGTTATTGATGGTAGAAACATTGGTAAGGTAGGCACTTTAATAGAGATTATACAGACCTTTAAAAGAAGAAGAGCAACAGTGACTATAGAGACTAGTAGGAAAGAAATTATAAGAACAATACTTGATTACATAATGGCTGTTCCAGAAAATGTTAGCTTCTTAAAATATTTACAAGAACAACCTTAATTCCGAAACCTCTTAAGATTTGTGAGTCAGATTTCAATGTCAACACTTTATGCATATACTCTTTTCTCTTTCGTAGTATTCTCTTAGTGTTTTCATTGGAGATTGACTGTTAATGATTTTAATACTTATGATTCCTTTCTTCTCTAGGTTTTCATACTTTATAAAGTATTTTATTAAGAATTCTAGATCATTCTCGAACATTGAACAATAATAAGTAATGCTCTTAATTCTAGTGCCTAAACCAAGAGTATCTAGGACATGATCTTTAACAAGCTTGACTCTAATTAACCTATCATTTATTTGAAATTCATGCTCTATCTTAACACTTCAATAGGTATGTCAAATTCCTGCTCTAGGTAATTCAAATATTTCTCATGTATTAAAGTTCCAAAAAGTACAGCTCTTGGATTTACGGGAAATAACAATGTTTTCTCAAAACCATAACCTTCACCTAATTTCTTAGCAATATTTAATACTGCATCCGGAAGTTGGTATGGCTTAGTTCAGATGTTCAAGTAAATTCAATATTAGTGAATAAGTACAAGTTATTACTCATACACTTGTCTACAAAATCAGAATAGTATTGAATTTTGTTTAACTCTTCTACATTCATCTATGGTAATTTGTTTATAACCATAACCACACACTTTACCATCTCTATGATCAAGCATTTTACGAATCTTATGAACAATATTATTAATTTCACATTCCCACATACATACCTAAGTAAGACATGTGTAATTATATCGTCTAGAAATAACTTGAGGTAATGGAAAGCATACTAAATTCCTACATTCGGCATGATGATGCTTATGACATCAAACATCATTCTTAAACGTTCTTGAGGAATAATATGTCGTTACGTAATATGCCAGTTTATGTAAATTAAGGCTTTATAAGATAATGAATTGTATTGTAAATTAAGTTCAAGATGTTGAATAGGCTATATGCGCAGATTGCTGAAACTATATGGCTTATTTGTGCAATACTTATACCTCTCATAATCGCGTTGGTACTATGTGAACAGTCCTTCGATCTTTTCACAAGTATTACAAGCTATAACTATACTGTCACTACGAACCCTGAGTATCCGAACGAATTATCCATATCTATGTCTATCGACATTGATTGGCTGCAAGCAAGTAGTTTAAAACAAGTATTGATGTAGATTTCAGAGGCACAAATTTACATTATTTGTATGAATTGCTAGAAGAGATGCCATATGAAGATGAGGAGTGTGAAACCTCTATATTCCAAGAATTTACCATACCTCCTGGAATAAATGTACAGCAAAGAGGTTTATCATGTAGAGCATATGTTCGAGATACGAGGAATAATCTTAAGACGATATGTATTAGAGCATTATGCATTAAGCTATTGCTTAGAACAGTACATTGATGAGGACAAGACAGTACCAATCAGTTTTTGTTTATTAGATACTACTGAGATTAAGAATTTTAAGTTTTCAGGAATGGTATCTAAGCACTACAGCTTCTACAAGGTCTACATGAAGAATTACACCTTCTCAATGCTCATGGAACTATATAGTCCAAGTTCTGCTCAGTACAATCGATGTTCGTTACGGATTGGTTTTTCATATCTTAAGGGGATCTTAGCTAGCTTTGAAACTAGCCCCCAATTCATACTTATGCTATCATTGGTCTTTCATCAATAATCGATGTAAGAAGTAGTGAGAATGTTGTGTATGTATCAAATGTTGTGAATTACATGGTGTATAGTTATGATCCTTTAATGATATTTTTCTCTTCTTACACAATACTGATGATATCGCTCTTCTTATGTTATGCTTTATGGTTAAGACACGAGACTTTAACCTTATCATTCTTCATAGCATTAATTGGCCTTTCCACTACATTCTTTATAATCTGTAAGTTACTAATAATTCATCTCCTTATATTAACTGAAGGTGCGTTCATATTCATATTAACAATCTTGAAGACACGCAATTCTTACTGGTTCTTGAGAATTCTAATTTTAATCACTATCATAACATTACTATGCTACTTCACATTCGCAAGTTATGGCCGGTATGTGAATAAGATAAAGAATTTACCTAAAATTGGCAAGTTATTACTACAATTTCCATCACCATTTACATTAACATTCACAGTCATAATTACACCTTTAATAATTCTTACTATCATAGAGATGCTCGATATCCTTAAGAAAGTATCATGGAAGATACAAATAAATTTATTTAAGAGAAGATAAAGAGCAGTATATGCATGTAATAGGTGCAAGACTTGAATTCTCTCAATTACATTTCTTGAAGTATAGATCAAGAGCTTCCGGCTGCATAACAAAACTCCACGGTAACATCATTATAGAAGATCAATTTTGGAGCAGTATTATTAGACAGTGTGTCCAAGAAACATATTGTCTCTGCATAGAACTTTCTGATGTTATCATTGGAATTGCAATTGGAATTCCAAGTACATTGAGCTCCAATGGACAAGGAGAATTGATATCACATTTCATTATAAATCCACTAGCCGTAAAAATCAATATACAAGACCAGTTTAGCGAAGTTACCTTCATGGGATTAACTAAGGATGATGTTTATGATGAAATAATGAATAACTTAAACCGTATTAAACAAAGGTTATACCAAGTGTTACTCTATGCGGTCATTTCATACATTGACTTAGTATGTCATTTAAAAGCATCTTGTGTTGAAGAAATAGCAAAGAAGTGGAATAGGTTTGACAGCATTAGAGAGATAGTACATAAAGTTTTTACAATTCGTATAAGAGCAAACTGTCACAATAGATACAGAATTGATGACGTAAAACTATGGCAAGACCAGTGAGAATATGGTGCATATCCGTTTCCTGTATTTTATGATAAGATATCAATAACACTTAAACCCTATGAGTAAATAAATCTTTGTACTTCGAAGACTAAAGGTTTTATTCTCATAGTCATACTGCAGTTAGAACAGTGTGGTACTAATGTGATTTCGCAGTATATATCATCAGCAAATACTAATCTCGCTTTTACATCGAGTTGATAACTTCTGATAACTACTGGTGCTTCGACACATGAGATACCTATTGAAAATCTCATAGATGTTTGTCCTATATCTAGTGACTCATTAGTATACTTATAAACTACATGACTATGTCTCGGAATGAAATAGAACAAATTGTTCAATTTATTCAACTCCTCAAGTTTCATAAGATATGTTATTCTTGGATGTACATCCGTTCCGTACTCGCTGAATATTCTAACTGCAAGAAATACATGGATCGTGAATCCGAAATCAATAAATACCACATAAATGTCAAATACATTGACATTGTTCCTAAATCCAATACCAAGTGTTGTAAAATGAAGATAGGGTCTCTCATCAAGGCCATAACCCACGTCAGTTCTCGGTATTGACCAACACAAAGGCACGCTATTAGGTCAAAAATATTGCTCAGGTGGAGCTAACTTATGAAATTCTTTGTCTAAAGGTACATTCGACTTAGCTTCATATACTACCTTTTGCTGCCATTTCTCTATTTGAAGTTCATATATTGATCCATGCATATACTTACGTAGTTGCTCAGCATGCATCACGAACAGTTCGTATTGGTCACCCATAATCTCAAAGCTTGTAAGTGTACATGTTGCTAAGTTTACCATCTTGGGACCATGATTTACTACTGGGACTACTACCCTTGCACTTCTTTCAAATGTTTGAACTTCGATACCTTCTAGTCTTAGTACGCTAGGCCTCTTCATAGTTGAAATTATTGCAGCAATGACGGCGGCAAGTGCAGCAACAATCTCAAACATCTGTGCACAGATTGTATAACCAATAAGGGCTACGAGCAGTAGTATGGCGGTTATTTGTGCACAGTTATACTTTGCATAGTAGTAAACTACGCTACAATAATGGCGATTTGCTCTTAGCATCTGATGGAAATAGTCTCAGCAATATTTAAGTTTTCAATTTGACTTCTGACGATGCAACTCAAAAATTGCTTATAACTTTCCTAAATAATAAAGCAAGAACCCTGTCCTGTTTTATTTATGAACTTTTTGAATAAGTTTAAATCGTTAAATACAGTTGGATGTTTGACGTATTGAACAAGTCCTCTTAAATTTATGAGATAGCACATTTCAATAAAAGGTTAATTGTTGCTTTAAAGCGATTTTGAAAAGAGAGCTTAAGAGTCTTTTTCATAAAAGAATTTATGGAATTGATTCAAATCAATATGACACATCTTTTCTTAAGGTAAATTCTGCTTTTCTTCCTGGATTCTAATTTTTAATAGGTCTGTAATATCCTACTATTCTTGACCATTGCTCAATATTAATACTTCTGCATTTTGGACATTCCCAAATAAGTGATGTAGTTCTATAACCACAATCTAGACATATTGATTGTGTTGGTGTATAGCTAAAATAGATAATGTCATAATTCTTAATAATCTTCATAATCAACTCTTTAACATACTTAGTCTCAATTGGTCTATGTGTAAATAAATGCTTAACAACACCACCAGTAAACAATTTTTGACATGAAGATTCAATTTCAAGTTGAGTATCTAGTCTATAGGTTGTGTATGGTAGTGTAAGTTGATTAGTATAAAACACTTCATCACCACTTGTAACAAAATCTTTTCCAACTGGAATAAAGCATCTAAATTCAGTATTTTCTCAAAATCTAGTAAAGCTAATCTATAACTTGATGATTCTGCAGGTGCCTCTTCAAAATTATAAAGTACATTATCTTTATTTTCAAATTCTTTCAAAACGTTATTAATGAAAGTAAATACCTTACGATAAATCTTAATAATATCATTTTTATATTCTCTACCGTCAGAATTAATTTCAACATACCAAAGCTTAGGCTCATTAAGAATTATTGAAATCGTTTCTGCCATACCTGTAACTGCTACAGTATTGTAATAGTACTTAAACGGATCAAATTCATCAATGTAAAGTTTTGAAACTCTGTATAAGTCTGCCTTGAAAAGTTTTAAATACTGATTTCTAAAGAACATTAAAATCTCTCTAACCTTGTACAACAAGTCCTGCAATACATCGTAAATATACTTCTCATTTCCTTTCTTCATTGCTTCCATAGCTATTCTTGGTAAATTAATAGTTACATAACCTATAGATCCTGTACTTGGTGGATAAGTCCATATCCCTTTAGTTTCTTTTAACTTATCAATATTGATTGTTAATCTACAACACATAGAGAATATTCCTGAAACATCAATAGCATAGCCGTTTAGAAAGTAGAATTGTCCACGTTCAGCTGTAACTCTCCAAAATAAATCATATAATTCACTATCTTCATTAAGGATCTTTACGAAATCTGATGTAATTGCTACTGTTGGTATTGGAAAAGTAAACGGTCTACCAAATTTATCACCTTCTAAGAAAAACTTCTAAAAAAGCTTTGAATACTAACTTAGCTTCATCAACATAATCACCAAGCCTACCAACAATATTACCACCAAGAATAGCTGGTAAATCATAAATGTCCTTAACACCTAAACCAAACATTACATTACTAAATATACTTTGACCAAACTTATGATGTACAGGATAATTTAAGTCATAAATAAACATTTAAATAAATTGCTTAACCTTCCTATAATCAAGATTATCAACTTTTACAAAAGGTGCTAAGTATAGGTCTAAAAATTAATTGCAATTGCATCACCTCGTTCACGACTAGCAAGATCAATAAAACGTAGAATTTGATTAATAGCTGATTCAAAATGTTTAGCAGGTTTAGAAATACCAATTAAACCCTTAAATAATAGCTTAGCAAGATCAAAACCCACACAGTACGGTTTCCACAATGCTTCAGGTAGTTTATTAATGTGAAAATAACCTTCTACATGAAGTTTATAATGTGGTATATTATTTACAAATTGAAGCATTAACTTTCTCGTAATATAGTATTCTAGTGCATCAATTGAGTAATAATCAACATTTGCATTTTCAAAAACATACTAACTACTTTTACTAATATACTCATCAATAAACTTCTCAATCACATGTATAGCTTAACAAATCAGGTATTAAGTTTTTCAAAAACTCTTGACATTACGATATGTATAGCTCCTAATAGTGAATGTATATATTCTAGAGTAATTAATGTAATACTATGCTTACAAGTAATGTATTATCTAACAAGACAAAACTAGCAATAATGTTAATATTTATTAAAAAGAAGAGTAACAACTGTAAGTGAACTTGCAAAAGCATTAAACATAACGGTCTCGGCAGTTGAATATCACTTAAATATACTTATTAGATATAGATATATTAAAAAGAGAAAAACAATATACAATTTCTCAGTAAGAACAATTATTAAACCAACAAGTATAGGTATTGAAAGAACTTTTAAAATATATTAAAGAATTAAGAATTTCTTTAGAAGAAGTTATGAGAAGTATAGAAAGAAAGGCTATTACTTCTTAAGTTCTGACAATAATTCAATCTCTACATGCCTCTTAATTGGGCCTGTCATTAATATTGCTTTAGTGAGTGGTTTGCCATGCATGTGTGGTGCAAGTGCCGTGATGAGCCATTTATAGTCTTCATCACTAAGCCTATATGCTTGCATAATATCCATAACGTATGGTTCTGAACCACCTAGAATAATTATGAAACCTAGATTTTGAAGTACATCATGTGAAATACCACTTAATGTTTGTGTAATCATTATCGTGCCAAGACTAAATTTTCTTAAACCACGAACATAAAGTTCAATTAATGGTGATTGAAGAATATAGTATGCTTCATCAACAACAAGAATATGTTCGACCTTTTCATGTCTTTCTTTTTGATGAAGAATATGACTATAAACATGATCAATAAGTTGAAGCATAGTGAATCTAGTAACTTCAGGACTAGCAATTAAACCTTTAAAAATCAATGCTCTATCATTAAGTAATTCAGATACAGGTATAATCTTAGCATTCTTAAAGAATGAATATATACGTTCATAAATAGATCTTAAATACCCAACTTCAGTCACCTTAATTAACTCATTAAATGCTTTATGAAAATCTTTTACATCCTTTTCATAAACATACTTAAAATCAGTATGTAAAGTATCATATAAATGTAATGGAATATCAAATGAGTATATAATAGATTTAACAATTTTACTAATCCTCTCTTCAATAGTGAGACCATTAAGATCAAAAATATTAATAAAATACTTAGTTACATCAATAGGTTTAATACCAGGAATCTTCAAATATTCACCATGAGGATCAATAATTACGAATTTGATTCCTGATTTCATAAGCTTGTATATAATTGTTTGAATAGTCCATGACTTACCCATACCTGTAGGTCCAACAATAAGTCCATGCGAACTAGGTAGGGCATCGAAATCTAGAACAACCTCTCTACCAACTTCATCCTTACCTAACTCAACTTTTGCACGACTTTCAATAAATTCAAGTTTACCGCCAATTAACGGGAAGAATATACATACATCTCTACTCAATGCATGTTGGTAAGCTAATTCAGGATTCCAAAATACATAATTTACAGGCAATGTAGATGATAATGATGTGTATGGTAAGTCAAATTTATCGTTAGTTAAAATTACTACTCTCAACGGTAATTCACCTTGATTAATTCTATCAATAACGTGTCTCCACTGCTGAAGTCTTGCATATGCAAAACCTCTTTCCTGAACAACCATTTTCTCATGATACTTATGGTATAACTTACTTGCAAGTTGAGGCAATACATTATTTGCGCTAATGGTGATGGCATAATCATTGAGTGTACTTAGTGTTGATATAGCCATTGATTTAACATCATCATCAGTAAAAGTACTGAAAAGTGCAGTAAACCTAGAACTGTAATAACGATATGTTAATCTAGTAGATATGCCAACATCTAATCTCTTAAATCTCCATAACACCATAATGATTGGTATTAAGATAGCAGTAAGTCCATAAATCTTAAATAGAAAGAAGTGAATAATCAAGATTGGTAGTAATTTTGTGAAAGTCTTACCAATCTTAATAGCTCTAAAATCAATTAATTTCTTCAACTCATCACCTTCAAGTTTATGAAGAATAAAGATGCTTCTCAAAACATCCTCAACACTTCTAAACCATGACTTGTATCTTTCAAAATCTTCTAAAGATTGAATCCTCCTACTAACCCTGACATACTTATCATTACCCTTAACGATAAACGTTACATAACTATTATCATCAAGTCTTAATCTACGCATCAAGTCCTGAACTAGACCAACATATTGACTAGATGTTAATCTAGCAATATCGTATAGCGGTTCAACCTTGTAAAATACATGCAATACCTTACTCTTTACGTCAAAAACATAATTTTGCTTAAAAGCTATTGGTGGCGTTATTTTAGAACTAATAAGTAATCTAGCTACTAGTAGTGTAAATTCTTCACGAAAAAGAATAGGTATGAGAAGTAGTAAGAAAGTAAAGAAGTAGTTATAGATTGAGAGCAAGTAAGTACATACTAAGAGAAAGATTAAGAATCTAAACTTAACACTCATACCCATCGAATAAACTTATCAACAATTATTTAAACATGAATGTTTAGGAGCTATCTTAAAATCAATAACTAGTACAAGTTTGAGAGGAAAAGTACTGTAAGAATTTGAAGAGAGGTTATGTGTTGATGTTATAATGTTATGTTTAGGGTATTTATTACCATTAAGACTATACTTGTTGGTAGTAATGTATATACTGCTGTCACGTAATTATCAACTACTCTACCTGCAATGAAATTATTAAGTAACGTTAATACTCCAGCAATCCAAAACACCTGATTTACAGGTACTGTTAATTCAGTACTTGCACTAATTATCGATATTGTAAGTATCTTCAAGACTAGGTAGAAAATGATGTTACATATAATTAGTGCTAATCCAATCATTACTAACCTAGTCTTTACAGAACTTAAAGTGAAGTGTAGAGTTTCTAACAACTCTATAGCTATTCCTCTAAGTTCTTTAGAACCTGTAGATCTGACAATATTGATAAATAGTTTAAGAAGATTATCGAGAAGATTTGGTAAATTACCTTCACTAATCATAAAGAATCCTTTACCACCATGTTCAATTCTTGCAAACGTACTCATCATTCTAGCTCTAAAACTTAACCTATCCTTAACAATACTCACATAATCTTTAACTGTAAGTAATAGTACAGCAGTACTGAAAACTAGACATGAAACTAAATAATTATTTGTTAATAAGTACGTCCCTAATAGTAATGGTATGCACATAACTACTTTAAGATTTATTAAAAATTCATGATGTGTTTTAGGTATCATTTCGAAAAGCTCAATAACTACTAGTGCAATTATTGGCAGAATCACTAATAGAGTAAATACTTGCGTCTGTATCGGAATAATCATCATACTTGTAACTAGCACTATTGATAGTAATGTTGCTGAAAGTGAGATCATGATAAGTATGGATATGCATGTTGTTGAAAGTCTTATTCTATAATCATTAGCAAGTTCTTTAATACTAGTAATAATTCTTTGAAGAATTAAAGACCTACTTACACCATGAACCTCACCTCTATAAGCAATGATGAATGGCTCGTAGAATTTTCTCTCCAATTTACTTAAATTACTTAAAGACATGTAAATTTCAAGAATAATCTTACCAAAACCCTTAACATTTCTTAAAGAATCTAATGCTAATGTGATACTTCTTCTAAAACCTAACCTAGCAAAATACATAGCAAAAACTATAGAAGAAACTAGAGAATCAAGATATCTTCTAAAAATCATGATGTATAATACACTAAAGGGCTTTAAAAGCATGAAGAGTAAGTTGCAGTAATCTCAGATAAGACCATACACATCACTACGTAATACATCGAGAAGTTTAGGAAATTCTTCATAATTCCTATAACAGCTCTTGTAGCCCGTGTAGCATGTATAAACATGGTAAAGAAAATTAAACAAACATTAACAATACCAATAGCAAAACCATAGGAATGCTAAGCTAAGCTAAAGAATCCTTTAGGATTTGTAATAAATATTAAATGTACTCTCCTTCATTCTTTACTGTCTTAACAGTAACATGTATGAAGATACGTAAAACAATGTCTTAAGAATGGGAATCTATAATTGAATGTAAGATTCTAGTTTACAAGGTTCAAGTAGATAAAATAATACTTAATTAAGCGTTTATAAAATATCGTAGTGAGGAGTTGTTAGATTGTGAATTTACAGGAATTTGAAAGAAAGTTAGGAGAATTGAGTGATAATGCATGTATAGTACTCTATACTATCATTAGGTTCCTTCTTGAACATTATAAATACTCTAGAATTCAATACCCAACATATAAACATCTTCATAAGTTAATTGCTGCTGCACAGTATACGGAAGATCCTGAAGATACAATATTCCAGATTAAACCACTAGCAATAAGGCCGTTCAAGTTTATAATTAAATATTATGGCGTCATATCTAACGATATCTTAAAGGTATTACGTGAGGAGTTAAAAGAGTATGGACTTGTAGAAATTGAAAAAGTTGGAAAAATAAGGTATGTCAAGTTAAGTAAAGATTTAGTAAGAATGCTAATTAGAGATGAGGTATTTGTCATAGATGCAATAATTAAACGTTTAATAACTAAGACTCAAGGTGATGAATATCTTAGGTTGATTATGAGAATAGAGAGATTCATTAAGAAACTTATTGGGAAATTTAACGACAATATTAACGAATTTAATTTAGAATTTGAAAGAAGTATTGGATTGTATATAAAGTATGCATTTCTAGAAAAAACTATTGAGGATGTGTTGAAAATGAGAGAATCTGTACTAGGTAAGTAATGCCGTGTTGGAGAGATACTTATCTATCTTAAACAATCAATGAGACAGCTTATTGATAGATTAAGTAGAAGAGAAAGAATTTCCATCGCTATAGATACTTCAATAATTATCTCGTACATTAAGTTCATCAAGTTGAGTCAGGAAAGTGATAGAATTTTAATAATATGTCAATTATTCAAACTATTGACACAGTATGGTTATGATAAGCTCTATGGCACGTGGTTAATAGATTTTAAAGTATCCTCAATTACATTATTTGAGTTAAGAGAAGTTCTATGGTCTCAAGAAGTTGAAGATTTAAAGCTTATCAATATTGAACAAGTGCTTCACGATTTTCAACAATTCTTATCTGAAAAGTGTTGTGAAGGTGTAAGTATTAACTTTACTATTGACTCCATACTCGAATTTAAAGATATTGATTATGCAGTTACCATTGATAGAGAAACTGCTAGAGTACTTGGTTGGAGAGATGTAGCAATTCTGAATTACTGTTTAAGAACAGGAAGCTATTTACTCACACTTGAAAGTGGTAAGAGATTGAAATATATTGTGAATATTCTGAAAGGAGGAGGTGATTACTTACTAATCAACCCATGTTCTTTTGAATCTTTGTTAATAGAGGATGAGAAAGAGCAATTGAAAAGAATTAATGAGTGTTTAAGGAAGATAAGAAGAGCTGTTTGAAAATTAAAGCTTAGAAGTAAGGTATTGCGAAATGTTAAGGATAAGACTTCTTAAAAAATATGATATTAACTACATAATTGAACATTTCAAACATATTAACTCTAAACACTTCATTCTTAACTTCATAACTAGTCTTTACAGGTTCTATGAGGTCTACTTCATACCTTAATTTGAATGTTAATGAATAATCATTATTAACATTAATTAGCATTTTTGGGTTAGTTATGTTGAACTTGATGATTAATGATTCATTACCTGCACCTACTTTCAATTCATTAATCTTATTAAATTTTGCAGGAAACGTTAATGAATCATTATCAACATTTACAATTACCATAAATGGTTGAAAGTATAGTTTAACGAATTCTTTGCTTAAAATCGGCGTATCATTTACATACAACTTCTCATAAAGCACTAACTCATTACTACTCATTAATGATGATGTGTAGTTCCTATTAACAACTAATGTTAAGTTAAGGTTTAAGATACCGTTAAGTAATGAGACATTAACATGGTTAGTGCCAATACTTAATTCATTGATTGGAATTTTTATGATAGGTATTTTCCTACCTTTAACCTCACTTATGAAGTTAGTAATTACTTCACGAGCTGTAGGTTCTATCATTAGTGATATTGTGAGTAATTTTTCAAGGCTTGGAATTCTATTCAAAATCTTTGGAATCAGATAAATGTAGATTTCACTATCTCTAAGTTCAACACTGTATTGCTCCTTAACCCTTGAGTAGACTTTAAAGTACAGATAGACGGCTATACTTCTTGTAAAATTATCCTCAACCCAATCAACATACTCATCATAAAGTCTATCCAAGTACTTGAAGTTCTTCTTAACAAGAGATTCCTTAAGAACTTCTTCAGCACTCATATTCTTAACAAGTAAAAGCCATGTAAAGAAACCACCACAATCATAAGCTGATATTCTATACATGTACGGTATGTTAAACTCAGGGCTACGTATGAAGGTATCACAGGTAAAAGTATTTAGGAATGCGAACAATTTGTCAAAACCATACATGTACGAAAAACCACAAGCCATATTTTCATAAACAGCCCTATACCTTTTATAATCATGAGGATTATACGCATCTTGTACAGCATGTGCAAGTTCGTGAAAAATGCTATCAGTTAATGCTGACTTTGTAGAATCTGGACATAATGGAAGTATAATCTTACTTACACATGCATGTGAATTCTTAATCTTCAAATATATTACAGAACCTACCTCTGACGGACATGGACAATAGATAGTATATTTAGTTCCAACACATGGTGGTGTTATTTTTAGATCAAGCTCATTAACGTAGATATTGTATGCTCTTTCAAGCTCATTAACGACATGTTGAACTAGTTCTTCAGGTATTTTGCATGGTTTATGATACTTTTCATAATATTTCCTGCAATAATCATAGCTAGGGTTGTGAATAATTACTTCAAAATGCTTAGTCTTAATTACCTCATAAGCATTAATAATATTAACCAATAATGCAGATACTAGCATCAGTGCTATAACTATAAGTACTCTACCAATATTCACTAGTTCATGTCCTGAATAGGTAAATTTTAAACTACTCTACAAATTAATAACAAAGTGACAAAGAACTAAGTCCATAAGTTGACGATCACACAAATAGTGTATTTTAAGTAGTTACTTTAACGTCAATGCAGGATATATAATTAACACTTCAAGGAAAGAATTTTTTGAAAAGTTGAAAAAAGAAAAAAGATTGTTTTTAAAGGAAGTTCTTACTATCTTTATCCAGTTACTACAACACCTACAAAAACTTCCTCTTTCGATTTGATGCTCATACCAACAATTGGTTCGCCTGGATCATACCGTTTATTATCATTCTTGTCAGCATACTTCACCTCTATTGTCCACTCATTCGTACATAACTCAATAATTGAACCTTCCTCTTTGTGTATTGGAATACCACCACCAATACCGTAAACCTCGAAAGTCCTTATTCTCGGTGGTTTCGGTGGTTTTTCTCCTTCTTTTCCTTTTTCGTATTCACAACTACAGCATGATCCTGTTGTCCATGATTTTTCATGTTTGTAAAGTACTTCTACTGTGTTATCGTACATTTCTTGAGTTATTACTAGCTCTATCACGTTGTTGTTAATTTCTTTCTTAACCTTGCCCCATGGATCTAATATTCTTGTCTTTACGTAGCTGTAACTTGAGTATTTGCATTGCCAACAGCATCCACATTTTTCACACTTACCTACCTCTACATTACTTACTGTGCTAATCCTTACTGCATAATTTATTGGTAATTTTAATGTTAATGTCTTACCAAAATGTATACCTGTTACTTTATACCACGTACCTTCTACATTAATTTCAACATCACCAACAACTCTACCGTTAGGACTTACTAATCCTGTACTTAACGTCTTTACCTTAATGTGTATTGGTATGAGTTGCATTTCTGGTGCATAAACGATGCTTATCCATCCTGACTTGTTGACTGTGAAGGTTATTGTTGTTGTGTTGTCAATTTTACCAAAAATATTACTTATAAATGCGTAGAAGTGCCAGTTAGGGTTTGGAACTTTTAAACAATTAATCTCGAAAAGTGCAAACATGCCGTACTGCATGTAAATTCTTGGTCTACAGGCAATCAATGGTTCAAAAACTTGAATAGTTATGTTTGTACCTGCAGGAATATTGTTAAGTTCTAAAACTCCTTGAATAGCCTTATCGAAGCACTCAATTTTGCCATTAACGTATGCAAATGCTTTACATTTATGTAAGTTATTGTGAAGACAATCCTCACCTCTACAACTACCACATGGAGTCTCTACTCGAGCATAATACCTATAACTTGCCCTATAATACTCATCTAGAAGATTAACAATAGTGTTTGAAGTAACTGTAGTAACTATGTACTTTGAAGTCACGGTTCTACCATACCACTCATCACTAAATTTCTCCTCAAGCTCTTCAGAACCAAGAGTGTATAGTAGATACTTCTCACTCTCATTATTGGAATACTTAATAATGATTTTAGCAAAACCTCTAGAATTGCTTGGGGAAATACCAATAAGTAGGTTAACATAGCCTGGAGCAGTCTCCTCTACAGGACTATACCAACCAGCAAGAACTTTACTTACATTACTTAAACTACTTGAACTTGATACGTTAATTGATGTTATGTTTTTAGCAATTTCTAAAAGTTTCGTTAAGTTAATTAACTCGAAAGAGAATAACTTACATACATTCCTATGCTCGTAATGACATGCAGATATAGTTACAACTCCACCATACCTTCCATTCAGTGATATCTCCTTTAAACTATCTGAACCTACAGGTTCATTAACTTCATAAATCTTCTCACCATTAATGAATATTTCTGCAATGTATGGTGTGTATCCAATATTTGTTAAGTATATTTTCGTAACTGTATCATTCACATAACCGTAACCCCAAGGTTCAAAACTTGACTTAATGTACGATAGGTACGTGCTATACATTATGTTTTGACTAATCCATGATATTGCACTAACAGCTATAGCTATTAATGTCAACCCAACAATCCATATAGCGTACTCTCTAATAATATCGAGAATCATCACTTCACCTCAATAATTACTGTCGTATTTGTTGATGGTATGATATTGATGGCCTTGAAGATGCCCCACTCAACACACTCTCCACTCCAACTACGCCATAGGCATCTCTCTACTGTGTCTGTATTTACATGTATACCACCAATAACATCAATATCAATACTGCATGAAGGTTTTACAAGTAGATATATGCTTAACAAGTTGTTATATACTTCCATATTGAGATGAAAGCTCCCATAACTTCCTGAACTATAGTGTTTAACTATGCATTCAGAACCTGTACTTGAACATACAGCCACTCTCTCAATCCATGAATATCCTTTCTGGCAGTGCCATGGAATTTTTAGAACTACTTTCAAATCTGTAAAGGTCTTCTCATATGTTGTGAATTTTACTTCACCATCACCATAAACTTTAATGCTTACTTTACCACGACTATACTCACACTTATCAGTTATGCATAATATCTTATCTGAAGTGAAGGTTACTAGTGAATAGTTTATTGTCTCTAAATTGCAGAGAGTCCCTACTGGAAGAGTTAAGTTCTTCACATCACCACTCTTCAAGACTCCACTCCATGCGAAAGTTCCTGCAGGAAAATTCCAACTACATGAGTATCTTAACTCGTTACTAATTCTTGTCTTCACTAAGTTGAGTCTTAACTTAGCAGTACTTGTGTAGTATGTATGTTCAAGACTTGAAGAATCAATAACTATTCTTAACTTCTTCTTAACGTATAATTTATGATTAATAGCGTAACCTACATGCCTCTCTCCACCCTCCACAACACTAAACTCTACATGTGAACCTTTAGGTATAGCTAAACAATCAATTTCACCAACTATCACTTCCCTTCTACTTAAGTACCTTGCCACTTCTGTAATGTTTGTGAAGGGTTTGCAATCAGCAATAAAGCCATAACTTGGCTCTACCAATTTAACCCTAGTCTTTCCCCATGGAGGAACATTAGCAACTATTAGTGGTATTAACTGAATATTAACAACTTGACCTGTAGGTAATTGTATCTGTACATTAGATTGCCAGTAAGTAATGTATGCTGAGCCATGATTAACATACCTTAAAGCTTCCTCTATATTGGATATGCTTGCATTCATTAATGGTCTTCTAGCCTTAACAATAATTGCGTAAGCAGTAGAGTTTAAGTCAGTATAAGCTATTATTAACCCCTCACGTGCTTTAAATACGTATCTTCCAGGCTCACTAAACTCGTAAATATTTAATCTAGCATTTACTTTCTGCTTAATACCTTCATGAGTAATCTCGTATATTAATAATCCTTCAGGAAATATTATCCATTTTGGAGTTATCTCTATCTTACTAAGACTAGAAACTATACTTACCTTTTCCTGCTCAATTAATGATTGTGTTTTCTGCATCTTCATAGTGTTTGAAGTAGTTACATACACCGTTACTGCAACTATGCTAAGCACTATTGATGCCAGTATAGCATAAACAATACTACTACCCACACCTCTCCTTCTCGAGAAGACCACGTCCTCAATATCTACTTGAGAGTAATAAGTTTTTCACGGTCTGTAAAAGTCTAGAAAATGGGAAAACTTTATATTCCTTCATGTAGATATTAATGCATGGTAATTTACTGTACATATTCTGGTGGTTTTGGTGGTGTTGGTAAGACAACTATAGCTTTAACGGTGGCAAGATTGTTAAATTATCACGATAAGAAACCTGTAATTCTTATAGATCTTGACTATGAGACGAAAATGTTGAGTAGAGTATTGTTTTCAAGAATTGAAACTAGGGGTAAAGATCAAGTCCTAGTTGAGCAAAAAATTCCTGATACAGGCTTTCTAGATATTGTTTCATGTAGAGATGTTGATCTTGAAGAAATTTGTAGAGCTGTAAAGGTGGATACTTCAGAACCATTATTAATATTTTGTCCAGGAAGTTTCAGCACAGATTTAAAGATTAATTCTAAAATTGTCTCTAGCATCTTTAAAGTTCTACATCAATTTAGTGATTACGTAATTATTGATTTACCTACAGTTCATGAGCATGAATTATCTACACTTAAACCCATTATTGAACATGTAGATGTAGCGTTACTCATTACTGATGAATCTAAGATGTACGCTTTTGAGAGTGAGAAAAGTAAACTATTCAGATATGTAGCTTCTTCAAAAACTATAGACATTATAAATAAGGCAGGTAAAGAGCATAATCAATTCACAATACTTAACATAACCATACCTACAGTATTTTCAGGAATTTCACACATATTCAAAGTATCGACAGAAATAATTAAGCATTATGATGAACTTTACGATCTACTCGTAAGATGGTGATGACAATGTTTAACAAGATAATACCTTTCAGAAAAGATAGATCAATTAATGCATTTATTGATGATTATGAGTTTAAGAGAAAAGTAATCAATACCTTAAGAAACGTAATTACTTGTACTGAGAATCATAATTATGATGAAGATAGATTTGAAGAAGAAAAATCAAGCTTAGTGAGGTATTTAGAGAAAAAGATGGGAGCTACACATAACAGTAAAACTTCTGAAAGAACTTATAGTCCTGATATTAATGAACTTGAGAGAATCGTTGAGAGAATTGAAAAACTTCAAAACGTTATAGACATGTTAGGTGATGATTTAAGTGATGTTAAGGAAATCATCATTAGAGAAATTGAGAGTGAGAAAAGAAAGTTAGATGAGTATATTGCTAAGTATGAAGTGATCTGTAGAAAATTAATGGAAATTAAGGATTTGGTGAAAAGATGAGACCATACACAATCACCATTACTGGTTCAAGTAATTCAGGAAAGACACTATTCACTAAAACATTACTAAATACTCTTCACGAAGATTATGATGTTAAGAATTGTATTGTTATTGATTGGGATTTTGAGAAAGCAACACTTACACACGACTTACTAAACTATAACCTACCTGATGGAGTGTATAGTCACATTATTGATAATAAACCTCTATCCATAATTAATACTCATAGTAATGTTAACTTAGTACCTCCAGGAATTGTTGATGATGAGAGAGTACTCTTAAAACTTAATAATCACTATCAAATCGTTAGTAGACTTGATGATTTATTTAGTAAGAACTTGAGAAGATATGATTTTGTAATTAATGATTTAAGTGTAGCACCTTACCTACCCATCTCTAGATACGTCATGTTTAAGAGCGATATCATTATTTACATTATCGATACTTTAAATTATCGTACAGATATTGTTTCTAAATACGTAAACTTCTTAACATCTCGTGTAGAGCCATCACCACACATATTGTTAGTTTATAATAAAGTTATTGATAAGAAAGTAAGGTCAGAATTTACAATACCATACATACCTAACCTACCCATCAAGTTACGTAGAGGTAAAGTGGATAAGGAGGTTGTAAAAACTGTCAGAAAGGTGAAGAGTAAAATTCTTGAACTTATATTTCAATCACCATTACCAGTAGAGAGAAGAGTGAGATTATGAGTTATGAAGATTATGTAAAGAAGATTGCAATTCGTTATGGAGTTAGTGATGAGAAGACGTTAAGAATTATTATTAGAAAGTGCAAAGTACGTAGAGGTTTGAAGTTGAGAAAAGTACTTGGTCATAACTACGTAATCTCAATGATCAGTAATGTTCTTGAACGTGAAAGAAGTAGAAAAGCTAAGTCAAACTTCATTAAAAGATTTTACCGAAAGATAATACTGAGAATTAAAGGTAAATTCTATGTTTAAACTTATAGATTTTTCAAAACACTCATCACCTATTTTGAAAATACCTATCAATATTTATGGTGCTAGATATGAAGTTAGAGTTTTTCATGAAGATGAGAATTACGTAGTTGTTGAGCCTAGATTTAAATTGCCAGATCAGATTCTTGAAAGAACTGAAAATAAGTTTATCAAATTCTTAACAAGATTACGCGTAATAGGTCCTGAAAAATATTCATTAAGGTACTTTATTGATAAGTATGAACCTTTCGTGAGGAAAGATCTTGTTAGAGAGTTTTTTAAGAATAATGTTAGTCTTGAAGATATTGAGAATGCTTTAGGTCTTGAAGTTAATGATAAGAAGATATTTAACATCATGTACAGAACTTACTATAAGTGGATTAGGAGGTGGTGTTTCTTTTTAAGTGAAGATGATGTTAAACAGTTAACAAGTTTTGTAATTAGTCTTATCTACGGTTATGGCTACTTAATGCCACTATTCAAAATTCCACAAATCACTGATATCTTCATAAAGTCAAACTCTATCATTAAAGTTGCATCTAATGATGAGCGCATAATGATTGCTAAAACAAATATTTTAAGTGATGCTGAATCTATTGACTGGTTAAATAGCGTTATTGCTGATAGGGTTGGTATTTCAGCAACAATGTTCACACCATGCATTAGTATTACTGATAAGGTTTTTAGAGTAAGAATATCATTAACTATTGGTGATGTAGCTAACTATACAAGTCATGCAGTTATTAGAGTTCTTCCATGGAAAGCTTGGCTACCTGTAGAACTTATCTACAATAAGACTATTCCTCTAGAAGTTATGGCAATTCTATGCCTATCCTTCATCAATAAAATTCCCATAATTACTTATGGCGAAACAGGTGCTGGCAAAACTAGCCTAATCATGGCTATTGCACAGATAGCTCATCCAGATTCTAGAGTTGTACTTATTCAAGATGTTAAAGAGATTAGAATTGTTATGGAGGAGTATAGGCCAGACTGTATTGATCTTATGACTAGAGTAGCTATTAGTCCAGAAATGAGAGAAATTGATTATATTGATCTATTCAAACATGCATTAAGACTTAATCCTGACTACATACTTGTACCTGAAGTTAGAGAGAAGGAAGCTAAATGTATGGTTGAATCTTTTCTTGTTGGTCATGGAGGTGCTACAAGTATTCATGCTGAAAATGTTGAGGCAGTTATTGAGAGATTAAAACTTGCTCTTAAAGACTCCATAATAAGTATTGATAAGTTAAATACGCCTATAGTACTTGCTGGTTTACGTAGAGATCTCGAGTACATTAAAGGTAGAGCTAGATATGTTAGGAAAGTACATGATATACACGTCCTATATAGAGGTGTACTGTACAGAATTTGGAGTGAGAGTAGTGGTGAAGTTGATAGTGAAGGTTTTAAGATTATCTTAAACTACATATCTAGTAGAAAGATTAGACGTGTAGAAGATGTTGAGCGTGATTATGAGAAGTTGTGTAACTTCTTCAATACATACTTAAATCGTGGTTATGACTTTGATGAGAAAACTTGGTACGGAATGTTAATTAAGTTTTGGAGAAAGGAAATGTGAGAACTTTTAATAACTTCTCAGAAACACTTATCTCCATCTTTTAAGATGCAAGTACTGGCTCACTTATAGCAGCTACTGACTGTCCAGTCTCTGTTTGTCCCGTAACTACAATTACGTACCTATGTCCTGGTTGAGCATTTATACTGCAAGTACCTGACCATTGGTCACCTGCACTTATTGAAAAACCAGCACTACAGGACCCTACTGATGAACCTCCATGCTCACGTATTTCAACACTATTGATAGTTACGGTGTAGGGAAAGTTATTTTTAATCGATACTACAGCTACACCATCACTGATCTGACCACTAACTACAAGACTACCAGATCCACCAAGTGATGATGCCATAAACCCTGTTGCACCACGGAGTATGTAGAAGAGTGTTACACCAATGGCTATAGCTATTACTACTAAAATTAATGCTGCAACTATTGGCTCAATACCTCTTCTACAAAACCTTCCACTAAGTCTAACTAACATGTCTAGCATAATGTCTAACTTGTTAATAAGTTTTGCTGAATATGAAGAGAAACTTAAAATCTAGTAAGTAATAGGTAATGATAATGTTTAACTTAAAAAGTAGGGAGAAGGCAAGATATGTAAGATGTTGTACTAAAGACCTTCTTCTAAGTGAGGAGAATCTAAGAGAGAAGAAAAGAATATTCACATTAAATTCTAGAAAACTCTATAAGAGAGAGTGTGAAAAATCTTACAAATACTTACATAACGTTAATATTGATGTAAATTTACCTGATAAGTTTGAATTTTAAGTCATGAATATAAGGGTTAGAAAAATCTATATCTAAATGTATTGAAGAAATTAATCGTGATTTATTTTCAAAATACTTAAATGAATATGATGTTATAATTATTGATTTAGCATCGATCTTACGGAAACCTCAAGGCAAAAATCTTACTAGTACTAGACTATTCAAGAGAAGAACATAAAATAATTGTTAATAAGTTATTACCAAAAATTGAACATTATGGATTAGACTATGTCTTAAGTTTTGAAGAATCTGCAGAAATTAAAGCTGCAGAGATATGTAAAGAATTTCAGGGGAAGAACATTAAGTGTATTGTCCTATCTCGAGATTACGATCCATTACAAGTAGTTGATGAAATGCTACAACCAGTT
>Ga0190367_1000338_pt1 | contig 35456 bp, 45 predicted proteins | sample 4872181011_MG_FD_171838 | JGI IMG/M metagenome (GOLD analysis project Ga0190367, IMG submission 171838) | Hydrothermal vent microbial mat bacterial communities from Southern Trench, Guaymas Basin, Mexico - 4872-18-10-11_MG | ecosystem: Environmental > Aquatic > Marine > Hydrothermal vents >... | reverse complement strand
CGAAGCCGTTAAGAAGAAAGCAAAATTCGTTAAAGAGAAAATACCTGGACCATTCTACTTATTCTTAGGAGACGTCTTAGATAACATAGCTATTCCAGGTAAGCTCCTAATTTCAGTTAAAAACAATCCTCATCTCAAGTATTATGAACAATTTGTTGAAGAGGTGAAAGATGAATGGGTAGAAATAGTTTAAGTGTAAATAAGTTAGGCCTTAAAGTAGCTCAGAAGCTAATAGAGAACCATAAAGAATATAATGTAAAGGTAGTTAGTGGACCATTAGGTTCAACAATAATTGATGCAGGAATCGAAGCTAAAGGAGGAATTGATGCAGGAATTCTGGTAGCTGAAGCAACTATGGGTGGTCTGGGAAGAGTAAAATTAGGGTTTAGAGACTATGATGGTCTAACTTTGCCAACAGTAGAAGTTTATACTGATCATCCTGTAATAGCATGTATGGCATCTCAATATGCTGGATGGAGAGTTTCAACAAAAGATTATTTCGCTATGGGAAGCGGGCCAGCTAGAGCATTAGCGCTTAAGCCTAAGAAATTGTTTCGGGAAATAGGCTATAAAGACGAATACGATGAAGCATTAATTGTTCTCGAAGCAGGAAAATATCCTACAGAAGAAGCGATAAAGCTAATTGCTGAAAAATGCGGTGTAAAACCACAGAACGTAACAGTTATAATAACACCAACCCAGAGCATAGCAGGTTCTGTTCAGATAAGCGCTAGAATAGTTGAAACAGGAATTCATAAACTACATACAGTAGGCTTTCATCTAGACAGGCTCATTGCAGGCCAAGGAGAGGCTCCAATAGCACCGCCTCATCCGGATCCAACAGTGGCTATGGGTAGAACAAACGACATGATACTCTACGGTGGAGTAGCTACATACTTCGTAAATGCTGAAGACAGTGAAATAGCAGAGTTGTTAAAGAAAGCTCCATCATGTACTTCAAGAGACTATGGTAAACCATTCTACGAAGCATTTAAGGAAGCAGGCTTTGACTTCTACAAAATAGATCCAAACCTGTTTGCACCAGCAATGTACGTTGTCTTCAATGTTAAAACAGGTTCAACATTTAAAGCAGGATACATAAACGCAGATGTTTTGAAGAGAAGCGTAGCTTATCAAGAAGTTAAATAGACTTTTTTATTACCTTCCTCTCCCTACTTTTTAACGGTAGACTTACTCATGATAACTATAGGTATTGTAACAAGAAATGTTCATGGATGGGCTACAACACAGTTAACAAGAGCAATCATAGAACTAGGCTATGAACCTTTCCCATTCAACTATAATAGTCTTTACACAGAAATTTACCAAGGAGGCTATAAGGTTTTTTCAAACGGAATAAATCTTGGTGAAAAACTTTCAGCGTTAATAGTTAGACCGCTAGGTAGGCTTTCATTTGAACAAGCGTTTTTTAGAATGGATACTTTACACTTAGTAGAAAACCTTGGAATACCGGTAATAAACTCTCCTAAAGCAATAGAGATAGCAATAAATAAACATAGAACCTTAGCCCTTCTAGCTAAAAACGGAATAAAGGTACCATATACTGTAGTTACAGAGAACGTTAATGAAATTGTTAAGAAATTAGACTATAGTAGGGGGATTGTTGTTAAACCCTTGTTTGGATCTAAGGGTTTAGGCTCATTTTTGCTGAAAGATAGAGACTATGCTTGGAGAGTTCTTGCAGACTTACGATATTTAAGACATGTACTTTACTTACAACGATTTCTAAGACATGGGGGTAGAGATATAAGAGCGTTTGTTATAGGAGATAAGGTAGCAGCTGTAATGTATAGAGAGCTGCCAGGATCATGGAAAACAAATATCGCTAGGGGAGCTAAACCTAAACCCCTTAAGGTAACCGATGAAATAACTGAGATAGCAGTTAAATCAGCGAAAATTGTTGGCTGCGATGTAGCAGGCGTCGATATAATAGAGTCTGAGGGAGAAAAATATGTTATAGAAATAAATAGCCAACCTGGATGGAAAGGCATACAGAAAGTAACTAAAGTGGATATTGCAAAGAAAATTATTGAGTATGTGGTTAAGGAGAAAATTAAGCGGTAATTACCGTATATGGATAAGGACAATGTTCTCCTTGAACTATCAGCCGTAATATTTCAGGTTTCAAACCATTAATTATGGCTACCTTAACTTTATACTTCCTAATAAGCTCTAATATATAGTCGTCAGCATAACCTTTAAGGCTGCGAATTCTACCTGCTTTTAGCTCTCTAACGATCTTCCCGTCAATAAACACCCCATCTGCGCTCTTTAACAGTATTGCAAAATCCGCCTTTAATAGGGCAGCTAAGAAAACAGCTATAGAATCACTAGTTATTTTCCATAGCGCAGGAAGTGCTCTTGTTTTACTAATTATTTTATAGGGTAAAATGATAGCTATTTTACCTTCATCCATTGCAGATCTAGCTTGCTCTAATGATGAACATAGCCTAGAGTTCTTAATTCTACTAGTTAAGAGGATACTGTAAACTTCCATAGCCTTAATAGCCATATAGTGGGCCTCAACAGAAGAAATTTCGTGTCTAACAAATAACTCTCTAACTTTATTTGCGAAAACTCCCCCACCAGGAATTAAAGCTATTCTTGCGTTTAAGCTTGTAAGGATTTCTGAAAGGGTATCTATAATTGTAGTTTTATGTAGTAAGCTTCCACCGATCTTAACAATTATTGTTTTCATTTACCCAGCCTCTCTAAAGCCATTAGAGCGGCAGCAAATGCTGGAAATACTTGAGAAATCTTTCTTCCATAAATACTCGAAATATCTATAATATCCTTAAATCCGGCTCTTAAAGCTGCTTCTTTAGCTAAAAACGATCCTAAGCCCGCAGTACATACTTTAAAACCATTTAGGTCATAGCCTAAGCTAAGTATTCTTGTTCTTACCTGGATTAATGCTTTAAAAATCTTAAACACCATAGTCTCATAAATATAACGTGCTATCTCAACAATTTCACTATCGTTTAAAATCTCATTATCAGCACACGGCACTCTAGAAAGCCTATCTAAACACTCTCTCAGGCTTCTCCCCCTACCATCAGCCGTTTCAGTGGCGTAATCTTCAACACTTATTTTGTTTAGTATTAGACACACATCTCCTGAAAGAGCAAATTTTTCCGAAGAAACACGGGCGAAAAGTCCTTTATAAGGAACTTCACTTACAATAGAGCAAATGTTTGTTCTAAGCGCGCCGAGATAAACTAACTCTCCATAAACCAGTTTTTCAGGGTCAGTAAACCCTTTTACGGATACCTTGCCATCCACTATAGGCACAATAGTAGTGCTTGTACTCCCGATATCTATGAAAACACAGTTATCAAATTTCTTAGAAATAAGCCATGCTGAAGCAGCCCAATTAGCAGCAGCTACATTTAAGGGTTTTTTAATAGCCTCCATGTACGATATAAGTTTCCCTTCAACATTAACGTAAAATCTACTACGAGCATCATCAAATATTTTCTCCACAGCTTTAACTATGAACCTTACACCTTCACTTTTATTCCTAAAAACATCACTCAGTTCGGCAGTCATAGTCGTAGAAACTACGTATTCTTTTGAAGGACTAAGTTTCTCCTTTATCTTCTCTATTCCTTTAACCAATCCCTCCTTACCTGCAATCCACACTGGAAAATACTCTCTCACCGTATATCCAACCTGGAATTCTTTACCCGAAGCAATGAACAATTTAACGGCTTTTAAATTAGCTCCGCCAATATCTAACCCGACGATTTCCATAATAGGTTACCGAAAAGTTTTAACTTAAACTGGAAAATAAAATGTTTGCTTAAAATGCATCCTAGGTGCATGGAACTTGATCAAAGTAATTCCGGTATTAGACATAATGAACGGATTAGTTGTTCACGCAGTTGCTGGAATCAGAGAGAAATATAGAGCACTAAGAAATAGTGTTATAGTAAACTCAGCAAGCCCCTATGATTTGCTTAGGAAATTAAAGAACTTAGGATTTGACGAAGTCTATATAGCTGACTTAGACTCCATACTTAGAGCAGGAGAAAACATAGAAGTTATAAGCAAAGCTCTTTCTTTAGGATTCAGAGTTTTAGCCGATATAGGGGTTAAAGGAGTAAGAATGAAAGATAAACCTAAATTAGAGTTAGTTATCGGTACAGAATATTTAAGCAGTCCTGAACAGCTGAAAGAGCTTAAAAATAGGAGCATAAGTATTGATGTATATCATGGCAAGGTAAAGTTTAAAGATAAAAGACATGACATACATGGTGTCTTAAAGAAAATTAAAAACATAACGTACAGCAATGTGTTAGTCATATTTTTAAACCTCGTAGGGACATTTAAGGGTCCAGACTTTGAACTAATTAAACTTGTACTAGATAATGTTTCAAGTAAAGAGATTATTGTAGGCGGAGGCATAAGAGGCGTAGAAGACCTGAAGAAATTGGAGAACATAGGTATATCTAAAGTTTTAGTTGCTTCAGCCTTACATAAAGGAATTATAGTTAAACCCTATTATAGCTTCTAAGCTTATTAATCCTCAAAATAGCTTCGGAAATAGTTGGCACTTTACTTAGAACTATGTTTTTCTTTGCTGCTCCCACGCTAAGTATTCTTTCATTTGAAAGAATCTCTCTCTTCTTTTCCGAAATAACGTAATATGCATAGCCTACGTTTTTAACATCAACTTTTGCTTCAGCCTCTACTTTTTCACCTACAGAATATAGCATTAGCTTTCCAAGATCGGCTCCAAATATTTCAGCTAGCCCTAAGAAAGAAGTAGTTAGTCTTGGATTAATTTCAACAATGTAAGGCTTCCAATTTACCCATACTAAATCTAAGCCAAAATATCCTTTAAGCCCTTTACAAATCTTCACAATCTTATATACTAGATCCATGGATTTCTTATGAAGGCCCTTATTTTTTAATGGAGTTATTCCACCATAGTATTTTAAATGGCCTCTACTATCCATGTTTATTAGTTGGATATTGTTTGAAAGAAAGATTATTTCTTGACCATTAGATATAACAGATATGCTTGCGTGGATACCTACTAAATATTCTTGAATAGCTACTTCATCTAAGAATGTGTTTTGAAAAGCATAGTCTATAGCGTATTTTAATTGTTCATGAGATTTAGCCAAGGTTATTCCTGCTGAACCAGCCATATCAATTGGTTTAACAATGACAGGATAACGTACATTAATGGTTGATTCTTTCCTTAAAAACACAGTCTTGGGAACTAATACATCATGTTCCTTTAGAAATAGGAATGTGTTCTTCTTATTAGAAAATAATTGAATGCAATTGCATGTAGGTCCCAGTACTTTATCCTTTACTATTTTAGCTAATTCTATAAGTTCTTTAGGGGGCGCTATGAGAATAACATAGTCGACTAAGCTAGCATGTTTTTCAAGAACACCGAGATAATCTTCATAGTCTTTAACGACTATCATTTTGAAGGGAGAGCTTATATTTTCAAATATGCTGTTTAATGTGATGTACACGTCTGCGCCTGCTTCCTTTAAAACTTTAGCCGCTGTATACGCCATAGAGAAGCCTTCAACAACTAAATCCCAATAGGATTTAACTGTTCCTTTACTGCGAGGTCCGATGCTCGAAATGAACTCAGTAACTAAAACTTTAGGCATTGTCTCTCACTGCTAGAACACTGTTGTAAACATTTTTAAATGTACCCAAATGTTATTAAACTTAAAATATAAAGTACAATTACGTGTATGCCTGGTGTTGTTTACTTGGTCAGCATATATTTACCTACAATAGTTGAACGTAACTATAAGGAAAAACCCATATTCCTGAGTCTCACGCTCAGAAATGTACCAGGGATTATAGCTAAAATAGCCAAGATCCTTTCTGAAAACAATGTAAACATACTTTACGGAATACATTCTGTAGAAAAACACATAGGGTACTGGATTTTTTTAGCTGAGTTTTCGGATGCTAAAAAACCTTTAGGACAAATTATAGAGGAAATAAAGAGTATGGAAGGTGTTTTGGAAATAAACTATGGAATAGATAGTGTAGGTGATATGTTAATCAACCCCTTCCCCTTCACTATAACGCTACCATACGGCATAGGTAGGGCTTCTATAATCCCTATTACAATTTTAAAGAAAGCTGTTAGTGATTTAAGAGAAAAATGGGGTATAGCAGCCTCAGTTTTCTTATACCATGTAGGATATCATATAGGTGAAACTTTAGGGAACATGTTTAAGGAAAAGAGTTTCGGATATGAGGAAATACTTAAGGCATCGTTAGAATATTTAAAGTATTTAAACCTGTTTAAAGATTATAGCATTAAATTCTTTTCACTAATAAATAACGCAGCTTCCATAAAAATCTATGATTCATTTGAATGTGAAAATGTAAAGTCAGATAAGCCTGTAAGCCATTTCCTTAGAGGAATACTTGGGGGAATACTCTTTACAATATTTAGAAAAGAAATAACAGTTTATGAAACAAAATGTATAGCTAAGGGAGATAAGTTTTGTGAATACACTATAAAACAAGCGTGAATTTTTAGTTAATTCTATTCAAAACTCTAGGACACTATAGTAGTTCTAATTACAGTTCTGTTTAAAAGCCAAAATTAGTTATAGTGTTTTAAACATCAAAGGGTATATTAAAAAAATACAAAGTACGTTGTCTTTCTATTTGGCAATAAATTTGTCTAAATGTCTAAGTCTTTTTGCTGGATGTGGATGTGTACTAAACAGCTCTTCAAGAATGCTTGGTTTTTTCCTTTTTATGAGTTCTACTAACTGGTCGATGTTTCTGACATATTCTGCTTTTATAGGTTTATCAGGATCTGCTATAAAGAACATTTTAAAGTGGCTATATGATTTACTTTCTCTACCGAGATATCTTTTCATTCTCCCAGTGTAATACATTATTCTTACAAGTGCTCTTTGCAGTTTCTTTGCACCATTATCTACATTTAACGCTGCATGAGTGTCAGCATAGTATTCTCTAAGTCTGCTCATGTAGAATACGAACAAGTTTAATAGATAGCTTACTACCATTAACAATATTCCTACAAGTAGTAGCAGTGGTCCGCCTCCTTCTCTTTCCCTTCTAAATCCTCCAAACCATCCCGAAATATATAGTACATACCCTATGTAGTATACTATTGCAGGTATTATGCTTATCATCAGCATAACTACTACATCTCTGTGTTTTAAATGTCCCAGTTCATGCCCTAAAACTGCTTCTACTTCGTCCAAGGGTAATGTTTCCAATAAGCCTCTTGTAACAGCAACCCTATATCCTGTAAACGGATTGCCGTAAGCGAATGCATTGGGTATATCTATTTCGGCAATCATTAACTTTGGCACGTACTTCAGCCCACTTCTCTTAGCTATTCTTTCAACGATTTCAAATAGCTCTGGGTGTTCATGTTTGCTTAAAGGTTTTACATGGTATATTGCATCAATAAGATGAGGGCCTATAAGCCACTGTATTACGTGGAAGAACACTACGAAAATGAGTATCCCGTAGAGGCCGTAAAAACTTATGTTCAGCCATGTAAGTATCATTACGAAAATTAATGTAGCTATAGCGGTTATCACCGCAAATGTCCCTAGCATTGCGAATCTAAGTTTCCAAAGAGTAATTTTAGGCATAGGTGTTTTCGGTATAGTATGCTTAGGATACATGGCTGGTCTCACCTAAACCTCCTTAATATTTAGCCAGTATTTAAACATTAACTATTGGAGTAAAGTGCTGAGAAACTTTACTAATATATCTGCTGTTCTTTTAACATTGCTGGTCATGGGGGATCCGAAACTTATATCGCTTACTTGAATACCTAATAGGTACTGTTCAGCTTTAGGTAACATATACTCTAGATATTTACGGAGCATAGAATATGATGGTTTATGGGTTGTAGGGAAAACTACTTCCAGTTCTTCTATTTCCTTTAAAGAACCAAAGACCAGGAAACCAGGGTTTAAACCTGCCTTTACGGCATCTATGAAAACCACTACTTCTGGTCTAGCGTTTACAGCTATACCTAGAAAACTTTCAGGTGAAAGCCCAGCATCAATAACATTATTTAGCCCTCTTAACCTAAGATTACTAGCAACATATGAGCCAACATAATCATCTCCTCGGAGATCACTACCTACACCTATAATGAATACCTTTCTACCTGAAAGAACCTTAACTATACTATCTTTAACTTCACTGAAACTTCCTAAAACAAACATTATAGCTAAACCTTCAAGAAAGTAAAATTAGAAGTAAACTTATTTTTTACTTTTTCTCCTACGTAATGGTGGCGGTAAATCTGGTAAGAATTTTATAGCATCCACTGGACATGCCTCATAGCATTGTCCACAGAATAAGCATTTATTGATGTTGTATATTGGTAACAATCTCCCTCCTACATCTTTCATAACTATAGCTTCTGTTGGACAGACTTTGGCACATAAAGTACATCCAGTACATATGTTTCTATCTATTTGAATAGTTCTATACCTTAGTAAACCTGCTTTCTCCAGCGGAGACTCCGGTATTTTTTCCGGTACTTTTTCTACTTTTTCAGGAAATTCTACAGTCGATGATATTGCTTCCGAAGGACATATTTCAACACATTTATGGCAGAAAACACATAAATCAACATCGTAAGATGGAATAACTCTGCCATCCTTAATTACAATAGTTATTGCATGGGTTGGGCAAACTGCAGCACAAAGCTCACATTCAACGCATTTAGAATAATCTATTGTCATATACCTTGTCTTTTTAAGACCTACAATGGTAAACGGTGCTGCAGGTACTTTAGGTAAACCTGTGTAAGTGGGTTTTTTAGTCGCTGAAAGCTCGAATTCTGTTGAAGAAACTATGGCATTTGTCGGACAGTTATAGATACATTCATAGCAGAAACAGCATCTACTCATATCGTACCATGGTACATGTCTTCCATTGGTCCATTTAAGTTTAATAGCAAAGGCTGGGCATACGTCTTCGCAAACACCGCATTCAACACATTTTTCCCATATAAAGTAAGGCCGTCCTCTAAATCCTTCTGCAACTATAGGTTTTTCAAATGGATACTTGTGGGTAACAGGTTTCTTGAATAGATATTCAAAGACCTCAGCTATTAGAGAAGGTATTTTCTTACCCATGGAGGCTCATCTCCTCCAGTATTTCTTTTTAATTTCACCAATAGTCATGGTTTTCTTCGTACCTGATTTAACATCTAGAAGTAAGAGAGCTGTCCTATCTGTACAAGCGAAGCATGGGTCAATGCTGCCTAAAATAACCGGGATGTCAGCTACATGATATCCTTTAAACATTTCGCAAACACCTGGTATATTTGCGTAAGTTGGCGTTCTAATTCTATGTCTCCATGGTACGGTAGATCCTTTCCATATAGTGTGATGTAAGACCTCGCCTCTAGGAGCTTCAACTCTGCCTTCTCCTTCTCCTTCAATTGTTCTTGGAACCTTAGTGCATATAGGTCCTTGAGGAAGCTTATCTAAGGCGTAAAGTATAATGTTTATTAGTTCCAATGATTCGTCAACTCTTACCATGTACCTTGCCCAACTGTCTCCTTCCTTATACGTTATAACATTGAAGGGTATTTCATCGTATGCTTCATAGGGATCTGTAAACCTAAGATCCATTTTAACACCTGAGCCTCTGATAGTAGGGCCTACGGCTCCTAAAGCTAAGAGTTTTGATCCGCTAATATAACCTACATCTACTGTTCTCACAGTAAAAGTAGGGTCTTCGCTTAGAACTTTTTTATATCTTTCAATTCTCTTGTAAAGTTTAGGTAGTTTTTCCTTCATTTTATCCGTAAGAGGGATCGAAATGTCTCTTGTAACTCCACCTACTCTTATAAATGCCGAAACCACCCTGTTACCTGTAAGTTCTTCGAAAAGTCTCATTACAAGTTCTCTATCTCTCCAGAAAAGCATGAACAATGTTTCGAATCCCATAAGTTCAGCTGCAACACCAAGTAGAAGCAGGTGGCTGTGCAGCCTGTTAAGTTCAAGAGCTATTACTCTCAAATATTTTGCTCTAGGTGGAACCTCTACATCTGCAGCTTGCTCTACTGCTTCAGCATAACATACGGTGTGCGGTACATTACATATTCCACATACTCTTTCAGCTAAATAAAGACCCTCGATGAAAGTCCTAGTTTCCATGAGTTTCTCTATTCCTCTATGCATGTAACCTATTCTGGGTATAACATCTACTACTGTTTCTCCTTCCACCTTAAAGAGGAACCTTTCAGCTTCATGTAATGCTGGATGCTGAGGGCCTATAATTAAACCTATGGTAGACATTTAAATCACCTTATTTTCTTAACTTTCTTTATCAATTTAACATCTTTTCTAAGAGGATAAACATTATCAGGCCAGTCTTCAGGTAAAAATACCTTACCTAAGGCTGGATGCCCTACGAACTTTATACCGAACATTTCATAGTTTTCTCCTTCGTATAATAAAGCCCCTGGAACAACGTCTGTTATTGTTTCTACTACAGGGTAATCTCTAGGTATATGCATCTTTAATGTTAAGTGTAACTTGAAATCATTTCTAGCTATCTGTATTTCATACTGTATTTCGAACTCTTCCCTATCTATGTAATCTACAGTGTTTATAGTTACTAAGTATGAGGAATCAGGGAATTTCTCTCTAATCCACTTAATTATCTGTTTATGTGAGTTTCGCGTAATTACTATTTCAGCTCTTCTAGGAGTAAGCACCTTAACATTAATTATTCTCTCCTTAAACTCCTTCTTGAATTCATCTAAAAACTTTGAAACTTCTTCAGGCAGTTCCTTTATCTTACCTTTTACCTCCATTTCCACCGCCTCTTATTTTCTTTATCAAAGTTACAACGCCGTGAATTATGGCTTCAGGTCTTGGAGGACATCCTGGAATGTAAACGTCAACAGGAATAACTCTATCAACTCCTTCATAAACGAAAGGTGAACCCTGAAATACATTACCATTTACAGCGCATGTTCCAACAGCTATTACAAATTTAGGTTCGGGCATTTGCTCATAAATTCTCCTAAGTCTTCTAGCAATTTGTTTTGAAACAGCACCAGTAACTATGAGTATATCTGCATGTCTAGGTGAAGGTTTAAGAAGTATTCCGAAACGTTCAACATCGTATCTCGGGGTTAAGGCAGCGAGAACTTCAATATCGCATGCATTACATCCAGGCGAGGGGAAATGAAGTATCCACGGGGATTTTATTCTAGCCCACTGTATAATACCCATAATTCAGCCGCCTCGCTAGCAAAGTCTAAGTTATTCAACTAGGTAATTGAGACTATATTAAATAAGATACTCTATAGTAGAAGTATATAGATTGCGAAGAACTTGTTGATATTCTATAAGACTTAGGTATTTAAAAGTCTTTACCTATTCTAGAGTGTACCTTTCATATTCTACTATAAGTTATTTTTATTTATACATGCTAGGAAAAGGGTTATACGAATTTCAAGTGATGATAAAGACTGGCAAGGGAAATTCTGATGTCTTTAGAAAATTTCATATCTACGTTCATAGTCGTGTTATTGCCAGCATTTCTAATATCCTTAAGCTTATACGCTATAAGAGTAATTAAAGGTCCTTCAGTAACTGATATGGTTTTAGCTATTGACTGTATAACCTATGATCTATGTTTTCTTATGGGGCTACTTTCGATACTTTTCAAAATAGGCTTCCTAATGGTTGCAGCTTTGGCCTTGGCTTTATGGGCTTACGTTTTAGATGTTTACGTAGCTAAGTATTTAGAAGCAAGAGAGGTTGGGGATTAATGTTCATATTTCCTGAGCTAAACCCATTAGAAGAGATAGCTTTAACCATAGGGATAATCTTAACGTTAATTGGTGTATTCTGCGATATCGTTGGATCCATCGGTATGGTTAGGTTCCCTAATTTCTTTGTTAGGCTTCATGCTGCAACAGTAGGAACAATAGGAGGAGCAGTTTACCCGCTATTTGGCATTACACTTATGTCTCTTGCTCTAAACTACTTAGGTGTAATAAGATACTTCATAGCTACTGGAGCTTTTCTCACAGCTATAGCTATCGTCTTAACAGCTCCTGTAGGTTCTCATGCTCTTGCTAGAGCAGCTCATAGATCAAAAACTGTTCCCGTAGAACCTAAGGTTTGCGATTTTCTAAAAGAAGATGAGAGGCTGATTGAAGAATGATTGAAGCAACATTAATTACTGAAATACTCTTAGCGTTTTCACTTACGCTAGCTTTAATCTTCGCCTACCTTGCTATTAGGGAAAGAGATTTAATTAAGGCAATAGTGTTCTCAGCATTACAGTCTGTTGCCTTTGCCTACGCTTACTACCTGTTGTTTGCCCCAGACATAGTGTTAGCATATATTGCCGTTGGTGTTGGTATTTATTCAATACTGTTAATTTATGGTGTAAGTAAAACCGAAAGGTATGAAGAGGTGTAATTATGGTTATTAGTAAGGTAAGACCTCGTAGTGAAATAATTATAGGTTTAGGCGTAGCATTACTGCTTGTACTTACATTATTTGCTGTTATTGCTGGAGCTACAGGGTTTACACCTAAAGAGGATATTAGGCCTCTAGCTAAGTTCTATCTCTACTATGCAATTAACTGGTATGAGAAAAAATATTGGGCAGCAAGTCCTGAAGCAGTAAACTCTATGGTCTGGGACTATAGAGGTTACGATACACTATATGAAACCTCAGTATTCTTCCTAGCCATTATAGGCGCTATAGCTGTTTTTAGAATACCTGGCGTTAAAGATGTTTTCTCTAAGGGAATTTTAAGCGGTAAAGGCTTATCACTTATAGTTAAAACAATAACTAAACTTGTAATAGCCTTTGTACTTATAGTTTCAATAGCAATAGCTGTCCATGGAAACTTAACACCTGGAGGAGGCTTCCAGGCCGGATCAGCAATATCAATAGCGACTCTTCTAGCGATCGCAGCTTTCTCAAGAATATTCTTAGAAGAAAGAAAAATTACAACAAAACTTATGCTGCCTATCAGAGTTTTGGGAGTTTTAGGTATAGGACTACTTGCCCTAGGTCCCGCATTAATTGCTTTAAGCGGTATAATGTCCTTTGTTATTCAAAACCAACCTAAACCATGGGCTAACTGGGGATTTATACCTGGAGTAGGACCATTCTGGCTCTCTGGAAACCAATTCTTCTACAACTTCTTTGAATTTGTAGCTGTAGGAGCCGGGTTTACTGTTATTTACTTGATATTCTCAATACCTGAACTAATTTACAAGAGGGTGTTGAAAAAATGACAAGCATAGTATCCCAGGCTCTGTGGATTTATTTCTACATAACGCTAATAGGCTTAATTGCAATTGCCGTTTACGGTATTGTTGTCAGACCTAATTTGTTAAAGAAGATAATTGCTTTATCTATTTTAGGAGATACTGCAAACACGTTTATAATATTCTTAGGCTTTAGAAGAGGAGAAGCTGCTGTACCTATAATTCCAACTATTAAACCCACGCTAGAAGAGCTATTGTGGTTTAAAGAAACAGCTGTTGACCCATTACCTCAATGTTTAGTCATAACTGCAATCGTTATCAACATGTCTGTTACAGCATTTCTAATAGCTTTAGCTATCCAGCTCTACAGGCTTTACGGAACTCTTGATGTTAGAAAAGCAGTTAGGCTAAGAGGGTGAAAAGCAGTGGGCGTTTTTGAAAGAATACTTAAAATAGTTGCCGTAGCAGTAATGTTGTTTGCAGTTTTCATAATAGCCTCAGCTAGTGTGGCACCGCAAGACATAATTTACGGTATCATATTCTCCATTGCTGTTGCAGTTGCAGTTTCAGAACTTCTAATAGCCAAGCATACTAAACCATATAATATTAAGAGATGGTTCTGGACCATAGCTTATACTTTCTACTACTTCATAGTTGCAGAATATAAGGCTCACTCAGATGTTATAATGAGAATACTTCACCCTAAAATGCCTATTAAACCAGGTATCGTTAGGGTTCCTTTCCATGTTAATACAGACTATGCTATAGTAACAATTGCAAATTCAATAACAAATACCCCGGGTACAGTTGTCGTAGATCTAGATACAAAGAGAAAATACTTTTATGTCCACTGGATTAACGTTAAAGCACCTGATGAAAAAACAACTTTTGAAAATATTTCTAAGATGTTTGAATATTTTGCTAAAAGAATATTTGACTAGGTGATGATGGATGGAAATATATCCTCCACTACCCCCAATAATGATACATTCATTAGCACTAGCACCAGTAACAGCTATAGTATCTGCTTTCGCAATGCCACTAATAGGTTTAACAATTAAGAATAGGAAAGTATGGGATGCTTTTGCATTAACGATATCAACAATTGTTTTCATACTTACAGGAATAGGCTATGCTACGGTTCGGTATTTAGGTAAGCCGTTTGTATACTTGCTTGGAGGATGGCCACCACCTGTAGGTATAGTTTACGAGGTTGATGAGTTTGCTGCACTCTTAGGCCTTGTTTCAGCCTTCATTATATGGTTAGTGGTAATTTACGGTGTAAAATACTTTGATTCAAACGAGGACGGCATGGAATGGTACTATACAATGCTTTTAGGTTTAGAAGCAGGTGTTCTAGGGTGCATATATACTGGCGACGTATTCAACGTATTCGTACTTTTTGAAGTACTTTCAATAACATCCTACGGTTTAGTAGCCTTTTGGAATAGAAGAGGAGAATGTATCGAAGCTGCTATAAAGTATTCGCTTATAGGTGCTTTAGCTACAACAATATACTTCCTAGCTGTAACATTCATTTACGCTTCTCTTGGAACATTAAATATGGCGGATATTGCAGCTAAAATAAGAGGTTTATTCTTCCCGGTAACAGGTGAACCTTATGGAAGCATAGCTTTAGGTGTTGGCTTATTCTTAGCATTGTCTATATGGGCTTTTACCGTTGAAGCAGGTGTAGCACCAAATCACTTTAGAGTTCTTGATGCATATCAGGTTTCACCATCAACAGTGGCTGCATTGCTTTCAGCAGTGGCTGCTAATGTAGGATTCTATCTATTAGCAAGGTATTTGATAACTCTTCTAAGCGGAGCTAGAGCAGTTGAAACAATAGTTAATGCCGGATTATTAATAGTACTTATCATGGGTTTAGTTTCAATAATTGTAGGGTCGTTCTTAATGATTGTTCAGTCTGATGTTAATAGAATTTTAGCTTACAGTTCGGTATTAAACTATGGTTATGTGTGTTTAGCTATAGGATTAGCTACACCTTTAGGTATTATAGCAGCGCTATTTCACATGATAAACCACGCTGTAGCTAAGACACTTATATTCTTAACAGCAGGAGTTTACGTTAAAGCTTCTGGAACAAGGCGTCTGGATGGAATGGAGGGTGTTGGAAGGTATGCTCCTATTACATCAGCTCTAATGGTTATAGCAGCATTAGCTTTAGCTGGTGTTCCACCTTTCAACGGATTTGTAAGTAAGCTAATACTCTATGAAGCCCTTCTAGAAGTCAACCTAGCCCCGCTAGTTATAATAATAGTTTTATCAAGCGCACTATCACTCCTAGGTTACTTAAAAATAATTTACCATGCATACACTAAACCCCCGATGAAAGACTATGGTAAAGTTGAGCCTCCAAAGGCAATGCTTTGGCCTATGATTATTCTTGCGGCTCTATGTATAATCTTAGGTGTTGCATCCCCCTGGATATACGATATGTTCATAGAGCCTGCAGCATATACTATTTTTGAAACCGATAAGTTTATAGAAGTAGCTTACGAATTCGCTGAAAAACTACTCATAGGTGTTAGAATATGAGCCTGCTTATGGTTGTTTTAGAAACCGCAGTTTCAATGTTTATAGTAACATTGTTAGCCTACGGACTCTACCTTTACTCAGTAAAGGTAACTAAAAGTTTTTCCAGGAAAACTAGGGAGAAAGTTCTTATCTATGCGTGTGGCGAAGACATTACCGAAAAAGAGGCACTTTTAGCAGATAGGCATTTATACATAACCATTTGGGATGAAGTCTTCAAGCCGCTCTATGACTCTCTTAGAGGAAAGGTACATACAGGAATTCTGAACGATTGGTTTTTCTGGATGTTCATGGCTTTAATCATAGCCTATGCTGTAATAATCATGTTAGGTGGTGTAAGTGGTTATTGAAATACTTAAACCATTAATGCTAGTAGGCGAGACCCTAATTTACCCTGGGATACTGTTCTCCTTTGCAGTAGCGATATTTACACAGTGGTTTAGAAGGAAAGCTTACGCTAGAATGCAAAATAGAATGGGTCCAACATATACTGGGCTTGCAGGAACATTGCAGCCATTTGCGGACTATGTTAAACTGTTCTTTAAAGAAGACATCGTAGTTATTAGGGGCTATACTAAGTTGCCAGCGTTCTTGCTTGCATTAGCGATAGGTGCTTTAGTAGCAATACTTCTTATGCTACCAATATGTCCTTACAGTGTTTATGCACCATACGATATTATAATAGCAGCATACTTACTAATATGGCCAACAGTAACATTGGCCGCTCTAGGATTCTTAACACCAAGCCCTTATGGTGCAATAGGTTCTTCAAGACTGCTAACATTAACAATAGCATATGAAGTTGCATTTATAATTTCAATACTAACACCGGTAGTTTTAGCAAGCAGAATACTTAGAGCCCAATACTCACTATATTTAACATCAATTTATAGCTGGCTGCTATGGACAAACCCAGTGCTAATACCGTTAATTATAATATCTTTGCTTACAGCAATAATTTCGTTACAATGTAAACTGCTTGATAAGCCATTCGATATTCCAGAAGCAGAACAGGAGATTGTTGCAGGACCTTTCACAGAATATTCAGGGCCCAAATTAGCATTCATAATATTTATTCATGACATGGAACAATATGTTAATTCACTAATCATAGTGTTTCTGTTCCTAGGAGGAGTAGCACCATTTGTAGAAGGTCCACTATGGGCTCAAATAGTAACTGTTATTGTAAAATATATCATAGTGGTTCTTGTTCTAACATGGATTAAGGCAATGGTGGCAAGGTTTAGGGTGGATCAAGCAATAAAAATGCTGTGGAAATACATAGTACCATTATCCCTTTTTGCATTAATAGTTTCCTCAATAATATAAAGACATTAACATAAACATTATCCCCTTATTCTTTAAATCTTATGCAAGAGCACAGTATTACTTTAGTCATATAGAATAATTTGTTTTAAATGAGAATATATTGTATTTTATTGAAAGTAAAGTTATTTAACATCGTTAGATACTCTTAACAGTGTTAAAATAGGTGAATATTTATGAGAATGCAGAGTTTACTTAAGTACCTTATTGAATATTTTAACGCTGAAGTTTATACAGGAAAAGATAAGAATTACATGTTCGCTAAGGTAGATAGATCTTCTTACGTTGCTGTAGCAGATTTTTTATTTAAAAAAGGGTTTAAAAGGCTACTAACGGTTTCAGCTATCGACTGGGTTTTAAGAAATGTTTTTGAAATATACTTCATCGTATATAACCACGCTATGAATGTTTACATTAAAGTTTCAACAGAAATACCTAGAGATAACCCTGAAATACTTTCCCTATCAAGTATATGGGAGAATGCATTAATGCATGAGAGAGAAGTATGGGAGCTCTTCGGTATAAAGTTTATAGGAAATACTATGCTTGAGCCACTGTTTTTAGAAGACTGGAAAGGACCACCACCCTTTAGAAAGGATTTTAACTGGAGAGAATATGTTGCTAAAGAATTCGGTTTAAAATACGCTCCCGTACCAAAAATAGTTTATTCAAAAAGTGAAAAGAAGTGAGTTTTCATGAGAGTAAGTAATATACTCAAGCCTTTTAAAACCGTAGGCAAATTTTTAGTAGAAAAACCTCTGACCTTTCACTTTCCGCCTGAATCACCAGTATTCACGGAAAGGTTTAGAGGAAGACACATATATCATCCTGAACTTTGCATAGAATGTAAACTTTGCGGCATTGTATGCCCGAATAATGCTATAGAATTCTTGCTTGAGAAAGATAAGAAGGGCTTAGTACATTTTAGAACTCAAGTAGACTATGCTAAATGCTGCTTCTGCGGGTTATGTGAAGACATATGTCCAAGTAAAGCATTGGAAATGACTAATTTCCCATTCCTTGTAGCTATGGACAAAAAGGAGCTATACTATGATTGGAAAAAACTTTCTGAAAACCCTTCGCTTACTCTTCCTTCAATAAAGGAGAAAAAAGGGTTAATACCATGGGCTAGAGCTAGAAGTTTCTGGATAGTGAACTTTTTCACAGGATGCTGCTTCATAGAAGCCATACCTTGGGTTGCAAGTAGCTTTGACATGGAAAGGTTTGGATTATTAGCTATAGCGTCTCCTAGGCACTCTGACGTATTGCTTATAGGAGGATATGTTACCTCTAAAACTCTTAAAAGAATAATTAGAATTTACTCTCAAATGCCTAATCCCAAGTTCGTTTTAGTTCTTGGAAACTGCCCAATGACTGGTGGAACCTACTGGGATAGCTACAACACTATTAAGGAGCTTGATAAGTACATTCCAGTAGATCTCTGGATAGCTGGATGTCCTCCTAGAGTTGAGAACATAGGGTATGCTATATTTTTAGCAATAGAGGCTGTTCAACACGGATACACAGGTAAGAAAGAATACATAAATACTGAACATGGAAAATATTCCCTACTGCATCTAATACCGAAAATAAGCAGAGACTACAATATTATAGAGTTCGGCCCACAGCATCCTGCAAGCGGCAATTTCAATATGCTTCTTAAACTTGAAGGAGAATATGTAGTAGAGGCGACACCTAATATTGGGTATTTACATAGAGGATTCGAGAAGCTCATGGAGTATAGAACGTGGTACCAAAATATAATGCTAGTTCAGAGGGTTTGCGTACTGGATGGTGCATCATATGAACTAGCGTACGTTGGGGCAGTAGAGAAGATAGCTGGCTTAGAAGTTCCGAAAAGAGCAAAATACCTACGCATCATCCAAGCAGAACTCAGTAGGATCCAAAGCCACCTACTTAACCTAGGCTTGTTAGCTGCGGCTACGGGATTTGACACTGTGACCAGAATAACGTGGGGTGGCAGAGACAAAGTACTTTATCTATTAGAGTATATGACTAGAGGAAGAATATATCAAATATACAATATTCCAGGCGGAGTAAGATATGATATACCATTAGACTTTAAAGATAAAGCATTTGAGATCCTAAAATACTTAGAGAGGAGGCTTAAAGATTACGATGACCTACTATTCAATAACCAGGTATTTATAGATAGGACTAAAGGTGTAGGCAAACTTCCCAAGGAAATAGCTATAGAATTAGACGTGACAGGGCCGAACATGAGAGCTTCCGGAGTTGCCTTTGATGTTAGAAAGAACGTGTCCTATGAGGCATATGGAGATGTAGATTTCAAAGTTCAAGTTCTACATGAGGGAGACGCTTACGCTAGAACCTTATGCAGGAGAAGAGAAATTAAAGAAAGTATTCACATTATAGAGCAAGTTTTAGATAAACTGCCTGGAGGGCCTATAGCTGAAAAGAAAATGTCTAAAGGAGGGTACTTTTCATTTATGTCATCTATACCTGCTGGAGAATCAATACACTGCGTTGAAAGCGCTAGAGGCGAACTTTGCTTCCATATAGTAAGTACGGGGGAATCTAAGCCCTATAGAGTTAAAATTAGAGGGCCGACATTTGACACCATACTCGTAGCGCTACCTAAACTATTAAAAAGTGTTCAAGTAGCTGACGTGCCGGTAGTATACTGGAGCCTAGACAATTGCCCAGCAGACCATGACAGGTAAAATATGTGATTGCATCAAAATATTTTATTTTGATGTGATAGCTGATATGCCTGCAGCAACTATTAAGAATAATTCTAAAAACCTATAAGCTTCTAGAATGTTTTTCGCCAATACTTTTACTGTTAATTTTTTTCTCCTTACGAAAGGTAAGATTTCCAAAGCTTCAGGTATAGCTGAATTTGTAAATTCTACTTCCATAGTGACTGGTTCGCCTACTTTAAAAGGCTTAATTTTGTTGGATTTAAGTTTCTCGAAGGCTTTTAGACATTTCTCTCTGAGTTCTTCCTCAATGTTCTTGAGGGCTAAGGATATCGAAGAGAATCTCCCAATAGATCTCTTAAACTCTACAAGCTCAATGTTTTCAATAAGCTCCTTAGCCTCACTAACCACTTTATCATCTCCACCCACAAGAATTACCGGGACATTATAATACCCGGCTACTGCTGCATTAAGGTAGAATTCGCTAGCTTCAATACCGTTAACAATGATTCTTTGAATATGTCTACCGCTCATAGTATGGTCCATTACAGCATGTTCTGTACCTTTTTTAGCGTGATATCCTAAGAATATTGCCGCATTAAAACTATTATCAATACCACACATCATAGATATGGATTTAGGAAAACCTGAAATAAGATATGTGTTTCCAGCTAGTTTCTCATAAAGAATATTTATCATTAATCCATGAGCATCGTTAACATAGACCTCCTTAAACCCATAGCTAAAAGCTGTTGAAGCAACAATGTTTACAATTTCTGTCATCCATTTCCTAGCTCTATCGTAGTCTTTACCTGTAGTTGAAACCTGGGATATTGAAGTTATTCCTGGCAAACCCTCCATGTCAACTGAGACATAGAGTTTCATGGAATAACCCGATACTACTAAGTACGTTAACTACTACATAAAATTAACCTTGTTTTACACAGAAATGTCCAGGATAATTCCTATTTGATTGGGGTTCTTGTTCTTAAATGTTTCTTTTCAGCAAGTATTTTAGCTTTTAGCAAATCTATGATCCATAGCTCTCCAATAATTCTCTTATTCTTATCAATTACAGGTATTTCCTTGAGGTTATGTGTTAGCATTTTACGTAATACTTCATCTAAGCTTTCTTCAGGATATGTGTAGTGAACAGACCTTGATGCTAGTTCTCCTGCTTTTTCTGAAGTATATACCCTTAGAATACTCGATGTCGCTATTGCAGATATGGCTCTAGCTCTGTATTTTCTAAAAAGAACTTTCATAAGCATACCTAGCGAAATAATACCTTTCAACCTATTTTCAGCATCCACTACATAAGCTATCCTACTATATCTGCACTGAGCAAGTTTTTCAACAACATCATCTAATGTTTCATCTTCATGTGCTGTAACAGGTCTTCTCCAAACCTTATCCATTAAGTCTTTAACTTTGAGTTTCCTTAGAGGCAGCGTGAGCACCAATATATATTTCGTCTTACCCTTTATATGCTTCTCCTGCTTTGAATATCGCATATTTCGTTAACGGAGGAGCTGCAAGTTCGTTCAGTATAACTGAAGCTAGAATCGCGTTTAAAGCTATTTCTATGAAGGGTTCAAAAGAAGCTACCTCGGCGACAAATAGTATTAAACCTACAGTTACACCAGCTTTAGGAAGCAACCCCAGTCCTATATATTTTCTTATTACTTCTGGTGCTTTAGAGATCAATCCCCCAATATATGATCCTATGTATTTGCCGCTAAAACGCCCTATTATTACTATCAGAGCTAAAGGAAGTGCAGCCGTCATTAAGCCTAAGTCGAAATGTGTTCCAGCAAGAGTAAAAAACAATGCAAAAATTACGTTTTCAATACTTTCCAAGACAGTGAACATGGTTTCGAATCCTACATAGTTTTCAACGATAAACCCAAAAACCATATTAGCTAATAACGGGTCAGCATTAAGTAGTCTAGCTAAACCGGATGTAACAAAGACCATGCTTAAAGCCACAGTTAAAACCTCTTCATTGCCATGAACAACCTTCTTCAAGAAATGAGAAACTGCTGATACAGTGATTCCTAATAGTATAGAGGACAATATACTAATCAATGGTTGGAAAACAGAGTATAATGATATTCCTGAACCTATAATTACTTCAGCTAATGCAGCACATATAACGAAAAACACTATACATACTGCATCGTCCAAAGCAACAATAGCTAGGAGTGTTGTTGTTAAAGGTCCTTTAGCCCTATACTCATGAACAATAGCTAAAGTTGCAGCAGGGGCAGTAGCAGCAGATACAGCGCCTAAAATAAGGGCCATAGAAATAATAAATGAAAAGTCTAAGTTAGTCATGTAAGGAACGAGAAGTATTATGAGTAAGGCAACAAATATTGTAGCTAAACTTGCTTGAACCATGGTTATCCATAGAATTTGCTTACTAAGCCTTCTCAATCTATTGATACTGAGCGAACCGCCCACGAGAAAAGCTATGATGCCCAAGGCGATATCAGTTATTGGTGCAACCTGCTCGATTAATTCTTTAGAAACAATCCCTGAAACTGATGGGCTTAGTAGCATTCCTACGACTATGAATCCTGTTACCATAGGAAACTTAAGCCTATTACTAACCTTAGCACCCAGAAAACCCAGCAGCATCAATATTCCAAGAGCCAGTATTATTTCCATTAACTTGCGCCCCTATTTTAAAGGAACTCCCTGTAAAACCAGATGTGTCTATTTACGCTTTTTCCGTATAAAACTAACTGCTTATATTAACAGCATTAAAGTTCTTCCGTAAATAACTAAGTCTCTCTTGCGAGAAAAATTTATTATTTTATCTATTCATAAGCCTGTTAAAGAACATATATCCTCTCCTTAAATAATCTAATGAAATCCTTAGATCTATATGGCTCCAAGGCAGTTCTTTGTCTAGACTTCTACCCTCCTCAATGTACTTCACATTTACATTGGAGTGTCTTAAAGCTCTACGCCATCCACCCACAGTTTTACCATAGAAATACCATAACTCAAGAGCCTTACCTAGGTCTCTATCCCCTAAGGCTATGGTGGCTTGCACCTGAGCCCATTTAGGTTCATAAAAGTCAGTAGTAATCGAAATTTTTCTAAGTTCCTCGGTTAAGTAATTCATTTTCTCATTCAAGGTTTTTAGGTTTTCTAAAGGTAACCATTGCAGTGGCGTTTGAGGCTTAGGTATTAAGGGATTTACCGAGAACCTTACTTGACTAGACTTTAATGATTTTATTTCCTTAAATATTTTCCTTGTAAATTCTATAATCCGAGAAACCTCTTTAAAACCTGTGTTTGGAAACCCTATTATAAAATAGAGTTTTATGTTTCTGAAACCTGCTTTAACAGCTTTACCTATGAGTTCAATTAGCTTATGTTCCATTATAAACTTCTTTATTGCAGCGCCAATATTCCAACATAGAGTTTCAGGGGCTATAGTGAGGGTTTTTTGCCCTGCCTTAATCATTAATTCTAATCTGTAATCGTTTAGCGTATTAGGTCGTAGCGAAGGTATTGAAGCATTTATACCTAAATCGTTGACTGTGAATTCTAAAATCCTATCTGCTTCATTATGGTCAAAAAATGATAGAGCATAGAACACAACTCTATTAACATTATTTACTTCTAAACCTTTTTCAATAATTTTCTTAATTTTCGCAAAGCTTCTATCTCTTTTAGGTTTACTTATAAATCCTTCCATACAGAATTGGCAATGCCATTTACATCCTCTAGTTGTTTCAACAATAACTCCACGACCATATGCTGGTTCAATACCTTCAGCTTGAATTTGAGCTATGGGATAAAATACTTCATCAAGGTTTTTAACATAGTTCTTTAAAACCCTATGTTTACCATGCAGGGGAACGTATATTCCTCTAGTACTAGCTACTGCATCTAAAAACTCAGACTTATTTCTGGATGAAAAATAAGTATCAACTATCTTGTCGAGAATGTTTTCAACTTCACCTATAACCAGCACATCAGCTATTTCAGCTAAAGGTTCAGGATTAGCTGTAACTGTAGGGCCACCCACAATGATTACAGGGTATTCTCCATGCCTATCTTTAGCATATAATGGTATTTTCGAATTAACAAGCATATCAACAATATTAACATAGTCAGGTTCATAGTGTACGGAGAAAAATAAAATATCAAAGTCCCTCATTTTCCTACGAAACTCTATACTCCTATATTTTTCAAGACCACTTCCCTCAGGATATTTTAAGAAAACGCGTTCAGCAATAACGGAATTCATACGGTTAAGCATGAAATACAGTATATGGGTGGCTAAACTAGAAATAGCAGCAACATATGTTGAAGGATAGACTATAGCAGCATGTAGATCAGAAGGTCTACCATGCTTCTTAACAACATTATACTCTCTGAACAATAATTTTACACCTACCCCTATTCTCACTCGTTCTACATTCTTAAATATTTGACATACGGCACTACGGTAGTAACATATTTATACCGTATATACATTATAGCGTCTTGTGATAAGCTATGACCACCATAACTATTAGAATAAGTTCTGAAGTTAAAAAGCTTATGAAAAAGTATAGGTATATTAATTGGAGTGAAGTTGTACGAGAAGCAATTTTAAATAAGATTCACGAAGAAGAGAGAAAAAACCTTGCAGAAGCTCTTCTAATTAATGAAAAATTACGAAGAAGTGCTCCCAAAAACTGGGATTCTACAGAGGTTATTAAGAAATGGAGGAGACTAAGATAGTTTTAGATGCCAGTATCATTGTGAAATGGTTTCTTAAAGAACTATACAGTGAAGAAGCTATAAGGATAAGAAACGATTATGTTCAAAGGAAAATAAGTATTGCAATTCCTTCTCTCCTAATATACGAAGTACTAAACGCTTTAAAGTATAGTGGCGTATATTCTGAAGAAGAATTGAAAGAAATATGTTCAGCACTAAACAAATACGGTTTCGAAATACATGATCTTGAAGAAGATCTAAAGGATAAAGCTATCACGATAACATATAAGTATAATGTTACGGTATATGATGCAAGCTACATAGCATTAGCAATGAAACTTAAAACAGTACTCTACACAGCCGATAATGAATTATTAGAGAGGTTCCCGAAAGTAGCAAGGCACGTAAAGGAATACAGTTGAAACATTAAATGGAACATTAAGACGTGTAGCTTATCATCAATAAAACTAGTAAAGAACTTTGGAAAGCATTTTCAACATAAAATGATTTATCTGCTAAGAGTTTTTATTGCTCTTAAAGCTAAGCTTATGAGAGGTTTTGAAAACCCTGTTTTCTCATATAATAAGTTAATGTCTGTTATGCCTTTCATAGTATATAATCTTACAGTGTTAACGATCTCCTTGGGCACAGTTTTCACAACTATTTCTTTACTCCTACAAATGAAAACATAGAACATATCACCATAAAGAACAACTATAGTGTTTCCTTTAACCCATTTATTTAAAACTATTTTATCAAGAGCACGTATAGCTTCTACAGTCATCTTAAACTTCCTAGGCTCAGAACTAACATCTTCTTCTACTGCCTTAAACTTCTTAAGCCACCACATACCTCTCTTAACAACATAAGTTCGAACACCAATCCCCCTAGCTATTTCTAAAGCCGTAGCTTCACCACCCAAATCCTTAAGCTTAAAAAGTAAAACCAAAGTCCAAGGACATTTACTTAGAACCTTATCTAGCATCATACATGTTCCCTGATGTTTGGGGAATCCCGGTTTAGTTATGTATTAATTCAGGGTTAAAGCTATAACCATCTATTATCTTATACTTAGTAGAAAGGCAGTAGAAGCCCAAACGAACTGTTTTTTGGAATTTATGACTTTTTATAACATTTGTTGTAGTTTCTTTTAGTCTTCTGTTATCATTATTGCATGTACTTTCTTCCCATGAACCCTTCGATGAAGGTTATTGAGACCCTTAAGGTTATGGGTCTCCCTGAGGAGAGTAATGAACTTTTAAACTTCCTTAAAACATTCCGAGATTACATACAATATATTATAAACCAAGTATGGGATGAGGAGAATATACCTTCAGTTAAGACATTACATAGAAGATTCTACCATGAGCTATGAAGTAAAGGGTTTAGAGCACATCATGTAAAGCAAATATATTATCATGCTAGGAGTGTTGTCAAAGCAGTTAAGAAATCTAATGGTAGTAAACCAGTATTGAGGAAGCTAACAGCTAGAATAGACAAATACGATTACAAGTTAGACTTAGAGAACCAAGAGTTAATAGTTAAGGTTCTAAATGGGAGGGAGGTTAAGGTAAAGCTGATAGCACCAAAAGAGAGATACATAAAATACATGAACTGGGATAATTACGAATTAATAATGAAATACGATGGTTCAAGATTTTGGATATGTATTGAGTTCAGAAGAAAAGTTGAACAGTACAATGCAAGAAGCGTTCTTGCTATTGATGTAAACTTTGATAACGTTACCATACTCATTAAGAATAGTAGGAGAGTAATCAAAGCTAAGAAGTTTAGTTTTCCTTTAAGAAAAGCATTATGTCATAGGATTTGGATTGAGAGAATACAGAAACGTTATCCAAAACAATGGAAATATATTAAAGGAATTAGAGAAGCTATTAGAAAACACGGTAGAAAGATAAGAAACATAGTATACGACTCATGCCATAAGATAGCAGAGGAGATGACAAATACTGCATTAAAGTATGGAAGTTTAATTGTTGTAGAGAACCTTAAAAACCTAAGAGTTAATGGTAAGAGGAACACTAGGTTTAATAAAAAGCTCTCATTATGGGCTTATCGTAAACTGCTATTCTATATTGAGTATGGATGTTTAGAAAAAGGAATACCATCTTTGTCCAAGATGTAATAGCAGACTAATACCCTTTAATGGTAGAATTCTAAGGTGTAGTAAATGTGGTTTTATAGGAGATAGAGATGTTACAGCATGTTTTAATCTCATCTCAAGATGTGGGGTGCTTGGGGTCACCCTGAACGCTCCTGACCAGATGCAAACCCAAGAAGGAATGAAGGAGAATCAAAATGAAGGAATGAAAAATACCATAAAATATTATAAGACCTAAACCCCTATGTAGCAGTTATGCTGATGTTATTGAAAAATATGTGTTAAACATAGAATCCCCTTATATGGCGTTAGTTAAGATTATATCTTGGATATTGTTCCCACTACTTCTCACTATTGCGTTATTCATAGTGTGGAAAACGTTTAAGAGTGTAGGTGTTTTAACTAAGCTAATTTTGGTAATTATAATTGTAGTAAGTACATTACTTCATATTAATTCTATATTAAGCTACGATGTTGGTCTCTACACAAAATACGTTAATGCACTATTCTTTACTGCTTCACGAGAAGAGATCGTTAAAGGCAATATGACCACGGTATATGGTATTACAAGTAGGGTTCTGCTTAATAATTCTGATATAGTTGAAGTAAGACTTACTGACTTGCTTGGCAACTACGAGTTGAAAGCTTTGAAAACATTATTAGAGATGAAAAATTCGAGTAACATAGCTTTTGCAATAATGTCTAACGCATACTATGAGGTTCTAGGTGCTAGTGAGCTGCCTCCTAAAGGATGTTACCCCGAAGTATACATCGTATCTGCTGATAAATTAAATGAGGTATGTATTAGGGTTCATGTTAATTTCGTAGAAGATTTTAGAAGCTTAAAACTAACCATAGGTGTTCCAAAAACGGTAAATACTTATGTAGAAGAGTTTTATAGGAAGGCCCCATAGAATTTCTTAATAATGTATATATAGTAGCTATGTCTACATGTATATTGAGTAGCCATGTCTACTACGGTTAGATTATCTAGAGAAGATAAGATAAGATTGGAGAAATTAGCTAGAAAGTTAAATCTAAGCTTAGCTGAGACACTAAGTTATGCTATATCTGTTGCTGAAAAGGAAGTAGATAAGTTCGAGGGAGATCTGAATGTTCTTTTTAACATTTTAGAGAAAGCGGGTAATAGTGGTAAGAAAAGAGTATCCGAAAGAGTAGATGAAGAACTATCTAAGATTATAGGTGAAAGATAATTTGGCAATAATCATAGATACTGGACCATTTTACGCGCTTTTCGACAGAAGTGATGGAAGACATTTAGACTCTGCTGCATTATTCATGCACATTATTAGGGGGAAGTATGGAAAACCTTATACATGTGATTACGTGATTTTAGAAGCACTGCTTCTCATAAGAAAACATTTGGGAACATATTACTTGAAGCTTTTCCTGAATTTCATAGAAAAGAGCAAGATATCCATAGTAGTTGTTGATAACTACATTTTCAAAGAATCGCTTAAAACCATGATAAAATACATAGATAAACTTAGCCTAACTGATGCTGCACTACTTATAATAATGAATGAGTTCGGAATAGAATACTTAGCATCCTATGATGTAAGGTCTTTTAAGGGGCTCGTAGGTAACATTATAGGTATAAACTATTATGAGAAACTAAGCTCTGAGGAGAAGAAGATAATAGAGGAAAAACTGTAAAAGACCATGAAATCACCTTTATAATGTTAAAATTACACATATCTTATGGAGATACAGGGTGAGCAGTTCAGTAAATAGGGAGTTTTTAGAGAAATTGAAAAGGGTATTATGGAGTCTAAAAACATAATCTCCGATATTGTCAATAAACCTTATAATGAGTTATCTAATATTGAGAAGTATGCTGTAAGATACCATGTTATAGTCATAGCTATAGCTGAAGCAATAATTGCGCTAACATTGCACATTGTTAGAAGAAAATATGATTTGCAACCTGAAACTCCAATACATGCATTGAAGATCCTTAAGGATAAGCGTATAGTTACTGAGCAAGAGTACATGGATTTAGCTAACATGTTCAAATTGAGAAATTTACTTGTACATAGGTACTGGATTATAGACTATGAAAAAATATATTATAATGTGAAAAAGGACTTTAAAAACATAATAATCTTCATTGAAAGGGTGGTTTCAAACATTGAACATTAAAAGCTTAAAATACTACAGTTTAAGCGCTGAAGAAAAGCGCAAAGTAATTGGTTTGATTAGGGAAGTATTGTCTAAAGAAGAACAAGTACTATTGGCAATTATTTTCAGAAGCTTTATAGAGTTAAGCTCTTTCAGAGACGTGGATATAGCTGTTTACTCCTTAAATACTACGCTTAACTACCTTGCAGAATTAGCTGTTAAAATCGAGGAAAAATTAAAAATTCCCGTTGATGTAGTCTCTATAAATAATCTTTCCTCTAAGTTTAAACAATATATTCTTATTAAAGGTTTAGTAATTCTTGAAAAGAACCCCGGTCTTTACGAAGCGCCTTCAAGCCAGGTAACTGATGAATTAACATTGATGAGAAAAGCTATGTAGATAAATAGAATTCTTTATTTCACATGAAACTTATGGTATTCTCGGTGATTAAATGGAGGTAAAAACTAAGCAGTATTTAATATTACATCCTAGACCTGTTTACATTATTGGCTCTGGAAAGTATGGTGAAAAAGAGAATCTTATGGCTGCTTCATGGGTTATGCCCGTTTCCGAGGGACCTCCAAAGGTGGCTGTTTCAGTTGATAGAGAATCATATACTTATGAGCTTATTGAAAAATATGGTGAGCTCACTGTTAATGTTGTTGAGGAGAATTATTTAGACGAAATTTGGTTTTTAGGGGCAACGACCGGCAAAGAAGTAGATAAAATAGCTAAAACCAAGTTAACAGTAGTCAAAGGTAAGAAGGTAAATGCCCCGATAGTTAAAGAAGCAATAGGTGTTTTAGAAGTTAAAGTAACAGATAAAGTAGATGTTGGAGAATGCAGATTATATATTGGAGAAATAATTTACGCAGAAGCCGATATTGAAAAATACAATTTAAGATATGGGTGGAACCTTAGAAAAGCAAAACTAATACATCACTTAGCGGGAAAAGCATTTATGACAAACGGCAAAGTGTTATTTCCTAAGACTGGATAAATCTAGTAGGCTATATGGTCTATGTGCCTTATCTTCTGCAAAGCTATACTCACTTTATAACCCATATTGGTGCAGGTATTATGGCTCCTTCGGCGGTGACAAGTTTAACGGACATCTGATAACGTTCATTACCCGAACATACATTAATATCATCCACTATAAAGTAACTAATACCTTCAACAATGTAATTAACTCTTCTTAATTCAACATTACCATTATAATATAGGAAAATAAAAACAATACGGAGTCTCATAGGGGATTTAACAGTAACATTAATAGCATCAGCATCACCAACAACAGGCTTAAAATAAGCCTCACTAATACTAACAATATTAAGCTTAGCTTTCTCTCTAGTTAAAGACTCCTCAACAAACCTTCTAACACGAAAATTAATAGAATAATAAAGTAAACCAATAAAAGCTAGTACAAAAAATAAAGAACCTAAAATAATAGCAACTCCAATGGCTCCTCTTTGAAACTTATTTTTAATCATGCTAACTGCCAAAATATTTTCTATAAACTTCGTTGACAATTAGTTTTAAGGGATTATATGTGAAATTAATCCATTCACTATCATCAGTAGAGCATTCACTAGAACAGTACGTAATAGCAGTTTTAATCCAAAGACTATCGCCAAATCCAACATTAAGCAAATCCTCTACTGGAACATATATAGCAAACTGATCTATAGAGGGTATTGGATCTTTTATATTGTATGTTCTATAGAAAGCAGTAGCATTTATTATATTGCCGTTAACATAAAGAGTTGCATTAATGTTTTTACCTGTTTTGTCCACGTAAAACTTTGCTATTAAGTCTGATTCACTAGCATCACTAACTTTTACTTTAGAAACATATATTGTTCCATTATAAAGACCTGTTTCCTCGGGATTATTAAATTCTACGCCGATAATTATATGGTCATAACCATTATTTATTAGCGTGTACTTTAACGGCCCATTATCATCACTATCATCGTATTTTGAAACAAAGCTATAGCCAAGCCCATAAATTGCATGTTCACCTCTTATATGAAATGTATAACAGTATGTGTTATAACATCCGATATTAGATTGAGTATAATCATATGATGTAGTAGTATTGATTATCATTAATAAATAATCGCCTACATCATATCGTTCAATTGTAAGATCAATATTAGGGTCCTCTATTTTAAGATCGGCTCTAAATGCAAGGGGCATGTAGCCTGAACCTGTAGATTCAGGGGTAGGTACTAAAGTTCCATTGATGAGTATGAGAGTGTTATTAACTATTTTTCTTATTAAACCATGAGCAAATGTTTCACTACCTGTTGCTGCCAGTAATCCTCCCGGTGCTTGCTCTTCTCCTAGAAGCATGTTCAGTGCTACTCCTGTTATAACTATAGCTACTTTACTACAGTACGGTGGTTGAATTATCGTTCCTCTCGACGTTACTAGCTTTAATATTTTTATTTCTCTTGGATCTAGGTTTATACCTAAATCACTTACTGATATTCTATTTGTTCCTGGAGTTATTTTTAATGTTCCTAGTTGAAAATATTTCACTTCCTCATTTACACCGTCTGAAGCGTAGACTAAAACTATTGTTACATTTTCTCCCAGGGTATTGTTTATACTTATTATCCCAGTTGATGGGTTGTAGCATGATGCTAATCCTTTTTCCTCTATTTCTTTTTGCTCTTTAAGTATTGCAGCGTATTCTTCTATATGATAGCTTTCAGTTATGTGCTGCTGATATTGCATCATTACTGGAAGAGCTATTACTAGGAGGGCTATTGCTGCTATTAGTCCTGCAACTAAACCTGCTAACCCTTTTCTTAACCTAGTTTTCTTAATCATTCTGGTCACGCTTATTTCTAACCATGTTTATATTTAAGCATTATAGTTACTTACATTTAAGTTGTTAATTGAGCTGTATAAAGCTTACATAAATACGCTTTATTATATATATTTACTATTGTCCACACTTCTATACTGTACGTAGAATCCTGATCTAATGTAGCAGGTATTTCTACTTTGTAGTATCCGTTTATTTCATTATAGGGTTCTAAAATGTAAGCATTTATTTCATCTGTGATTGCTGAAGGGTCTCTTATTTCTAAGTTCTCTAAATACTCTGAAAGACCACCTATATTCATAGTTAAAGGTGATGGATTACTCTCTGTAGAATCCACAACAACTTTAACTGTATAATTATTTCCAAACCATATTCCATCTGGTGTGAATATGTCTTCATAGTCTGTAGATCTTAGTTCCTTTATTCTTATTGGTCCTAAGAATATCTTGTTGTACCCCATGTTTAATAAATACATTATCACTTTACTTTGACTTGCATTATATGTTACATGGACTATGACTAAGTTTTCTTTTGCTGCTTGCTCTGATCTTAGTAGGTCTATTTGGCTTTGCTTAATAACCATTGATGAGTGTCCTGAAATCCACATTAGAACTATTACGCCTACAGCAATTATTGCTGCAGCTAGAATTATTGCACTTAAGACTGGGGACATGGACTTACGGTTAACCATGTTTTACGCAACCTATTGTCATATATTGTTTTCTTTTTCATTATAGTTAAGTGTTGTCAAGTATTTTGAAGGTTCTCCTATTTTAATTTTCTAGTCTAATCTTCTACTTTACCTTTAATGGCTTGTTTTCCTATAATGTATGCTTTTTCCGCTGCTTTTTCAGGGTTTTCCTCAAAGATTATTCTAACTATTCTTCTCGTGTCTAAGTATCCTTCATCATCAACAAGTAATTTGAGTTTATCAGTTAAATACCCCGTATCCGTTATTACTATTGTAGGTTTCGCATTAAGATATGCTACTAAAACCTCTATTAGAGTACCTGCTTCCCCACCTAAGCATACAAAAACATCACTACTCCTAACCATGGGTATACTTCTAGCCTGAAAGCTTGAGCTTGCAAAGACTTCTATGGTATTGTAGGGGTTCCATCTCGGATGATCTATGGTTATTTTCTCTATTTCTAAGGGTATAAAGCCTATTACCATGCCTCCTCTTTCACTAAATTCTTTAGAAACAACAGTCATTAACCCTCCACCACCACCTGTAAGCAAAATTACTTCATCTTTATACTCTGCAAGTTTTCTAGCAAATCTAACTGCTTTTTCTAATGCTTTATGTAATGGTTTAGGATTACTCGAAGCAGCTATACCTATTTGAATTAATTTATGAACCACGAATCCTACACCCTTCAGACATTTGAAGTATCAAGAGGTATTTAAATTTATAAATTACTATGTATAAAAGCTAAGTTCATGCTTAAAAGCTGAAAGAAGTAAAGGATTCTATAGGATTCAAAGGATCTATTAGCAATGTGTGGAAGGAACTGAGATATAAAATCCAAGATTTATAGTAAGATTAAAATTCAGAAACAACTACTTTTGAGCTGCTTTCTGAAATATATCCGCAAACTCTACATGTATAAATACCATTTACTAATTGAAGAGGGTTCCCGCATTTTGGGCAAACTCTATAGTATACATTGTGGTTAGACATTCAAGTACCCATAGTAATATATTTTACTCTGAGTAATATATTTGTTTTGGGTTATTATATAAAAGCTAAGGTTGTATTTCTCTTCTTCTCCTTATTCCTTCAGAATAACCTAGTTCTAATGCTTTAATGTTTATTTCTATCCATTGCTCTTTAACGTTTTCTTTAATAGATTTTTTCAGAGATTCTAGATCGATTATGTTTGTTAATGCTAGTAAGTAACCTAACATTACAACATTAGCTACCCTTGATGTTCCTAATTTCTGCTCAGCTATTAGAGTAAACGGGATTTTATGTATTTTTATTTCCGGGGAAATACCTGTTAAAATTACGTTAAAAGATGAGTCTACGAGAACTATTGTGCTCTCTTTTATGTTTTTAACATACTTTGAAATGTACTCTGGATGCATAAATACTGCTATATCCGGTCTTCTAGCCATGAAGTAGTCTGCTTCTTCTTCATTATCTGTAATAACTATTTCTGTTCTAGACTCTGTTCCACGTGTTTCTGCACTATAGAATGCCATGTTTATTACATGGTATTTTGTATTTTTTGCTATGGCATCCGAGAGCAAATGCCCTGCTAAAAGTATTCCTTGACCGCCTTTACCTATTATCACTACTTCCTTTCTCATGATATTTTCACCCTTCTTTAATCTTAAAGAATTTACCGTATAACTCTATATATCCTGGCTTCTCTACGTCAAGAAATACTCCACAATCAATAACTTTAAACCAATCATATTCTGCTTCTAATGGTGAAATATTCTTTCTAATCTTAACTATTTTTCTAAGGTATTTTAGAAGTTCTACAGGATCCCTATATCCTATATGTCTTCCAAATATTTCAGGACATGTAGAAATAACCTCTATAAATCTAAATCCTTTTTTAACTAATGCTCTTTCTATAGATTTTTGAAGCATTAAAGGTAATGTTATAGGCCATCTGGCAATATATGTTGCACCTGCGACAGCAGCTATCTTAACGGAATCTAATGGTGGCTCAGGGTTCCCGTAAGGCGTTGTTGTAGTATATACTCCTTGCGGTGTTGTTGGTGCTAACTGTCCTCCTGTAAGCGCATATATCATGTTGTTAACCATAATGACAAGTAAATCAAAATTTCTTCGTGCAGCATGTAGGAAGTGGTTTCCACCTATACCTACAAGGTCTCCATCTCCAGTAAAGACGACGACTTTTAACTCGGGTTTTGCAAGTTTAACTCCAACAGCATATGCTAATGCTCTACCATGAGGAGTATGTGCTGCATCAAGTTTAACGTAGCCTGCAGCTCTACCTGTGCATCCTATACCTGATATGAAGACAATCTTTTGGGGATCAACTTTACCTCTTCTAGTAAGTGTTTTTACTGCTCTTAGGAAAGCAGATAATGCAATGCCTATACCGCAGCCTGGGCACCAAACATGTGGTAACCTCTCTACTCTAAGTAAATCATCTAACTCATGGATCATAACAGCTCACCTATAGCAGAGTATATATCATCGATTATTGGAGGGTCGGGTGTAATTATCGGTAGTAAATGAACTTCCCTATCTCTTAGAATAGTTAAAACTTCACGGTATAGTTGCCCATAATTCATTTCGACAACAACAATTTTCCTAGCGCTCTCAGCTGCTTCTTTAAGCTTAACATCATCTAATGGCCAAAGTGTTATAGGTCTGAACAAACCTGCTTTAATCCCTTTCTTTCTAAGTTCTCTAACAATAGCATGTACTACCCTAGATACAGAGCCGAAAGCTATAAATAAAATTTCAGCATCCGATGCCATGTAGGTTTCTGACATAACTATTTTATGCTTATTTCTAATTATCTTCATCGTTAAACGTTTAACGAGTTTAGCATAAGTTTCTCTTGAAGGATCATAGTAGCCTCTTTCATCGTGAGATAGAGATTCAGCTAAAACAGCGTATCCTTCACCATAACATGCCATCGGCGGAACAAGGTCTTCAGTGTCAGGGTTAAAGGGTTTATATTGTTCAGGAGGAACTTTAGGTTTCTTTCTTGTAATCAGCTTTACTTCTTTAGGCGATTTCCAAACATATTTTTCAGCCATATGTGATAAAACAGCATCTATAAGAACTATAA
>Ga0190367_1000337_pt1 | contig 35490 bp, 53 predicted proteins | sample 4872181011_MG_FD_171838 | JGI IMG/M metagenome (GOLD analysis project Ga0190367, IMG submission 171838) | Hydrothermal vent microbial mat bacterial communities from Southern Trench, Guaymas Basin, Mexico - 4872-18-10-11_MG | ecosystem: Environmental > Aquatic > Marine > Hydrothermal vents >... | reverse complement strand
GCCAGAACTAGAGCTAGCATTCTCTATACTTCATTGATAAACTCTGTTGACGATGTCATGGATCTAATAAAAAGTCTTCAACATAATAATTATATCATTGACTATATGTGTTATTTACATAACAATGAATTATCTTTCTTTTATAAACATTGCTTTAGACAATATATAAACAATTAATCATAGCTATGAATATAAAAATAAATGACTTGTTTAAGCTACGAGCCCTATTTTATGATTGTTGTATCGGGTTTAATTATGTATTTTCATGGATTAGTTTCGGCTGGGTGTCTCTCTATTTTCTGTAGGGTTTTGTTGCTTATCTACTCGATTCCTACATGAGTATTACTGGTGAGAGCTAGTATGGGCTTGAGGGTTGTTACTTTTAAAGTAGAGGAAGACTTTTTAGAAAAAATGGATCTTGCCGCTAGAAGACTAGGATTATCAAGAAGCGACTTAATTAGAGAGGCTATCGAAAACTACTTGAAGATATATATCTATGGAGATATTGAAGAAGTTACACATAAGGTGAGACTAGGAGAAATAGAACTACATATATACTAGTCTATTCTTTTCCATACATATCTTAGTAGAATAAATTAAATTAACATTTATAATCCCTTAAATACTGCCTAGAATATATGTGGAAGCCGCCGTAGCTCAGCGCACCTTTTCTCAGAGTAAATCAGATTGTCCATCAGATTGTTCCTTGGGTGCAACCCAGTGTCATCAGCCATGGACTCGTTCATTGGTTGCACTGCCAGTGCCTAGTGAAGAAGAGTTTAGACAGTGGATGGAGTTCAAGGGGTTTCTCAGGAGAACCATAGAGGATAAGCTGAGATACCTCAGGAAACTACCGCGTATAGTTACTCCAGAGATGATCCTTGGTGGAGAGATACCCTTTAACAATCATATGCAGCAGACACTCCACTACATAGCACTATACCTATTCGAAACAGGAAGGCTATCCCTCGAAAACCAGCTAAGATGGGATAGGCTACTCAAACAAGTACTCAGGGAGAGAAACAAAAGGCTACGGGCCAAGAGGGAGAGAGGAGCCCAGGAAGTATGTGACGAGGACATACTAGCTATACTCAGAAGAGTCAAGGACTCCCACTACTATATCGTAGGCAAAATATTACTGGCCAGCGGTGCACGGGCCAGCGAAATAGGAAAACTATTCATGGAATACGATCCAAGGAAATGGGAGCACCACGGCGGAGTAAGCCTCTACAAAATGAAATGGTACCGAGGATACAAGATATGCGAATACATATTCCTACCCACAGAATGGATCAGTGAAGTAGAGGAACTACTAGAGAGAATAAGGCGTGGAGAAAAGATCAAGGGCAAGAAAATGATTGTAAACGAGAGAAGGATCCAGGCAAACCTAGCACCAGTAAGCAAATTCAGAGACTACCTCTACCAGAAAATGAAGGACATGGGATACGAAGAAGAAGCAAGATTCATAGAATCAAGAGAACTACCAGTAAGCGAAGAACACTACGACAAAATCAAGAAAAGAGCCATACAAGCATACAAACAACACTGGAAACCACACATCAAAAACCTACTAACCAAACTAAACCAATAAACTATACATTATCTAAGCTGGAATAATTTTAATGAATTTATTTAGTAAAAACTAAAGGAATATATATTGGGAGAAAATATATGGAAGACACAGTATCCATTATTATACATTTGGTATTGTTTCTCATAGTCTTACTTGTATTAATTGCATTTGATAATGCTACTTCTAACCTACTTACTAATGTAATAGAGGATCTACGAGAAGCAGCTGAGAATAGCAGTAATCCATTAATAAAAACAATAGCACCAATAATACCATATATGATACTATCATTCATGGCAATTCCACTTACCGCTGGCGTCTATAAGTGGCTAGAAGAAGAATTTGGATTGTAGAACCATTTACTTCATCATCAGACACGGTCTACCCATAGTATTACCACTACCATCACTGAAGGTATTACCGACGAGGAAAACTCCGCATATATAGTATCTAGGGATAGAAAGTGGGCAAACGAAACACCATAATAATAGTTTTGTTAATTATTATCGTAAACGCTATCGTAAGTTTTGCTATCGCATTAATCTATGGACTCTTCAATATAATTATTGGATCTACAGGTTTACCCATACCTGAAAGCATCATAAACGCATTAAATACTTTAGCATACCTCATGCTTGGAGATCCGACAAACCTATTGATAATAGTGATCTTCATATTTATGTTAATATTCCTGTTTAGTGGACGATCACGTGAATAACATACCATAAGAACTGCATCCAAACATCAGAATATTTTTAATTTAAACTTTTCTCCAGATATTCCTCACAAAGCTTCTATTACTACATTAATTAATACCTGTATTGCTTCCTGCCAAGATCTCTTATCAAAAACCCATTCAACAAATGCATACGAAGCATAACGATATAGCTCCATGAATTTAGGCCAAGTTACACCGTGTTTCTCCAATATATATTTCCAGCCATAATCCTTCCATAAAATAGAGGTCAACCATGTACCCTGCTTAATCTCAGCAACTACCATCCTTGGCACAGTCTTAGCTCTTTCTTTCCATTGCATTTTAAGACCTATGAAGGCGTTCTCAGGAGGAATACTTAACTGAAGCATTAGTCCCCCTCATTGTATCAGATAGTTAAACTCAATTATAAAATCTTGTAAAACATCTAGAAATAGAAATAATTATATCATAGATAAGACTTAAATAATTAATGACTTAAACTATATTCGGTGGAAACACTGATAAAGGTAAGATTTTCTACTGGGATCTTAATTACAATAATACTTGTTTTAATTATAATATTTGTAGGTTCAACAATATGCTATTATCATTACCGCTGTACATTACAAATATTTAATTGTTTTGCAGCTGTTGGTGCCCTTGCTTCAGCAATCTCAATTATAATAATTGGAATTCAATCATACAGTTCAATAAAACATATAGAGACTACTGTCAAGGAAAAATATTTACCATATGTTACAAGAACTTATGATCTAATAAAAAAATGTAAAGAAGACGTTGAAAAAATAAAAAACAACGAAGATATTGGAGGTAGCTTATGTTTCTTCATCTGTATTGGAAATGAAGTAAAAATTAATCCAAGGGTTTTAAAGAAAGAAGAATATCCAGGATTTTTTGGTCTACTTATATTACTTGGTTATGATAAGCTTCTTAAAGAATTAAAAGATATTGCAGAATTCATTTGTAAAGGAGAAGTAGAGAAGGCGAAAGAATCTATTCGAAAAAAGAAGATACTTAATAAAATAGAGGATCTTATTAAAAAGATCAAAGAAGAATATCCTATAATAGAGTTCTATGAAACTATAACAGTTGCTTGAAGTAGTTAGTATGGATATTATAATTTTATAATTGATTACACTAACTTAAAAAGTTAGGTGAGTATTTTTGTCTAAGGTCTTTGTAGAAGAACGTTATAAGATCGTATTTAAGAAACGCATTGTGATAATGGCTCTAGTCCTTATAAGCATCAGCATAATATTCGCAAACATATTAGCATATATCCTTGCACCGACTCATGGGTTCTTTGGCATACTTATAGGATCAATTATAGGTGCTACCATAGGAGCTTGCGGAAACTATATATTATTAACATCACAAGATATTGGAAAGATAATATACTTGGAGCTAGAAGAGAAAATATCCCCAAAGCTAAAGATAGATATGGATGTTAAAGACTATTAAATAGTTCTCAAAACAAAACTTAGCCATCGTCTATCAATCCCTCTCTTTCACTTATTACATTACGAAAGCGCTTAGTGGGTATGAAGATCACTTTCTTCTTGTTACCACTTGGATGGATCCTGTCTAGGAAGCCTAGCTCGGCCAGCTTCCTTATATTACGGTCAAGCGTTCTATCCGTGAATTCTCTGTAGACTCCTTTCTGAGCAGCATAAGCCTTAATACCATTGTATGTAAAGCCCCTACGCCTCTTAACCACCAGGTACTCATGTACCAACAACAAGGTTCTAAGGAGACTAGGCCTACTTGTAAGCAACTCTAGGTCGCTTATTGGCTGTGCACCATAGTTTTGTGGTGCAGACTGCTCAGCACCAATACTCTTTAGCCCGAGTCCACGAAGAAACTTATCCCTAGCCATACTCGATCACCTTACCATTGAGTATTGTTTTGTTTGAGATCTTGTTTGCTATGTTTAGGAACATATCCAGAGCTGAATTGCTGTATATTACTGCTGTATCGAATCTCGTATTGAGAAGGTCTAGGTGTCTCGCATCTCCTACTATGAAGAATAATGGTAGTTTCTTAGCTAATACCCTTGGATATACATGTTTGAGATATACTCTAGCCCATGCAGGATCAAATTCTACTGCTACAACAAGACCAGCATACTTAGACATTTCATAGGCTAGAAGACCAACCCCAGCACCAAGTTCAACAACCCTTCTACCCCTAATATACTCTCTAAACCTACCAACTTCTCTCTTAGCATCATTGAAATCTAATACAGTCAATATATGCATACTCTTATCTTCTGGAAACAATCTATCCCATAACTCCAAGTAAGCAATATCATCATGCATAACATTATAGACATGACAAATACTACTCCTAATCCCCATCACTTGGATCACCTCTTTTTGTAATAGGAGTTTGTGGTTTGTTTGTATGGGCATAGGGTTGAGAAGCTGCAGTAGCTGCATTCCCAGGGGTAGCGGGGGTGTTTGGTGTTGTTGATTGTTTCTTGTATGAGTATTTTGAGTTCTGGGTCGCTTATTGGCTCTGCTATATTGTATTCTGTGACTCGGTCGGGTGTTATGTATATGAGTATGCCTTGGCTTGCCTTGGCTAGGTTCATGTAGGTCCTTAGCTGTAGTATGTGTTGCTGTCTAGGTAGGTCGTTGTCGCTACGGCTACTTTTGATCTCTACAGCTGTTAGCCTACCGTTCCACGTGCCAAGAGCATCTATGCGGCCATTAACCATTACCAATAATCCATCGACAAAGAACTGCCTAGACACCTCAGCCTCAGTCCTAAAACCATGTTCTCTTAGAAGATTCTCCAGGCCACGATGGATAAGCCTACCATAGACAGCCCATGAGGCATAGAGGTTCTCAGCCAAGACCAGCTCTGGATACTTTCTACGTAAATAGTACTTGTTGCTACAGTAGATAAGCTCAGAGACGCCTATACAGACGCTGCCATTACATGGGCGATTAGCGTATTCTAGGAAGTCCATGAGATTCCACCTATAGATGACATCGCTGAGGCACTCAGGAGAACCCTCAAGCCTGGACTTCTCAGCCTCGATCAGCCTAGAGAGAACATCAGTCATCTCTCAACAACCCCCTTAGCCAAGATGAACCAGCTAGAATGAACCATGTTCTGCCGCAGCAGCTTCTTCAATGCAACAACAGGGTCCTTAGATAAGAGCCTTAGGTACAGTAGCTCTTCACTCGACAACTCTATACAAACTATAGCATTACCATCATCAATGGAACTAATGACCTTCATTACCGCCTGCCTAATAAGATCACTCCTATTCACTCCAAGGCTCTTAGAGGCATGTAATAATTTTTCAATAAACTTGTCATCAGCCTTAAACGATACAACCCTCAACGGCATGATTCATCACTCCCAGATCCTAGCCTTCAACCGCCTTAGGGCTTCGATAAGCTCTAGTAGCTCTTCTTCTCCAAGGGTAACGTTCATATGAGCATATAGGGCAGCAATATAGTCCCTGGGATAATGAGCAATCTGGTAAATATGGTTATCAATAACATCCGATACAATACGCCTAGCAAGCTCCATAATCCTACTACTAATAATAGTCTCCCTACTCTCAGAATCTAGGAAAGCCTGACTAACACCATCAGTCATAAGGGATCACCTTAGTAGGAGTCTTCTAGGCATTCGCCCGTCATTTCACAGTCATCGTCTTCATCATCTAGGATTTTTGCTACTATTTCACGCTGGTCACCTAGACAGAATATCCTTAGCTCATCACGTATATCACTAATCATAACCGAACAATCACTATAGTTACTCATTATCGCTTCCTTAATATACTCAAGAACATCCTCAAGTCTACCAGCCATCACATGATCACCTTTGGGATCTTTATTAGTATGAATGGTTTTACTGGCGGGTTTCTTGGATAAAGGACCTTGGCTCCATGTTTCTCTAGTGATTCCCTTATTTCACTGGCTTCTCTCCAATGGAATCTGCCGTAAATGACAAGCTCAAGCTCCACAGTATTCTCACTAACAAGCTTGGCATGGACCCCACGATGCATATGCCGTAGAAGAATACTCAGATAATCAAGCACAGGGTCCACGGACCCCGCCACAACAGATCACCTATATCACAAATTTACGGTGCAGACTCTCTAGCCTTTACACGTTCATCAATGACTCTCTGAAGCCCAGGATTCTCCAGATACTCCTTGATCAGCTCTGTTACAACACCGCTGACATCCATGCCCTTACCATGAACAATACCCTTAAACTTAATCCAAAGATCCTCATTAACCAAAAAACCCTTAACCTTAAACCTATTAGATAAACCCACACCCATGCAGAGGATTCGCCTCCTCTATACTGTATTCTGCAGTTTAGGTTTTTAAATTTTTAATTCTTAAACTGCATTATAAAGGTATTACTCATAAATGAAGTATGCAGAATATAGATTAGTGAATAGAAATGCGTAAACACCTAGCTTTACTCCTAATACTCAAAGCACTAGATGAACTAGGAGAAGCACCCATATCAACAATTCAGAAACAAGCAGGACTAGGAAACTACTACACTACCAAACAAATACTACAGTATCTCAAAGAAAAAGGAATAGTTGAGGAACGATACGACCCAGGACCACCAGGCAAATTCATCTACAAATTAACAGAAAAAGGGAATCAAACAGCAGAACATGCTAAAGCGATATTGGAACTCTTGGGGATATCATGAAAGTGAGAAAGAAGAAAATTAAAAAACACGTATTATGGATATTAAAGATATTAATACCTCTCAAGAAACTTTTAGACCGTAATATAGAATACATATATGATGCCCTTAAAAAAGGACAGGTTAAGGAGAGCATAATAGAACAAATAAAACCTCTATTTGAGGAATTTAATAAGGCCTATTATGAATTAGTGAAAGCCACAGCTGCAATTCTAATATTACCAGCTTACTATGAGTCAAAGGATTTTGAAAAAGTAAAGTATAGTCTTATTAAAGAGTATAAGGAAGCTTTCTTGAATGCTAATATGAAGTTATTAAGTATCTTAAAAGCTTTAAAATTAAACGAAGAAATATTGAAAAACGTTTTAGATCTAGAAACATATAGATACTTAGAACCATTACTCAAAAGTGTAGAAGATGATAAAATAGATTTTGATACCCTAATAGAAACCAATTATATAAATTCATTGCTAAACTATTTAGGAATAGGTGTAGGAGAAATTTATGAGAACTATAATAAGAATATGAAGTCAATAGCTAATGAGATTAAAGAATTCATGATAGAAAATAAATTTAGCAAAGCTGTTGAGGGCTTAGGGCAAATAAGTGCAGAAGAACTTGCCCTTTTAGGATTTAATATTATGTTTAGTATGCAATCTAAGAAGCGCTAATATTAACTAATGCAATAGATCCTTGCTCATACATTATCTAGTGATCTATCTAGTCTTATTTTCGGTACTCCTCTTCTTTTGTCATAGGTTATGTAGATTATTCCTTTGCTTTCTAGTTCTCTGAGTGCCATCTCTAATGCATCTATACTACTACTAATACGAAGCTCTTCAGCCAGAGCCTCTACTAGAGAAACAGGCTGTGGAGGCCACCAGTATTTACGCCCAGTAACCACCGTGAAACTCCACAAGAAACTAACGAGTCTAAACTCAACCTCAGTCAAAGGCCTATCCATTCTCTCCTCAACTTTCTCTATGAAACTTTCAAGACTTGCTGAATTATTGAACAATTTAGTTAAAAGATTAGAAGAATGAATTTCTTTTGTTTTTCTACCAATTTTTGTGGTATTTTTACCAATTTTTGTGGTCAATTTAATAATTTGAGAACTAGTTATTTGTTTAACTCGATCTTTTAAGTAATCGATCATACTTAATGATCTCTCAAGAGAATCTAAATAAGATAGACCAAGATCTGTTATGGACCATAAACCGAAATTGTCTCTATATACGAGACCTAGTTTCTTGAGACGAGAAAGATACCAAGAAATATACTTAGATGGAAGATTCAAGGAGTAAGCTAAAATGTGAGTAGGGAGGCTCTGGCTGCGTAGTAGTATTAGTAATGTAAGCGTCAACGGACTCCTAAAACTATACCTAGGCCTCCCTGGAGGCATACACTATACCCAAGACTGTATTCTGCAGTTTAAAAATTTAAAATTTCCGTCTTTAGAAAAGAGAGTTATATTTAAGTTTTTAACTTTTTAATTTTTAAATAGGGGTTCTCGTTGAGTCTTGTTGGAGTTCTTGATAAATTGTATGCGAGGAAATGACTATGCCTACACCGCTAGTTGCTTTGAAACGTGTTTTGCCTGATGGATACATTGAATTACATGAATTAGCCATTATGTTTCCCTTTTTCTTTGATCTACGGGATAACCTCCGCCATAGGGATGCTTATATAAATATCTTATTTTATAGAGTTTATAATCGACAAGGAGAATTAATCAATGAAATTAATAGACCTTTAGTTTTAAACATGGATTCTTTTGTTAAATGGAGAAGTAGTGAATTAGATGAAAAATTAAATAATTGGCTTAAGAAAAGAGGTTTTGAACATGAGTATAATATGTTAAAACGATTCTTTGAAGATCATGTAGCTCTACCTAGAGCTAATGTTAGAGCTATTTGTCGGTTATTTTCGATCCCTATAGGTTCATATTTATTAATTGCTATTACAGATGCTTATTTAAAATTAGATTATTTAGGAAAAAAATATATTCCAATACCTGGTGAAGGTCTTAGTACATGGTATAGCGAGTTAGCAGATAAAATACGTAAAGATATAGAACATTTCTTGGACACTGTTAGAGAGGCTTCTTTTCAAGAGGTATTTATACCTTTTGCAAATGTAAAAGAGCTAGCTGAGGTATCCCATGATCTTTTAGAGGCTATGACACGATACAACGAGAGGGATTATGAGGCATCTATAAAATTCTTTAGAAAGGCTGTTGAAGGTATTCGTAAATATCTTCAGAATATAGGACAAATAGATGATATTGAAAAAAGAGCTGAAGAACTAAGATCTTTTTCAAGTAAAGCATATAGTCTCTTTAGTAATTTTGGTGAGCATTATAAGACGTATGGTGGTCCTGAAGAAGCGGAGTTAGCTAAAGATATAACCATTAGCCTTGCCAGATACATAGCCTCAAAAATTAAATCAGGTAGGATGGCTATTAAACAGAAGAAATAACAAGATTCAAACGTGGTCAGATATAATAATATTGAATTTATAATTGGTATCTACTTTTACTCCATTATAATTTTATGCTGGTTTTATTTTCCAATATTTTATAAGTTCAGGTATTATTTCTTGTTGAATTTTATCTTTGTATTTGGATAGATCCTCTAATAAGTAATCTAGTATTGATAAATCAGAGGTCTTACGCTGTTTAATTAATCTAACAACGTCGTTATAGTGTTCTATACCATGATAAATATCTATAATTTTTTCCTGAAGCTCATGGGGTAACTCTGTTAGTACTCCTTCATGTACTAATTCATAAAAACTATAAGTATGTAAATATATCAATGATAACATTTCAATAGAATTTACTTCTTCATCGTCAGAGAACAGATCCAAATAACTCTCTAGCGAATTTGTTATTTCTTGTATTCTTCTAAAATTTAATGTCAATTCGATTAAGAAAGACTTTTTGATCTTTTTGATCTTAATATGTTTATCATATTTTATTGCCAATAATGCTACTACAAGTGAGAAACACATTGATATGAATGATGCAATAAAGTACTGAACTATATCAAATTCCATTATTGTTCAACTCATGATATGAGTCAATATTTTATAGTTATGGTCGAAGGTTAAGCATATGATGCTATTATTATATTTTTCAATAAGATGCTTAATATATACTACGATGAAGAAAAAGATTTAGATATGTTTCTTTTTCAATAGTTTTGTGGTTAATTCCTCTTTTATTAGCTTTGCTTCTTTTAGTATTCTTTTGCTGAGTTCTGCTTTTTCTATCATTTCTGATAGTGTTGGTGCATACATGCCTAGCGCTTCATTACCTGTTAGTATTGAATAGTGGAGAACGTCTAAGATCAAACCTGCTATCTTTGATCTCCTGTTTATGGATAGTATGTCGTTGTCTGGATCAACTATTATGAATGGATGTAGCGTTTCTAGCCACATCAGTAGTTTTATGAAGAATTTTCTACCATATTCTGTTTCAATATCTGTTAATCCTATTTTTCTCTTCAATGCTAATTTTTCTATAAGCTGGGCTAGCTCCATTCTTTCCTGATGATTAAACTTCTCCTTTATACCACTGAGTATCCATGGCTTTATATTCCTCATTATAGCATTAGCTTCTCTTGCATGTTTATTTTTCTCTGTTAGAAATGGTATGTGTGTAAATGTATAGAGATACTCGCTTGTCGACCCATAAGGCTGTGCTATATAAACCAGGCCAGCCTCAACCATGTGTGTTATGGCATCCTTTAGCTCTCTTTCTGAAATCCTTTTACCAGCTGCATCCCTTATCTTCGTTTTAAGTTCTGAGAGACTTATGCCAGGGTTAGCGTGTATTGTCAGAAGTATTGATGCTGTCATATTTCCATCTCTAGCATATTTCACAAGGTTTAAGAACGTATCCTTTATATCACTTGCTTTTTCTAGTGTTCTGTAGAGAGTGGCTGGTATCAATATGTTCTCATATTCATATACCACACCTGCCTTATCCTTCAATACTATTAATGTGTCACGCATTATTGTCCTATATGTCTCGTAATCCATGTTTTCTCTTAGTAAGGTTAACCAGTCGAAGCGATCTGCTTTCCTTGGATTATATATATCATCTATTGAGGGAAACTTGAATAGTTCTCTATATAATATGATTGATGCTTTGGGCACAGTTCTTATAGTATTCTTAAAAACTCCTAGTGTCTTCATTGACAACCATTCAAGCATGCTAGGTATTGTTGGATTTACTGTTCTGACATAGGGACCTTGTTTATGTATTAATCCCATACTGGATGCTTCTATGAAATACCTCATTCTTGTTGATGAAGGCACTATTCCAGGCCAGCTCCAGCTCTTATCTAATATGTCTCTAAGCCTATCTTCTCTAATGCTTGATCTTAGTCCTACTGGTATAACTATACTTGCTATTCTCCCAATTCTAATGCCTACATTGAGAAGTACACGTGATAGTTTAACGAACTCTTCTTTATCACTATGTCTTAGCAGGAACAGTTGTGGATCAAGATCGCTATACATTGCAAGAGTAGTAGAAACAGGCTCAGTAGGATTATTATCAAATAATTTATTAATAATATTTGAGGCTATAGCTTTATTTGATAATCCATACATCATATAATGTCTTTTCTTTTTGGTCTCATATAGTCTTCTAATACTGTCTAGAACTTTAGCTAAAACATCTTTTTCACTAACACCACATTTCAATAGTAATTCTGAGGCAAGTTTTCTCCCAAGATCTGTCAATATAACAGTATCATTAGGTCCAAGATTCATAGTCTTCTTACCGCTCGGTATATCAATTAACCCCTTATTCCTCAAATTTTTAAGATGATCAAACAATGTACTAAAGGCAACACCGATATCTCCAACAAGATCCCTAACCTTTACAACACCATAATTATAATATCTCCAATAAATAGCAACTAAAACCTCGGCCTGTCTTAACGACAGCCTAGGAGGTTTACTCAAAATACCACCCTTGTACCACTATATATCCGGATAACTTTATAAATTTTACGTTAGGATACCTATACTTTGTCCTTTTGTTATGATTCTCATAGCTATATTGATGCTGAGAACTATAGGGTTGTGTGTAAAGTTTTTAATGTTATACTTATACGTCTATTACTGTTATTACTTTGCCTGTTTGTACTGGGTCTCCTATGAAGAATCCTAGGATGCTGGGGTCTAGTGGATCTGCTTTTGTTATATCCCATGTTGGTTCTGCAAGGTAGTACATTTTATTGTTATACCTTATGTACTTGGCTTCTGTACGTCCATATTTGTATAGGTCGTCTGGTGGACTTGGGAGATTAACTCCTACTCTTACATGGAGCCCGTTGCCTAGTTTCTCAATAACGAGAACAGTATCTATTCCAGCTGCTTCAAGGAACGTAGCTAGTAGGAGAGCTAGACAGTCACAGTCTCCTACTCCTTCAACAAGTGTTTCCACTGGGTATTTAGAATATGATGTCTCTTCATATTTTAGCTGATGCACTATTTGGAGTATGAGGTTTGAGTAGAACTCCTTATCTCCTCCTGCTCCATTCTCTAGTATCTCTGTGGCTATCTCTTGGAATATGGGAATTGATTCCTTCACTACATTTTTTACATAATCTATGATCTCTTTTTCAACATAGTATCGGCCTGTACTTGGGTTGTATTTAATAACCATCTTTATATGTTTACGGTAAAGCCTATGAAGAATATATGCTGAGCCAGGATACCATAAATGTAGGGTAGTCTCACTGGGAAGTAATGGATTACGATAGTCCTTGAGCCTAAAACTTCTATAATAATACGTCTCATTAAGTTTATTGAGCTCACTTAACAGCTCACTACATTGACCCAACTGTCTCTCATAAACAGCTATTCTAACATTACATTCAGAAATATTTCCCTGAAGCCAGACACGATAATTATTTACCTCCTTCGTAAGCCTATCTACAACACCCTGGAGATAATCCCTCTGAGACTCAATACTCTCAGCATACCGTTTCCAATAATCAACCTGCCTCTTTAGATCCTTATTCCCCTTCTCCAATGGAGCAACTCTAGTATTTAGCTCATTATAAAGAAAGAAACTAATATACGATAATACAATAACCCCTATAACTAAACACGCCACAATAATAACAAGGGATCGGCTCAAGGCCCAACACCAGCAACAATATCCTACAACATAAAGAATCATTAGAAACCATATTAAAATATTAAGACAAAATATAACTAACTAATCAAGAATACCTCTAAATATACAACAATAGACTAGTAACTTCCAAGCCATCACAGAATACTTATATTGATCCTTATCATTAAAGAACTTTTGCACCACAAATTTGTGGTTCAGAAGCATTGCAATGCATCATAACTTAAACCAAATTCATTTTATAAATATCACCATTATATAATAAATATGAGGAGGGGGAAGAACGTGTCATATGTAATGTTTGCTCCTGATGAAAAGATAATCTTAAGTGGTAAGGGAACATTAGAACAGCCAATTAAGGGAAAGGGTGAAATATACCTTACTAACAAAAGACTGGTATTAATACATAAAAGTGGTTTAATAAGGAAAAAGGAAACCCCTCTAGTTGATATACATATAGACCAAATAAGTTATGCAAAGGTAGAGGGCTTTATATCTAAAGTTTTAATAGTAGGAGTGCCTCATGGAGGAACAGTAGTAGCATATAAAATTAAAGTTTCCAACCCTGACGCATGGATGGCAGAAATAATGCGTCTAAGGGCCGCACAAAAATAATCATTAATAAATAGATAGAAGAACTGACTAGAATTACTTAATATGTTACCCTATCTAAAAGCTAATATCTAAAAAATGGATGGAAGCCTCAGTAATAACAGGAATAATAATATTTGCAAAGAAGACAGTTTAAATATAAAGGGTTTTTAAAGTTTACTCTATGATCTCTTAGTCTGTCATAAACAGAGAATATAAAAATTTAAACAATTAAAAATTTAAATGTATAATTAAAATTTGGTGATTTGTATGGGATTTGTTGACGATGTTGTTAGGAAGGATGTTAATGAGCTTCTTAGGATGTTATCGTACGGGTTTAGGTGAGGTTATTGGCTGGGGATATTCCCCCTTTCAATAAAGTTGATAAGGTATTTAAGGAAGATGATATTAGGAATCTGCTTGGTTTAAGCGGAGACGATTCATGTGCTGATTATTATTGTCATTATATTAATTGTGAGTGGGCTTTAATTGAGGCGAAAGGTAGTAAGATAGGTTCAGCTGTTTATCAGCTAGAGGAGACGGCTAAGAAGCTTTCAGAAAATGGCTATAAAATAAATATGGCTATTATTGTAACTGATAAGATCTCTAGGATTGAGAGTAGAAGATTTGAGATAAGAGAAAACTATAAACTTTTTGACAAGAAGAGAAGAGACTACGTAAGAATAAAGGTTAAAAGCGCGAAGGGGTTTAAACGTGTTGATGTACTATTGGTAAGAAGGATGGAGTTCACAAAAATAGAGAAGAAAGGGTGGTGGTAACATGACTTTATATGTAAAAATTAGAATACCTCTTATGTCGGCTGAAGTGGTATTAAGGAGGAAAACTGAGCTATTAACTATACTTTATTCTATGCTTGCTGGAATGTTTATACCTAGGGCTATTGAGATATGGAAAGATGCTCCTGCAGAAGCTTTCGGTGGCAGAGTAGTTAAAAGGAGAGAGGTAAAGAACGATATTAAGCCAACAACAATAGCTATTCTTATAGATAGACTTATTAAATCAGCGAATTTATCTCCATTAAATATAATCGTTAAAATTAATGGTATACTTAAAATTAAGATAGATGAAGAAATAATCTCATTACCCGCCTACTTATCTATGTATAATGTAAAAGAGTGGAGAAGCATATACTATGATATGGAATTTGATATCTTTCCTTCAAGAAAGTATGGGTTTAAGACTTTAGCGGATCTCTATCTTTCAAATAATGATATTAGAGATAGACTTAATACGGTTATTAAGAAAATCATGTCCGCAGGAATGCCTCGTGTAGATAGAATTGTTATAGGTTATTCGCCAGATGCCATGTATGATATTAGAGAAAGGGTAGAAACAACACATAGAATACCCTCATCAATAATAATCGATGTAATAAGAACTCTAAGACTGGAAGCTGAATCATTCAAGTCATCAAGCTATGCAAACAAGCTACTTCTCTTTATTAAACCGTATAAGGAAAAACTAATAGCGTCTAGACTATGGGCACTTAAGGAGTTTAAACCGTACTTTGAAGGCTTACTCAAGATCTCCATGATTAAAGTAGACTATAGTATAACTAAAGGCCTAATGTTATATGCTTTGAAGAGAGAATCTTTTGCGATATTCTATGACACAATCGTTTCTAGCTTCTTTGAACCACTTACCGAGTATCTTATTGATGAAGAAAAATTAATTGGTGTAATGAGAAACATTATTACAAGGACGCGCACTCTCGATGAATTTGCTAGGAAATTTAAATCTTATAAAATTTAACTAGGTTATATTCCTAGTTCTCGTTCTATTTGTTCTAGTCCATAGTCTATTATTGTTTGTTTTATTCGTTCTACTTCCATGATTGTCTTTCTTATTTTCTCGATGGGTATGCCTAGCTGTTTCATTTTGTTTTCTAGTCTTCTCTCAATGTATTCTATTAGGAGTACTAGTTGTGCTTGTGTACAGCTCAATCCTTGTTGCCCATGTCATTATTTTTCCCTATCTTGTCCAGAAAAGTCTTTCAATGGCTTTTGATCAATAGTTTCGCCTAGGCCTCAGTCTCTTCTTCTCCAGGCTCTTCTTCGTATTCTTCCTCATAGTCTTCTCCTATTTCCTTTTCGATTTTTCTAGGGGCCTCTGTGGGCCTTAGTTCTGCCTGTCTCTGCAGATCCTCTATCTCCCTTCTAATATTCATTAGTTCCCTCTGGAGCCTCTCCATCTCCTTCTTACTAGGTGGTATGAACCTGTCCTTGTTTGGATCCCATAGGTTCTCGTGTCCCTCTCCACATATTATCCTGCCATCACTTGCTATGATGTAGTGGACCCATCCATGCCTTGGACAATAGACACGTTCTCCATCTTCGCTGAACTCCAGGCCACTAACTCTCTCAAGAATATCCAGTAAAGGATTATCATGCCTCCTCAAAGCACTCCAGCTCCTCTTCTCCTCTTCTCTAGCCTCCTTCTGCACCACAAAATTGTGGTGCTCTTCCTCCCTCAGTATCTCCATGAACTTTCTAAACTTGTCAAAGTCTAGCTTTATCTTCTCAGGTATTCTTGGAAGCTCTATCTCTAATATAATAGATCTAGAGCTTAATGGAGTCTGGCTTATTTCCCTTATCTTTTCCTCAATGTTTACTGGGGGGTTAATAGGCGTCTTAGCCTCTTCAACTACTGAGCCACTAGGCTTTCTAGGAGCAACAGCCATGACATGAGGAGTTATAGCCTTGGATTCCCTAGGCTCTCTCGAGGATCTTAAAGCTGCTAATGCGAAGGCAAGGAACATTATACTTGCACTAAAGATAAATACAGCTAGTACTAGCTGCTCAAGTAAACTAGTATCCAAGGCTAACATGTATATCTCCCGTTAAGAAACAAGGCGAAGCTCCAGATGAAAATATGGTGTTTCTAGTGGAGCCCACCAGTATATACAATTATTATATAAGAGTATATGGGTGGGAAAAATAGTGTTTTAGAACATTTGTTTGATTTCCCATGGCTCTAGCTCTATCTCGATCTCTGCTCCGTGTTTCGCTAGTTCTTCATAGTATTTGAGCATCTCCTTGATCTCTTTATCGCTTATTCTGTCATAGCTTTTCCTTGTCCCTAGGAGCCTTAGTACTTCCTTCTTAGCCTTACCGTATCCCTGTCTCCAGTCTATCTCGTGTACCCAGTCGATCTGTTTCCAGTCTATATCCTTCTCCCTAGATACCCTGTGAATGGTCTTGGCAAGTGCTAGGACAGCTATATAGCTCCACTTCCTACGTCTTCCCTCCCTATATTTCCTAGGTATATTCTCCCATAGATACCATGCTATACTATGTACTTCTCTCGGGAGCCTCCTCGATCTACTAATAGCCTTTGCATAGACGATCTTCTCAGCCAGCTTCTTAGGCTTTACACCACGCTTCCTAACAAGCCTCTCAACACGCTCTCTAGCAGCCTTCCTAGTCACACGATACAATCTAGTAAACACGTCATGTAAGTGTCTCCATGATCCCTTCCCTATCCTTCCACCACGTCTCTTATCCAGGTGTGGCACATGCTTACTAATATGAATCCTTGAACGTGCATAGTAGTATCCAGGGCCCGTCCAAGCCTCATCACAAGCCTCTAGATCATATCCTCTCTCACGACACCACTTCATAAAGTCACGCTTATACCTAAACCTATACAGTTTCGTAGGCACACTTGTTCCCCGAGAAAAGGAGTAGGCGAAAAACAATGCTTGTTCAGATCCTTACTTTCACAGAATATGAGTGGAAACCTTCTGGTAAAGCCTTTGATCTATATGCATCGAGTGTATAGTACCTTGTAACTGAGCCATAGAGCTCTAGTTTAGCATTCTCCTTTTCTTTTCTCCCAATAACCAATACGATATTGATCAGAACATACTCTACTTTCCTACCACTTACTCTAAGAAACCTTGCATTTGCTCCAATTATTAGTGTCCACCTATCATTATCATAGTAGAAGAATGAATATTCAAAGCCTAGTTTTGGAAGAATCCTCAGAATATCTCCTATACCCCTCTTCAAATCACTATATCTTGGATGCTGCCTAGCTTTCTCTCCAAGCCTGCCCAGGCTCTCGATCTTCATTTTACCCTCGAATAAATTCTGCCTAAACGTGACATTTGGAGTATGTCTATACTTAACACTTATAATCCTTGCTTTAACCCCGTATTTCCTCAGAATATTATTGATTTTCCTCCTAGCAGATTTTAGAGACATAATTGTTTTTTGACGGCCCATTCAAACCCCCAGATCACCCGAATTTCCTCTGCCTCACCTTTCTCAAGATCTCCCTAACTTCCCTCTCTGAGACCCCAAGTCTCTTAGCTGCTTCTAGCCCTAGTTTCTCCCTTGACCTGAGACTATGGTTCTTAGATATTCTCCTTCTATAATAGTTGATCAAGTCTATTACTTGCTGGTATTTCCTAGGCCATTTCCTCTTGCCAAGTCTTCTTAAAACAAGTGTTCTACCCTGCCACTTCTTGAGAGTAAAAGGAACTATATCGCCTCTATGATTAACTGTCCACCCATCAATATAGTCTAGGAGCTGGGCCAATGCAACTCGCTTATACTCCTCAAAACTAGTTACGCCAGGCCTCCTATCAGTTTCAGATACTGCTTGAGTAACACTATCTCTAGTTCTTGGCCTAGCGGCCTCAAAGTATATGTGAGGATAGTATGTCCTAGCCATACCTGGTTCCCCGAAAAAGAAGAAGGCGAAGCTTATGCGTAGATCACTATGTCCTTTGGATTCTTTACAATCCATGTATCAAGGTGTTCTCTATACCTACAGTATGGGCATTTTACATAGAGTTTGTATAGCTTATATGTTCCCATTGATAATTTTACGTTCTTTAATGTATGTGATATAGCTTTTGATACGGATACTCTCTTTCCACATTTAGGGCATTTAACAACCATATCCCTTCTATTACAGTACGGGCATTTAAACGATATTACTTGTTTTCCATCACGAAGTATCATTGCTGGAAAGAACAATAGCCCCCTATGCCAGTCGTAATGGAATCTATGGCCACACCTACGACATATAAAAACAAAATCCACTACAATCTCCCGTTAGTAAGAGAGGCGAAAGCTAGTTGATTTTATGATTGTTTTGTTCTGTTAATGAAGTTGTTTAATAGATAGAATATGTTGTTGCCGAATTGATCTGCGTGTCCTACTACTATTTCTTCTGCTTTTTCCTTTGTAAGTTCTCTATGTTTGGTATGTCTAGAGTGTAGAAGTGCTGCTCTGATATCGTTGACTTTGTATCCATCATATTTGCATTCCAATTCATGTTCTTTACAGATATCAGTAACCCATGTTTTTTCATTATATTTGTAGATATTCTTGCCAATTATTTCAAAAGCAATATAGTAATTGATGAATTTATCGATAGGATCGTCGTCGGCTAAGCCTCTGCTCCAGAATCTAACTGCTCTTGCAATATCTTTTCTAGTTTCGTCATCTAAGTACTTCCAAAAATTGATAAGCTCGTTAATCTCTTTCTGGACAAATGGTTTTGATACCTTTCTTAGGTTTCTGGCTTCTATTCGTACAATGTTAGAAAACGTATGTTTTAGTACTACCTTATTATTTTCTTTACATTCTACGCCATAAGATACAGAATTAGGGTCAAATATATAGCCTGAAGATGATATGAGAGCTAAAACTGGTATTATTTTGTAATTCACTTCACTGGTTATAATTTCTCTTATATTTAGGTCTGGTGTATCCGATTTAATCTTCGTTTCTACTCTGATCTCGTTTTCATTTTCATATGTAAGCTTGAAATTATCGATATATATCTCATCAAATTCTAGAATTGTATCGCCAACCCTTCTTATAGTGAATCTAATTCTGTATGTGCAATCCAATTTTGGATGCACCATCTTATAGAATATAGCTTTATCTCTCTATTATTCATAATTCGTCATTGTCTTATTTAGTTGTTTTATTTTGGAGATATGGAGTAGTCTCAGTTTATGAATTTTAGGTATAGTTTAAGCTATATTTAGCCCATGGGGTTTCTGAAGTAAAGTATTTATTGTTTACTAGTAAATGTATGGAGGGAGGAGTATGCCTCATAGGAATTATACGTGTATAACTCTTCATAAGCGTGAGTATGAGAAGTTGTTGGCTTTAGCTAGGGCTAGGAATACTAGTGTTAGACGGCTTGTACTGGAGTCTATTGATAGCTATGAGAAGGCTCTAGGGCTTAGGTTAGTTGCTGGCCTTGGTATTGATTCAGCGCTCCTATGGGTTTCAAGTGTTAAGACGGATACAGAGTTGCTTAGGAAAGCAATACTTAATCCACCAAAGTATCTACAGAAGTACCTGGAGACTAAAGAAGGAAGGGAGGTTCATGAGTATTATAAAGCCCGATTTCTATCATTGTTAGAGATACTCGATAAAATAGAAGATATAGAGAAGGAACTGGAGAAGCTAAAGAAATTAACTAAGTAATTTAGACACTAATTTTTAGTCTTTATAAGCTAGTTATTGTATTATTTGGGGAATAGCCGCATCTGGGGCAAATAACCTCCATAGCAATCCCAGCAGTCAAAAGGCGAAAGAGAGAACGCAGTATATACATTTAATATATATTATAATATGTAGCTACTTGGTCTGTTTCAATAGATAATACAGATTATTGTTTGGAGCAAGTGTTTTCATTAGTCATTTTACATGTTTATTTTGCCTTATAAGAGGTAGTTTTACCATTAACTGCTGTGTCTCTAATGTAATGATCTCTTTTAGCTTATCCGTGTTTACTTCTTCTAATGCTTCTTCTATAAGCTCCCATGACAATATGTTATCGTTAAACGGTAGTCCTAGTACATCTCTTACTATGATCGAGTACCTCTTTCTACTTAAACTATGTATGCCCTTATCCCTGAGCTCCATACCTACAGTAACAGCCTTTATAGCCAATTTCAATAACAGTCTTTTAGCAGTCTCATCTATCCTCCTCATAACCTCTTCCTCGTTCTCTTCCCCATAGATCCCGCTATAGTTGAAGGGTACAACTGTATCGAATACATTTTGTGGATTAGGTGCTGAGTCTTGGATATAGATGAATGGGTAGTCCCATCCTGGCTTTACTATTGTTATGTTTTTGATCCTGTCATCCCACTTTGTATAGATTATCCTAGCGGCTGTCTCTAGGATTGCTAGGCTTAGCTGGGCTAGTGTTTTGCTTAGCCTGGTTTCATCATGATCTAGTGCTTCTAGTACTGTTTGCCTCTCATACTTATCGTTTGTTAGTAGGGGCTTGAACACCATCATAGGCGAGCTTCTAAAGAATGGTGGTATTAGTTTGAGTCTCTGCCCTGCAAAGAACACGTATAGCACGCCATTATTGAATCCTAGTTTCTCAAACTGGTGCCTTATATCACTATAGTATTTCTCAGCCTTACTCTTAGCCTTGCCTTTCTCAGTACTTAGCCCCTGATAGAATATATCGTCTAGGAATAACAGCATTGCCTTCCTATCCTGGTACAAGTCTTTATTATCCTTCAAGAACTCTACTACATCAACAATAGACTTACCCATTACAGAAAATAGTTCTTCACCAAACCTTCTCCTAAGCTTATGCCTTACCTTCCTAGTTACATGTGCTGCAAAAACAGTCTTACCCATAGCCATGAAGCCAATTATCGTTACTGGCTTTAGATCAACAAATCCTCTTACCAGCTTATCTCTTGGTGGTACAAGATATTCTTCTAGTTCTTTGAAACTAGTTGTTCTCCTTACCCTATAGCCATCTATAGATCCTTCTAGAAGCGAGTATATGAACTGCTCTGGAACCCTTATCTTCTTCATCTCTCAACCCTCTTCTGCATAATCCTCATAGCCTTCTGTATATCCGATATAGCCTTAGGCAAATTCATGTAATCAAAACGATTCTTAACACCAAGCTCCATCATCAACACCTTAGCCTGAGGTGGAATCACCAATCTACCATTATAGCGACCTCTAAGGAAACTCTTTATCGTCTCCCCCAATATCCATTTACTAAGAATAAAGATCCTATGATCATCTGGCCTCATATTTACATGTATCATCCACCTACCCAATTCATCTCCAAAGACTCTCGAGAAATCATCCTTCATCATCTTCTTATCAATACGTGCAGCCCTAACCAAAGTCTGCATTAATCCATGTAAACCCGCAATGTATTCTTCTTCATAGTCATAATAGTAGCTCATGGACTCTCCCCATCAAGAGAGAGGCGAAAATTATCTGCACCACAAATTTATGGCTCAGTTAGAGTCTTACACCAATGGTTTCAAGCAATACAACTAACCCTATTACAAATATTATTAATGGAACAATAATTAACATGAAAACCATTGAAGATGGAATATAGGGTTCAGCTATTCTAACAATATAAGCAATAGGTATAGACAAGACGATTAATATTAATGCTATAAAGAACCTTTTAATTTTCTTTTCCAATCTCAATATTCTTCTCCAAATATATACCTATAGTCTTCTTCTGATATACTTAGCATTTTTGATACTCTTTCCCAGTTTAGGCTTAGTACTGCCAGTAAGTTGCTTGTGAATAGTATTAGGTTAGCTGTTATTGGGAGTACTAGTCTCCCTATTCTTAGGTAAAAGAATAAGTGGTCTATGCCTAGCATGGTTGCTATGAATATCACGAACTTAGTTGATAATAGCCCTGCTGTTACAGCATACTTTATACGTGGCTTTAATGGAGCTTCTCTCAAATATATTAGTACTATTGTGAATCCTAGGTAGAAGCTAAACAATAATGCGAAGAGATAGACTATATAGAGTTCTGCACTAGGGGGCTGGGGGCTGTTCAATACTTACCCCACCACCAAGAGCCATACCAAGTATTACACCAACAACTAATGGGATAGTTATTAACAACATGAATAGCAATGGCTTAGTCATCATAAACCTTGTAACTACTTGTGTACTGCTGAAACGTTTAAGCATAGTATCTATCTGTGCAACCCTAGACATAGCATCATCATATGATAAAGCCTGTTCTCTCAATGCTTTATTCTCACGGATAATACTTGTCAATGCACCCATTAGCGTATGCACTGTCTCTAGCTCGAAATGCCTTATCTTATAGCCCAAGAGTCTGAGGAAGTCTGAGGTCTTTACTGTTGTAAGTGGTTCTGGAGCAGGTATTGTATAGTGGACTCCAGAGACTGAGCCAATGGTTATCAATGTTGAATACTTTACTGTTGGCTGGACAAATCTCAGTAAGTGAAAGACATAGTACATTACCAGGAAGCCTATGCCTACTATCCAGAAGCTCTGGAGAACTGGATCTGGTTTCCATAGTGGATCGGGTATCGTTATCTTGCCATATGGTGGGAGATTAACTTCTATGCCTGGCGGCATAAACAAGAAATTAACAACATAGAATATTAGGAAATAGATTAGTGAGAACCATATCACGGCCCATGTTATTATTAGTCCTCTGTAAACATAGAATGGAGTAACAAGTGCTCCTACAGTCCAGGGGTCATGCGAGCTTACAAAGCTTATCGGGCCAGGAGCATCACTTCTTGACTCATGGGGTATAACTGTTATTGTATAGCCTCTCCTACTTGAATAGACCCTTATCTCATCATAGCCTTCAAAGTACGTTTCTATGCGGTCTGGATAAACGACTTCTAGGATCTGATATGGAAGACTAGGCCATAGGAAGAATCTTAGCCATCCCTTGAGTCCCTTGAGCATTTTAGACACCTGGTATCGGTGATTTACTGGATCTGGCGTTAGCCATATATGAGGCTAGTAGTCCTGTCATGCTCAGTATGAATATGAATAATAGTAGTAGCCTCTGCCATGTAGGTAAGTAGGCTCCAGTACTCTTACTCTGTAGATAGTCTACTATGATCTGTAGGAAAGTAGTTAACGCAACCATGAACAATGCTATCAATGCAAATGTTTCAGAACAACTCCTTCTCCTCCTAGATCTCCTAGCCATAAAATATAATCACCTCTCCATGAAGGAGAAAGGCGAAGGATTATTGAAAGAAAAATATGTTATTTTTAGATTGTTGATAGGACTATCGTTCTTAGAAACATGTCCTTTATAACAAACTTGATATACTGTGTAACTGTTCTCGGAGCTGGTAGTTTTACTCCGCCGAAGAAGAATACTGATAATAGGAATACTATTATTACTCCGAAGATACTCCAGAACACTAGATCACTTGTATTAGGGTTCTTATATGCTATATAAGCTGCTGTAGCTCCTACGATTATAAGTATGAACATTAACAGGCCTAATAGACTAGACATGTTCTGCCTAAGCTCCATAGTCTCACCTTCTCCTTGGAACTTTTCTCCCGCTTAATCCATAGGCGATTAACAAGCCTATGACGAATGCAGCACCTATACCGCCAAGTATATAGTAATTGTTAAGCCATGACTTAGCAGCAGCCTTAACACCCTCAAATCCGCTAAGAGTAAGGTTAAGCTCTGTAGTATTCTCATCAATAGTCTTGTCAAAGCGGTAGGCCGTTCCATTAACATATACGTATATAGTATAGTCTCCAGTAGTAACGTTTGAGAAAGTAACTACTCCATTAGCATCAGTTGTTCCACGATACTTCATTGTATCATTAGCCCATAACTCCACTATAGCATCTATAACGGGCTTGTCATTCTTTAGAACCCGTATAGTTAGACTAGATATTGTTGCACCATATACTATGCCCAGTAATAGCAGTACCAGCAAAGATACAGCCAAGACAGCCCTCACTATAGTATCACCCATGAGAAAAGAAGGCGATAAAATAACTGAACCACAAAATTATGGTGCAAAGAGCTAAAGAACTAGTTTAGGAGCAAGAGCCAGTCATAGAATATACTGCTTAGTTTCTGGAGCTCGTGTTCTATGTCTTTGAGGCTATAGCCTGTATATGCTGTGAATAATGTTATTAGCTTCTTTGGCGGCGTGGATAGGCCTTGTACTTGTCTATGGATCCTCAATAGTATGATGTAGAGTAATGCTGCTGATTCGCTGTCTAGCTTTACATAGTTCTTATTGTTATACCATATCTTCTTGTCCCTGACAATATCTATTACACGCTGATCCATTGCATGGACGTCTATGAGGCTACTATACTTCTCATAGAGCCTATCACTATACATGTCCCTCATAATAGCGTGGAGAAGCTTCTTAAACTCAAAAACAGGCCTTGGAAGCTCCATATCTCTCCTAAACCTATTTATTTTCCCCCTTAAAGGCCTGCTCTGACTAACTATATAGCCCATATCATATTGCTCTGGATTCTCATAAGTAGTTTCGTATCCATCGGCCATAAAATCATTAGTCCTAGAAATCCTAGAGACATGAGTCCTAAAACGATAGTTTATCAAAGCTATAACACGGTTTACAGCCTTCTTAGGACTGGCCTCATATAGGCTTGGATAAAGCCTTCTAGCAGCTTCAGCAAAAGCTCCCCTACGCTCACCAGTCCTACTAACATAATCAACAATAATCTCCCAAGCAATCTCATACAAAGGCCTAGGATCATAATCAGTAACCATAGCCATCCTCATGTAATAACTAGGGCTAAGGTACTGCAATTCTCCACCCGAAACAGCGGTATTTCTGATCCCATCTACATAGTACTATAACGGTATTACTATAAATAGTTCATGGTAGGAATTAGTTAGAGAAAAAGATCGAATATAATTGTCCTAGATAATCCCCTTATCCACGTAATTATTTTCGTTACTCCATATTTTCTCCTAATGTATTCCTCTATAGACCATGTATCTATGTATTCGTCTCTTTCACTTAGATTACTATAGAATTCTTCAAGTATGATACCATGCATCCTAATAAGTATATGCCATCTACGCTTAGTATATTGCCTCAAATACTGCATCATCTTCTCCGACCCCTTCCCCTACCAGCATTGGCAAGAGCTAGTAGAATGATTATGAAGAATACGGGTACCGCAACTAGTAGAAGCCCGTACTTATTCCATAGATACTGGATATAGCTGATTCCTTGTCCTATAAGGGTTAATGTCTCGTTTACAAGTATTGTTGTCCCATTAACTATTACCTCCTTAACAGTTACTATAACGTTCTGGGAGTCCGATAGAATTGTTAATGAGTCCGTTGTATTCGTGTCTCCAGCTGATATAACTATTGTCCTAATCCCAAGAGGTATAACCATTAGCTTAGGCGTATCATAGGATACAGTATTATTACTAGTACTATTGCCTAGAGTGATTGTAGCATTATCGCCGAAATACCCGTAACCCTCTACCTTGATTCCTTTACCAATGATTTCAAGAATCACTATTGTATCAATGGGCCTTGTAATGTTTAGTTTAAATACATTCTTGTTATTCCTAAGGCCTTTATGTACTGCATTAATGAATATTTTTGTATCATTAACGCATATCATTTGCGAAGCACTATGTTCTTCTTCCCTAGTTGTAGTTGTAGTAGTTGTATCCCCAGAACTACTTGATTCTCCAAGGCTTAGAGTATATGTCTTATTAATAATTACTGGATTACCGTTATAATCAAATACTCTCTCGATCCTAAACTTGATCGTCTTAGGTTCATTAACTATGGTTAGCTGTACTCCATATCCACCATACCATCCAGTATCCCAGAAGCCGCCTTTCGTAATATTGAGTGTAAACGGTGTTTTCTTCCTATAACTAGTATATGGATCAGGATTCTTAGGATAAATAGTAATATATGATGGAGATAAGAAAGTTACTTCATAAGTCCTATATATAATTGGGAAATCTTTTGGATCAGCATCATATATAGCTATATTAAGACGCGGATAGTTAGCTATAGGTTTTTTATACGAAGTCTTTATTGCTAGATTATCTGGTTTAGCTATATAGATAATGTCTCTATGATAGACTTCAATACCAGTATCATTATACACTCTTATACTTATGTTAAATTCTTCACCAGCAAATACCCAAGCCCTACCAAGATCAGCTCTATTTATATATCTATTCCACCAATCAACCAAGTGATGCCTATAATAGATCGTTGCTTGTGACTCAAATACTTTAACACCGTTTACAAACACTTTATAGGTATCACTCGTATCTGGATCATAGATCCTTACTATAAGATCTCCGTACCTTGCCTCAGAATTATCAACTATAGTGTCAGGCACAGTAAAGCTCACAAGTAAACCAGGAGTATATGCCATGGGACCGTTAAAGTAGTCGTCAAACTTTATATATAATGATACATTCCATGAACTGGGATGTAGCTCCCACCATCCATCATATCTAATATACTTCTCTCCACTCTGACTACCAGGAGTATATGTTTCACTATCAATGAATACCCAGTAACTACGCATATCCGATCCGCTGAAGCTCCAGTTAAGATACAGTGTAAATGGCTCCAGATAGCCTAGGTTCTTAGGCATAAAGGCATAGGCTTCATAGATGTTTCCAGATCCAGCTGGATACTCTACCTTCAAATGGAATATGTAATGAGTAGTATTATAGTCTCCCGCCGTACTAGTGATCTCTACAATGTCTTGGCTAGTAACCGTTGCATAGCCTATCCATACACTACCAATAAGAATTGATACTATAAGCAATAGAGCCAGCACTATATTCCTATACACCATCCCACCCATAGGGAAAAAGGCGATGTGCTAGGAGAAATCATAGTATCTTATATAGGGCTGTTAGGAGAATAGCATAGGATGTGCTCATAGTCGCTATTGCCCAGCTTGGTACATGGAAGCCATTAATAAACCATAATAGGTAGTCCATTAATGCTGAAAAAGCAAATACTGGTATTGCTATTTTGAAGAATCTTTTAAGCGTCTTTCTATCCACGGCCGTCGCTCCCTCATTAGCTATGGTAGTGTTACCTGCTTGGGATACTCATTTCCAGCCGAGGTATGTATTTTGATCTCTACCGTGTTTCCATGGCTGAATCCAGCTGTTATGGGAATCGTTACCTCGATCTCTTTATCTACTCCAGATGGAATAGTGAATGATGGGTTCTCGCTAAGAGATACACCTGTATATTCAGTATATGGTTTGCCGTTGATGAATACCTCATCAACTGTAGCATCGCTAGGCCCTGTATTCTTTATCTTTAAACTAATAGTCCATGAATCAGTATTATCGTCCCAATCTGCATAAGCGTATGTTATTTCTAGTCTCTCATACCTCGTGAACGTACCTGCTAAACCAGTCATCCATAAAGCAGTAGCTATAGCAATAGTTATGGCCACAGCAACAATAATGATAGTAGCAATAACAGGACTAATACCTCTCATTCTTTCACCCATAAGAAGAAGAGGCGAAATAGAATGAAGATACAATATTTCACTTTAAATACTCTAATGTAATATAATGGGAGGTAACTATGAGCCTGGAAAAACTAGCTATGAGAATACCAACGTCAATAGTGTGCTCGTACATTATAGGACTTGTTATTAACAAAATAAACGCACTCGGTTTTATAACCATAGGAAATATACAACAAATTCTTATCATACTCTTAGACACGATGATAATCGCAGGAACAATAATAGAATTTGTTGTAAAAAATAGAAACTAATCTTAACTATTTTATTTTTCGTGGAACAGCTACTGTTATCCTTGGCCTTGAAGCTAGTGCAAATATCAATAATATCATAAACATTACTCCGAAGAATCCAAGTAACAAGTAGATCCAGTTAGAATTAAACCAGTTTACAGCAGATCCTACAGCCTCACTTATTAGCCCCATCATTCTCGCTATTTTTTCCCATTGTTTCTGCCATTGATCAATAATGCCTTCTAACTGTACCATTGCTAAGAGCTGTTGTAGCTCAGCATTTGTTAGACTCCATGTTACTTGTCCCGTGATCATCTTAAGCGTTCCGTTATCGTTCCATAGCCATCCTTTGTATGTCTCGTTCGTGTCTGTATAGATTAGCTTGTAGTAGTACTGGCTAATCTCTGAAACATTCAGTTTCTCGATCAAAACATTATCACTATACCTCACTATATCATATATCTTAGTATCATTATAGTAGACTGGCTTTACTCTAATCCATTCGTCATTCTCTTTATTATAATAATATAGTTCATAGGGTCTAGAGAAGTTAAGAGTTATAATAGATACTGTACTCCAGTCAATTATTGGTGTACCCCATCCTCCCTGATTTGGTGGTATAGCTAGTAGATACTCTATTACCTCAGGTGCTAGATTAAGAAAAGACATTCTATTAAAACTGAACATTGCTAGTGTTACATTGTTAAATAGCCTTACTGTTGGGCTAATAGTAAATTGATACTCATATAGTGAAGTTGTATAGTTTACATTATCAATATTAACTATGTCTTGTCCATAGCAATCAGCACTAATAATAGTATATACATAATGCATCAAATCATTCTCAACATCATAATATACATCTCTAATAATATATGATGGTGGTGGTTCATTATCGAGAATATAGTATCCAAGTACATAACTTTCATTATCACTCCTATATAGATCTGTGAATACCTGTACTCCAAAAACATTGTTTACCTTATAGTATCCATCTTTTAATAAAGAAATCTGTGGCGGTATTAGTGCAGGTTCTACTCCAATTAATGCTTTAAGATAATGAACAGTTAATTTCTGTGTAGCAGATGTATAATCGCTATATCCGTATGATGAAACATATAATATAAATGTTACATTTGCTTTTCCATTAAATTCTATATATGTATCTTTCACCACTCTAAAAGTCTTTGATATTATAGTGTTAGTTGAAGAGCCATCCTGTACTATTTCATCATAATAAATCGTTATAATAAAAGTATTACCGTTCCTCGTATATGTATATCCATCTGCAATCAATATATTTTCAAATGTATCTGCCTTGACAGATTCAACTGTAATATTTAGTTTTAAATAGAGTTTTATATCAATATGATATACATAGTTATAGCGTCCAGTGATCCTCTCCATCTTTGTATCTATCCAAAATCGTAGTATATATCTATCAAGGCTATCAAGATATACTGTTGTTGCAACTGGATAGTATATTGTATCTCCACTTACTACCCTATCATTTCCAGACTTGACATAGTATGTCTTTTTCTGTCCACTTCCAGATATCGATAATGCATCTGTATCAATATATGTTAAACCCCATCCTCCATGTAAAAGTTTTTCATACACTAATCTATTATTTAGTACAAATGCGTTCTGGCTTGTTATTGATCTTGGTGTTAGTGTTCCTGCGGTATCTACATCATATGCATGAGCTAAGATTACTATCTGCGTCGGTGTACAGAAGACATCCCATATCAATACTATTGTCTTCTGATACTTACTTGCATAGAGTTCTCCCATCCATGTATCATAGGCTGATTGTATATATGAAGTGAATGATTCAACAGCATATATTGTCTTAGTTACTGGATCAATATATGGGTCTGCAAATGCTAGTATTTGCTTAGATACTCCATTCCAAAACTCATCTACAGCATTAAATAACGCTTGATTCTCTGCTACAACAACAGTATATACTAGATGCAATATTTCCCCTGTACGATTATACTTGATGGTTTCGGCTACCTTATATACATCCCATGTAAACCATAGAAAACTTCCTGTTCCTTCTTCAGTATATGTTGGATTAGATGGATCAGTTATATGGAATCTCCAATCATAGCCTGAGTTTATATCAATGTCTAGAGTATTGTAGTTCCATCCTGCTAGATCCTCATCATACCATCCCACAGTAATGTATGTCTGATTATAGTTGAATCTTATCCATGCATTACCATCGCGTCGCTGAATAGTTAATCCATCAGGGTTACTAGCAAGATCCCATTCATAACTAGAACTAGGCGGTTCTCCAGCCGTACTGAAAGGCATTACTGGAGCGGTCTCAAGGTTCAAGACGTAATGAGCATTCTCTATAATGTTTACTAACTGCCTCTGGTGATAGCCGAACCAATAGATGTCAATATAGTGGTCTCCAGGAGTAAGCGGTAGTACTGCAGTAGTATTGTCTAGCGGCGACCTAATGAAGTCCCTCAAATTATACTTGTTATTCTCAGGATCATCATCTACTACTATCCAGAAATAATCAGCAAGGCTCTTCAGCTCTCCATCTACCGTCTGTATAGTAGTATTGATTATCTTCTCTACATCCTCAAGAGTCCATGTAGTGCCTAGATAGTCCTTGACCGCTAAGTAGCCTACTGCCTCTGCTTTAACAATATTTATTACTGGTCCAGCTATGGGGGTAAGGATCATGAGTACAAGCAGTATAGCAACTAGGCCACAGAGCAGCCTACCATACACTATCTTTCACCCGAGAGAATAGAGGCGAAGCCAGTCTGAACCATAAATCTGTGGTGCATCTTCGCCTTACTATAGTTGAGGATGGGTTGTATAATGGGTCCTTGGGGTGCAACCCTTGTCATCAGGTGATGTGCAACCCATTTTAAAAACGTTTTCAGGTGATAGGGTTGCTTAATGGGGGTCGCATGTTCTACTATATTAAGAGGAAACGCCTTAAAACAGGCGGCATACAATACTACCTGTATAAATGCATATACATAGGAAAAGGAAAGAAAAAACACATATCACTAGGCAGAATAGACCAAATAGAACAACTCCTAGAAAACCTTAAAACACAAAAAACACTGCCTAGAATATATGTGGAAGCCGCCGTAGCTCAGCCTGGTAGAGCGCCGGACTCATACGGCTTCTAAAGGGGGTCTGGCGCCGAAGTCGAGGGAAATCCGGAAGTCCCGGGTTCAAATCCCGGCGGCGGCATAGTTCTAACCATTAATGAAGAACTAATATATTATTTATAAAGGAGTACATCTACATAATAAAGATACAGATGGGGCCGTCGTCTAGCTTGGTAGGATGCGGGGCACACTAGGCTCTATCAAGACCTAGTGCCCGAATTGGGCCCCCGTGGTCCGGGGTTCAAATCCCCGCGGCCCCACCATTATATAAATTATTAGATTACATTTTGATCCCTTTAAACAGCTTTCCAACGATGTAGTAGATTTAAGATGAAATGTAGTATAGAGTAAAAGGGGATGTTATATTTTGGATAAAAAGATTGACGTCATTATTGTAGGTTTTGGTAATGTTGGTAAAGCGCTTTTTCAAGAGTTCTAGATATAAAGAGTTCCATGTAGCTGATTTGGTTTCGTCTAAAGGAGTAGTTTTATTGAGAAATAGGGAGGATTTTCTAGAAGCTCTAGATCTTGCCAAAAAGGATCTAAGTTAGATAGTCACAGTAGTTTCTATAGTGATATGGATAGTTTAGAACTAGCCGTTGAAACAAGTGCTGAGTTAGCATTTATAGCTATACCTCCTAGTTATGAAAGTGGTGAACCCAATCGCTCATTATATTATGGTTTATTAGATAATGATTTATCGATTATTACAGCTGATAAAACTGTTCTTGCACTAGAATATAGGAATATAAAACAATATGTCCAAAGAAAGGCTTATTCCTAGGTTATAGAGCAACTGTTGCAGCTGGCACTCCTGTTTTAGATGTTATTAGAGGGTTAAAGGGTAGAGAAATTAGTCTTATTAGAGCAGTTCTAAATGCTACAACAAATTATATTCTATCATTAATAGAAAAGGGACTGACCTATAAAGAGGCTATTAGCAAGGCTATAGAGGAGAGACTAGCAGAACCAAATCCATATATAGACATTGATGGATGTGACCGTGCTACCAAACTTGCAGTAATGCTTTCAGAAATAAGAATCCCCATAACTATACATGATGTCCATAGAGAATCTCTTGAAACAATCTTAGAAGTGGAAGTAATATATGCTGCAAGGAGAGGATATAGGATAAAGTATATTGCAGAAGCTATAATAGATGCAAATAAATATTCTGTGCATCCCATGAAGATAAGCCAAAAACGATAGATTAGCGGCCGCTTATGGATACATAAATATTGTGGAATTTTATTTAGAAAATAAAAATAGTAATAGAAGGACCTGTGGGTCCAGCTTGGCGTACAGCTAAGGTAATGATTACAGATGCATTAGAATATCTTGAAAAGAGATCAATTTATTTAAAGTAATTATCGCAATTAAGTTAATCCTTGTGAAAAACCTTAACTTATAAAGAGTTATTATAAGATTATATAGGGTTTCTATAAGGTGAAGCATATGATCTGGAGAGTGTTCGATTTTCCTAGATATACCTTAACATTCTACCCTACTCCTCTTGAGAAGGCCTCAAGATTAAGTAAGGAGTTAAATATTGAACTATATATTAAACGTGACGATGTAATGACTCTTGCCCTTGGAGGCAATAAAGTAAGAAAACTAGAGTTTATTCTAGGCGATGCATTATCTAAGAATTGTAATGTATTAATTACAAGAGGAGCTCTCCACTCTAACCATGCAAGACTTACAGCTGCAGCAGCTAGAAAAGCTGGCTTGGATGTATATTTAGTATTAACGCCTCCAGGATCTCATGAGCTCCAAGGCAATTTATTACTTGATAAACTCATGGATGCTAAAATAGTATTTGTAAATGATCAGGATAAGGCTGATGACGTTATGGAAGAAATAGCTAGAGATCTTCGATCAAAGGGTAAAAGACCATACATAATTCCTGGCGGTGGTGCATCAGCATACGGAGTTTTAGGCTATATAGTTGCTTCATTAGAGATTCTACAACAATTTTATAATTTAAAAAAGAAGCCTAAATACATAGTTCATGCAACTGGTACTGGAGCAACACAAGCAGGCCTAATTCTTGGAATGAAACTCCTAGGCATAGATGATATCAAGATTATAGGAATAAGTGTTGGAAGAAAAGCTAGAGAGTGTAAGGAGAGAATTACAAAGTTAATTAATATCACTACAAAACTTTTGGATATAGATCTCAAAATAAAACCTGGTGACATAATTGTATTTGACGACTATATATTTGGTGGATACGGAATTATCGTGGAGGAAATAGTTGAGATAATAAAGTATGTAGCTAAAGTCGAAGGACTAATACTAGATCCTATATACACAGGTAAAGCAATGTATGGTCTCATAGATTTAGTGAATAATAACTATATTGAAAAAGAGTCCATAGTATTGTTCATCCACACAGGTGGTACACCAATACCCTTCCAGTATAGCACAATAATTAAAAAATATTTACAATAATATACAGTCTATAATCATCGTTAACCTTAGTAAAGAGTGTAAGTAAACTCTTGACACAATTACTTGTCATTGTCCCATATAATTAGGACAAAATAATTTATTCAATACCATCCCTGTATTTCGTAGCCAATATTAGCGTTACTTATATAATAATTGCACTATTAAAGCACCTATGAAGACTATTATTATGCCCGCAATTCTTTGGGGAGTGAGAGCTTCTCCAAGGAATGTATAGGCTAGTAATGTTATTTGTATCAACATAGTGTTCTGCAGTATGGATTGTTCATAGGCTTTTAGTATCCTTAATGCATGATTCCATAAAAATAAAGCTAGTGCTGTACTTATGATGCTGAGCCAGAGTATTATGAATCAGTTACTTATGGAGGGAACTACTATATTGTTACTCAAAAGTAGCTGTTCCAAGAAGTAATAATGAACCAGAAAAGTCATTGAATAAGAAGTTAATATAAAGATATCTATCTTATTATTTCTTAAATAGTATCTAGAGATAACCATGTATGATGCCCGGCCTATACCAGATAATATGGTTAGGACTACGCCTAAGACCTCATTAAGAGTAAGTAATGAATCCGAGAAAAACAGTATCATGCCACAAATGACGGTTATTATTCCTATGAATCGCGATCGTGGTTTTCTCTTTTAAGGAAACCCATACTTAATACCGAACGAATATAGGTGTCATATTAAGGATGAAAGTTACCGTAACCGCTGGGAGATAGTATAGTCCAAAAACTATAATCCTTGAGCTATAAAATAGCCTGTAATCCCTAGAACTAAAAATATTAATAATTGCTTGATCTCTAGATTCCTACTACTCTTATAACGAGTCAATGTAAATGTAATTAAAACTATAGAGGCTAAAGTGTATCTATAAGCTGCAAAAGCTATGGGATTTAATTCCCTAAGACCTATTTTTATAAGTATATAGGATGTAGACCAAAGAAATGTAACCGGCAATGCCTCAATTAATGCTTGTAATCGCTTGCCTACCACATTGTTTCGCCAACTGTACTCATCTAGCACACTACTTTATTAATGTCGTTTCATGTCATTTACGAAAAACTCTTCTCCTAATAGAGTTACAATTAAATTTGTGTAGACACAATCACTTAGTTTAATTAATCCTTTAATCTCATTTACTATTTAACTAAGTAGCTGGGGATGGGGCCGTGGAACTTAACGATGTAAAATATGTATTATTATTAGGATTGTTTGTGACAAGTTTAACCTCAGCGAATTACTTAGCTGCTAAAATAGTGATTCTGGGCAATTTCAACGGTATTTTCCTATTGGTACCTGCAGGTGTTATAGCCTATGCTGTGACATTCACTATTACTGATATTATAAGTGAGGTATATGGAAAAAGAGCTGCATCAATAGTTGTATTTATTGGCTTTGTAACACAATTACTTATACCCATTTACTCATATATCGCAGTACTCATGCCTACTGCCTCCTTCCAACAGGAATATACTGAACTATTTAATAGAGTCTTTAGTGTTGCACCAAATATTGTTATAGCTAGCCTCATAGCTTACCTTATAAGCCAGAACCATGATA
>Ga0190367_1000336_pt1 | contig 35504 bp, 32 predicted proteins | sample 4872181011_MG_FD_171838 | JGI IMG/M metagenome (GOLD analysis project Ga0190367, IMG submission 171838) | Hydrothermal vent microbial mat bacterial communities from Southern Trench, Guaymas Basin, Mexico - 4872-18-10-11_MG | ecosystem: Environmental > Aquatic > Marine > Hydrothermal vents >... | reverse complement strand
ATATTAAAATGTTGATGGATCTTGGGCTCACGTATCAGGAGGCTAAGATATATTTTGCTTTATGCATTAGAGGAGCAGCTACTGTAAGCGAACTCAGTGATTTAGCTGAAGTACCTTATACTAAAACCTACGACGTATTAAGTAGTCTAGAGAGTAAGGGGCTAGTAGTTTCGCTTGGAGGAAGACCCATAAGATATAAGGCTGTTCACCCTGAGATCGCTCTAAGGACTCTCAGAGAGAATCTGGAGAGTGAGTATAAGAGGAAGATAGAGAAGTTTGATAGAATAGCGAAAGAGCTGAAGTCAAAGCTTACTCCTATATATGAGAAGGTTCCTGTTTCGAGAGCTGAGAAACTAGCTATTTTCCTTAAAGGAAGAATACCTATAAACAATATGGTTATCGAGATGCTTTCAGAAGCAGAGTCTGTCTACGCTATTTTGACGAAGCCTACTAGGAGGAGGCTATCGAGGTACATAAGAGAACACGTAGAGAAGCTGAACTTTAAGATACTAAATATAGAGGACTACGAGGCTGAGTGTAATATAGTGTCTACTAGAGACAAGCTATTGATTTTCCTGTCTATTCCAGACGACGAAGAACTTTTAGCTGGACACGACATAGGCATACTGATTGACAACAGGCCTATATCAGAGACATTCTATCAGCTACTGCAGACTTTCGCAAAAGAAGCAAATGAAAGCCGAGTACATAGTTTCTTAACACACTCGCGGCTCTAGCTTATATTTATCGCTAAATTTCCCCAATCCACAGTATTTTTAAACCTAAGTTCATCAAGCTTAATACAAACCTTAATAAATGAGTCTAAATCCACAGCCATAACACAACCCATATATTAAATCTTTAAAAGATTAAAATATTTTCCATCCTCACCATTTTTCCCTCTGGCTGTATTAGCTATGTCGTCCAGCATAGCTCTATAGACCTTTATCCGCGTTTTAGTGCTATCACCTCAGCCCTTTTAATAAACTCTATATCGTTATTCACGGGGCTTATAATCAGCCTTCCTAAGAATCTCGTTTATCACCCTCTTAATTATTTTATCGGGCATCACAGTATCTACTTCACTCGTCATCCTCAAATACTGGAAAGTAACAAGTCCAACTCCCTTAATTCTTCCAATAGGATCGTCTCTCCAATTTTCCAGCTTAGCATTCTTTGTTTAAGTCTTTAGAGCCATCTTATCATTCTCACTAATAGTAGATAGGTAAGGGGCTATCTCCTTAGTAATCTTCCAAGACTTCTTATTCCTCTAACTCCCTCAGCTATTTTCTTTGAATGAGACATCTAAGGCTCCTCCTTTTACTCAAATTCGATTTCATTGTAGAGTGATAATAGAAATCTCTATGAAAAGGAGCCACAAGGATTACTATTAAAAATTATATTTGCACCTTACCATCTCCTACGGGGATTCACTCCATCTCTTACCGCAGTTGCTGTATCGAAAACTAGCTCTACCAAATCTAAACATTATTTTTGCTAGAAGGTCGTTTAATATTACTACCTCCCGACTTTGGCATATGGGCAAGTAAGCCTTTTAGGTATTCTAAACCTCAAAGCCTTTTGGGAACTCTCCATCTGCTTCACCTCTCTAACTTGAACATTTTAAATGGATGCCTTATCTCCCTAATCACTTCTTTCTAGACAATTATATATTAACAAAGAGCTAATTAATAATGGATGGGCATGAAGCCAGAAACTCGAGTCAAGCTGAGGAATATTCTACTATCCTTCGTACAAAGCATAGTCGAGGTGCCCTATACTGTGGAAGAGCTTAAGAGAGCTTATCCATTTCACGCACTGGTATTTCCCGGAGAGGCGATAATAGCATTTAAGAAACAGCGCAGTATAGTTACCAGAATGGGACAATGGCTCATACCACGATTAGCTGAAATAGTGGCTAAAGATATTTATAAAGATGTACATCGTGACTATGAACTAGTTGGGCAATTAGATGTAGCGAAGATAAATGTGATAGACAACATCATTAATGAGTTAAGAATGGGAAGGAGAAAACCTAATCATAAAAAAGAAGTTCAGGAGATTTTCAAGGCGAAAAGCGGTAAAACTAGAGAAGTTCGTATAATAGCTGATCTATTCGTTGGTGATTTTAAACCCGGCCCACTCTTCCTCGAAATTAAGTCTCCTCGACCAAATTTGGATGTTTGTGCTGAATCTAAAAAGAAAATGTTGCTTTTTCAAGCACTTTTTGAGAATAGAAATCCTCAAGCATTTCTTGCCTTATATTATAACCCATTCTTTCCACAAAAGTATAGACACTCCTTCACAAGACGTATCATGGATTTGGACGAGGAGGTACTGATTGGGGAAGACATGTGGAACAAGCTAGGTGGTAAAGGAACTTACGATGAGCTATTAGACATAATAGAGGAGGTTAGGGAAATTCTATCTAAAACAAAGCAAAACAAGGCTTTAGAGGTGATAGGAGTTGAAAAAGCTCTTAGAAAGGCTTGAAGTTTCTGCCCGCCATCTCAAACTCATTCATGAATTTTTCCTGAAAAATGATCCAGAATATAAACTAATGGAAGACAAGATTAACTCGATTAAAGATTTAGATAAGCTGTGTGAGCAAGTGTATTATGGTCAAGACGGAAGACAGATGATACTCTCTGATCTTTTCCAGCATGTCCTAGCAATTAGGGGCTATCACTTCTTTTTCGAAAATAAAGAAGCTTATATAAAGATTCTCTTCTACGCGGTAAATCAACTAATGCTCCAAGAGAACATTATTCGAGATCAACCCAAGAGAAAGAAACTCCTAGATTTCTTAGAGAAGCATAAAGAAGAGCTTCCAGGCTTCTTTGAAGGAAGTGACAAGGAATGGTATAAGAAGTACCAACAATGTAAAGTAGCACACAGAGAAGCTGTTATAGGTGCCAGGAAGAAAATGTATAGGGTTATAGATTCTGTCTTACCGAAATCCATGGGTAATGCTACTGAGCTTTTAGTTTTTGCTTATTTGCTTAGCAATGAAGTTGGATATGTCATTCCATTATTAGAGATACAGCAAGCTCAAAGATTACCTGGAGAAGAGGTTAAAGTCATACCACCAAACTTTCTTATAATTAAAAATGGTCGCATATTTGGTTGTGAGGTCGGTGCTGGACCTAGTGGTGTAGGGAAGATACAACAATGTAACATTTTTATGGAAAAGGCAGGGATTCCTGTGATAACGCTTAGAGTTAATCCCCCTGGCAATAATGCATCTTATAGGTGCCCTAAGTGCGATAAATGGATCTTATATTGCGACAGAATAATAGAAGAGTATTCAAAACATAAGATCGATGAGGTTAATTCAAGAGGAGTCAACTGCTTTGAATGTCCACAACTCGACACATGTGATAAAGCTGTATATTATGGTTCTATAGAGAAAGGGGGAGAAGTCAGACATTATCATTATAGTTGCGTGAAGGATATAGAATACGTTAAAGAAACTGTTAAACGGAGTCCAGAGAAGATCTCTCCACTTTATCTAATAGTGGAAGGACTGGAAGGATTGAGATAATTTATCCAAAAACTGCTCTTAAAATATCCGAGACTTTCTTTGTAACCCTCAAAATCTTTACACTCTTCCTGTTTACTGTTACAATCTTTTCTCTTCTTAAATCATAAAGTGAGATTCCGCAGAACTTACAGATGTACTCTGCCAAGCTTATTCGAACTTCTCCCAGCAACTTCTGTAAAACTTGCAAGAGAAGAACGGCCTTATCGATTTTGCCTAGATTCCTTATTAAATCCTTTGCATCTCTTCCAAGCTTTTCTTTGCTTAAAATCCTTAGCAATGAAACAATTCCCAAACCCACACCTTGAGGAAGAACCCTATTCTTAAACATCATCTCTTTATTTCCAGAGCCCAGTATTGTTAGCCTAGCTGTGGAAGCTGCCATTAGAGTTAACAACTTTTCCCAAAGCTGGATTCTCTCTCTCGGTGTTATTTTTGCGTTAACTAGGTAATCATACACTTCTGAGCAGAACCTAAACACGTCTTCTTCTAAATCTTTAATCCCTTCATTGAAATGCTTTGTTGCTATTATGATTATGGTTCTATTAAGCCTTGGCTCTCCACTCAACGTTACGCTCCTGGTTGGATGCTCTGATACGAATGGATAGAACCTTATAACTTTAAAGTCTGAAAGGTAGAGTGAGTAAATGACAGATTCCCAAGCTCTCCATGATTTATGAGTGAACCAAAGTACTAACTTCCCATCTTCCTTTAAAGCTTTGTAAGTACTTTTGAAGAACTCCATTAAATTTCTTTTATATCTTTCAACCTCGCCAACATAATTCTTCCCCTTTCTTACGATCAGCTCATCCTTTCTGGGTACATAAGCTAAGCTAGGATTCCAATCCAAATAATCCCAACTTTTTCTTCCATTTATTTCTTCGTTGAACAAATAACTCCCAATAACTTCTTTTAAACAATTCCTTAAAACAATCCAAAAGAACTCACTGAAATCGCTGTAAATATGCTGGTCGAAATATGGAGGATCGACATTAACTATATCCACAAAACCTCTACCCAAAGCAGAGAGTTTTTTTGCATCGAATTGATAAATTTTTACTTCAGAATTAACTCCCTCCATTTGCTTACATAGCTCTTCAAGAACTGGACATATTCCTCCACCTGTTCTTTCAGTCGCATCTGGCTCAAAAACCCATCGAAGATTTTTATATGGGACTACGGCCTCACAATACTCTAGATTTAATTCAATTTTCCTAGATCTGGCATATTGACCAACGGTATCCCTTATGCTTTTGTTTGTTACATTCCATGTAGTTAACAAAGTGTTAAAATCTACCATCTTGCTTAGACCAAAGCTTAAGTAAAGAGAGACAGCAGCACCAAACTCCCCATTTTTTGAAATGAGTTCCTCGCACCTCTCTCTGATATACTTGGTTAGGGTTGCTAATGCTAATAATTGTCTAGGATTAAAAATTTCATACCAATATTTTATTCCATATTTAAATAATGGAGAAAATACTTTGTTCTGATAATGAATTTGGTTCATTGGGATAAAAGATTTTAAGCTATCTATGTTTTCGGCTAAGAATTTTGCTGCTTGAATTAAAAGACTTTGATCTTTTTTGCTAATTTCAATATACTTACCATAAACGTCCTTTATAGTTAAAAGCGAGTGGACTTTCAGAAGTAAATGCTCATCGGTTTCTCCGGATAAGAGAAGAGAAGTCAACCTTTTGTGATCATTTACCCATACTCTTAATAACCTTCGCTTATCAACATTAAACAAACTCCAACATGAATAACACCTTACTTTTAATTGATTAGCAGCTTTTTTAACTATCTTTCCTACTTTTCCTTTTGCGTCTATTTCCAATGTAGATAAATTCATCTTCTTCGCACAGGAGGGACAAATAACTCCTTTAGTAAAGATGTATGCATCATCTTTTTCGTCATAAAACTTCCCAAGGGCATTCTGAGAAAATTCTATTAATTTCCTCGCCTCCTTCTTGACAGCTTCGCTTAACTCTTCTTTAAACTTTAAAGGATACTCTATACAACCTTTTAGAATTAAATATGCAACGGGGTTATAATCAAACGCTATGGTTTTTATTCCAAGTAAAACACTTTCTAGAGGAATAGATCCACCACCAGCCATAGGATCGCATAATATTATTTTCTTACTTAATAACTTCGGTTTTGTGTATGAAAGTAAGGGAGGGTAGCCTTGTCTAACTTTTTTACGGATTTCTTCTATTCTAAATATGTCTAAGAGTTCTTTAGTTGGAATTTCATCGGCTAGGGCTAAAAGAATAGATAACCTTGCTATAGATCTCGGCCTCCTAGCTATCCACGGATGTAAACTCCTTATTTTAGGGTCATAAAAGACTTTAGGTGGTTTTATTCCCAACTCTTTACATCTTGCTAGGTAAGATGATCTAGGTTTATAACTCATTTCTATGGCAGCATCTCTATTTATTTCTCGAAATAAGTCTAACAGTCCCATCTATTATCACCCACCTCTCCTCTTTGAAATGATAGCCAACTCATTTCTTTTTACCTTTCTTTTTAACTTCGCTTACTACAAAAGACTTTTCAGATAACCATGCAATAACTATATTTCTAACAACATCTGAATCGGTACTCCCCATAACTCCCTTTAACTTCTCTATCAGTTTCCACTGATCTAAAGTAAATGACACCTGAACTCTTTTCATCTTCGGCATCCCATACACCTGTGTCTATATATACACATATTATACACATTTTCAACATATTTAAGCTTATTGTTGGATATAATATAGTCCGCTAACAATTTAACTCCAAAATATTATTATGAAAATGAACAAAAATGCGCATTTGGCCATTTTCTTTAACATATCCCTTTATAACCTTTAACCTTCTGTACTTAACATGTCAATGTAAAAACAAGTGAGTAATAGAAGATAGATCTAAAAACAAGAATCTTCTTAACAATATTATTAACATCTTTACACAGAGCATAGTGAGCCGTACACGTATAGCCTATACTCCCAATCCCGCATCGGAGAACTCCAATTACCTATTAGAGATTTTAAATTGTTATCACAGAACCCGTCGTTTATCTCATACTCTCTAAAACCTCTAGGTGGGTGCTGGCAACTTAATCACCTCTTATTACTAATGCTTTTAGTCTTTCTAGTTCTGTGCTTCCAGGCATAGGGCATAGAGGCTCACCAAAACTCAAATACACTCTAGCATAATTGTAGAAACATGCCCAAGCATAAACTAGCCCGAGAGCAGAGTCTAGAAGCCTGCAAAGTGAAGGAAAATAAGCATCAAAGCCCCTCAACCTATCTTTAATCGCGCATATAAAGCGCTCAACATAGCTTCGAACACCACCACACACAACACTATGCTTAAGCCTAGCCCAGCGAGCAGCAGTAAAATACCATTTAGCACCATCAGTAATCACGTGTCTTACTCCTCGCCTCTTAAGCATGCTTAAAAAGCTGTATGCTATGAGAATATTTCTTGTCTCACTGAGGTATAGGGCTATGAATATTCTTCGCTCAGGCTCTACTGCAACCCATAGCCACACTCGCCTACCGCCGACATTGACTGCTGTCTCGTCTACTACTGCTATACTAGCTTTTTCTCGGCTGATGTGTTTTATGGCTAGTTTGCTGAATTTATGTACCTATTTTCTAACTGCTTCACGGCTTCTTTTAATACCTATTGATACTAGTGTTCTTGCTGTTTGCCTTAAGCTTAGGCCTGAGAGATAAAGATGTATTGCGTAGAGAACTAAAACTTAGAAAAAGGCCTGAGAAAAGGGAAAGCAAAAAGCAGAGAAAGAAAAAGCCAAGGCCTATAAAGCTTTCACCCGAAAGCCGAGTAAAACGCCTACCACATATACCAGCAGAAGAAAAACTTCTCAAAAACGCTGAAAAGCTATACGCACGCATAGAGAAAAGACCTGAGCCAAAACTCCTAGTGCTCAAAAAGCCTCTAAAAGCCAAACAAGCACCAGAGCCTCCTAAGCCCAAACACCTCACAAACACAGCCATACCAGAGTGATGCGCACTCATAAAAGGCAAACTATCTTTCAGGGAAGCCGTCAAAGCAGCCTGTAGAGAAGCTGAAAAATACTATATTGAGGAAAGCATTAGAGCTGAGCGCGAAAAACATGGAAGCCGAGAAAACTAGATGGAGCTTAAAGAAGAGAAGCTTTCTCATACAGCTCATCCCCCAGCCTAGCCTCAGAGACCTATGGCCACTTGCAGTTAAAGCAGCTTCCACAGCCTCTAAAGTATGTGGCTGGAGTAGAAGAGGAAGAGTTCACGACCCCGAGAAGCTTCTCGCAGCACTCCTACTGAAGTATGTTCCTACAGCTAAGAGCCAGCCGCCGGGCTAGCTGAGGCATTGAGGAGAGAGAAGCTGAGCACAGGGCTGAGGAGAGAAGCTTATCCTCTAAAACACGTTGTTTGATGTAGCTCACAGCACTCCGCTTAAAGTATTGCTTGCAGCAATTACTGTCCTTTACTTGCAGATACTAGCTCTCTACGCTAAGAAGCTTGACTGTAAGCTAGTAGACTATGCTTTTTATGCTGTAGACTCTACTTGCGCGGGCTTCGACTCTTTTGCTGGATTTGGGAGGAGGCTGCTTAGGTTTGCTGTACTCTACTGGCCTATGGGAAGTGCTATTGCCTGTGTTTCAGTAGTGCTAGGTGTTTAGCTGAGCTAATTAACATTATTCCACGTGGAGCAGTCTTAGTAGGTGATAGCGAGTTTTGGTGTAGGAGTCTTTTGCTAGCTTGCTTGAGACGTGGGGTTGTTGTAGCAATTAAGCCTAAGGGTAAAGCTCCTCTCGGCTTGAAAATTGACTTAAGCTACTACTGGGCCGGGGAAGCTTTGTGAACAAGTTTTCGCTCACGTAGTTAAGCGCTGGACGTGTGCTCTACGCTAAGACAGGTGAGGGTGCTGTTGTTCTTCTTTTGCTGCTTCTCGCTGGCTGTAATTTAGCTGTATTGTGGCGTAGAAGTAAGTTGTTAGACATGTTTGTCTGTATTTAGCTCAGCGCGTATTGAGGTAGAGTGTTCGTCAGCTTGAATACTAGTTGCTAGTCTAGCTACGTGTTTAATGTAGTATGGGAGTGGTTAGGTGGGAAGCCGGAGAAATGTAGTTAGTTTACACGCTACTATAAGCACATATACAGCTAAACAAACACACAGCAAACAATCAAGCCAACCGGACAGTCTCTCATAGCAATTAAAGCTTATAAAACAATAAACAATATAATCAATGTGAAAAACAGCGCAAACCAGTGCGTCATCAAAGCCCCCTCACCATACCTGAGAATATCAATGAAAGCCGTAGAAAACATAGATGAGAAAAAACACATAGCCATACTAGGAGTAAGAAAAATAGGAAAAACACTAACAGCAAAAATACTAAAACAACAACTACCAGAAGCAACACTCCTAAACTACAACGACTCAAAAAACATTAAAAAATTCATCAAGAAACTAAAAGAAAGCAAAACAATAATAATCGACGACCTATACCAAATACTAGAAACCAACCCAGACCACGCACAAGAAATCCTAAACATAATAGCAGAAAAGAAAGCAATAATACTAACAACACCCTACAGATACGAAAAACTAGAAGAACAATACAATATACTCAAAAACCTAATAAAAGAAAAAGAACAAAAAATATTGCTAGAAGTAAAAAGCATTGAGGAAGCAGAAGAAATAATAGACTACACATACAACTACATGAAGCAAAACTACAACATACAAATAGATAAAAACAAAATAAAGCAAGCACTAAAAGACAAAAGAGTAAAAATAAAATACACATACTACCAAGAAAAAAGAGAAACAATAATACCAGACACAGCATACAAAATAAAAGAACTACCAATACTCATGCTAGAAGAACTAGAAAGAAAACTAAACCAAAAAACAACATATCAAAAACTATCAGACTTCCTCACAAAAATAGCAGGACTAGCAGGAGAAATAACAACACTAGCAACCTACACAGCACTCTCACTAGGACTAATAATACCAGTAAACATAGTAGGAATACCAATAGCACTAGTAAACACAATAGCAATAGCAATATCACTAATAGCAGAAAGGAAAAAAGAACTACCAAAAATACTATCACAGCTAATAGAACTAAAAGCACTAGAAAACCTACCACCAGCATACCTAGAAGAAATAGACAAAAAACTAGGACTAAAACCAGGAACAACAGAAACAACAATAAAAACACTAATACAAATAAACAAAAACCCACAAATAATACAACAAACACTAAAAACAATACAAAAAGACCTACAAAAAATAATACAACAAACACAAGAAACAATAAACAAAACAATAGAAATAATAGAAAAACTAGAACAAATACACGAAGAAATACATGAAACCAAAAAACTTCTACTACACTATGATATCGTAGAGACACCACAACAACTAAGACAAATCATACAGGAAAACAGCCTAATAGAACTACCAGAAGACGAATACCTACTACCAACAGACACCCCTGAACTGCAGCAAATAGTACTAGAAATAGTAGAAAAATCTAGAAAACATCCAGTAATAATAATAGCACCACCAGGAACAGGAAAAACAGTACTTCTATACCAAATAGGAAAAACACTCCTACAAAAAGGCCACAAAATAGGATACCTAAATCCAACAAAACCACTAACAAAATACCATATTGAAGAAGACAGAATAATACTATACGACAACATAACAGACAAAGAAATACTAAAGAAAATAGCACAAAACCCAACATACATGAAACAAACAATACTAACAATAAGAGACTACATATATAAAATACTAAAAGAACAACTAAAAAACGAAATAATAGACATAGAAGACAAGCTCCAAAAATACACATATCTACTTAACCTAGATAAAACACTAACAGTAAAAATAATAGAAAAAATACTACAAGAAAAAAACATAAAAATAGAACAAAAACAAATATTAGATAGACTAGCAGAAAAAATTAAAGTAAAATACACAATACGCAATAAAACATATGAAACATATACACTGCTATCAGTATCACTACTGCCAAAAATACTTGAAGGCAATAAGCTAACAGAAGAAGACTTAGAGAAAATACCAAATACACTACAAGCCTTACTAGCAAAAATAATACGCCAAACACTAAGACAAAACTTCATTCAACAAATAACAATAATGAAAACCTTAGCTTACATAGGAGGAACAACACAACCAATAATCCTAACTCTAATAGAAAAAGAGACATATAAACTATTCCAAGAACTAGGAATAAATCACAATCAATCATATAGAAGGCAATACAGAAGACTATTAACAAGAATAAACAACCATTACACATTTCCACACGACTCCTGGATCATACTCCTCTCTCCTACACTAGAGGCTCTCAGAGAAAGAGGATACCCTAAAGAAAAAGAAACAAAAGATTTCCAAGACAAAATAGCAGAAGAACTAGAACGATTAATAATAGAAGATAAATTCAAAGAATTAATTAAACAAGAAATAAAGACAGAAAAATTAAAAAGAATATTGGAAAGAGGAATAGTTGAAGCTGTGTGGAATCCGCATGGACAAAATATATTATTTAAAATACTAGCAAACATAATATTATCAAGAATAATAAAAGAACAAGAAATAGATATAATACAAAGCTTAGTGAAACAAATAGATAAATATAAACCAGAACAAATAGACACAATACTACATTACCTAAACCAGAAACAGAATCTAGACCTAAAAACAACACCATACGTAGCCTACCGACTAACAGTAAAATACTCGAATAGAACTGCTCTTAATGTTCTTGTTGAGGCTTGTGCTAGTGGCGTTGAGGAGGCTGCTGGGGCTCTTGGAGATATTGCTAGAGAGCGTAGTGATTTGCTTGAGGAGTATGGTTTGCTTGAGAGGGCTCTTAATGTTCTTGTTGAGGCTTGTGCTAGTGGCGTTGAGGAGGCTGCTGATGCTCTTGGAGATATTGCTAGAGAGCGTAGTGATTTGCTTGATTTAGTTTCTGCGAGTGCTCTTAATGTTCTTGTTGAGGCTTGTGCTAGTGGCGTTTGGGAGGCTGCTTGGGCTCTTGGAGTTATTGCTAGAGAGCGTAGTGATTTGCTTGAGGAGTATGGTTTGCTTGAGAGGGCTCTTAATGTTCTTGTTGAGGCTTGTGCTAGTGGCGTTGAGGAGGCTGCTGATGCTCTTGGAGTTATTGCTAGAGAGCGTAGTGATTTGCTTGAGGAGTATGGTTTGCTTGAGAGGGCTCTTAATGTTCTTGTTGAGGCTTGTGCTAGTGGCGTTTGGGAGGCTGCTGATGCTCTTGGAGTTATTGCTAGAGAGCGTAGTGATTTGCTTGAGGAGTATGGTTTGCTTGAGAGGGCTCTTAATGTTCTTGTTGAGGCTTGTGCTAGTGGCGTTTGGGAGGCTGCTGATGCTCTTGGAGATATTGCTAGAGAGCGTAGTGATTTGCTTGAGGAGTATGGTTTGCTTGAGAGGGCTCTTAATGTTCTTGTTGAGGCTTGTGCTAGTGGCGTTGAGGAGGCTGCTTGGGCTCTTGGAGATATTGCTAGAGAGCGTAGTGATTTGCTTGATTTAGTTTCTGCGAGTACTCTTAATGTTCTTGTTGAGGCTTGTGCTAGTGGCGTTTGGGAGGCTGCTTGGGCTCTTGGAGATATTGCTAGAGAGCGTAGTGATTTGCTTAAAGGGTTTGTTGTGTTTTTGTTTTTGGGGTTTTTGGATGGTGTTAGGGTGTTTGGGGAGGTTTTGGAGTTGATGGGGGTTTTGTGATTTAGTGGTGTATTATTATTTTTGGCTGGGTGTATTTTTCTTTTTGTGTGTTGTTTATGTTTGTGTTGTATGTTGGTGTTATTGTTAGTGTTTTTTGTGTGATGGTTAGTGGAGTTTTTATTGTTATTTGTTCGTGTTTGTCCAGGATGTTTATTGATAGTTTTTTGGTTGTTGTGTTTAGTTTTATTTTTATTTTGATGTTTTTTGCTCGTGTTCCGTGGTTTGTTATGGTTGTTTTGAGCCATATTTTGTTGTTTTGTTCTATTTTTTCTATTATTGTGTGTAGGTGTATTAGTGGTGGGGGTGTGTAGGGTGCTGGTTTTATTGTTTTGATTGCTTTTCTTTGTTTTTGTTTTGTTGTTAGTGTTAGTTTTGTGAAGGTGTATTTTTCGAAGACTGATACCCATTTGCTGTTTTTCTCAAACTCTATTCTTAGTCCTATTGTTTTTCCTTCTGTGGGCTCTAGGCCTGTTTTATTGTTTTTCTTTAGGTGGAGTTCTATTGTTTTGCCTTTGTTTGATGTTTTTATTTTGATGTCTTTGGTGGATGTTAGTGGGGGTTTGTTGTAGTTAGGGTCGTCGTCCCAGATGATTTTGCCTTTTTCGCTGCAGTCTAGTACGTGTATTTTGGCTAGTTTTCCTGGTGGGTTTACTATTATTTCGTAGTTGTCTTTTCCGTGGAACCATCCGTCTGCGTTTGTGTCTAGGTATAGTTTTAGGGTGCAGGGGTTGTCTAGTATTATTTTGAAGCCTAGTTTGTCTGGAGTCCATTTGGCGTATATTGTTGGGTTTAGTTCGAAGTGTTTTTGTATTGTGAAGTTTTTTGAGATTAGGGTCCAGTTGTTTTTGAGTATTTCTGTTGTGATAGGGTATAGTGGGTAGGGGTCTTCTCCGTCTGGTGTTCCGTCTTTGTCTGTATCGGGGTCTGTTGGGGATGTGCTGTAGTATATTCCTGCCATTAGTTCTTCTAGGTCGTTTAATCCGTCTTGGTCTGTGTCGGGTGAGTAGGGGTTGCTTCCGAATCTTAGTTCGTCTACTGGTAGTCTTGGGTCTCTGTCTGGTATTCCGTCTTGGTCGGTGTCTACGACTTCAATTATGTCTGGGTGGGGGTATGTGAGTTTTAGCCATTTTTCTGGAGGCCATGATCTGAGGATATGGGCGTTGAAGTCGAAGTGTTCTCCGAAGAATCCTTCTAGTTCTTGAGGTTTGTCTGCGTGTGGGTATTCTGGGTGTCCGCTGAGGTTGAAGAATTCATCTAGTTGGTGGTGGAACTCGTGGACAAAAAGCCATGCTAGTGTTGTGTCGGCTGGGAAGCTTGAGTATCTTCTGACTGTTCCTCCGGGTCCCCATACTTCTCCTATTGGTTTTTTCTCAGGGGTGTAGTTTGGTGTAGCCCATACTGCGACTATGCTGTCGTAGTTTTCTCTGTTTTGTCCTATTTTAGTGAGGGCTTCGTCTACTATTGGGTAGACTTTGTCTGGGGGGAGCCACCATCCTTTAAATGATACTTCTTTTAGTACTAGGAGCCAGTGTAGGGTGAGGTTGAGCATACAGTGGGAGTTTATCCAGTAGAAGCGTCTAGCTTCTTCTAGTTCCTCGAAGATCCTAGAGATATTTTCCCCTACTAGGTTTCCGTATTCTCCTTCGTGGTGTACGCGCATTAAAACTACTACGAGGACATCTAGATTGACTATTTTCTTGACACTAGTCACGGCTGTCACCAGGGCTGTAGACTAGCTTTAGCTATAATATTTACTCCTGCTTCAGCCAGCTTTAAGGCTAGGTGAACTTGTCTTCCTTTATTGAAGTATAGGAGGTAGGAGATACTTTACGCTGAGTTTACGATAGAAGACTAATGTAGGTGTGGTTTCCGTATTCTGTCTTATGCTGACATATGTTTTAGAGTGGAGCTGTTTTATGCCATAGAGCTAGATAAGTGTTTAAGTTTAGTTTCTTCCTATTTGGCTGAAGGGGTATTTGGGGTTTGACTGTGAATTTCTAGGGATTTTCTTGTTTTCTCGACTATTCATGGTGAATACCTTGTTTTAAGTCGATTATCTAGGTTTCGTTTCTGTTTTAGTAAATTTTGGAGAAGAATTTCCTGTGGTTTGGGTTTTTGGGGGAGTGTTGAGGGTTAATAAAGTCTTTAGATTTAAGTTTAAGTTTTCTGAGTTTATAGTTCCTTGTTTTGAGGTAAAGTGATATCAGTAGTAGAGCAATAACTACGATAACTGTAAGTAAGAGTAGTTTAAATCTACTCGTCTTTCTTGCTGATTCTTCTTCTAATAGTTTGTATTGTTTAATAGCGCCTATTAGTTCGTCAATTCTGCAGAAGACTACTTGGTCTCCATACTTCTCCTCTAGTTTTTTCTTAATATCTATTAAATCCTTAACTTTTGGATAGTACCATAATCCTATACCAGCTATTATAAATAGAGGTCTTTTAGGCTTTGAGTCTATGTACTCTACTAAGGCGTCGTATAGTTTCTTAGGATCCCCCATGTATCTGGGTACGATCCAGACCTTATCATCTACAAACCAGTAATCTTCTTCAAACTCTGGACCGAATCCGAAAGAGAACCCCTCTACTTTGAGTATACTTGAGTAGAGTTTGAATACTTTTTCATCCTTTTTATTGTGATTACTAAATGCTACTACCTTCAATGAACATCTATCTAAGTACTTTTGTCCTCTATGTAAGTATTCCTCTAGGTATGGGAAGTCGGATGGTCTAATCCTCCCTCCTACATGAGCTGAGAAAAAGTAATCACTAGGAGTCCTGGTCTCATAATAGTACTGTACTATTCCTGGACAGAGGTCTACGACTATAGGATCTAGCCACCAACTAACGGGGACCTCTCCTCTTCCTTCACTTAACCACATCTCATAGTAGAAGTCTTGCATTACATTGAGCCCTAGATCAGAGACTGCAAAAGCTATGTAGATCTTGCCTGGATCTACTTTTACTTCAAACCTATGCTCCTGTTTATACTCTTTTTTAGCTGGTATTTTGGAATGAAAAGAGAAGTTGGGAGAAAAGGCTGTAGCCAGTAGATTAAGTAAGCCATACTTAGATGTCAGGGATACCCATGCTCTCTCCCACCTTGGGTCCTCTGGATACCCTAGTGCTACTGCAAACTTATTCATTTTACTATAGTATTCACCTATTAGCGAAGACTCGTTTCTTACACTCAGACCTATCGAACACCCTTTATTAGCTATTACATAGTCTATTATCGACACTCTGTATATTGCTATTCTCTTCATAGTCGGAAAGAGGTTTATCAGATCTTTACTACATCTTGGAAATATGTTTTCTAATTGCCATTTATGAGCATCTATCCGGTCTTTAAACTTGTTTCGAAGATCATACTTCACTTCCAGCCCTAGCTCTATTAACTTCTCTAGCATATTTGGGTGTGCTATGATTAGATCTTCTACACCTGCTAGAGAGACGGCGAGATTTATGGTTGCAGGAAGTTCTGGATCGTATACAACTATTCCCTTCAAATAGTGCTTGTATTTCTCAATAGCGTCGTAGACGTCGATAATCCTATATCCTTTAATCCACCCCTTACTCCTATAATACTCTAACCATCTCTCGGAAGCCGTAGGCCTTAAGTGTGCGCTTTCCCACAGGACGTAAATTAAGGGCTTTTCCCTATTTACTATCCCTTGAAGACTTAGTACCATGAGTCTTGTCTCTAAATTACTCCCTCTAAGATCTATGACATCGACGATCCCCTTTTCCCACGGAGTTTCTTCTGAAGGTGCCTCCTTTAGCGCCTTTTTATGCGCTAACTCTAGTATAGTCTCATAAGTATTGAACTCGGGTGCTTGAGAGTCATAGGTGTTGAACTTACCGAAGGCTTTTACTGTAGCATTTATTCCAAGAAATCCTCCATGTACTGGATAGATGAAGTTTATACCCTTACTCTGGAAGAATTCGTCAGCCATTTTAAGGAATTCACACTGCTGTTCTTTCGTCAAATTCTGGCTGAAAACTCCTAGAGGGGTTCTTGTAGTAGCAGCCCAGTCTATGAAGGCGAAGATGGGTATTTCTCCCCACAGATTTTTCACCGCTTTTACTATTGTTTCGTACCTAGTCTCATTAAGATCCATATACAGTATTTCTTTAGAAGTGGGGGAGATGGTGATGAAGTCTAGTTTAGGTACCTTGTAGGGCGATGTGAGGCTTAAGGGCCAGCTTCCTACATATATGTAGCGACCCTTTGAAAGCCCGTACTCGTGTATTGCGTCCACTATTCGACATATAGCCTCAAGGGATTCTCTGACAGCTACATGGTTTTCATCCCCTGTCATCTTAGCGAGGAAGTGTACTTGAGCGAATAGCATGTCTATCCATATAGCATCTACACCACAGTCTATCTGCTTATATGCCCAGCTCAGTAAAAGCTCTTGAAACTTCGGATTAGTTATATCTGGGAAGTAGGCACTCACTTTAGCGGGATCGTAGTCGTGCCAGTCTAGGTCTCTGGGGACCCAGAAGTGAGTTTTAGCAAACCAACATTGAAACTTTTCTTTCTCAACTGGAATACCCCATTTCTCGGGATCTAATGCCATTTCCCATGTCTTTGGATACTCTATGACTTCTCCAGTAATAGGGTTCCATACCTTACGGCTATGGAGTATCTGTGTGGGTATAGCGCCACATAGTATAATATTTGGTAGAGATGCTTTTATAGTAGATATCACCTCCTTTAGGTGCTTATAGTAGTACCCTACATATTTACATCTCTCTCTGAGAGACTCTGTGGAGAGCTGTTCAGGTGTCTCTGGACAGGGGTTCCATCTCCAAAAACATCTAAATACGAAGTCGGCTTTTGTTTCATTGAGTACTCTTATTATATCCTCAATAGTTCTGTTGAACGGTCTGTAGCGGGTTATTGGTTCGTAGAGAATAGCTACCTTTACTTTGAGCAGTCCTTCTGATTTACTCGAGTTACTACTATCCGTGGCTGAGACTATTTCTTCTAAATATACGTTTACCGTATTATACTGTGTAGGAGCTGCGGATCGTATTGTTCCCGCTCCTATCATTATCACTATTAAGATGGCAGATAGTACTTTATAGTGCATATTATTCATCTCTTTCCTCCGCTAACTTCACTATGGTTTCATAGGTCTGGAACTCGGGGGCTAATGAGTCATACCAGTTAAACCTGCCATATGAGAGCTTTGTTACCTCTACTCCAAGTCTCCCCATATCTCCCCCGTGGACTGGGTACACGAATACTATACCTCTCTTTATGAAAAACTCATCAGCTTTCCTTAAGAACTCTCTAGCCTCCTCTGGAGTGAGCTCTTGAGTGAAGACGTGAAGTACTGTTCTACCGGGTCCTCCATAGTCAAGTATAGCGAAAAGAGGTATCTTCAGGTTCTCTTCTACCTCTTTTACTAGCTCATCCCAGAGTTCTTCATTAAACTGTGCTATTTCTCCCGTAATAGCATTTCTAACCTCATTCGCTGTGGGAGATACAACCCCTATATCGAGGTTAGTACTGGGAACTACGTATACTTCATTTCCTCTTATAGTCCCTACCCAGGAGAGCACGTAGATATACTTGTTTTTCGTCTTAAAACCGTACTCATGGATCTTTTCCACAATTCTCCATGCAGCTTCATAGCTTTCCTGGACAGCTGGATGATTCCAGTCACCTGTCAACTCTAGGAGAAGGTAGGCCTGTTCGTAGAGCATGTCTATCCATATAGCGTCTACACCACAGTCTATTTGTTTGTATATTCTGGAGAGGAGGATTTTCTGGAATTCTGGATTCGTTATATCGGGAAAGTAGAAATCCATTCTCCACTTAAGCTCCTCCTCACATGGACATTCCTTATCTTTATCTACAAAACCCCATCTCTTAGCCCAGTAGCACTGTACCTCCCTCCTACTCACATTTATACCCCACTTTCCTGGATCTAAGCTCATGTTCCATGCTCTATTTCTACGCTCCTCTTCACTCGCTCCTCCAACTTCCTCTGGGTATAGGAATTCTGCCTGAGTTCCTCCACACAATATGATATCCGGTAGCTCTTCCTTGATTTTAGAGATGGCATTCTTCAAGTGTTCATAGCTATATCCCCTTATCTCGTACTTCCATGCCTCATCTGGTGGTAGATCTGAACACTTATCAGGACACGGTCTCTGAGTAATCCATGCTTGAAAGACGAAATCAGCCCTAGTCTCCTTAAATATTCTTATGACATCATCAATAGTCCTATTGATAACACCACCATCCGTTATGTACCTGTAGTGGATAGCTACCTTTACTTTAGCTAGTCTCTCTAGAGCCTTTTTCCTCACATTCTCTGGTACAGTACTCACTAGTCTTCTTATCTCTATGATCTCTACTGGTATACCCCACATGTAGGTTGTAACTACATCTCTTTTAATTCTAGCTTTAAACTCTACTCTCAATCCATCCACCTTATACTCCTCTGGCAGGTTTAATGGTAGGTATTTTTCATCAGTGTCTGTGACAATACCGTAGAATCCTCCTTCTATTGGAATATACTCTATAGTACCAGTTTTTATAAAGAGAGAAGACTCGTATGGTGAACTAGACATGTACTTACCTCGATATCTGTGAAACTCACCGAATCCAAGTACCTCTTCAACTTTTATGACCTCATTTCCTAGCGTAATAGTACCACTCCATTTTACGAAGGACCTACCCCAAGCGACTTTCCCCTCAGGATCCCACCACGGTTTTCCAACACCCCAGTTTTCTGTACCTTTTCGACCCCAGTAAGCGAATGCCTTGGCCTTAAGATCAACTTTACCGACAACCTTACCGTTTTCATCTGTAATATTACCCTTAAGGAAGTATAGTTCTGGCTGTAGTTTTCCATCAGTCCAGAAGATGTACTCATCTAATCTATAGCTTTTCCCTCTGCTCACAAAGTTTATTCTCCCTATTCTCTCGAATTCCGGAAACTCGAACTTCTTCTTTAGTTCTGGGGGAAGCGGATTTTTAGCTAATATGAAAATAAACTCTATCACTTCTCCATCTATTTTATGGAACGACATAGCGTCGAACTCAACGCCATCTACTATCTTACCATTCTTAATCTTCACTTCTCCTAAAGGTAAGAGTCTATGGTATTCTCTATCCATGAAGGCAAAGCCTTTAGAGAAAGTATAGGTCTTATTACTCTCAATATCATAGTATCTTATTACCTTAATTTCCTCGAAGTCTAAGTAGCCTCCCCAAGTATCTAGACATAGCTTACCACCTCTAATTCCAGCTACTCCATGGACTACAAACGGGCCCTCCGGTTTCCCTACCCACAATGGTACTAGCCTACCTCTACCCTCCACGTATAGAATCTCTATGGGTGGCGATGATTTCGTGTATAGTATCTTATGATACCATGTTCTAGTTTTCTCGTCGTAAGCTATAATGAGTACATAATCGTTCTTAGGGTTAGAGTAGACTGTAGGGTAGGGGAAGTACTTCCCACCTTCATCGTAGTAGGAGGCTCCCTTTAAAAACATGTACATCCTTTTTCCAGAGAAGGTATTATTTTCAAGCCTGCCGAACAATAGGCGGAAGTGTGATCCACCTATATTTACTGAGGAGTGGAAGATCAATATGTGTTCGTCATCTATAGCCATACCGAACTGAACAAAATTACTAGCTGTCCAGCCCTTCTTCCTATCGATGACTATTCTATTATCAGGAAGTCTTACTAAAGCTACTCCGAAAGGTACGAAATCATGTAGTGTTACTGGATCTGTAATCCATGAATTACTTTTAACTACTAGGAACGGGTATTGTGGAATCTTTTTAGCTCTCTTCAAGGCCTCAACAGCCTTATTCAACATTTCTCGGGCAGCTTCATAGTCTCCTTCCTCGAATGCGTCCTTAGCTTTCTCCATCCAGTACTCGACCTCAGAAACATTATATCCCTGAGCCTTCTTTTCCTCATACTCAGTTTTGAGTTTAGAAAACTTCTCAAGTAACTCTTTTCTTAGCTGCAACCTCTGAAAGCGAATATAACATATCCATGCACCTACGACTACTAGCGCCACTACGAATACCACTACTATTAAGGTCTTCAACTTCATCTCAATTCCCTCTATGAGTATGGAACCAGCTAACTATAAACTATATGTACTAAACGTTTATTTCCATGATTTAGATTTTCACTAAAAGCCTAGAAGTTGTTTCCCATCAATAGCTCCGAGTCCTTTCCCAACATAAGCACTGTATCCTCATCTCCCTCGAAGGAGGTTAAGGTGTTTGTAGAGCTGGCTCACATCCCCGGAGCTTTAGCTAAAAAGTCTAAGAATCTAGCCCTATTGTAAGCTAGGTACTAAAATTCCTTGAATACAAGAAATCACAGGAAAAGTAGGTAAAGAATTAATCATGTAAAATTGAGAGACTTAAGACTAGAGGCGAGCACTACTCCTTACTTATTTAATTATGTACTATTGAGCCCATTACTGAAAGAATGGTGCTTACTACCCTCTACTACCGTAATGAATTCGATCTTGCATGCTGAGTCCTCAGCTAGCTATAGTTAGCTTTAGGGGCTTGTATCTGCTTTAGATAGAACTCTAGTAAACTCACCTACGCTCATAGCTTCTGAGACTTCTATGACTTCATTACCTAGCTTCACAGTGCCTGTCCATTTTATGAGAGCCCTCCCCCACGTGTGTTTAGCCTTTAAATCCCACCAAGTACCTTTATTCACGTGCCAGCCTTTAGGCGGCCAATAGGTTACTACATGGCCTGTTAGGTTTATGTAGCCGTTCTCAAATGGACCATAGAGCCTGAAGCTATTTGGCTGAAGTGGATTGCCGAGACTTTCTAGTGTGAAGTCATTGAATGTGAAGCTGACGCCCTTAGAAGGAAAGTTTACTCGACCTTGGTGCTGGAACTTTGGGAAGTCTGCTGGCGTTGGATTATCACTATGTGATATCATTATGTAAAATTTATCGTGAAATATCACTATGCAGGAGAAAGCTAAGACTCCTCCCGTCTTCTTTGTTATCTCTTTTTCGCCTGCTGAATCACTATAATAAATGCGGTGCACAGCTCTATCAAAGAGGAAATGACCCTTAAAGCTATAGGTTCCTTTACCTGGTACTGTTAAGTTAGCCTTAAACGTGCCTGAAACCCAGAAGCCACCCCAGATGTCTATACCTTTAACTCTGCTATAAGCTCCGTGAACTATGTAGGGACCTTTCATAGGCCCCATCCAGAATGGTATGCCTAATGCTTGTCCAATAAAGTAGAGCTCTAGACACTTTCCCTTCGAGGAGCTAGTTAAAGGCCTTATAATGTGGATCCATCTGCGTTTCTTCACATCATACGAAAGGCTTTCTACATATCCACTCTGACTCCTTACATAGACTGTTGGATACGGTAAGCCCATTTCAGGTATACCGTTAGGCTTGTAATACATACCCCCTTTAAAGACAGGCACATTACGTAAGTACTTACCATCTATGTATATTCTGGGTCTAAAAGCTCCTTCACCTGTGAAGGGGAGGCGTCCTTGATAGAAGAGCATATGGCGTCCATCATCAGTCCAGCCTACTGCTACTAAGATGAAGCATGACTGCTTCCACCTCGGGTCATCTGTATAGGTTAGCAGACCATCGGAGCGCAGCTTATAAGTGATGCCTAAAGGTATAAAATCACTCACATCTGGCTGCTTAGTAATATATGTATTTGGCTCCTCAGTTATTATCCAAGAGGATCTCTCTTTAAGCCAATTCACCCAGATAAGGTAACTTAGCACACCGGAAATAGCGATGACTATGACCACTAGGGCTATTATTTTTATACTCATAGTCTCGTTTTCTTAGTATCACTTAACCTTTTAAGTCTAGTGAATGAAAAATCTATATGAGCCACGAACTCCCCGTGTCCATGTTCTCTAGCTTAATCTAAGCATTTAAATCCTGTAAATAAAATAAAGTGTTCTTTTAGTTCTCAAGTAAGCTAATAGATAAGTTTTCCGCCTTTATCTAGAAGTCAGTCTTTTAACCATCTTATCATAAATGCTACTTATCTTAGTAAGTCTGTACTCATCCTTATTGTATATACAGTAACCTAGTAAATTTCCAATACCTTCTATCAAGAGAACTATGTCAGCGTTTTCAATACTACAGATCCTAATATCCTTAAAGTACTCCTTAATACAGAGTCTAAGCTTACTACTTATACTCTTAGATTTTCCTCTGAGCTCTATCTCAATAGCTATATTCCTATTATGTGGTAGCCTTGTTCTAATTTTCCTCAAGAGATCTTCATAGTATTTAATATTACTAACCTCTTCTAGTTTAATCACTCTCATCAAATGTATTATAGGTTTATTTATTAGTAAGCTAACTAAAGATCTAAAATTAAGTGTACTTTTGATTAGGAGAACTCCGCTTATCCCAGTCTTCTCTACCTTCACTTCTTTATCGAGTGGAAATATGGCATCTCTCAGATCCCTCAAGCACTTCTCTTCCCTTCCTGGTTTAACTGTAACCATATACGTGGAGGAATGGGACACTATTCAACCTCCAAAACATAAATATACTCATTCTTAATTAATTATTACTATTAGGTTCTTGTCAACGAGACATTTGCTCACTATTAATTCTAACTTCTATTCGCTAGAAGAAGATGTAATAAAACCTAATAGAATTCCTATCAACAAGTGAGGGGCTTTGGTGAATTTGCTGCTCTTGATGTACCTATCATCAGTATCAATCGAATCCTATTCTCCTTAATAATTGCCTATGATTCATGAGGCTCTCGGTGTTAAGGCCATGTTTGATCAGGAAGTCCTTTAAGGCCTTATCCATGGTTAGGAATATCATACTCCCAGTAATTGAGGTAGCGTAGAGTAGATCGTCTATGATATCTTTATGACCAGCTAAACGTAGCTTGGAGGCTAGCTTAGTAGCGTCTGACGTGGACTTATAATTATACACTCCTGAATCGAGTAATGAGCTAATAGCCGTGTCTACCACATCACTTATCTCTACACCCTTGTCTATCACCTCAATCTATACGACTGATAGACAGTGGAAGCGTACTAGTCCTTTCGACCAGGCTTCTCTGAGGGCCTGTATGTGCTCTTTAGACAGTCCTTCGACTTCTATTCCAAAGCTCGGCAACAAGTAAGTTGAATCAAGGAGTACATCAAGAACCATATAACTCACCTTGCTCTGCCCCGGACTCAGCTTTAAACTCCTCTACTGTTGTCTTAGCCCACTTCTTCACCCTTAAGGCAAGGGAGAGAGGATCCGGCACGAATTCTAATACCAGTTTATTACCATCTACCCTAATTAGAACCTTATCACCCTCTCTTATACCAAGTGTTCTCATAAAGTACTTCGGTAGGTAGAATGCAAGAACATAGATACTAATCGCCTCTCTAACAAGCTCAAAACGCTCAAGGAGGAATTAAAGACTCTAACGCTCAGAAAGTTTATTGAGGAGCTTATAAATGCTTTAGAGAGCTCAAATGATGTTAATAGCATTATAAATAGAGGGGGCCTTGGATATGTGATTATGAGACTCCATGTCAAGCAAAATGCACCAGAGAGTTCGGAGGGTACGATAAATATAAGGCTAGTATTCAAACAGTGGAATGCCTAAAGTACTAACCTACCTAGAGAATATCTAGCCCCTGTCTTATGTATAAAAATCCCTTTAAGTCTATAGATTAAGTACCAATTACTATAGGACTGATGTTTCCTCTATTACATCCGTTCTCATATACGCTCTATCTACATTACTGAAGGACATGAAAAGACGTGAAGTAAAAAGCCATAATCTAATACTCAGCTCTTTACACCCTTATCCTTCCCCTTTATCACCCGCCTTAGCAATAGGAAGAGAACATTTATGCTGAGAGAGATGAATTCGAAATGCTCAAAATAGATTAGGACTAGTAAGCCAGTAAATTCTATTATTCTCATTAAGATAAGTGATGTATTTGTAAGAGATAGTTTCACTCAAAAATATATCTAATAGCTTCTCTTCGCTATCTTTTTGACCACGCTCCATGAGATGAAGGCTAGTAGAGTAGAAAGTGGAAGTAGTAGTATTTCGCACCTGGACATATCCTCTGTCCATATCCACTCCTCTCCTGCTATGTATGCTGAAAGTCCATTAGCTCCTGCAATGAGTATATATAATACTCCAAAGGTGACCGCTATAGCACTTCCCACTAGTATGTACATGAATGCTTCATACTCCCTATGCCTTAATAAAAGGGATCTGATAAGTACTAGCCCTATGACTATGGTTGAGAACCCACCAAAGAGATCTCCAGGAATAAACGACCCTAGTAGATTTACATGATAATCTGGTGGTAGGAACATTATACTGAAACCTTCAGTAAACTCTAAAAAGCCTAGTAGTAAGTAGAGTATACCCAGAATCAGGGTGTACACAAGTATAGATCCCTTAGAAACCCGCATGTGCTCACCTCAGCTAAATCCCAATAGATGTCCTACAGTAATTACCAAGAGTGACATTATGTAGGCGAGTATCAATCCGTAGATTACTGCAAAAATTGTCCACTTCACAGAATTCGTCTCTCTGTATATTACTCCTATCGTTGCCACACAGGGCATATATATTAATGTAAATACCATGAAGGTATAGCCCGTAAGTGGAGTGAATATATTCTGTTCTCGAATAACTTCGGCTATAGCCTCTTCCTCCTCCTCTCCAAGTCCAAAGAACGTTCCAAAAGTTGCCACTACTATCTCCTTCGCTAGAAAACCGAAGAACAGGGCTACACAAGCTCTCCAATCAAAGCCCAAGGGACGAAATATAGGTTCCAGCGTTTTTCCTAGAACAGCTAGATAAGATTCCTCCATGGAAGCCCCCCAGGGGAAGTTCGATAGAAACCAGACTACAATTACACCGAGCAGTATCACAGTTCCAGCTTTCTTTAGGAATAGAATCCCTCTTTCCCACATGTGTATTAGTGTAGTTCTCAGAGTTGGTATGGCATATAGTGGAAACTCTAGAATGAAAGCTGCTCTCCTTGCTTTAAAGTAGGGTATGGTATGTCTGAATAGTAGTGCCATTAGTATAGCTAAGGATATACTGAGCAGGTACATAGAGTATACCCCAGCGGCCGCATATGTGCCTAAAACAGCTGATCCTATGAGAACATACACGGGTAGTCTAGCACTACACGTTATTAAGGGATTAACGATTATTGTCAGTATTCTATCCTCTTCCGTATCTATAGTCCTACATGCCATACAGGCCGGTATATTACATCCAAAGCCCAGTAACAATGGTATGAAGCTTCTACCCTGAAGCCCGAACTTCGATAGTAACTTATCGAAGACGAATGCAGCTCTAGCCAAGTATCCACTATCCTCTAGGATAGCTAATCCGAAGAACAGGAAGAATATAGGAGGGAGGAACACTAGAACTCCTCCTATTCCTGCTATTAGACCATCGGCTATGAATGAACTCAGAATCTCATCCACTACCCAAGTTCTTACAAGTTCACCCAATCGACTAAATAGGAGGTCTATCAGATCAGAGAGGGGTGCTGAGACATCATAGGTAAACCTAAAGAGTGCCCACCAGAGTGTCAGGAATATGGGTATTCCGAGATACTTATCTAGAAATACCTTGTCCAAGAGATCTGAAAAGGTAACCTCTCTTCTACCCCTGAGCACTCTTTTTACAATCTCTGAGATAACCTCGTAGCGTCTCTCGGCAAGTAGTACTTCGTAATCCTCACTTAATGAAATATCCATAGATCTCACCTGAGAATCTTCTCAATTTCATCTCGAATAGGACTAGATGCTATTTTCCTTAGCACTTCTCTATCCCTTTCTAGTATTTTAATAGCCAGCCACCTCCTCGGATACCTGCTTACTAGTTTCTCATCCTTCGCTAGGATACCCTCAAGTTTTGATATCATACTCTCTAGCTTAGACCCGTAGTTTATTCTTACACCACCTTTTCTTTTCCTCTTTTTAGCGACCTCCACTATAGCATCTTTGAGCTCCTCCATTCCTTTCTTAGTTGTGGCTACTGTAGGAACTACGGGTACTTTGAGTATATTGGACAACTCTTCTACATCTATTTCATATCCTAGATCCTTTGCTATATCGAACTTATTGAGTGCTATAACTATGTTCGCTTCTATTTCCAGTAGTTGAAGTGTTAGGTAGAGGTTTCTCTCTAGGTTAGATGCATCCACTATATCGACTACTATATCTGGCTTCTCTTCGACTATATAGTCCCTAGCTATGAGTTCATCTATAGAGTTTGCAGTTAGACTATATACTCCAGGGAGATCTACTATCTCCATCTCGATACCTTTATGCACGCATTTACCCACCTTCTTTTCTACGGTCTTACCTGGCCAGTTTCCTACATGGGCTTTTCCTCCTGTCAGATTGTTAAATATTAGGGATTTTCCCACATTAGGATTTCCTATGAGTGCTACTTTTATCATCTTACCACCTCGACAAGGATTTTCATAGCTACTCCTCTACCTATGGCTATTCTACTCTTCCTTACCTCTACTAGAACGGGTCCAGGCGAGCTCGTTTTTAATACCTTCACTCTAGTACCTGGAGTGAATCCTAGCTCTAGTAGTCTCCTTACAAGTCCTCTACCACCTCTAATATCGACTACCATTCCACTCTCCCCTTCTAAGAGCATGGATAAAGGTATGTACATACTCCTCAAACCTTCATAACATATACGTAATCACACTCTTCCTTTCTTAAGCTGAGGTAATAGCCTTTTATTAGGAATTCTATAGGGTCACCGAGGGGTGCTTTTCTAAGAACCTCTATTTCCGTACCTCTAACTAGTCCCATATCCATTAACCTTCTTCTAAGAGTAGTTGGTCCCATGATCCTCACTATCACTCCTTTTTCACCCGGAAGTAGTTCGCTTAACTTTCGCTCTCCTCTCATTCGGTCCACCTAACAAAATTAGGTTATCCTAATATTTAAATTTAATTATGTGCAATAGCACATTAAGGATAACTTTTGAATTTATACGGGTACTAATTCTGTAGATAAAACTTTTAAGTATTTTATCCCACATTATCAAGACCTTATTTTCAGTTTTACTATCCCTTCTCTGTTGGCTAAGAGAGCTGAAGCTGTTACTCCTATAGCTGTAGTCTTTCCTAGATGTAAGATAATCTTTAAATACAGTAAGCTTTATTACTGTACTGTGAACGAGAACATTAAGACCAGCTTTGTATTGCCAAAGAATATCTATTTAGAACTTAAGAGAAGAGCGCTTGAAGAGGGTAGGACTGTGAGGGAATTACTTATTGAAGCTATTGTAGAATACTTGGCAAAGCCTAAAAGAGAGAGCTAGAAGAAGATTAATAGAGTTAATTACCACCCCGTCTCCTGGTGCGGGACCAGAGGATTATAGAGAGTATGAGTATGAGGATGTAGGGAGATAGTGTTGAAGGGTGTTATGGTAGATACTGAGATATAGTCGATAGCAAAGAAGAAGCCTGATGAGAGGAAATTTGCTTTAAAAGAAGAATTTATTAGAGCCTTAGAGATGCATGAGAAAGCGAGAGACTTCTTCATGAACGTTTTTCCAAAGTTGAAGATGTATATGTCTATGTATCAGCTTGTCGAAATCTATCACGTGCTGGCGTTTAGAGGAGCCAAAGTTCCGAGGAGTTATGCGAAGAGTATTGTTAAAGCAATTATGGAGGATGGCAACATAATTAAGGTTGCTGTTACGCTAGATCATATTGAAGAGGCTGTTAGGGAAAGTGTTGAAAGCGGTATACATGTGTAGGATTATTTGTGTTTGGTTCTTGACTTTAGTCAGAGGTATACGCTCGAGTCTTAGAGATAGAGGGTATGTTTGATCAGGAGTTAGAGTACTTGAGGAGGGTCTCCTTTATCGCTACTACTTTTTAGCATAGACTACGTAGGTAGGGGAGCTCCTTATACCTATCTTCTTCGCCTTGATAATGAGAGAGTCCAGTTTGACTAGTATTCTCTCCTTAGCGTCTTGGTCTGGAATATCACGAGCTCTATTCCTGAGGTAAGATGCCCACGTAAGTAGGGTCGGATCTATACTACCATTGTCTATCTTCCTATAAGTTAGATTTCTATAGCCTACCTCTGTGAGTAGAGTGCATAGCTCTTCAGGATTATATTCTACATCTACTTCTCTTGTTCCTAGAAGAGTGTTTATCTCATCCTCTACCCTGGTGAGTTCTAGTAATAGCTGCTGAGCACTATCAATAGGCTCGAACGTGGCATAGTTCTCCACAGCTACTAATAGCCCGTCTGGCCTTAGTACGCGGTGTATTTCTCTTAGAACCTGTCTTACTCCACCAGGTGTTGTAGATTCGATTGTGTGAATAGTGTAGTAGAGACAGGCTAGATCAAAGTAATTATTTCTTATGAAATCTAAGTTACGTAGATCAGCTTTTATGAAAACGAGTTTTTCGATTAGCTCCTTTCCTGCGAGCCTCTCAAGCATTTCTAGGCTTGAGGCATCTATATCGATGGTTACTAGCACTCCTCCACCTATGCGTTGTGCTAAGTACTTAGCGGCGTATCCTATCCCAGTACCAGCGTCTAGAATTTTTAAACCTTTAAGTTTTATCCCAGCGAATACCTTATCCAGAGTTTCACACTCTAGTTCTTCTCTCTCAAGCCAGGGTCCTATTTCAGTCCTATAGCCGTATATTCTAACCGTGTTACTCATCACAATCATTATTGATCGAGTCAGTAATTAGTCTTTAGTGAAGTGCAGGTTCAAGCTTTACTAATAAGATACCTCTGACAAAATAGGTTCTTAGCTAGTGTACTAGGTCATCAGACTATCCAGATATTCCATATCGTAATTGCTTCCTCCAACATAAGGAATAGATAGGTTGTATGAGTCTTTTAAGCAGTTAAAAATATAAAAGAGCTAGGAAAGCTATTCAACGAGAGAATTCCACCATGCTATGATATGTCAGAAAGTAGAATTAAATTATTGAGATATCTATGTTAATAGGAAACTCTAGTCTATGGCTACTCAACTTCTATTATGCCCTTTGTTGGAGAGATAACTATTAAATCTTTTACTTTAAACTTATTTTCAATCCCTGACCAGACTTTTACTATTCTACTCCAATCCTCTAATCCTCAGAAACTACAACATCTATATGGTTTTGTGCTACTAATGCTGCGTGTAGAGAATCGTAGGTCACACCTGAGAGCTTAGCTATCTCCTTAGCATAGTTTAAGGTCTCTCTATTCAACTCTAGCATTGTTAATGATAAGTTTAAGTAAGAGATTGCATCTTCATAGACTGCTTCAACATTAATTCTTGACAGCGCTCCAAAGAGTTCGAATAGTACTAGGTGAGATCCATAACTACTAAGCTCCTTCGATATAAGTAGGTTTAATATACTATAGTTCTATAGAAACCTGGATGCTTCAAAGCTACATAAATGAAAATACTAGTATCAATGTAAACCTGTTTCCCTTTCAAGAGATTTCTCAATTAGTCTCACCGCGTCGATTCTCTTAGGACCACCGAGGAATCTATCAGCGATTGTGGAGAGAATCTTCTTAAGGCATCGGAGGGTTTAATAGACTCTAGGACTATTTTACCATCAGCTATTTGGAAGTTTGCTTAATCTTACAGAAACTAACAATATACCAAATGCATGAGTCCCGGAAGGAGTGGTAGGTAATGCTTTTTCATCATTTAAATAAAGATCTAAATACTATCTCGAGTAAATGTATGTTCTCTGAAAAATCGTGCTGAGCAAGAGACACAGGGGTCGTATGCTCTGATTAATTTCTCTAACTCTCCTTTAATATCACTTATTTTCTCGGAAAGTAGTTTAGTAGTGTAAGCTACTGCATCAGCTTCCATACTTTTGTAGTTTTGAGCCGTGGGTGTAATTATATTTGCTTTCTCTATAGTCCCTTCTCTACTAATTTTATAGTGATGAATTAATAGCCCTCGTGGTGCTTCTGTAGCAGCAACTCCTTCTCCTTCCTTAACTTTAAAGTCTACTTTCTTAAATCTTGGGGGTCTATGTATAAGATCCTCAAGAGTATTTACCATATCTTCAGCAAAGTGTATTATCTCTACAGCTTGCGCTCTATTATTTTCAAAAGGTGAGTAACTAGGATATTTAAGGTTATACTCCTTTATCACTTCCATAGCAGAATCTGATAATAGACTATGATTAATGTTTACTCTAGAGAGAGCTCCCACAACATAATCCTTACTACTATCTCTTAAAACATAGTGTCTAGCTGTAGAGTAGTCTTCAGTAATAGGCTTTATATACATCTCGTAGTCTTCAGGCTTAAATTCCTCCTTACCAAATATCTTTATGAATCCTCTAAGCAAGGGATATTCTTTTCCATCATACAATGATAGATAATTAGTTCTCCTCTTGAACTTAGGAAGCTCTAGTAAAAATATTGGTCTGAGAGTCTCTTTAGCTAATCTCATGAACTCCTTAGCTAAGTCTAAAGCCAATTCTAACACACGTCTAGTGGGGAGTTTAGATAATCCACCCACTACTGGTGTGAGTGGATGGACTGCTCTCCCCCCTATCATTTCCGTTATACTATTTGCTATTTTCTTCATTCTAAGGAAATTTCTTACTAATCTTCTACTCTTAGATGCTATCTCTAGTATACTATGAGACTCCATGTAATCAGGTAAGACAAATATGAATAGGTGGACTATATGACTCTGCAGGTGTCCTCCTATAGCTATTAGCTTTCTTAGCTTTTCAAGCTCTTCAGGTAGAAGTACATCGAAGGCGTTTTCTATAGCTTGGATAGCAGTTAATCGATGTATGGCCTGACATACACCACAAATTCTAGAGGCTATATCTGGAATCTCCCAGTATTCTCTTCCTATAAATACTCTTTCTAATAGCCTAGTACCTTCGAGGGCCTCTGCTCGGGCTCTAACTACCCCATTCTTTATAGTTACTGTGAAGTTTAAATGCCCCTCTATTCTTGTAATATGCTTAAGACTTAGTATCTTCATAATTTAAAGCACCCTGTAGGATTTGCAGGTATTTAGGTATCTTAATACCTTTTTCTTTCATCATACGTATTAGTGAACTTATATTAGCATCTTCAGCTAATCCTCTACACCCTATACACTCCCTGCCTGAGGAGGGACATACTGCTCTACATCCTCCTCTAGTTATGGGCCCTAAACACGGTATACCAAAGTCTAGTAGGCATAGATTTTCTCTTAATATGCATTCAGCGCATACATTATACGGTTTAGGTCTATGTTCTCTACCTAGGGCTATGTCCTTAAAGAGAGAGAATACCTCCTCTTTATCTACTGGACATCCATACACATAGTAGTCGACTTTAACAAACTTATCTAATGGATATGCTGTATATTTTCCTATTCTCGGTACTTTCACGTATGCTTCTTCAAGTCCAAAGTCCTTTACTATAAATCTACCTCCATGGCATGCACAGTCTCCAAAGGCTACTAAGATTTCACTATTTAGTCTGATCTCTTTCAGTCTTTCCTCCTCTTTCTTTGACATTACAGCACCTTCAATTATTGCTACATCCGCCTTCCTTACCTCCTCTACTCCTAGCAGTCTACAGGAGACTATCTTTATGTTCTCGAAGATCTCCAGTAATACATCCTCTAAGTTCAGCAATTGTACTAAACATCCCTCACAGGATGATAGACTGTAAATCCCTACTCTTACCTTCTCCCTCTCCATACGCATCACCTATACAGCGGTTTCTATAAAGTTTTTAATCTCACTATAGCTGAACACAGGTCCTTCCTTACATACATATCTACCACTCACTGTACAGTGTCCACAGAAGCCCATTCCACATTTCATCAGTCTCTCAAGAGACAGAAATATTCTATCTCCACTAAATCCCAGTTCTACTAGCTTTTTTGTGACGAAGTGCATCATTACAGGAGGTCCACATTGTATCGAATAGGTCTCTCTAGGATCTACTTCTATCTCATCAAAGAGTACTGTCACTACTCCTACTCTCCCTTTCCATTTATCATCTCCTCTATCTACCGTGAGGTGCACGTCTATGAAATTCTTCCACTTCTCTAACTCCCTTTTATAGACTATATCAGAGGGGGTTCTAGCACCATATAGCAGTATAACTTCTCCATAGTCTTTACGATTAGCTATTATGTATTCAATTACGGGCTTAAGTGGTGCTATACCTATTCCTCCTCCTATCATGAGTACATTCATTCCCTTCATCTTCTCTATAGGCCAACCCCTTCCAAAAGGTCCTCTAATCCCCACCACGGCTCCTTTTCCTAGTTTAAATAGTGCGGAGGTTAAGACCCCCATTTTTCTCACAGTAATCTCAAAGAACTCTCTAACTAGAGGAGAAGAAGTTATTGAGAATGGAGCTTCTCCGTAGCCGAAAACAGAGAGTTCTATGAACTGTCCAGGAGTAAATATAAGCTCTCCTTCCTTAAGCTTTAATCTAAAAGTTCTAATATCTGGTGTTTCTTCTCTAATTTCTTGGATTGTCGCTATACTAGGAATGTATGGATTGTTCATAGACTCACTACCTCTCTAGCTATCTCCATAATATTTATGTTAACAGGACACGTTTCTATACAGCGTCCACACCCTACACAGGAGAACATCCCTATCTCGTCTACAGAGTAGCAATACTTATGGTACACCCTCTGTTTAACCCTTGATGGTCTATCTTTTCTGAATACTAGACCTCCAGCAACTCTAGTGAAGCTGATAAAGTGACAGGAATCCCAGACTCTTACTCTCTTTCCACTCTTTAGATCTAAGTTAGGATCGTCGTATACATCAAAGCATACACAAGTAGGACAAACAAAGTTGCACTTACCACAGGCTAAACAGGATTCACCATACTCATTCCACATATCCGCTTTAAAGTTTCTGAGCAATGCTTCATATAACTTATTGAGACTAGGAAATGGTTCCCTTTTTATATCAGATTCAACTCGTGACAGCATTCTTTTCTTCTCCTTTATGTCCTCGATTGAAGCACTTCTAAAAAGATCTATGTTATGATATACTAGCTTCCTGCCTCTATCGCTACCTATTTCCACTAAGTAATGATCACCCAGATCAGTTAGCAAGAGGTCAAATCCATTCTCTATACTAGGTCCACTTCCCATGTAAGCACAAAAACAGTATTCTAGTGCTTCATTACAAGTTAGTCCTACTATAAGAGTATTTTTTCTGCGTAGTCCATAATAGGGGTCATGAAATTTCCCGAAAAATATCTTGTCTAAGATCTTTAGACTATAAATATCACATGGTCTAATGCCCATGAAAATTCTTTTTAATCCCTCTAGCTCCTCACTTTTATCGTAAATAAGGACTCCTTCAGCAGTTACCTCATAGGTAAATAGTACTTCCTTCTCCGGAAAGAAGAAGCGTTTAGGGGGTAATTGAGATTTTCCAGTATACTCTAGTTCTATTTCATGAGGTTCTGCTATCCTCTCATAGAATATTCTCCCATCTCTTCTCACGGGAGCTATTACTTGGAAGTTTTCCAAGAGCCTACTTATGAACTCTTCAGTAAAATCTTTGGATAGGCTCTTTACTTCGATTATCTCACCTATTAGAAAACTACCTCCCACTTAAATACTTAATTTTTTAAAGTAGAACTGTTAACTTTAAGCTTAAACTATATGAGTTGTCTTAACTTTGCGAAAAGCTTAAGTGAAAATCTCCAACTTAATGGCACTATAGTAGGAATTAGGTAAGATTTATATCGTTTGGAGCTGGTTGTAAGATAGTGAATTACTCTAGTAGATGGACTAATGTGAAGTTAGAAAGGATAATTACGAAGATAGGATTAGTTCTCTTTATTACGGGGTTACTTGTAATAAGTACTACTCTTTTAGCTCCTATTGAGAAGTGGACTAAGAGAAAGGTTATCTTAGATGAGAAAATAGATGCCCGTATACTACATCACTATGAAAAACTCTTAACTTACAACTTTACAATAAACCCTCAACTCTACAGAAACTTATCTATTAAACTATGGATATACTCTAGATTTCCTAAAAATATCTCTTTGACTGGTAGTAGTCTAAGAGTTCAATTACACGACGTTACTCAATATGAGTCCAGTTTCTCTATAACACCATTAGAGCTAAGAAAGGGGATAAAATTTGAAATTAGTAATATTTGGAGCAGCAACATAACTTCAAAGCTAATACCTTTAAAAATCATTACTCCACTACCACGGAGAAGCTATAGTGTAGAGTGCATTGATCTCGCAGATGCTCTCTGCAATGAAGTATGGAATCTAATAGAGAAAAAGGGTTTAAGAATTCAAGGTTTTTCTCCCCGTTTCAATAACCTAACAATTTTCGGCGAAGCATATGAGAATAGTGGACGTAAGTTTAACCTCCTTATACTTGATGAAAGAAACTACATGTATTACCTTAAAGGATCAAAGTTTAAAGCTTACTGGAGCGGAACTAATTCTTCCTCATATACATTCATTGCACACTATTACCCCACTCTCTCATGGAAAGTATACTTTATTTTCGAATTATCAAAAAAGCCTAACATAGAGAAGGAGTACTTAACAATAGTTGTACCCAGAAACCATAGATTTACTATTAAGGTTATAAGGTTCTTTCATGAGACACCTCAGGCTGTAGATAATATAACGATCACATGTATTTTAAGGGAGAAGAGGAACCGGAAATTCAATTTTTACTTATTTAAGGGGCCTAAACTCTACTTCAGTGGTGAGGGAAAGAGCTATTATGAGATCAATATGAGCATTCCATTACCAGAATCTACATCGAAGTTTAACTTAATAGTTGAAAAGAAAACCCCCGAAGAGGTAGAGGTTTTACTTAAAGTAACTAAGTCCTGGTATAATGTCCCAAAATACGAGATTCTCTTAAAAGTTTATGCAAACTATTATAGAATTCTACTTGAAGATAAGGTAAGCTATCGCGTAGCACTAATTTGGGAAGAGAAGGTAAAAAAGCCTTTAGACGAGCTACTATCGGCAGGAGAAACAATCATTATCTTAGGGGTATTTCTACTACTACCAAGACTTTTAATGAGAAAGCCGAATTCTAAATTGCTCTAGAGAGCACCTATGACTCTAAGGTAGCTGATATGGGAGTAAATGCTATAATCGAGCCGAGAAGAATCTTAGAGTAAGCTTCA
>Ga0190367_1000335_pt1 | contig 35643 bp, 40 predicted proteins | sample 4872181011_MG_FD_171838 | JGI IMG/M metagenome (GOLD analysis project Ga0190367, IMG submission 171838) | Hydrothermal vent microbial mat bacterial communities from Southern Trench, Guaymas Basin, Mexico - 4872-18-10-11_MG | ecosystem: Environmental > Aquatic > Marine > Hydrothermal vents >... | reverse complement strand
TACACCTATTATATAATGTTTTTAACTGCTGAAGAGTCTAATAAGATAACGTATTATATAAGTTTGCTGTTCGAAACAATATATTACTTGGTGTCCCGCTTAAACTTGAGGGTTTAATGTTGGAAGAAATAAAACAAGTAATAGTAGTAAGGCAAGACCTGGAAATGGGAAAAGGGAAATTAGCTGTCCAAGTAGCTCATGCAGCTGTCGAGGGTTACATTGAAGCGTCCAAGTATAAGCCTGAATGGGTAGAAGAATGGCTAAAACAAGGTCAAAAGAAAGTTATTGTGAAAGTAAGTAGTTTAGAGGAACTTACGAACATATTTAATGAGGCAAGAAAACATAAGCTACCTACATGTATTATTAGAGATGCTGGGAAAACGCAGCTAAAACCTGGAACAATTACATGCGTAGCCTTAGGGCCAGCACCTTCAAGAATTCTAGACGAAATCACAGGTAAATTAAAACTATTATGACAAGTTTAAGGTTTAAACATGAAGCCTGTTCCTTCACCAGAATACGAGAGAAAACTGGGTATTTTATACTATCAGACGAAAACTAAAGGTGTAGGTGGTAAAATAAGAGTAAGCTACGAAGACTTTGTGGTAAAAGAGGTTAACATTTTAAACACATATACGAGTGAAGGAAAATACGCATACTATGAATTAATAAAGAAAGGTGTAGATACATTAACAGCACTAATGATGATATCTAAGAAGCTAAAAATACCTATGAGGCGTATAGGGTACGCTGGTTTAAAAGATGCAAAGGCATTAACTTACCAGCTGGTTTCTATTCCGTCAAAATATAAAATACCTAAACATATTAACATTAACAACCATGTAGCGTTAAAGTTTTTAGGCCTAGGTAAATTTCCTTTAAGAAAAGGGATGCTACAGGGAAACATATTTAAAGTCTTCATTAGAGACGTAAGCGGAATAGGTATTGAAAATAGACTTAGTAATATACTTCATGAAATAGATGAGAATGGAGGTTTATATCCCTTTTATGGTCATCAACGATTCGGCACTATAAGACCTAACACGCACGTTGTGGGTAAGTTTCTTGTTAAACGCAAATGGGAGGAAGCTGTTACAGAGATTGTTGGACATCCTCACCCCGGGGAGAGCCTTAGAGTATGTGAAGCAAGAAGAATTTTTGAAGAAACAGGTGAAGCTAAGGAAGCACTTAAATTATTTCCTAGGAAATATGTTTATGAAAGAATAATTCTTAAACATCTGATAAGAAAACCTAGAAACTACTTCTATGCGCTAAGGAAACTACCAAAGTTCATTATACGGTTTTATATTGAAGCCTATCAGTCATTTATATTCAACAAATATGTTAGCAAGAGAATAGAGTTAGACATTTCTCCTTCAACAGCAATAGAAGGTGATATGATTGTTAGAAATAGTGAATTCGCTATAGTACATACTAGGGTAAAAATAGATCCGTTAAGGGAGAAAATACTATTGCCTTTAATAGGCTATAAGACCCTTAAATTTGATAGGAACCTAAAGGAAGTTCTTAAAGAAGAAAACGTAAGTGCCAAGGAATTTTTGGTTAAGGAATTAAATGTAGGTGTGGAAGGGGGTTTTAGAAAAACACCTATGATAGTTAGAAACCTAGACTATGTAGTATTTGGACGTAATGTCTTTCTCTCCTTTTTTCTTAATAAAGGATATTATGCAACAATATTTTTGAGAGAAATAATGAAGAATGAAAATGTTTTCTAAGGTACTAGTCTCTTCTTATCTCTCGGGAATAACACTACTTCTCTAACATTTTTAGCACCGGTTAGTATTAGCATAAGTCTTGATAGTCCAAGCCCCCATCCTGCATGCGGTGGCATACCCCAGTTAAACCATTTAAGAAAATACTCAAAGTTCTTTGGGTCGAGCCCCTGCCTTATTAACTGTTTTTCAAGAAGAGATCTTTCGTGAATTCTTGTGCTTCCTGAGGCTATTTCCAACCATTTATAAACGAAGTCAAAAGATTCTGTTCTCTCTTCATTATCTCTTTTAGGCATAGTGTAAAATGGTCTTGTTGAAGTAGGCCAGTCGATTACAAAGTAGAATGCCTCATCAAGAATTTCCCCTAGTTTTCTCAAAGCAGGAGTACTTAGGTCCTCACCTTTTTCTATGGGATATTTATGCTCTTGGAGGATATTTACAGCTTCATCATATGTTATTTTCTTAATCGGTCTCCGCATTTTTGGGAAATATTCTTCGTATTTCAATGTTTTTAAATCTTCTAAGTTCTCCTTTCTTATTTTCGTAAGAACGTGATCTGTAACTTCCTCTAGTACATTCATAACATCTAGGTAGTTCATAAAAGCGGCTTCTATATCTACAGATATGAACTCTGATAGATGATATGGTGTATCAGATTCTTCAGCTCTAAATGCCGGTCCTATTTCAAAAACTCTTTCAAAAGCACTAGCCAGCAATTCTTTATAAAGTTGCGGACTTTGAGCCAGAAATGCCTCTCTTCCAAAGTAAAGTACTGGAAATAGTTGTGCACCACCCTCCGTAGCAGAGGCAATTATTTTAGGTGTTAATACTTCTATGAATCCTAGTTCTCTAAGTTTCTCTCTTATTGCTTTAAGAGTAGTGTCCTGAATTCTAAATATCGCTTGGTTTTCCTTCCTCCTTAAGTCCAAAACCCTGTTATTGAGCCTGGTATCTATATCTGCATGAACCTTACCTGTGACATCAACCGGTAATGGTGTTCTTGCTAGGCTTAAAACCTTTATTTCTAAAGGTTCAACTTCAACTCCTCTTGGCGCTTTTGCTGAAGCTTTCACAACACCTTTGACTTCGATTACACTTTCTCTAGTAAGCTTATTGAACATTTCAATTATATGCTGCGGTGTTTTCCCCTTAGTTAATATTAATTGTACTGTTCCGGTTTTGTCTCTTAAAATTAGGAATTTCTTCCCGCCTAAATCTCTTTTTATATGTACCCAACCCGCTAATGTTACAGTGTATCCGTTTAACTCAGCCTTTATATCTCTAGCAAAATGTGTTTTATATGTCGTTTTCATAGCCTAATCCTCTCTATTCGAAACGTATTCTAACTTCCATACCACTTAGTTTAGTTAGTATTTCTTCTAGTAATTCTTTTTCAGCTGGTAATGTTTTAAAATCAGACCTAGATACCCTAACTATGCTTTGCCAAGAACCATCAGGAAGCCACAAAATATTTACCCCTAAAACGTTTGCTGGAATGAGAAGTTGTGAAGCCATTTTTCTTAAACTACTTGTTCTTTCAATTATTCTAACTTTTCCTTCAAGTTTTTCCGATAGTTTCTTAGCGATTTTGCTTAGTATAAACGGGGTTAGCTTGTTACCTGAAAGAACAATAACATACATGTTATCTGCTTTGTAGCTTTTATGATAAATTACATCCCTAAGTACGGAGAACTTGGATTCTTCAAGTTCTAAAAGAGTTTTCATAACTTCTATATCGGTTTCATTGTAGTCTCCTCTTTCAATAAGTTTTTGGCAGCGTGGACATAAGACTCCACTTTTCACACATATTGTACATAGCGGTAACTTCGTAAAATCATCACCTCTAGGTTGTATGAAAAATTTTCTTAACTTACTTGATTTCTTATCTTTAGAGAAATTCATTATTACACATATATCTTTCTTTCGGTTACCATAAAGTTTAAATCAGTAACTAAATTATAGATAGTGAACATAAAGATAACCACGCATTAGGTCGCAGCAGGTGCTAAATAATGCCCGTTACAGATCCTGTAAAGTATAGGATTGCTGCTTCACGATTACTTAATGTAATGATTTGTAGAAAGTGTGGAGCAAGAAACCCTCCAGGAGCTGTTAAGTGTAGAAGATGTAAAAGCAGAAACCTTAGACCTAAAAAGAAGGGCGTAAGAAGAATTTAAAACATTTGAAATTGTTGTTAGGAGCCCTATTTCTAATTGTGGTGGGCCCGGGGGGATTCGAACCCCCGACCTACGGGTCTCTCCTTTAAGCTCCAGACCTAAGTCATCCCATAAAGGTCAGCAGACCCGTCTTTTAACGGGTCTGGAGCATCGGCCCATCCGCTTCAACATATGAAGCGGTATAGTCCGCCGCTCTCCCTGGCTGAGCTACGGGCCCTCCTAAATCATGTAAGTTAGAGAGGAAATGTATAAACGTTGCGGAAGAAATTCTGGCTAAGTTGAGAGAAAATTAAGGTCTGTTTATGGAGCCGGGGCCGGGATTTGAACCCGGGTAAAACGGGTTTCTACGATTGGGCGGTTTAGCTAATCCACTGCAGCCCGTCCCCTAAACCGCTCGGGCACCCCGGCTCCAAAGTATGTTTTAGGCGAGCACGTTTTAAAATGTTATGTGCTGATAATATTTATAACGTTGCTTCTCTAATAAGTCACGGGGCAATGTTTAATGGTTGAAGAACTTAGGAAAATACTTAAAGAACTTGCTAAGGAGTTCGAATTAAACAACATAGACGCTGTAATTATAGGAAGTACTATAGTTTCTCTTGCACTTAGCGGGTTCTTTAAAGAGGAAGAAGACTTAGACTTATTTGTTATAAATAGAAGTCCTCTTTTAGAGGAAGATTTATTCAAAAACATTGCTATTTCTAAAGGTTGGGATTACACATATACGGATTATGGTACTCCAAGGTTAATTGTTCCCTTCGAATATGGCGAGTTCTTCATAGACTTTTATGAGAATATACATGACTTCTACATTCCTGAAGAAATTTTAGAAAAAGAAACTCGAAGAATAAAAATAAACCATTATAGAATTAAGTTGCTATCTTTAGAAGCATACATAGTGTTAAAAGCAAGGATAGGTAGGAGAATAGACGATAGAGATTTAGCAAGGATAAAGGAGCTTATTAAAGAAGGCTACCTAAAAGTAAATAAAAGGAAAATAGAAGAACTGCTAAAATATTTTCCTGAAGAAGAAATAGGTATAATGAAAAACAGGCTTGCACGTAGAGAACTTATTTAGGCTAATAACGTTTTTCAGGATAACCTATAGGCATAATGTATAGTGGTGTTAACTTTTTAGCAAGATCAAGTATTTCTCTCACTCTATTATCGTAAAATGCTCCTATGGCAACAGTGCCTAAACCCAGTGCTTCCGCTTGCAAATATATGTTCTGTCCAGCATGGCCAACTTCCATGTGAACATATCTATAACCTCTATCACCGTAAAACCTTGTAGTTCTACCATAATCTGCTGCAATAACCATGTTTACCGGAGCTGAGCCAACCCAATATTGCCCTAACGATGTTTCCATAAGCTCATATGTGACATCTGTGTCAAGAGTTTTTATTAAACAATGCTTAAATGGATTATAACGATAAACGCCTTTATCTAAATCTTTTACACCATCCTCTCTTACAACAATGTATACTTCTAAAGGATATGTTGCACCTGCTGAAGGAGCTGCTCTAAAACCTTCCTCCCAATTAGTTATTCCTTGAGCAGCCCAAGCTAATTGACCAACCTGCTCTAAAGTTAATTTTCTATTTTTTCTCCAGCTTCGTCTGCTTCGTCTAACATTTATCGCCTCCTCTAATGACATAACTCCTTTAATCTTAGGTTTAGGTAATGCCACTATCATAATTTAACCCATAATATACTTTAGATAAACAAATATAACAATTCTTTAGTTAACTAGAACAAGTTTTGCAGCTGAAAATTATAAGAATAATGGCGCCGGGGGGAGGACTCGAACCTCCGACCACCGGGTCTCTGCTTTAGGGGTGGTTAGAGGACTCGAAACTCCCCCCTAAATCTATTAACAGCCCGGCGCTCTACCAGCTGAGCTACCCCGGCACCGGTTTAGAACTAATTGCCTATAGGGTTTAAAATGTTTCTTTACATTATTAGCATTTTCCTATACAGATGTTACTTTCGGCTATCTCTGTACATATTTATAAACCTTAAGAAACTATGGGGATAAGGAATGTTCATGGTTACTATAGCGGTTATGGCGTTAATGCTTATGATCATGGGCATGGCTAAAATTTTTGAGGTAACCTTGTTTAAGTCGTAGAAGCGAAACTTCAAGACATTTGCATGGCTAAAGATTACTCATTTTTAAATGTTACTGCTTTAGCAGCTTCTTTAACTTCAGATTATGATATAAAGCTTTATATTCAGAAATTTTATGAAAAGTATTGAGGAAACCGAGGGCCCGTCGTCTAGCCCGGTTAGGACGCCGCCCTTACGAGGCGGTGGTCCGGGGTTCAAATCCCCGCGGGCCCACTAAAACCTAGTTAAATTTCTAACTCTAGCTTTTTGCGAAGACTTTCTCTATTGGTTAAAACATTTAATTTAAACTCTTTCTTTAAAATATTGTACATTGCATTTAAAGGTAGTCCTAGAATATTATAGTAGTCTCCTTTTATTCCTTTAACAAAGAAGGCTGCGTATCCTTGAATAGCATAAGCACCAGCTTTATCTAAAGGCTCACCTGTCTTAACGTAAAACATTATCTCTTTCATACTCAATTTCTTAAACCTAACTAAGGTCTTAACACATTTTTTCACGGTCTTGTCTTTAGTTTTTAAAACTAATGCAGTAATTACACTATGTGTTTTGCCGCTTAGCCTTTTAAGAATGTTTATAGCATCATTTATATCTTTAGGTTTACCGATAACTTCTCCTCCAATGTAAATCACCGTGTCAGCTGCTATAACTACAGTATTGTTAGGAATTTTTGATAATGTTGAATGTATTTTCCTTTCAGCTTTTAAGATAGCTGTCATACAAGGATCTCTTAATGTAATTTCCGGTTCTCGTGCAGGCTTTATTATTTCGAAGTTTAAATGGTACTTTTTAAGAAGTTTTATTCTTCTAGGAGACGATGTTACAAACAATATTTTCAAAAAATACACCCTATTAGATGCTGGATGTTATTGTAGAAATAATTTGCTAACTTGGTGTAGTAATAGCTTCCTTGCTATGAGTTAAGGAATTATTTGCTCTAACAAAATTTATGACTTCTCTTATAACTTCGTCTAAATCCGATACTGTATTTACCTCCACTACTTTATTATTGGAATTTACATACTTAAACGGTATTAAATCCGATAAACTACTGTACAAGTATTTCTTTATGATGTAAGGTAAAAGATCCTTATGTATTCTACAGCATCTGCTAGCTAGCTCTTTAACAGTATAGGTCTCCACTGTTTTCAATCTCTTCTCACTTAGAGTACTCCATAATATAGAGAACATTTATAAACTTAACCATATCATAACACTGCCATTGTCGCAGCAAAGAACCAGTTCATAATCATAGAGAAATTGTATTGTATAAACATATTACGTTGCGTCAGACAGCCGCCACGTCTTCATATATTATCTGTAGTGGTCGGAACAGATCATCATCCAGTACTTAATTTTTATCTTAAGTAGTTATATTTCTATTTTAAGCTACGACGTAAGACGTAATAGTATCTTGCATGTTCCAGGCCTTATTTCTTCTCTCACACCATCTATCACAATTGTATAGTAAACACTGTTTCTAGCATATTCTCCTTCAGCTCTAACACTGTTGACCCCTACATAGCAGTCTACATTTACAACATCGCTATTCAAAATACTGCCAAATTCCTTAAGTATTTTTATAAGATCTTGTTCTAGCGGCTTAGCGTCTTCAGTAGTTAAGATAATTTCAACATTTCCTTTTTCCACTTTGGGGTTCCACCCGTTTAGGTTATCAACTAATATTTCGAATAGTTTTTTATGCCAAAATGTTAGGACTAAGTCGCCGCTTATTCTTAAACCCTTTACTGTGAACCTTGCTCTTAACTGCTCATCAAATATTAAATTACCATCTACAAGTACGCTGTAAGGATATTCGTCAATATAGAAAATTAGACTAGCAAAAGGTAATTTATGTGGCTCAGCGTAGCATCTATAGGCGGAAAGAAGTTTATCAGCACTAAACGACTTTAAAGCTCTTGAAACTGAGTTTTCTAAAAGCTTACATATATTATACACTATTCTCTCTTGTTCAGAGTAGTCTTTAGCTATTATTTCGAAAGGCAAAGAGGATACGTTGTATGTTACCATACATTGGCTTATAAATTCTTCAGATAATTTATCTATGAAATTTAAGGGATCCACGTCAAGCTTAACCCATCCGGAGGGTTGTAATTCACTTTTTAAATTCCTTATTTCTTTTTTAACTAAGGTTTTTATCCATTCTGAAACGTCCTTATATCCCTTATTAGCCACTATTTCGTTAATAATAATGTACTCTTCAAACGGAATATTTATCCTAATAGCCTTGTACTTCTTCTTAGACTTACACATAATCCATCAAGTAGAGTAGAGATTACTCTGAAAAATTAAGATTGATAACTATAGACTCTATATTATTCTGTATCCTTAATTCATATAGAATATAATGCAACATTCAAAAATGTATAAAACTAAGTTTAGTAGGGATAAGTTATTGGCTTCACCATTTGAAAATATAAGTAAGCTACCAACCTACGAAGAACTTAAGGAAAGAATAAGTAATAGATACAGGAAGTTAAATCAGAAGCTAGAAATATCAAAGGAAATGAGCATTAAAGCTAAGGAAATAGCTAGAATAAACATGGTATATGATGTTTTAAAAAACTACTTTGAAAAAACAATATACACGTTGCCTCATGTTGATAGACTACACCCATTCTACTTAGACCTATTAGATATCGTAGTAGGTGTTAATGAATATAGGAAATCAATAATCAGACTCTCTAAGGCACTAAGGATACTTAGCAATATTCGAAAGGAATGCTTAAATATAATGCGCTTAGCCAAGAGATCCCACGAGCTTGCTGAAGTACGTAGAAGCTGCATAGGTAGGCTATTGTCTGTTATGAAAAGAAATAGGAAGTATATAGATTTCCTAGCATCCATTATTTTTAAGTTAAAAACAATACCCTCAATAGACCCTGAAACACCTACAGTAATAGTTGCCGGAATGCCTCAAGTGGGTAAGTCTACCCTTGTTAAAGCTATTTCAACAGCTAAGCCGAAGATATCACCTTACCCCTTTACAACGAAAAATCTTATTCTAGGACACATAATAGGTCCACATTATAAGTTTCAAGCAATAGATACTCCAGGCCTTCTTGACAGACCGCTTTCTGAAAGAAACCCTATAGAATTACAAGCAATTATGGCTCTCAAACATGTTAAAGGTGTGATAGTTTATCTTTTTGATGTTTCCATAACTAGTTATTACACGCTTGAACAGCAGCTACATGTTTTATCGGATATAGAAAAATCGTTTAACAAGAGGATAATTGTTGCGCTAAATAAAATAGATGCTATGGATAAAAACAAGACCGATAAGCTGATTCAAATACTCGAAAACAAAGGTTATGTTGAAATATTCAGGATCAGTGCTCTCAAAGGTTTAGGTATTGTAGAGCTAAAAAATAAGTTAATTTTTGAGCTGAAAGCAATTACCTAAACTCTATGTACCTACTTTCAGTAAGTATTCCTTTATATAGAAAATGTACCTGCCTTAGTGTAGCATACATGTCAAAATCCGTTAGTGCAGATATGGTATCTACAGGGATAACAGTTTTATAGCCATATAGTGCAGCAGATGATGATGTATGTAGAACACAGATGTTAGCTACAGTACCTGTAATAACTAGGTATTCTATACCGCGTGATCTCAGGATACTATCGAGAGGTGTGCCGAAGAATCCATCATATTTATTCTTTTGAACAACTATTTCTTCAGGTATTTTAGGTTTAAGTTCTTCTATTATTTGGTGCCCCCATGTTCCTATGAGAGCATGTTCACCCCACACGTTAAATTCAGGATCGCCAAGATAATGGGTGTCCTGAGTAAACACTACAAGGACTTTGGTTTCACGGGCTTTCTTAAGTAACATACTTATCGGCTTAATGGTCTTAGGCGCGGTGGGAACAAACAACTTACCGTTTGGATGTGCAAAATCATTTTGCATATCAACTATTATTAATGCTGTTCTTTTACTAGGTAATTTGATTAGTTCTTTTTTAACCGTAAACTTCGGTACTTCAACGTAAACCATGTCATCACCATATCTAAATTAGTTACCTTTTATATAGAGTTATTAAAGACTATTTTAAACATTACCTAATTTAAATAGTTAAGAATAAGATATAACTAAGGCATCTAAAACTACTATAGCTAACGTAGTGATTAGCAGTAAATAATATTTGGCATCAACATTTCATTTAACGCTTATAAGTTCATCTATTTAAACAATTAACACTTCATCTAAAGCTTAATATTTATTTTTACACCTATCTTCATAACTTAAACGCTCGTCATTGAAGTTAACCACAAGTATCTATAGTGATAGGCAACTTTTACGTCAAATTATACGTTAAAACCCCTCATATATGAGCATATTTAATAACACTCTAATCTATAAAACCGTTTAGAAACTACCTGAAGAGGAAGAAAACACTAGGGATAACTAATGACTGTATTGTGGCATTCATTGAGTGTAGAGGAAGTATTAAGGAAATTAGGAAGCAAAGAGTTTGGACTTTCGTCTAGAGAAGTTAAGGAACGCTTAAGAATCTACGGATTTAACGAACTTATCGCCAAGAAAAAAAGTCCTCTTATAATGTTTTTAAAGCAATTTGCCAACTTTCTAATAGGCATTTTGCTTGCTGCAACAATTATATCCTTAATACTGGGAGAAATCGTTGACGCCATAGCTATAATGGTCATAGTTTTGGTAATGGGTATTATGGGTTTTATCCAGGAGTTTAGGGCTGAGAGAACCATTGAAACTCTTAAGAAACTAGCTGCACCTACGTGTAAAGTACTAAGAGATGGTGAAGAAAGAATTATACCAGCAAGAGAGGTGGTGCCAGGCGATATCATATTGTTAAGTGAAGGTGATAGAATACCTGCGGATGCACGAGTTATAGAATCAATAAACCTTGAAGTTGATGAATCATCGCTAACTGGGGAATCAACACCTGTTCAAAAAACCGCTGATATCGTTCTTCCACCTGATACTTTAGTAAGTGATAGAAGAAACATGGTGTTCATGGGTACTTACGTAGTTAGAGGTAAAGGCAAAGCTGTAGTAGTAGCTACTGGTATGAGTAGTGAGCTAGGTAAAATTACTAAGTTAGTGGCTGAAACTAAGGAGGAAAAAACACCTCTTGAAGTGGAATTAGATGCGTTTGGAAAGAGAGTTGGTGCGATAATCTTAGGTATTTGTGCTATAGTTTTTGCCATGACCTTTTTTGTGGCACGTGAAAACATATTGGAGGCTTTAATGTTAGCAGTAGCGTTAGGTGTAGCTGCAGTGCCTGAAGGCTTACCAGCAATAGCTACAGCTATACTAGCTATAGGTGCTAGAAGAATGGCTCAAAAAAACGCTTTAGTTAGAAAGTTGGCAGCTGTTGAAGCATTAGGATCATGTAATGTTATATGCAGCGATAAAACAGGCACTATAACAAAAGGCGAAATGACTGTAAAAATTCTGAGACTACTTAATAGTGAATATGAAGTCTCAGGTTCAGGATATGTGCCTAAAGGTGAAATTAAGTTAGTAAGTGGAAACAGTTCATGGGAAGATGTCAAGTTTCTTCTTGAAATCATAGCAGCGCATACGTCAATCGACGTAAAGCTAATTAATGAAGATGATTCTTGGACGATACGTGGCTCGCCAACTGAGGGTGCAGCTTTAGTTTTAGCATATAAAGGTTTAGGAGAGAGAGGTGTTAAAGCAGCTATAGAAGAGTATAGGGTTGTTAGAGTATTTCCGTTTGACAGGTTTAGGAAAAGAAAAACAACTGTTCACGTATGCTATGATAAATACATAGTAGTATCATCTGGAGCCCCTGAATTGCTTCTCGAAATTTCATCTAAGGTTAGACTTAACGGTAAAGAAGAAACATTAACTCATTCACTCCGTGAACAAATTAGTAAGTACATAATGGACTTAGCGTCTAAGGGTTATAGAACTTTCGGTATAGCTTACAAATACTCAAGCGATATTGTGGAAAATATTAAGGAGGCTGAAAAAGAGTTAGTATTTACTGCTATTCTAGGTATCATAGATCCGCCAAGAGAGGGTGTAAAAAAAGCTATTGAAGTGGCTAAAAGAGCTGGTGTAAAAGTCATCATGATAACTGGTGACCATAAACTTACAGCCATGGCTGTAGCTAAAATGATAGGTTTAGAAGTTTCTGAAGATAAGGTTATTGAGGGTAAGCAGCTAGATAGTATGAGCGATAGGGAGCTTAGAAATGTTGTTGATAAAGTAACTGTTTATGCTCGTGTTACACCTGGACACAAGGCTAGAATAGTAAGGATGCTAAAGAGTAAAGGCTATCGCGTCGCGATGACTGGTGATGGAGTTAATGATGCACCAGCGCTTAAAATAGCTGATATTGGAGTAGCTATGGGTATCAAGGGTACTGAAGTGGCTAAAGAAGCATCACAGTTGATACTTCTCGATGACAACTTTGTCACCATAGTTGAGGCTGTAAAAGAGGGAAGAATAATATTTGAAAACCTTAAGAAACCTATAAACTATTTATTAATATGTAATTTAGGCGAGGTTGCAACGGTTTTTGGTGCTGAACTTATCGGCTTACCACACATATTAAGGCCTATACACTTATTGTGGATTAATGTAACAACAGATGCGTTACCTGCTGCTGCTCTTGGTTTTGAACCTCCAGAACCAGGAATACTTGAAAGGCCACCTAGATCAACTAAGGAAAGATTCATAACCAACAGGAAAATGATCTATTACATAATCATGGGTATGCTTTTAGGCGGACTCACTATAACGCTGTTTGGTGCTTCGCTAAAATACGGTTTAATGTTCGCTCAAACCGTAGCATTTACAACATTAGTTCTCTCAGAATTTGGGCGAGCACTCGTTTCTAGAAGTGAACAATTACCTATATGGAAGCTGCCTAAAAATATATGGTTACTGCCAGCTTTGCTAGTATCTTTAGCTCTCCAGCTAATGGTGCTTTATACGCCACTTAATACGGTCTTTAAAGTAGTTCCATTACCAATAAACACCTATCTTTACATAGCTATAGTTCCAATAATAATCATTATTGCTGATGAAGTTAGAAAGCTATTAAAAATTAGAATAGCATAAAAAGAGAGCAGTTCTAGTATTATAGCTACAAACTATTACCCCTAAACTTCATCGCTATGAAACTTGATTTTATAACAGTCTTTGTTAACTTCTTAAACCAGTTTACCTCCGATTAGACCATATTAGCTCCTACGATTAACACTATTAACTTATGTTGTTGTGTCCATGTATTTTTCATGAACAACACATATTATCCACTAAGTACTAATGGTTTTCTTGGGTAAACACGGTGTCTAAATTTGAATGGTATGAAGAGTTCGTCGAATTAACATATAAGCCTAAAGAAGATGAACTCATAGCCGTGTTTAAAGTTATTCCCAAAGACATTACATTAACTGAAGCAGCCGGAAGAGTAGCATCAGAAAGCAGTATCGGAACATGGACAACATTAACAACTATGACCGAGGATTTAAGAAAACTAATGGCCAAAGTTTATGAAATAAGGAATAACGGAATAATCAAAATTGCCTATCCTTTAGACCTTTTCGAACCTAATAGCATTCCTCAAATTTTAAGCTCCATTGCCGGCAATGTTTTCGGAATGAGAGCTATTAAAGCTTTAAGACTCATAGATGCCCGGTTTCCAAAAGAAGTAATAGAGCTGTTTAAAGGTCCCCAGTTCGGTATTGAAGGCGTTAAAAAGAAGTTAAAAATCTATGATAGACCTATTACAGCAACAGTACCAAAACCCAAGGTTGGACTAAATACTGAACGATATGCTAAAGTAGCCTATGAGATACTCTCAGGAGGAGTTGACCTATTAAAAGACGATGAAAATCTAACAAGTCAGAAATTTAATCCGTTTATAAAAAGGCTAGAAGCTATAATGAAAGTCATAGATAAAGTTGAAAATGAAACAGGTGAAAGAAAGGGGTATCTCATTAATATAACAGCTGAAACTAAAGAAATGATTAAAAGAGCGAAAGCTGTAGCAGACTATGGAAATGAATTCGTAATGATTGACATATTAACTGCCGGCTGGGCGGCGTTACAAACATTAAGAGATGAACTTGAAGATTTAAAACTAGCAATTCATGCGCATAGAGCATTTCATGCAGCATTTACTAGAAACCCAGACCACGGTATGTCAATGCTCATGGTAGCTAAGCTTGCTAGGCTAATAGGTGTAGATCACATTCACATAGGTGTTCCTGTAGGTAAAATGGAAGCCAAAGTAAAAGATGTGCTAACAATTCAAAGAGAAATTACAGAAAGTACATTTATTCCTGAAGATAATGCACTTTTAAAACAAGAATGGCACCATATTAAGCCAGTGTTTCCAGTAGCTTCAGGTGGACTGCATCCAGGCCTTTTACCTAAGGTCGTAGAGATTATGGGGAAGAACATCATAGTACAAGTTGGGGGAGGAGTCCTAGGCCATCCCGATGGCGCATATGCTGGCGCTAAGGCTGTTAGACAAGCATTGGAGGCAGCCATGAAAAACATACCTTTAGATGAATATGCTGAAACACATAAGGAATTAAGGAGAGCGCTAGAAAAATGGGGCTACATTAGACCTAAGTAATCACATTAAAACCGACTTTAAGAACTCCATTATGTGAATATAAACCCTAAAACACCTAGAGGGAAATCAAGTGAGAATAGTTGATCTATCATTTGAAATACATACGGGTGCTCCAGTTTTTTCAGCTTACCCCACGCCTATAATCCACAAATGGGTAAGTATTGAAGAGCATGGTTATTATGCTAACTTATTAATGTTCATTGAGCATACACTAACTCACGTAGATGTTCCTGCTCACTTTATAAAAAATGGATTAACAGTTGAGAAAATTCCTTTGGATAAGTTTATAGGCAAAGGCATAGTCATAGATGTTTCTCATAAACCTCCAAAGTCTGAAATAACTGTAGAGGACATAGAAAAAGCATTGAAAGAACTTAACATAGCCGTAGGTTCTGGGTGGATTCTGCTTTTCCACACGGGCTACGATAGAAAAATAGGTACATCAGACTTCTTCGATCACCCGGGATTAGGATGGTCTGCCTCACAATATATTGCTAGGCTTAAGGTTAATGCCGTAGGTATAGATGCACCAAGCATAGATCATGAACCCTACCCTGCACATAAAACCCTACTTTCCCAGGGAATAGTGATATATGAAAACTTAACTAACTTAGACGCCCTCATGGGAAACACCGGGTTTAAATTCATAGGATTACCATTAAAAATAAAAGCAGGTTCCGCATCTCCTGTAAGAGCAATAGCAATACTGGAATAAGATAGCACAAACATTAAAACCTACTAAACATCACTTACATCTAGAAAACATACCTGTACGCAAATAGGAGAAATATACTATAAATGTATGAATGGTAGTGATGGAAAAACACTATGCACAAATTCATAGACTACTACGAAAGTAGAAGAAAGCTTATTGAAGGTAGAATAGAGCACCTACTTTTTAATGTATCTTCTGATTTGCTGTTAAAACAAGTTAACCTCTACGAAATGCTCTCATACAGTTTAAAGGGAGGGAAGAAGTTAAGAGGAGTATTAACACTACTCGTATGTGAAACCTTAGGTGGCGATGTGGAGAAAGCATTAGACGCAGCTGTTGCTGTAGAGTTAATCCATAATGCATCCTTAATACATGACGATATTATAGATGGCGACGAAATTAGGAGAAATAAGTTAAGCTTCTGGAGGAAATACGGTATTTCAATAGCTATAATCGTAGGGCATTATTTAATATCACTAGGTTTAATGTTGTTTAGAAAATATGGATGGAAAGCCGTTGAAATATTTAACAAAGCATGGATCAATGTAGTAAAGGGAGGAATGGCTGATATAATTGAGGGAAAATCTTTCAACGAACAAATATACAGAATAGTAGCCAAACTTAAAACCGGGGAATTCTTTGCAGTAGCAGCAGTAATGGGTGCAATTGCAGCCGGAAAAACGGAGTATGAAGAACTAGCATATCGTTATGGTTCCGTACTAGGTCTAACATTTCAAATAGCCGATGATATAGTAGACCTTACTAAGATAGTTAGAAAACAAGATAATCCTAAATTTTCACCTAGTATACCAGCATTTGTAGCATGGGTTTTAGGTGATAGGAAAATTCGGGAAATAGCGAAGCTTACTCTTTTTCAAAAGAAGAACTTGGCTAAAATAATAGTAAAAGAGCAGGTTATAGAGAAAGCTATGGAGAGACTATGTGATAATATAAGGAAAGCTGTGAGCATAGCAAATAGGTTTCCATACTCGCCGCTAAAAGATTATCTAATAGAATACCCTAGAATAGCTATAATGAAAATGCTTAATGAGGCAAAAGAACAGCTTAACGGCCATGTTAAGCTTAAAATTCTTTCATGCCTATAATTTTTAATTAATTATAGAATCAAGGTCTTTAAACATGATAGCAGAAATTAAGGAAAACGAAATAATTATAAGAAGAATATCAACACACATAGATGCCAGAGACATCATAGAAATAATTAACAGCACATTAGAGAGAAAAAATATTAAAATAATATACAGTTTTGAAGGCTCACCTGGACCTTTAGGCGAGGGAATTATTATAAAAATAAAATTAAATACTAAGCTTAGCGAAGTCGACATAGCTACTTTAAAGAAAATATTTGAACTAAAGAAAATACCAGTTAAAGTGGCTATTTAAGTTCCAATGGAGTTTTAAACCATATAACCATTTGTGGGAATGGTATCTCTATCTTTTCTTCTTCTAGCTTCTTTTTAATTATTGAAACTATTTGTCTTTTAACATCAAACCACATAGTAGCAGGAACCCATACCTTTACTGCAATGTTTACACTACTTTCTCCTAAACTGTCAACAAATATTTTGGGTTCAGGCTCTGCAAGTACTAGCGGATGTTCATCCATAACTCTTCTTATTACATCTAAGACTTTATTGGGGTCTTCCTTGTATGCTACTCCTATGGTTAAATCTATTCTTCGGGCCGTATGTTTACCATAATTAATTATCGTTGAGCCGAAAACTTCAGAGTTAGGAAACCTTACATATCTTCCATCCCATGTTTTAATTTTCGTTGATAGGAAACTTATATCTGTGACAATACCGGCTTCATTCTTTATCTCGACAGGATCACCTACACTTAGTGGGCGGTCTAAAAGAAGAAAAACTCCGGAAATAAAATTGGAAACCGCTTTTTCACTAGCAAAACCCAAAACAACTCCTAGCACTCCGCCTGCTACAATTACACCTGTAATATATCTTTCAGCACCTATTGCAATTAAAGCAAAAATTACTGAAATGAAGACTATGATATAAAATACCATCTTATTAATAAACATTAAAGCATACTGCGGGACCTTACCTTTCAAGGAACGTGTAACATATTTTACAAGTAACTTTGCAAAAACAAAACCTAGCATTACATATAGAAGAGCAACTATGATGTTTAAAATTAAAGACCACTCAAGGTATATTGGCAGGCCAGCTTCAAGCATTCTTTAAATCCCCCATTCCATTTTTAAATATTCTTTAGGCTGACCTATAGTTATTGGAGCTTGGCTAATGTTTGGAACTATGGGTTCACTTAAGTGCTTTATAATAATCTCGTTTTCTGCTTCTATGATAACTTCGACTAAACCATAGTATATCTGTTCAGTGTTGTAGAATAATTTAGCTCCGGACACTGGTATAATTAGCTTTGATATTTCTATAAAGTTATTACTTTCATTTATTACCATGGCCTTTACTACAGCCTCACTTAAAGATGTTAACGGTTCTTCATTATAGGCATCTGTAATATAGAATCTACATAGAACACCACTTTCAATAGGTCCGTAGAGAGCATATTTTTCTTTGACAAGAGATATGTTATCTATAATAGTATGTTTCTCATTTTCAAGAACGGTAACACCTATATTTGCTGGAGCTTTGAGGTATATTTCAGTTTTCTTGTTCGGAGAAAGAGTAATCGGCGATCTTAGCTTTAAATAAACATATTCTACAGTAAATGGTCTAAGACCTATTGGTGGTAAGGGGTAAATCCCTAGATAGGGGTTTTCCGATACTATTGTCTTAATTGTGCTGATATTCTGAAAGCACCTGTAGTACTTAAATATCCCTTTAGATGCTTCTTCAACGCTTATTTTAAGCCCATGTTTCTCGATAAATAATTCGCCAGATAATTTATACTCCCCAAACATTTACTTTACCCTACGATCACAGACTTAATTTTTATTGGAGGAGAAAATTCAGAAACTTTGTGGCCTTTCTCTATTGAAATTCTTTGTTTAAGTTCTTTACCTACACCTTCAATCATGTTTAAATGCTTAGGTATTTGAAGTTTAATATAGTTTACCATTACCGCCTCTTTTAATTCCCCTCTCTCAATAATCCAACATGCTTCTGGAACCAAAGTTATTATTCCTTCGCTTGAAATATCAGCTTTAACTAGCCCTTCAACATAGATTCCTTCTTTTGTCTCTTCTATTAGCTCTTGCAGAGTCCAGTCGGATGGCTTAACAACAATATTGCTCATAAGAGCCTTAGGCTTATGAAATATCCCCCTAGCATTACCTGTGGGCTTTACCCCCCAGGCTTTAGAGGTCAGCCTTGTATGTATTAATGAAACTATTTCTCCTCCTTCTATCAACGTAGTTCTTTTAGCATAAACTCCTTCGTCATCAAAGGCATAAGATCCATAACCCCACGGTATGGTAGGATCATCGATAATTGTTAAATTAGCCGTAGTTATTCTTGAAGGAATTTTTATTCTCAAAGGTGCTATGTCAGCTTCTAAAAGGTGGACAAGTTCATGAAATATCGCACCTGATGTTACATGGTCAAAAACCACATCCCATTTCAACCCCCTTCTTAACGGATGTAGTTGTTTCGCGTAAGCTATGTTCTTCGCTCTTCTAACAGCACTATCTGTAATGTTAAACAATATTTTTTCAGAAATATCGTTAATAACGCCTGAAAACCCTATGATTTCACCTGCAACTCCACGTCTATACCCATAAGCAACAGCATATAATGCTATTTCCGTCGTATATTTATTTTCAACAGCATTGGCTTCTTCACTAGAAACATATTCTTTTAATGTGGAAGAACATGTTATGATAACCTCGCTTTCTTCGCAACCTTTATCTTTAATTCTGTCGCCAAGCGTTTCAGCAAGTTCTTTAGCTAAACTCTGTGAAAACTTTTTACAATCCCCTATATGGAATTTGCCTTTAACAGGTTTTTCTATTTTATACCATTCTCTAGGCTTAGTCTTAGCACTCAACTTTTTTGCTTCTAAAATAACGTAGTCTAAGATTTTATTTAGCATTCTGAGGTTTTGAGTGGATTTTATAGACCAAACACCTCTATTGAAAGCTCTCAAAGCATATATGGTGTTCTTTATAGTGTTTTCCTCTAAGCTATCATTCCTGTAGGCTACTTCAGCTTCTTCTATACTATAAACTATGAAGTCTAGGTAGTTTACTTCCCTAGCTTTTTTTACAAATTTTTCTTTAATCCACAAGTCCATAGAGAACCCAGCTTTAAACAGACTTTACCTCCGAAATATAAGGTAGTATGCCTGGTGCTAATTAAGCTTAAACTATTAATGTTTTCCTGCCATACAATCTAGCATAGTTTTTCAATTTCTTGTTCAATTTGAATGCTTTTATGAATTTGTTACATTATTCCTCTCTATGAATGGGTTTAATGGGTTTTTAACCGAAGAGAAGAAGTAGCATCTTAAGGCGAAATGCTTTTCTCTGCTATCTGTATGTTTCTTCAAAACGTTAATTACTACTTTAGTTAAAATGTTATTTTAGAGGCTTAAGTGCTATGATAGAACTTGACGAATTAGATAAGAAAATTATAATGACACTTCAAATGGATGGAAGAACCTCTTTCTCTAAACTAGCTCGAATGTTCCATGTAAGTGAAAGCACAATTTATCTTAGAATAAAGAAGCTCAGAGAAGCAGGAATCCTTAAAGGATTTTCAGCTAGTATAGACTATAAGGCCTTAGGAAAGAACAGCTTAGCATACGTTCTTGTTAAAACAAATCCAAGACACCATCAAAGAGCCTTAAAAGTGCTAACAAACATTGATGATATATATGAAATATACGATGTAACAGGAGAATACCAAGTACTGCTAAAGATCATAGTTGAAAGTAGGTTAAAATTAAATGAGATCCTTAATAGAGTAAGAAGAGTTAATGGTGTAAGAGAAATCTATACACTCTATGTTTTAAACATTGTAAAAGAAGAAAAGATAATTAAAGTCTAAACATAACACAATAAGCTAAGATAGTTAAACATTATTTTCTAATACGCTCAATAGTAAACTTAGCTATTTCATCAGCAGGGTTTATCCCTGTAGCTTTTTGAAAACCTTTCCACAGCGGCGAAGCATTAACTTCAAAAACAACGTATCCCTCATCAGGTGTTTCCGCAATATCTACTCCAGCATAGTATAAGTTTAAAATTTTAGTTGCTTTTACAGCTATTTCCTCAACTTCAGGTATTTTAGGTGCTTTTATGACTTTTGCTCCCTGCGCTACATTAGTCTTCCATGAGGTATAAGAAATTCTGTAAATAGCACCTAAAACTTTATCGTCTACAACGAGAACCCTAATGTCTCTTTGAGGCTTCTCAATATACTTTTGAACATAAAGAGGCTGATTTATTGATAAGAGAACTTTACCTACATGATAGGCTATATCAGCTTCGCTTATTTTAATAGATCCGTAACCTAGAGATCCCATTAACGGTTTCAGTACTGCTTCTTTCCATTGTTTAATTTTTTCTATAGCTAAGAAAACATCTTCTGAAAGCATCGTTGAGGGTACAGGAATGTTGTTTAGCTTAAGTTTAAATAGGCTATAAAACTTATCTCTAGCAATAATCATGGACTCTATAGGATTAACAGTAAATACGCCTAAATCCGACATTATCTTCAATACTTCAATTCTCTTAAAAAATTGTTCTACGCTTAAAGCAAAACCTAAAGACCTGATAATTTGAGCATCTGGAATGTCAAAGATCTTTAAACCATAATATATTTTTACAGAGTCATGAGATATTTCGACTGATAGTTTCTGTGGTCTTAAATAAGAAATAGATGCCCCAAGGTTTCTAAGAGAGAGCATAAGTTGCCTACAACTCCACGTAGGTATAGATGCTTCATGAACTATAGCTACATGCACCATTTTTCAGTACCGTTCTAATTCTTTAACATGTCCCTACTATTATTCTTTCCACTTTCCTTAGTGTAAAGAAACATGTTAGAATAAACAACACTAAAAGAACTATAAAGTATTAGCAAAGGTTTAAACAGTATAAGATAAGCTTAACAATGATCACTTTATATTTGGCTAGCGTTAATCTTACAGCTTATAATGTGGATAGCTTAAAAGGTAATGATTATTAAGCTGAGTATAACACCGCATAAGAGTGCAAATAGATGTCTAACTTCTCTCTATAATGATGTAGTCTTCTTGGTATTCACTTTTATAAGGTGTTGGATAAATTTAATTACTTTAAGTACTAAAATTATTTTCCGCAAGTAGCACATGGAGATTTAACTATGGACATAGCGCAAATGTTAATGCTAATAGTTATTTTACCATTAGCGATATTAGCCTTAAGTAGCATTATAACACCTAAAATAGCGGGGTTAATGTTAAGCAAGGGTATTGCTGGAATAGACGTACATAAGCCATACAAACCCCGAATACCTGAGGCCTGCGGTCTCACATTATTATTATCAACTAACTTAGGTCTTTTGTTGGCACTGTTTTTAGATATAGAATCGCAAGCCAAAATATTGGCATTAATTTTTTCCTCAACTTTTGCGGGAATAGTAGGTTTTCTTGACGATTTAAGAAAACTTGATGCCAAAACAAAAACGCTGTTAACATTCTTAGCTATAATACCCATAATTTTCTTTAAAGTCTATGTTCCCAGACCTGTGCTACCATTTATTGGAGCTACTAGGCTGACTCTAATATATTTAGCGATAATGCCGTTTGCCATAGCTGTTACTTCAAATGCTGTGAACATGATAGATGTTTTCAACGGTGTTATGGTTACCTCCATGACTTTTAGCTTTGCTGCCCTACTTATTTCATCAATACTAAAGTCTATTAACGGTCAGTTAGACGTTTTCACAGTGTATTCTTCAGCCATAATTTTAGCAGCTCTGCTTGGTTATTTCCCGTATAATAAATATCCAGCAAGAGTTTTCAACGGCGACATAGGCAGTCTTTTCGTAGGAGCATATTTTGGATCTTTGGCAATAATAGGGAGGCTTGAAATAGTAGCGATAACTGCAATGATGCCGCTAATAATGAACGGTTTTAACATAATTACTTCAATTAAAGGTCTAAGAGAAAGACGTGAAATAATTAGACCAACTATAGTTAGCAAAAATGGCCTTATTTACGCAAACAGAAACTTGGAAGCTCCAATGACATTAGCACATTTATTAACACTAAAATCACCATTAACCGAGAAAGAACTTGTTAAAGCATACATGCTACTATCCGCTATTTCATGCATACTAGCTATTGTTATGGCTTTTCTTACATACTGTATTTAAATACCTAAAGATGTACTCCATAAGCAGAAGTAAGTATGTTGAAGCAGAAACAGGATCCACATTTAAGTTTAAATCTAATAGGTTTTCAAGGCCGCAGCTAAACTTTGCAAACTTATAAGAAAGTTCTTCAACACCTGTTCTGCAAATTACATAAGTAGTATCATTACGTGGTTTAGGGCACTCTTCAAATACTATACTGAGATCATGGCTGAATATTTTGCCTTTTAACCTATATGGTGCCAGGTGAAGATAAGTATCTATTACATTTCTTAAATAACTCGGAGTAAGAAAAACCACGTTTCTTCCTTCAACTAAAGTATCAACAATATTGTTTAATACGTCTTTATATCTTTCAAATAAGCTTGGAACAATACTGGCGATGTTTATTAGTTCATCACATAGCTTAGAAGTTCTACGTGTAATTAGTGTTTCAGGTATTATTTCTAGGGCTAGAGATGAAAGATACATGGTGTATCCTAAATTGTTTTGGAATAATGTGTTCCCAAAATCTAATAGCATAACATTAGAGTATTTTATTCCTTTAGGCATGGTTTCAGATAAAACAACCATGTCAACGTTTAGAAGTCTATAAACATCGTGAAGTCTTTTTAAACTGCTTGGATTACTTGTTATAGCTAGTAAACTATAATCCTTTCTATAGGGTGCTATATGTGTAAGAAAAGATGTAATATCGGATAATACTGGCTGTTTTCTTTTAGTGTTTAATACCGTTAGTATCCAATATAGTGTTGTAGCTGGTATTTTTCTTAAGCTTGAATAGGTTATTATAAGATCGTCTTTGGAAATAATGTTTTTTACTCTGCTACTCTCCTCAGCAGATACTAGGTCTTTAACTATCTTTTCTACTTTAGCCGTTTCCTTTTTCAATTTCTCAACTATACTATATTCCATGTTCAGAGTAATGCCTCCCTAAGTATTTCATCGTATTTTAGCAATGGTTCTCTAGGTATTTTAGGTATCAATGCAAATATTAGCTTCTTAGCTTTCTCAACATTTTCAGCCATAACTTTAGCTACCTCGGTTGCTGTAACAGGTTTTTCAGCCCAGACATCGTAATCAGTAACCATGGCTACAGTTGCATAGCATATTCCAGCCTCCCTCGCTAGGTTAACCTCAGGGACAAGTGTCATACCTATAATGTCTGCTTTAAAAACCTCCTTAAATAGTCTAGACTCTGCTCTAGTAGAAAACCTCGGACCTTCAATGCAAATATAGGTCCCTTTACTATGAACAGTTATGTTCAGCTCCTTAGCTGTTTCTATAATCAGCTGTCTAAGAGGCTCACAGAAGGGATCAGCCATTGAGAAATGCCCTACAACACTACCTTCAAAGAACGAATACTCTCTTTTCTTAGTGAAATCTATGAACTGATCAGGTACTATAAAGTCTCCTGGTCTGTAATCCTCTCTTAAACTACCAACAGCAGAAACAGCAACTATCTTATCTACACCAAGAGATTTTAGCGCCCAAATATTTGCTCTATAGTTTATTCTGTGTGGAGGTATTTTGTGTCCTCTTCCATGTCTAGGTAGGAAAGCTACCTTTCTACCAGCATATTCTCCAATAATTATGTTATCCGAGGTAGGGCCGTATGGAGTATATATTTTAATTTCCTCCACTTTCTCAAGTAATTCAACGTCGTAAAGACCTGAACCGCCAATAATACCTATTTCCGCTTTACCCTTAACCGGGACAAACATAAGGTCTCTAACCTCCTAAGCTAAGATGATAACCTAAAAGGATATAAAAAGTATGGTTGATAGGTCTATGTTAAAATAAACTTATCGTCGTATTTTTTAAGAAAACCTTCTTCAATAAGACGTTCTAAAGCATCTCTATAATATGCTTCGCCAACGTCAATACCATACCATTCTTTAAACTTTTCAACGACTTCTTCGTATGCCCATTCCTTCTTAACCTTACTTTCCTCTTTTAACATTCTACGTAGAAACTGGGCAACATCTTCAAGACGAGTCCATGGATACTGGAACCATGTCCACTCTTTTACTTCAACTACATAGTAGTCTGGTTTAAACTTTGCTACAGGTGATATCCACTGTAATGCTGCTATTTTCAGCTCATCTGGTTTCCATTCTTTTTCTATGTACTCCTTAGCTAATAGAAGAGACTCTCCTGTGTCTACTATATCGTCTACTAGCAATGCTTTCATACCCTTAAGGTCAACTTTATACCTAAACTTTATTATTGCTTTTTCAGCCATTTTTGCTGCTTCAGTCCAATGCTGACTCTGAATTGAAATTAAATTTTCTATGCCGAGAAAATCACATAACAGTCTTGCTGGAACGTAGCCGCCGCGGGCTACTGCAATAATGACACTTGGTTTATAACCTGACTCTTTAATTTTCCTGGCAAGTTCTCTTGACCAAGAAACTATTTCATCCCATGAAACAAGTTTAGTTTTTACCTTGACCAAAATATCTCCCTTAAACCACATTATTTAAGCGAATATATAAATCTACTCTTGAATTACAGAGAATCATTAATATACAATATTTCAACAACTATTTGAGATACGTTGACATCATCATAGTTTATGAGTGCTCATAGACTTAACTAGAGTATACTTTAGAAAAACATTATTAGCTATGTTTAGGTTTAAAGAAGCAAGGAGGTTAAACATGGTGTATAGTAAAATTCTTGTGGGCATTGATGGTTCCGAAATGTCTGAAAGAGCACTTAATGTTGCTATAGAACTATGTAAGAAAATAGGGGCAGAACTGCTTATAGCACATGTTATAGAGAAACCACCAGTATTAACAATGGCTAAAATGCAAGAAGAACTTATTGAAAAAGCTCTTGAAGAATATGCTGATAGACTATTATCTAGAGCACTTTTTAAGGCAGAAAAAGAAGGTGTTAGAGCTAAGCCCCTCTTATTAAGAGGTAAGCCAGGGCCAAAACTGTGTGAAGCAGCAAATAAGTATGGTGTAGACTTGATAATCGTGGGTTCTAGGGGGCTAGGAACGATAAGCAAGTTCATAGTTGGCAGTGTATCAGATTTCCTGGTAAGACATTGTACAAATAAATCAATACTTATAATTAGATGAAATTAAATGAGCCACAATAAGCCTTACAGTTAAACCTAAGATGGCTTAATTTTTATCTTGGTGCTAATTGTACCATCAGTACACCTGTAAAAACAGTTATTATTCCTAAGACCTTAAACACTGTAAGGGTTTCACTTAAAAACAAACATGCTAATATTGTTATTTGAATGAGCATAGTATTCTGTAATATTGTCTGCTCGTATGCTCTTAGATTTTTTAATGCATGATTCCATAAGGTAAAAGCTAAAGCTGTGTTCACTATGCTGAGCCAAAGTATTATAAACCATACATTAAGAGAAGGAATAACTATGTTCTCCACCATAACCGTAGCTCCAAGGAGCATTAGCGATCCACACATCATAGAGTACGAAGTTAGTATGATAATGTCTTCTCTACTAGTTTTAAGGTGATATTTCAAAATAGCCATATATAATGCCCAACCAATACCTGAAGTAAACGTTATAATTACACCTACAATTTCCTTAAAAACCAAGGCAGTACTGCTAAAAAACACCATTACACCACATAGCGTAATTGCTATTCCTATAAACTGCAAAAACGATGGCTTTTCTTTGAGAAAACTAATGCCTAAAGCAAGCACAATAATGGGTGTTAAACTAAAAATAAATGTTACAGTAACTGCTGGTAAGTAATATAAGCATTTAACTTTAGAACATACCTACAGAAGCGGAAACAAAGCTTTCTCATAAAAATGAAGCTACCTACTTTAAACAGTGTAAACACATATTGAACTAAGGGACACGTGATGGGAGAAATACGTAAATACTTTATGGTCTAAGTACGGTCGTAACCCTCAATTGTCAGGTATAATAGTAAATGCTTATGTCATTCCTAGGAGGGCTCTTTCAATTGATGAATTTATTAGGTTAATTGATGAACTTAATCTCACTGACAAGGTCAAAGACATATACTATACGGTTTACGATGTCGAAGGAAACTACGTTATGGGTGGAGGTAGAAGAATTAGAGAGGACCGTGATTTCCTATCTGAAGTCACCAGTATGGTGAAAGCAGCACACCACACGCTAAGCGTTATGAACAAAAGCAACTATTCGACAAAACTCTACATAGGCTCATTCGTTATCAAATCGAATATAGGTGAACTTGCAGAAATAGCTAATTTTAAGGAGAAATTAGCATTAGTTTATGTACCATTAGACGTAATAATTCAGTTAAGAAAGGAAGGATACAATGTAACGCTAGTAAGTTACACATCAATTCTTGAAGCAATACTTGAATTAAAACTGTAATGTACGGTAGAAAACATGTTTCTCAGTTCCCTTAATCATTTCCTCCGCTATTCCGTTTTTAGTGGAACCTATAGGAAACGGTAAGGTAAAAATTTCGAGAACATGCTGAATATCTACGCTGTAATGTATGCTTTAGTATATGTTCCTATACGTCAACATAGTGTTGCAGTCTTTCATCACTAATAAAAGCTTAAGCATATGGAAACTAATTCCCAGTAGCAGTTTAGTAGTTTAAAGTAGGGGGAAATAGTTGTGGGGAACGGTGGAATGGTCTTTTACAGGGTTAGGAAGGTTAAGGGGAACTATTATCTGGTTAAGGAATGGTATGATCCTGAGTCTAAAAAGAAAATAACTAGGTCTATTGGTCCATGTAGGCTTATTGAGGAAGTTATGGCGAAAATTAAGAGGGAAAACTTGGTGCGGGGGGTGGGATTTGAACCCACGCAGGCTTGCGCGGCAGGAAAACCTCTACGCCAGCGGATCTTAAGTCCGCCCCCTTTGTCCTAGCTCGGGCACCCCCGCATCTATCTGAATAATGATATCTTAGCTTATTTATAAAGTTTAAAGAATTCAGGTTTCTCATTGGTTTTTAAGTTAATGTGGTCTAGGCTTCACTTTCCTTACCCTTTTAATTTTAACGTTTAATTCTCTTAATTTAGATAAGGCTTCTTCACTTATTTTTGCTGAACCATAGATCAATAGTACTGGTTTAGCATTTATTTGGGATGCTTTCCTAGCTATATCTTCAACTTCTCTTGCTGAAACAGGTTTATTTTTCAAATAAACATCTACTGCAAATATGTCCCTTTTCTTTTTTGCTACGAAGTCTATTACCCCATCTTTAACTTTAACGTTAAACGACACACTATGGCCGGACATTATATATAGTGCTGCTATTTTACCTTTAATGCCAGCCTTGCTCACGGCTTTATTTATTAGCTTACTCCTCCAAGTCCAAACCATAACCTTTACCTCCTTGCTGATAAATCGCTAACTAAATTAAACTAAGTTTAAAGTTTAAATGTTTTAAGCAACATGCGCTATGTAGGTATAGTGAACTTAACACTTAAATTAGCTAAGTTTACATTTATTTCCCGAGGGCCCGTAGCCTAGCCAGGATAGGGCACCGGCCTCCTAAGCCGGGGGTCCGGGGTTCGAATCCCCGCGGGCCCGCCAGCACCATAAATTTTATGACAACCACAATAGACGTTAATCCTAATTGCAGTACTTTAAAACAGTTAGGATCTATAAGAACCAACTTATAGACAGGTCTTATTACACATGGTCTATAAATGTTCAATTTATTGTTTACACCTGTAAATGATATTAGTTCGCATTTTCTTGATTTTCATCTTGCCATGCTAGATTCTTATATATTTTTCAGAGAATATGATACATTAGGTGAAATATGATGAGATACTCATTTAATATAGGGCGTTTTCTAGTTCGCCCTGGTAGGAAGCTTCATGGGTTTCTTATAAAGTCAAAAGTTAGACCAGGTATTCTTAGTAAGTTATCAGCTATTCCTGCTAAACATAACATAGTTATCCCTTATTTAGCATATTCAGCAGATCAATCCGGGGAGACTGCAATAGCTTTAGCTTTCTTAGACTTCACGAATTCTGATATTTCACCTGAGGAGCTTGTAAGAAAAGTTAAACAGTATGATTTTGTTGAGGAAGTTATAATTATTAAGCCTAAAATTAATGGTTTCATAGCTGATACTGTTTCTAACCCGTTAACAATGAGTGGAGACAGAGCTGTTATTTTTAGAGAGCCCGGATACAAGGGATTATTAGCGGATATAAGAAAATTTGGCCCCGGAATAGAGGTTTTCCTATATTACTTAGGAGTAGAAGCTGGACTAGAGTTCGGTAAGAAACATAAGGAAACCGCGAAAAAACTTGGAATAACGAAGCCTGAGGAAATTTATAGAAATATAAGTGAAAGCATGTTTAACTGTGTAGGTTATGGTCTCATGGAGACAGTTAAAATTAAGACTAGACTGCCATATGCCATTATAAGAGTGCATAACTGCTTCGAATGCGAGCTCGGTATTGGAACAGGAAAACCTTTTAGCCACCTAGTACGTGGGATGATAGCTGGCGTTCTAACAGCACTCTTAGGTGTGAAAATGACGGCTATAGAGACTAAATGCATAGCGAAGGGGGATCCATACTGCGAATTTGAAGTTAAACCAGAAAAATAATTCTGAAATTTTAATGCACCTATACGCATAGTTTAAAAGATACAGGTTCTAGAGCAATAAGTCAAAAATGCTATAATATAGCGATTCTTCAAACCTCTGAATAGCTGAAACCCATATACAGAGACCTAAGGGCATAGATGTTTTAAATAGTATTAAGGTATCCTCATAAAGAACTTCAGGTTCCTTAAACCGAGAGTCCCGAACCTCTACACAGGTCTGACATGTTTTATTGAGCCATAATCCTTAAATTTCTTTCACCATACACATCCTTAAACTGCTATGAACCCGGATACTAAACGCAAACAATCATACTTTAGTAAAGAATATTTAACATGCCTAGAGTATTTTTCCGTAGATCTTATGGGAATTATTATTAGGAAGAAACTTAAGCACAAACTTGCAAGAGTAAGTGGGAAGTAATATTGGGTGATTTTACGCGCATAGCCGTTGTTTCAAGTTGTAAAACACTTCAATGCTGCGTCGAAGGAATAGCCGGCCCCAATATACTAATTCTGGAGTGCAATAGAGAGGGAGGTTATAAACCAGTTAGCTCCTTTATTAACCCTGCAGTTAAAGCCGTTCGTAAAAGAGGAAAAGCTGCTGCCCTCACAATTGTAAAGTACAATGTTGATGCGGTTATAGTTAGTGATATAGGGCCTGGAGCGTTTGAGGTGTTTAAGGCAAGAAAAGTCAAAGTTTACGTGGTTAGTGAAGGGACTAAAGTAGAAGAAGCTGTGCAATACCTGATTTCAGGGAAAATTAGTGAAGCTACAAAACCAACGCATGAGAGGGGTCATGGAAGACTTAGGAATCTTAGTAATCACTTACGGTAAAAATTATAAGCTAACTACGCGTTAATTCTTTGAAGAAAAAGCCGCGGTAGTATAGCCCGGCCTAGTATGCGGGCCTGTCGAAGATTATCTACAGAAAGCCCGTGACCCGGGTTCAAATCCCGGCCGCGGCGCCAACACTGTTCCTTCCACGTCTCTAATCTTTTCTATGTTTTAGCTGAAACTAGCGTTGTCGTGCTGCTTACGTAGGGTATTTTCCTTATTTCTAATACTATACGTTCAAGATCCCCTAGGGAATGAGCATCAACAGCTATAACTATATCAAACATTCCATAAACTATAGATATGTCTCTTATTTTATTCATAGGTACTCTTTTCTTAATCTCATCTACAACATCGTATTCTTTACCTGTCTTCACCGTCAATAGGACATATGCTGATACCAAAATATTCCCCATAATACTCTGTTTCCATCTGTTTAGGTTTTCGTACATTCTAAAATTTAAATGTTTATTATTTATAATCAATAGTCTTTACAAGAGACACGGTAAAGACTCTTAGAGTAAAGAAATGGGGCTTAAAACCTCCGTCTTAGCTTTTTAGCAGTTATGACTTGTTTATGTAAAGCTTATATAATTTAGCTAATATTTTTACTTTCGAGGTGCGTAATTGTGAGCATAACCTATGCGGAACTAGGTGAGCTAAGGAAAGGTAACTTTATAGTAATAGATGGTGAACCATGTAGAATAGTTGAAATGTCTAGAGCAAAAGTTGGCAAGCATGGCTCAGCTAAAGCTCATGTAGTTGCTATAGGCTTCTTTACTGGAACAAAAAAGACACTAGTAGCACCGGTCAGCCATAGAGTTGAAGTACCGGTTATTGAAAAACGCACTGGACAAATACTAGCAGACTTAGGAGAAGTACTGCAAATAATGGACCTTGAAACGTATGAGACTATGGAAATAGAAAAACCTGAGGAAGAAAGTTTAAGAGAAAAACTAAAGCCAGGTGTTGAAGTAGAATATTGGGTGGTTATGGGTAGAGCTAAAATTATGAGAGTAAGATAATCTTACATGTAAAATATGCCCGATGATTGAATTAAAGTTCAGAGGTAACGATGAAGAACCCTATGAGTGCTGAGGGTTTACTTCAATAAGGTGTTTTAAGATAATGCTTGAAGAATTAAGAAATGCGCTAAGAAAGTTCATAGGTAGTCCTAAATCCTATGAAAGAGCGGTAGAGGAATTTATAAGAGACTTGCAAAGAGCACTTATAAAAGCTGATGTGAATGTTAAAGTAGTTTTCAATTTAAGTAAGAAAATTAGAGAAAGAGCTTTAAAAGAAGAACCTCCACCAGGTGTTTTAAGAAGAGACTGGTTTATAAAAATCGTTTATGAGGAGCTCACAAAACTCTTTGGCGGCGAAAAAGAACCTAAGGTAGACATTGATAAGAAGCCATATGTTCTAATGCTTGTAGGTATTCAAGGAAGCGGTAAAACGACAAGTGCAGCTAAGCTGGCTTTGTACTATAAACGTAAAGGATATAGAGTAGGTCTTGTCTGTGCGGACACTTTTAGACCAGCAGCATATGAACAGTTAAAACAGCTAGGAAGCAAGATTGGTGTTGAAGTTTATGGTAACTTGCGGGAAAAAGATTCTGCAAAAATAGCTTTAGAAGGTGTAAGGTATTTTAGAGGAAAAGGCTACGATTTAATAATAATCGATACTGCTGGAAGACATAAAGAAGAGAAAGGGCTACTTGAAGAAATGAAGCAAATAGCTGAAAAAATTAAACCAAACGAAATAATGCTCGTACTAGATGCAACAATAGGGCAACAAGCACTTGCCCAAGCTAAGGCATTTCATGAAACAACACCTATAGGTTCAATAATGATAGCTAAACTTGACGGAACAGCAAAAGGCGGAGGAGCAATATCAGCAGTAGTAGCTACAGGAGCTAAAATAAAGTTCATAGGTACAGGAGAAGACGTTAAGGAAATAGAAACTTTCAATCCGCCATCCTTTGTTTCTAGAATTCTAGGCCTAGGTGATGTCAAAGGCTTAGTTGAGAAAATAAAACAAATAGAAGAAAGAGAAGAGCTAGAAAAACGCCAAACGAAGATGCTAGCCACAGGAAAAATAACAATGTCAGACATATACCATCAAATAAAAGCTTTAAGAAAAATGGGGCCTTTATCTAAAATTTTACAGTTAATACCAGGTATAGGATTAACATTACCCATGGATTCTCAGCAAATAAAACTAACAGAAGAGAAAATGGATAAGTGGCTTGCAATAATACAGTCGATGACATATGATGAACTTGTAAAACCCGAGAAAATAGATAAATCGCGTATGCGACGGATAGCTATAGGTTCAGGAACATCCATGGATGATGTTAAGGAGCTATTAACATATTATAAAATGATGAATAGAATGCTTAAACAAATAAAGAGGAGAAAAGGTATTTTTAGACATTTTCCTAAAATATGAGCAAAACATGCTACACTACAATTAACTAAGGTTTCCATAATGTGTTTTCTGTACCTTACCACCTCCTAGAATAATGTTACGAATGAGGAGCATTGAAACTTGAAAGACAACATGGCATTGAATAATATAGTAAATAAAACATTTAAAATACTTAAAGAAGTTCCCTTATGTGATAGATGTTTAGGAAGAATATACTCGACATATGGTGTGGGTTTATCAAATAAACTGAGAGGCATATCCATTAAAGTATTACTAACAATGCTAATCCCTTATATGATTAATAAACTAAGTTCGGAAGAAATTAAAAGAATAGCTGCAAACATAAAGTTTCAACCATTTTACGTAACACTCCAGAAATTAAATATACAGCTAGATATTGTAGAGAAGCCATGTTACATATGTGGAGATATCTTAGACAGCGTAATAGAAGAATATACCAAAATAATACTTAAGGAATGCTTAAACTACGAATTTGATAACTTTCTCGTAGGAGTACATATACCCAGCGAAATAGCTACTAAAGAAGAAGAGTTAATGAGAATATTTAAAATAGAAAGCTACGAATCCATAAAGAATGAAATAAAAAGGGAAATAGGTAAAAAGATTAAAGAAAGACTTAAACTACAACCAGAATTTCAAGAACCAGACATAGTTTTTCTAGTTAACCTCGTAGAAAATAGGTTAGACATTATTGTTAAACCCCTCTTTATTTCAGGAAGATATATAAAACTTGGTAGAAAAATAAGCCAGGTTGAATGGTTGATTCTAGAAAAAGAAGGATATAGGTTAAAATATGATCTTTCTGTAGAGAAATCGTTGCAACCTATAGCTGAAATATTTAATGCCCAAAATGTAGTACTTCATGCTGCCGGTAGAGAAGATGTTGACGCTAGGATGCTAGGTTATGGTAGACCTATGATTATTGAACTTAAAAACCCCAAGTTTAGAAAGCTTCTAAAACAAAGACTATTAGAAGCAGAGAAAAAGGTAGCCAGAGAGAGTAATGGCTATGTTCATGTTTTCCTTTACGGAAAAGCTTCTAAAAATAAGGTAAGAGAAGTTAAAGAACAGGCCAAATACCATGCGAAAACATATAAGGTTCTTGTGATTTCAGATGTAAAAGTAAGTGAAGAAGAACTTAAACGTATAGAAAATGTTTTCAGTAATAAGGTTGTTTCCCAGAGAACACCTACAAGAGTTCTTCATAGACGATCTGATGTTCTGAGAGAAAAGAAAGTTTACAAAGTGGTTGCAAAGAGAATATGCGAAAACCTTTTTGAACTATTAGTTAAATGTGAAGGAGGACTTTATGTAAAGGAGCTTGTAGATGGAGATTTCGGAAGAACATATCCAAGCTTCTCATCAACAATTAACAAGAACTTAAAATGTATAGAATTAGACGTACTCAACGTTAGCATGTAAAATGATGTCGAATGGAAAAAATAAATACCACTAATTTATTGATAAATACACTAGCAAGTATACTGTAAGGTTGGAAAAATGGTTAAAGCACCTAAAGGTTACAGGCATAGAACAAGAAAATTACTGAAGAAACCGATTAGGGAAAAAGGCGCTATACCTCCACTTAGTAGGTTAATGATAGAGTATAAGGTAGGTGACAAGGTACACATAAAAATAAACCCCTCAGTAACGTCAGGTATGCCTCATAGAAGGTATCATGGTAAAACAGGCACTATAGTGGGAACACGTGGGAAAGCATATATGGTTGAAGTTTATTTAGGAGATAAGAGAAAAATATTGTTCATAAGACCTGAACACTTAATTCCAGCTAAACAATAAAACATTAGCATGTTGGTTGCACATAGTTTAACTTTAATGGAGTGGGAGAGCATGGTTAAGAAAGTTCTTTCTTCGAAGCCTCTTCCTTTATCTAAGGTTAAGGAAGTTATTAAGAAACGATTAGAGGAAGAGGAAGGACTTGATATACAACGTACCACATTAAGCTATTTAGAGAGATTTGCTAAGTGCGATAGCGAGTTAGTCGACGAAATAATAAAAGAACTTAAAGAAAAATTTGCCTTAAGCAATGAACTATGCGTAATGCTAGTTAATGTTCTCCCTCAAACACCAGAAGAAGTAAGAACTATTTTAGCATCTGAAGAAGTAACTTTGACAAGTGAAGAAATAGAAGAAATAATTAAAATAGTATCTAAATGTATTAAAGAATAATAATCCTAAATTATTTCCCAGATACGAAACACTTGCTTATAATGTAACAACTATTAAAATACGTGTTTTCCCATATTTTAAATAGCTAGGAATACGACTGCCCTTGTAAATGTTCTTGGTGTTTGAAGTGTATAGAACACCTCAGCAGGTAAGGTCTAGGAAGATAGAGCTCATGGAAGACTATGCTTACATATTAGACTATCTTCCTTCAGGAAACCCTATAGACGTACATGTAGAACATAGAAATAAGCCTATAGCTCAAGCAATTGGAGAAGACTACTTTATGCTTTTAGAATTAGCACCTAAAAAAGGAATTAACCTATCTCCTGGTGAAAGAGTTTACATAGGTAAGGGGTTTAGAGATAAAATAGCATTTATTTACTGTAGAATAGACTATAATGCCCTCACTTCTTTCGCTAAGGATACGCTACCTCAGATTGTTGAAAAAATAGTTGCAGAAAGAGAAAATGTGTTTATAGAACTATTTAACATAGCGCAGCCAATAACAATAAAACTTCATGCGTTAGAACTAATACCAACAATAGGTAAAAAACATTTAAGAATAATACTTGAGGAAAGAAAGAAAAAACCCTTTGAAAACTATAAAGACCTCATGGAAAGAGCAAAAATTTCAAACCCCATAAGACTTCTTACAGAAAGAATAATCAAGGAGTTAATGGGAAGCGAGAAATATTACTTATTCGTTAAGCCAATAACTACGTCTGGAACAGTCTATTTAGGATATTTACCTAGGATGTATGCTTTAGCATCTTCTAAAAACTAGGTGAATAGCTGAAGTGATCTTTTCTCTTTCACGCAAAGAACTTATAAACTATACGATAAATGTTCTTAGAACATACAATATAAGGCCTAGGAAGAGGCTAAGCCAAAACTTTGTCATAG
>Ga0190367_1000333_pt1 | contig 35746 bp, 38 predicted proteins | sample 4872181011_MG_FD_171838 | JGI IMG/M metagenome (GOLD analysis project Ga0190367, IMG submission 171838) | Hydrothermal vent microbial mat bacterial communities from Southern Trench, Guaymas Basin, Mexico - 4872-18-10-11_MG | ecosystem: Environmental > Aquatic > Marine > Hydrothermal vents >... | reverse complement strand
ACCTAGAATAGTTTAATAAGTAAGATTAATACTTTGATTAACTTCATTTTATTTTTAGAATGCCTCACTTTCTCTAATCTTATCGTCTCCTCTAAGCCTCCACAATCCCTTCGCCGGATCCTCGATAATTATCCCCAGCCTACTTATCAACTGATCATTTATCAATACTTCATCCGTATACTCTAAAACTACTAGGTATGTATCAACCTGCTTAGACTCTACATCCTCTATAATTAGATGTACTTCAGCGCCTCTAACTCTATAGACTATTTGCTTATTTGAGTACTTGAGTTGTTTTAGAAATTTGAGTAACATTTAAATACTTTAGGAACCTTATTTAATAATCGACGAGTGATGGAGCGTCTCTACAAGGTCTCTGAAGTTGCTAAAATGCTTAATGTTTCTACTGTAGCTGTTAGGAAGTGGATTAGGTCAGGAAAACTAAGGGCTAAGAGAGTTGGTAAGCTATGGATGATACCAGAAAGTGAACTCAAACACTTTCTCGGAGAGAAACCGAGAGAAATAAGAGCAGTCATCTACGCTAGAGTTAGCTCTCATAAAGAGAGGAAAGATGGTAATCTAGATAGACAGGTTGAAAGGCTAAGAAGTTATTGTTCTGCTAAGGGATACAAAGTTGTTGATGTAGTAATTGATATTGCTAGCGGGTTAAAAGAGAATAGAACGGGCTTACAGAAGCTATTCAACCTCGTTGAGAATCACCAAGTTGATGTTATAGTGGTTGAATTTAGGGATAGATTAACAAGATTTGGTTTTGAATATCTTAAGAGATATTTTAAATCACATAATGTTAGAGTAGAAGTTGTTGAGGAGAGTGAGAAAGGTTACTTAGAGGAGTTAGTTGAAGACTTTGTTTCTATCGTGATTAGTTTTGCTGGTAGAATCTATGGTAAGCGTTCACAGAAGTTCAGGAAGATAAAAAAGGTCGTGGAGGAAGTGGTAAGCAATGACAGTTAAGACTATTGAGAAAACAATCAAGCTTAAACTAATACCATTAACAAGAAGTAATAAGGTTCAACTAATTTCTCTCTTGAATAATTACACGTTGATGGTAAAGGAGGCACTAGATATCATCATTAAGAACGATGTTCGTAGTAGGAAGAGGGCACATGAGCTATGCTATAGAGGGTTAAGAGATAAATATCCTCACCTACACAATAAGTTTGTTCAGGAAGCGTATAAAAGAGCCTTAGCGACGTATCGTAGCTATAGGAAGTTATTGAACAAGTGGAAACGGTTACCAGAGAAGAAAAGAAAGAAAATATCTCCACCAACGCTACCTATAGTAGAGGATAACAGGGTTATTGAACTGCATATTGATACCTACAAGCTTGATAGGAGGCATGGGTTTCTAGTACTGACCGTATCTAAGGGTAGTGGAGTTTACTTAAGATTCCTTGTGATGGAGTACGGATATGCTAGGAGAGAGCTTGATGGAACTAAGCTAGGCAACTCTAAGATACTAGTTGATGGAGACGAAATATACCTACTCTTAACCATACGTAGGAATGTTGAGGTTTATGTGCATAGGAATAAGCTTTTCATAGATATTAATGAGGACAGTGTTGACTGTCTATTGGTTAATTACGATAAGAATGAAGCCGTATTGTTTTCAATAAGACATGATAATAGGAAAATACGTACTAATTATAGGAGGATTAGAAAGAGTATCCAGAGGAAGGTGAAGTATCCTAAGTTAAGGGATAAGCTTCTAGCTAAATATGGTCGTCGTGAGAGGAAACGTGTAGAAGATAGATTAAAGAAGATAACTACGATGCTAACGGAGATTGCTAGGGAACACAACGCTGACTTGGTTAGGGAGAACCTAAAGGATTTAAGGCTTAATGGCAGGAAGAAGAGTAGGCAACTGAACTATAGATTATCCACTTTTCCATATCGTATGTTCATAGAGTATATTGACTATAAATTTAATGAGTGTGGATTAAGCGTATTAGAGGCTGAGGCTAAAGGAACATCCATTACCTGTCCGATATGTGGTTACGTAGATAAGAAGAATAGGATTGGTAAAGAGGGATTTAGGTGTAGGCGATGTGGTTTTATTTTTAATGCTCAATATGTTGCCTGTCTTAACCTTTTCTCCCGCTCCAATGACGGTATAGTAGCCAACAGGAGCGGGAGGCTTTTCCTCATAACCCGTAAGGCGGGCTCTGTGGTGCCCGTCAATGTAGCTCCCAATGAGCCACCGAAAGAAGTGAGGCGGCTGAGGGGGAAGCCCGTGCAGGTTTCCAAAATACCCATAGTTTCCAAAATATAATGCACGGGCAACCACCCTCATAAGTCCTGACGCAGATCTATATGTTTCAACCATCGTCTCCCTAGGTAAACTCGGCCAGACTCCCAACCTCTCTGCAAATTGAATGGGGATTAATACCTCCGGGACATCTCCCTCATATCCTGTATTCACTAATGCAGTCACTTCAATATATTTATCCCTATACTCTATCCCTATTCTCACTCTTACTCCCATATCTAGACACCAGCCTCAAGGGTTTAAGGTAGCCCACCCTCTTCCTTATAATTAACCTTAACGGCTTTAGATACCCTACCCTCTTCACCTTCATAAAAAAACCTATAGTATATTATCATAGTCCCCATATTAATCTATAAGAGATTTGAAAGCCCTATATAGTTACTATAGAATAGGAGATAATACTTGATTTATTATACTGATATTTATTTAAATATCTCTTAACTAAATTTAGAGGGGCTGATAAGAGTTGATAGTGCATATTCGGTTTATGTTATTTATGCGTTGGTGTTATAATTTATTTTCGAGTATTCTGTATCCTCTAGTCTTCTGTATAGTTCTTCATCTAATGTTATGAATTTTTGCATCTAGTTTCTTGGCTAATACTATATATGCGGCGTCATATACTGTTATATTTAATTCTTCCGCCGTCTTGAAAGACTCTTTGAGTAATTCACTATATGGATATGTTTTGATTAAATATTTTAATGTATCTAATGCTTTATCTACAGCTTCATACGCCTCTTTACGCCCAATGATTTTAAGCTTTTTATATTTCTTCCATATCGCATTCGCTACTTCATAGTATACTAGCTCTAGTGAAATCCATTCATCCACCTTACCTAATATTTCCTCAGCCCATTCACTATATTCCTCTGGCGTTAGTACAGCTACTAGTAATGTCAAGTCTATTACGGCCTTTTTAATGTTTTTTTATTCTGCTACTTTCCATCTATAGTCCTCTTAATGATCTTCCTTAGGATGTTACTTATGATCGACATTAAATCAATTAACCTTGAACTCTATTAACTATAGGGCCGGAAGACTCACGTATATGATAGTGAAATATCAATATCTTCTTAATAATCCCGCCAGTTTTCCAGCATCTCCAAATGCTTGCCTCTAATCCTCGTTAACTCTTTAGTGTCACTTATGAAACTCTTCTTAGGTTATTTGCTATGTTTAATGCTGTTAACTCTTTTAAAACTCTAATTATGTTTCTGGCGACCTTTAAAGCTCTGGCACTTTTGGGTCTTGATTCAATAGCTGATTTCAACGCCTCCTCTAATATCTTATAAGTTTGATCTCCTATAGGATTGTATATTTTATTTAATTCACTATATAGCCGCTCTACATATTCCCATGCTAATTTAGTCAGTACTATGGACCCCCTCTGCCCTCTTAGCACCTTCTTAAATCCGGTCCATATGTATTTAGATATGCATTTTATCTTCTGTATTTGACCCTCTGGAGAGAGCCTTATCCCTAAATTGTAATATGGTATCTTTAGAAGCCTATCATCTAATTTATTTAATACTTTTGCATATAGGATGAAATAATTCTTCTCCACAGGATCTATTCTAAATGCTTCTTTAAAGAATCTCGGATATAGGAATGGGGATATATATGGATGGGTAAATGAGGTTAGCCAGTTCATCAGCCTGAACTCGATAATGTATCTTCTATATAGTTCTAATGAATTTGAGACACCGTTTACAAGGTTCTCTATTAACGCTCTATATATGCCTTTTGTATATCTATGTATTGGAGGTAGATCTACTGAATAGTCTATAGTCTTAATTATCTTTAAAGCCATATTATTTAGATCTCTTGACGGACTCCATTTTATCCTACCTAAGGGATCGAGGGTCTTGTCTCCGCCTGTTCCATTAGCTATCACCATTTTATTATCTTTAAATGGGTTTGAAATTGCATTGAAGGCCTTATATGGATCTGGGTTCTTATTATCAATTATACGATGCTCTACATCTAAAGCTTCAGCGATGCTTCTAGCGATCTCAACCTCCCTAGGATCGGTCCAGGGCATTATGTCTGTATATGCCTTAACTTTAATATCTCTATTTTCAGATGCTTTGACTAGGGAGGATAAAGTGGTCCTCGAGTCTAATCCCCCGCTTAATCCTACCCATACCTCATTTATACCCTGCTCTTCCAATACATATAGAAAATTTTTTGCACCTTCGAGTAGTAGATTGACTAACTTAGATAAATCGGCCTTATATATAGTATCATATTTAAATATCGTGGTTATGATGGATTCGGATGGACCCATTTTCACCATCGAACCAGTTGGGACTCTATATACGGATGGGTGTAGTGCCCTATGACTTATGGAATAACTCCATGAAACTACACTCCAGACGTATATACTATCTATTAATAATTCATGGAATAATGTCGCTGCAATCGAAGGTGGCAGCCACCATGGAGAAGCCACTATATAATTTTTATCTCTCCATATATATAGGCTAGACGAATAGTAGGGGGTATCCGGAATATATATGGTTAAATCAGAGTCTTTAAATTCCATCTTTACATTTGAAACAGCTGGATCAAGGCCCCACTCCAACTGGCAACAGTCTTCTTTAAATTTATAGTCTAATGGCTTGAATGTACTCGATACGACAAATATTTTGGAACTTCTTTTTACAATCTCTATATTCCATTTTATATTTAATCTGTGTATGACTTCACTCACATTGTTTAAAACCGTCTCACCGATCTCTCTAGCATCCCCCTCAAATGAATATACTAATAATATTGGTATTGACATAGGAACACCTGATTATATCTAAATCTATTATTTTTATCTCAAAAATATAAAACCCTGTCTCCTTTCTATTGCTCTAATTACTCTTAGCTCCATCTTCTTTAAATATAGGAATAGGATCGCAAATAGAAATGATATTAATCTTGATAGTATGAATACTAGCTCGATCTTCTCGTTATCTATCTTTTCATATTTTTCTGTGCTTCCAACGTCATACCAGTATCCGTCACGCCTGTATAATATATATTAAGGAGGGTTTATTCAAGCTGTGGAGATGAAATTTCAGTAAGACTAACTTACTTCTACACGGGGCTAGGAGGACATTCTATCTAGTAGGGAGGTTTCCGATGGTGAGGAAGTAACTTGGAGGCTATATCTTTAACTCCTCTAGGAACTTCACCCCATAAACCCTGAGTTTATTTAAAACCGGCTTCATCTCCCTCTCAATACTTCTAAATAAGGGTATTCCATCGACTGCTGATGCCGAGGCTATCACATAGCAGTCTGGTAATGCTAGGTGTAGAGTCTTCTTCAACTCACCTGCACTGAATATTATTTCGTTGCTAACCTCGATCACCGAGACCCTCTCCCTAATCCACTTTATATAGTCTGCGGCGAGTCTATTTGGATCCTCTTCAGAAGCGGCTTCATATATTCTCGAGGCTATGTATAGAGTCTCACTTAATGTGACTGGAGTTGTATATAGCTTAATCCTACCTACATCGGCTTTATTAAACAGCCTCTCTACAATACTCCTGTATAACGCCCTCCTAACTATATACTCGATAAAGACTCCTGTATCTAGTACAAGCTTATCCTCCTTTGAATAAGCCCTCATATTTCCTAGCCTCATCCCCATACTCTTCAGCTAATAGCTTATCTATAACCCCCGGATCGATATCTACAATCTTCGGCTTAAGAGGCCTTATGATAAGCATATTATCCTTAGCCTCCACGATAACCTCATCACCCTCATGGATTCCAGATGCATCCCTCAGATTCTTAGGTATAATTAGAACCCCCTTCCTCCTAACTTTTAAAATAGCCTCCATAGCTACACCATATAAATTGAATAATACAATATTATTTAAGTTAAACCTAATATATCAAGTTAAACCCTACTAATAATTCTATATAGCTTCCTCACTTCTTCCATATGAGAAGCATTTAATAATCTTCTATTTCACAAAGATAGTTATACTGACCTCCTCTCCCTTCTACCTAACTCATCTCTGAAGCACCATATCCCCCTCTCCAAAGTCTATCAATAAAATATTTAATTTACTTAATAGTTTGTCATTTAATAGGATATACCTGCCTCCAGACGTTATTAATACAGATGATTTTACAGGACCTTCTATACGGTCTTCAGTCAAGACATATACATTTACAGACTCCCTATATCTTAAGAAACTTACTTCCCTACCATCTCCAGTTATCTTCATATATGTCTCGGGCTCACCTAGTAGATGTAAATTCAACTTTTTCACAATATCCACCGGCATAAGTATCTCCGGCTCTAATCCTATAAAGCCACTATTAGCTATACCAACATCCTCTATGGATCTAGACCCGTCAATAGTCTCTATTCTTATCCTTAGCCTTAACATCTTTAATAACCTCTGGATCTATAAGTGTTAAAAGTAGATCCTCCTCCTCAAGTAGCGTTAGGATTAGTTCCTCTTCCATCTCAATACCCAGCATATTTTAATGATTCATGAATTTATATATTCTATTTTTTAAGGGCTTCCTCAATCTCATGTAGAGCCTTCTCATATAAAGCCTGGGTTTATCCTCTTCAGTGTTTTTCCCGGGTAATCCTATCCATCTCACCTTTATAGAATATTTATCCAGCTCCTCACGTAGCTCCTTCATAAATACACCCATACCATTACGAACTTAACGTCGTCTGGGAAGCGCCCCTTCCTCCTAGGGTCTTTCCATCTACCTACTATACTTATTCCACATGTCGGACTGGCCTCAGCACCGACTATCTTATACCCCTTGTCGATATTTGAGTTAACCAAATTGAAGCGTTATAGAAGCTATATCCACAGCTTGAGACTATAGTTTGACAACCTTCATCTTCTGGATCCCGACCCATCTAATCGGATATATCTTTCTAGCTACACTACCTATCTCAGCATCTATAACACCATATATCGCGGCTTTCAGAAACTCATCATTACTCCTTCCATTATACTTATCTAATACTTTGAATACCCTCCTCCTGATGGCTTTCTTCCTAGATGTGTTAATCCTCTTAGTCGTATATACCCCCGCTAGAACCCTATATCTAACCCCATCCTCAACCTCTATATCACGGTATATATCCACATAGGATGTACCTCTAATAAATAGAGCCTGGATATACTCCCTGAAATACTGATGCCCATAGTAAATTGTATATGCCTTGTTATCCTCAGTACGGTATATCTTAAGCCTACAGTTTATGTAGTTATGCAGCGGGAAACCAGTCAAGCTTATTAAGGGGACCTCCAGAGTCCTTCCAACTACATCCCCGCTAGATATTATATAGCCTACCTCTGTATTATCAAATATATCTGGTGCAACAACCTGAAATATCTTCTTCCTCTTCCTCCTAACTCTAACCATGACAACATTCCTCTTGATAATGTATATACACTTCCCCTAGAAAGAATTTTTCAGACAATATAATAATATTATTATCTCTAAACATTCATTAGGTATTTATATCTATTCACATTCCATTCAATTGAATGATTATAAGGAGATTATTCTACATGCCTTTTACTCAACCACGTATTTACATCATTTACAAATGATTTTCAATATATTTACAGTTACCCACTCTCCTCTATAGTAAGGCTTGTTATAAACTTACTTATCTCCTCTAATCCCTTCTTAATCAAGATTCTAAAGTCTCTATCTATTAGATATAATACTGTAAAGTATATTCCTATGCCTATGAAGATATCTGCTACGATAACGAGTGTACGGTATTTCGGGAGGATATATAATATGCCCGCCATAATCAGGGAGGACAATGTGAATCTAGCTAACTTACTTAAGATATATCCATATGATGAGATGTTCTTCCTACCCAATAGTCCTATCGATGTGAATAATACTATTGATGTGATTAACATTGAATACGCCAATCCATTCAATCCATATAATGGATATAATATTAGAATCGATACGGCCAGCGTAGCTACCCCAATATATCTAAATATGAGTACTAGAAACATTCTACTCTTTATAAGCTCCCTAATCCTAATCATGAAGTCTATATCGAACTTCTCATAACTAAATACGATATTCTGGCTTAAGCCAGTGTATACATCTATATATCTTGCTATAGCAAGTATCAACAATGGGATCACGGCCTCACCATACTTCAACTCCCCAGCCTTTAGGCCGCCGAATACATATACTATAGCCTGGTTCATCACTAATATTCCTATTAGCATCGGAGTCGCAAACATTGAAACGAGATATATAGTCCTTAGAATCTCCCTCTCACCACCCTTCTCAGATAGTAGATATGGTGTTAAAGCTATGGATAGCCCACTAGTTAACCCTATCCACCTAGCTGCTCTAACCGCTACGTAATATGAGCCAAGCGAAACCGTAGCACCAATGAAGCCTAGCATCAGAATCGCTAAATTATCGTATAGCCTATGTGCTATAGATAATAGTGTGACATACCAGGATCCCTTTAACCATTCCCTAATAATACCAAGGTTAACCTTCTCCTCAAACTCCGAGATAGAGATCTTTAAGAAGCATATAAAGTAGAGTGCATAGCCTATTAATAATGTAGTTATCGCGCCGAACAACCCAATATATTCCACTAATACAAGACCGAGAGAAATCTTTATTAATGAAAATACCATAGGACCATATCCCAGTTTATCTGGAACCCTCATTTTAATATATGAGGTTAGAGCCGAGATCCCATATGACAACGGTATGTATATAGATGAAATAAGGTAGATGGATAAGGAGACCCCGACGACGTTGGAGATCAACGGCCCTAGGAGTATATATATTATAGTTAATGGAATAGATATCAATAGGTTAGACGCCATAGAAGATTTTACGAATCTTCCTCCTCTAGCTATCATCCGTCCAGACCAAAATGGAATAACATTTTTAAAGATGTCGAATGTAGTCCACATAGATACGATAAACCCATAAATCCCATATTCAGGAACAGGTAATATCCTGGCTACATATATTGGAAAGATGATGCCTATTAAATATGATGACACTTTAAGAATGAAGTATTTTAAACTCGCGTACGTCAGCCGTATTCTATTCATTTATAGAATAAAGTATTTATTAATGGTTTAAATAACGTTAACCCCTATACAGTAGCCATCCCTTCAACATATAGATGTAGCTAATAACCTGATTCCTCGCCGATATATAATCCCTAGTATTAATATATATCCATACACCTTTAGGCACGGCCATCGATACTCTTAAGAGAATATCTTTAGGACTTAGATACCTATATTTATTTAAAATATAACCATTTAGAATATTGGATTCTAAAGACTTCTCACTTACATAATGTAGACAGTATGGAATCCTCGTTTTAATGAATTTATACCCCTTACTAACTATATGTAGACCTATATAATGGTCTTCCCATACATATAAGTCCCTCGGAATCCTAATATCCTCTACAGCCTCAGTCCTAATCAATGTATCATGGGTCATATACCTCTTTGAGAAGACTTGCGCGATTAATGTATCTATGATCCTCATTCTATATAGCTTACTCATTGAATAAACCATGTTAAATACATGCTCCTCAACGGGGATCGCTACACCCCATATGGCCCCAACCCCCTTCTTCATATATTTTGAAGCATATTTAAACCAGTCTCTACATAGTACTACATCACTATCCACATGTAGATGCCACTCGGTTTCAACGGCTTTAATACCCTTCTCCCTAGCAGTAGCCCTATTACCCTTTGAATCATCTATAATCTCGACTCTAGGAAACCTACTTAGATATTCTAGCGTACCATCTGTAGACCCGCCGTCTACGACGATCAACCTATTTACAGGGACATTATCATATATAGACTTTACAGTCTCTGGTAGTGTGGGCTTCATACTATTCTTAGTAAGAAGTATAACATCGATCTTCATGGAACTACATCTCGTATCAACTCATTCTCTGATAATCTTCCTCCTAACTCTCCTAACCCTAGCCCTAACCTCAAACTTCTTACTCAATATTATTTTAGGTTGATGAGATTTAAGCCACTCACCACTTAAGATATCTTCATTAATTCTACCCTGCATATATGATGGTATCGGTATATCTAATAGATATAGGATATAAGGCGCTATATCCATCATATTCAACCCGGGTCCTAAACCTATCTTCTTAAATGCAGGTCCATTAAATACATATATACCTTCAATGATATGATCCGAAATATTCTTAACGTTACGTAAAGGAATATTAAATGAAATATTTGTTTTTATCCCAGTTATAATATCCTCACCATCAAAGTGGATGTTTAGGATTACATCGTCATGTGGTATAATTAATATATCCGGGTATAGGGGGTCATCATACTCCTTGTAGACTTCATCCACGCTGTGTATATCCTTTATAATTGGAGACATCCTCTCTTTAATCCTCCTCTCATTCTCCTCCATAACAATCCTTTTAACCTTATCCAAAACCCTTTTATACTCTTCTTTAGAGACTATACCCTCCTTATCCCTATCCATTAAATTTATTTTAACCGCCCCATACTTCATGAAGCATATCGCCTTAGTCCTACTCCAGTCTATAATAGTCGGGTTGATACTCTTATCATGCTCAGCTACTTTAAATAAGATACTCTTCAACTTGGATCTAGTATTATATGATAATCGATACCATAGCCACCTTAATACACCTATCCTCCTTAAAGTCTCTACCTTAATAAATCTCCTTCCTCCACCATGCCTTAACTTAAGTAGGTTATGCCTAGACTTGAATACATTTATCCTGAATTCATATTTCTTCGTTTTATGCCCATGGTCCGACATTATTATAATATGGTCGTCAGAGTCTAAATACTCTAGATATCTCGTCAGCTCATCATCTAGTAGAGACAGAGTCTCATATGGGGCATTATGATATTTATCCTTAGCCCTCTCATCACCTCCATCTACATCCTTCAACCCAAGGAACTTATGCATCACATAGTCGGTCTCCCTATATACGACGATCGTTAGATCCCATCCATCTCTATCCATCAACTTCCTCGTAACCTCACCTCTCTTCAATATATTATCATATAACTTATCCAACGCCTCATCAGGGGTATTCCCCATATATATGTCAACTATATTCTTCGCCTCCTTAGCCAGTTCATATATAGACTCGGGATATACATGCCCCCTAGTCAGCGCACCATGTCTCTCGTCATCTCCAATCATATATCCATTAATCTTATCTGGAGGATATGTTAATGGAACATTTACTATTACACACTTCTTCCCATATCTGGATGCGATAACCCATACAGGGTCAACCTTCCTATCCCTAGCCGAGTAATATTTAATTCTATACTGATTATCCAACGTATAGAAGCCTATTATCCCATGTACCCCGGGATCTACCCCAGTAAAGGCGGAGTACCAGTTTGGAGGTGTATTTATCGGAGGTACAGCGTTTAAAACTCCATATACACCATTATCCATCAATCTAGAGATTGTATTTAAATATCCTTTCTTAACAGCGTCTCTAAGAAGCCATAGTGGAACTCCATCCAATCCATATACAAATACTCTTCCAGCCATCGTAACTCACGTCAAGGTTATTGAATTAAATATCAATGTTATATAATTTAATGTTTTAGTAGTTTAAGAATTCAGTTGGTTACTTTAATCTAGTTTATACCCATATATCTTCATCTCATCTCCACATATTCTTTTGAAGGAGCGCATCAACTCACTACTCCACTCACTCCAGTGTGGTAGTTTATGGGCTATAGTTATGTTCTTAGGTTTATTCACCTCATGCTCCCAGACTTCCTTAGGGATATCTAAGTTTAGATAGTTCAGGATATTTCTCTTAAAGTAGTTATAGTCGGTGATTATATCCTCGAATCTAACGAATCTATCTATACACTCTCTAAGATACTTATTCTCTACCATCCAATACCAGCATAGCCTCTCAAACCTAGACATTCTACTCCATTCCCTCCTCCATGGATCATCCTCAGGTGGAGCTATATTTCTAGTGCTATATACATCTGGCTTCATAGCAGTCCTAGCGTACATCGACCTAACTACATCCCTACCGTCTCTGACAAGGTGAATCAGCTTTACATTTGGAATCAGCTTCTTTATGGCTTTACAATGCCTCCTTAGATAGCTATTCACCTCACCATATGTATCGATATCTAGATCATGTACACGTAGGTAGATCTCCTTCATCCTAAAATCCCTGATATACTTCTCGGCTGAGATAGGGTTTAGATATGCGTCTTGATGTGGTATAGCCTCGTCAAAAGGCTCGTGGACAACTAATGCATTTGGAGACTTATTCAATAACTCGGCGAGGAACCTTGTACCGGACCGCCCGATTGATAATATGAAGAAGATGTTTTTATTTCTAAACCAATCCAGGACCTCATCATAATCTATCCAGAAGTATGTCTTCACCTTAAACTTTTTTAATGCTAAGATTGTGCTTGCACGTATATACATATATAGGTTCACTAGATTCTCTGGAAACCTCCTCCTTATACTAGCCGGCACTAGCCTGTGAATAGGCATTAAACCACCTATAACATAGTCTACGCCTATTAGAATATACCGTATAATAACTTTATAATTTATAGATTAAGTATAGAAAATGTAGCTGGGTCATTAAGTTAGATTACTTCATAAATTGTAAAGTAAATTTATATTTTCGCAATTTAAATGATGTTTAGAAGGGAGGGGTGCCGTAGCCTGGTCAATCGGGGTGGATCAGCCTCCGGCTGAGCCTACGCTTAGGACCCACTGGCGTAGGCCTGCGTGGGTTCAAATCCCACCCCCTCCACCAAGAATTAATATAATTATTTTTGTCCATTGGTTGGTAAAAGATAATGGAAGATGGAGTTTTGAGTTTTATTTCCTCCTCAATAGCCCAGCTGTTTCTCTACAATGCTAAAACCCGCCTCACTTAAAATCTCTGTATATCTCTCTTCCTGCAAATGCCTATATAATAATTGTTATATAAGCTGATTCTTTGCTGGCTTTAATGTCGATTTAATCATTAGTGATTATATAGACGATTGAAAATTAAGTCTAAATGAGAATAATAATTTCTATATGAAAGCATGGATATTAGATAAGCAGGCTAAGATAAATGAAAAGCCATTGAAATTAGTTGATGAATATCCTATCCCCGAGCCTAAATATGGTCAGGTGAGGATTAAGGTTAAATATTGCGGGATATGTAGAACTGATTTACATATTGCAGAGGGAGACCTGCCTCTCCATAAGAGGCCTATAATACTTGGTCACGAGATTGCAGGAGTAGTTGATAAGGTCGGGGAGGAAGTTAGAAGAATCAATATCGGAGATAAAGTAGGATTATCATGGCTCTATTGTACATGTAATGGATGTAAGTACTGCATCAGTGGCTGGGAAAACTACTGTCCATACTTTATAAGTACTGGGTGGGATGTTGATGGGGGCTTCGCCGAGTATGTAGTTGCATATGAGGAGTATGTGTTTCCATTTAATGATATACCACTAGGTCTAGATGATTTGGCTCCAATGATGTGCCCTGGAATAGCGTCGTATCTAGCGTATGACTTAGCAAACCCTAAACCTGGGGATAATATAGGTGTAATAGGATTTGGACCAACAGCATACTATTTACTTAAAATAGCTAATTATAGTGGTATAGATGTTTACGTTAGCACGAGGTCTAAGCATCACATGGAAGTTGCATATGAGAATGGTGCCAAGTGGGTAGGAAATATTTTAAAGGAAGATTTCCCTAAGAAACTTGATGCAATCATATCATTCCCTCCCGTAGGAGAAATTGTTGAAAAAGCACTTAGAAATCTTAAGCACGGCGGTGTTCTAGTCCTCGCCCAAATAGCCTCGACCCCTATTACTATAAAGGATTACTCAAATATATGGGGCAGGACTATAAAGACCGTTCATAATATAAGGAGAGAGTCGGCGTATAAGATGCTTAATTTAGCGAAGAAAATAGATCTAAGTATTGAGAAAGCTATATTTAAATTTGAAGAGCTTCAAGATGCTATGATACTTGTAAGGAGAGGAGAAGTCAAGGAGATGAATAGTGTCGTTAAAATAGATTAAGGTTAAAGTTTTTATTATCAATTAATTTGACACATCTATCTCGTTTATCCAGCCTCTTCTAACAAAATGCATTTAATTAGTAACCTAGCATATCATTTAGTGCATATAAATCGAATTATTTATAGAATAACACCGAAATATCATATAGACTGTCATCAATATAATCAAGTTAAAATATTATTATTAGATGGGATTATGGAGGGGGTTATACTAGCTGCAGGGTATGGAAGTAGGTTGAGGTCTATCGCTAGTGGACCTAAATTCCTTATTGATATAAATGGTAAGCCATTAATATACTATCCACTTTATTCAATGGCTAAAATCGGTGTAAATAAGGTTTATGTAGTAGTTAATTATGATAATCTAGAGTATATCCTAAAATTTAAGAATAATCTGGAGTTGAATATCGATATTAGGGTGGTAGTAAATGAAGAGCCTCAGAGGGGGAATGGATACTCCCTATACACTGCTAGGAAGGTTGTGAAGGAGGATCAATTTATACTATCTATGTCAGATCACATATATCCTGCTAAGGTATTGGAGAAGGTTATCGAGTTTAAGAGAATATTTGCAGGCGATGCAGAGGTGGTTATAGGGGGAGATAGTATACCCAGGTTTATAGATGTTGACGAGGCCACGAAGATCCTGGCTGACAACGAATTTAACTTGATTAACATAGGTAAGGACTTGGTAAACTATACTCACATAGATATTGGAGTCTTCATGATGTCGAGGAATGTATTCTACTATGCGGCAGAGTACTTTAGAAACTACTTTGAAGCAGGGTTAAGTAAATTGATTAAATGGTTTAAGAATAGGGGATTAAGGGTTAAGGTATGTGATATAGAAGGGGTTCCATGGAAGGATATAGATACCCCCGAGGACCTATACATGGTTTTAATGGGGGAGTATCGTGAGGTGCTTAATATATGGGAGAGAGGGGTGTAGGGGGGAAACCCACCGATGGCCCCGTCTCAAGATATATTAATAGGAGGCTGTCAAATCCGATTACAAGATTTATAGTTAGGCATAATATCGATGTAACCCCTAATCAAATGAGTATATTATCCGCGTTTATAGGTATGTTATCCCTACCGCTATATATTCTAAATAACCCTGTTTTGGCAGGGATACTTGTACAGGTATCCTCGGTATTAGATGGTGTAGACGGTGAACTGGCGAGGGCTAGAAACATAGTTAGTAGGAGGGGGGGATTCCTAGATGCATGTCTAGATAGATATACAGACTTTATTATACTGGCGGGTGCATCACTATATACCCTCCAGAAGTATGGAGGCATTCTAACATATGTATCTATATTACTTGCATTAGCAGGTAGTATATTAGTAAGTTATATACATGCAAGGGGTGAGAAGGACCTAGGGATCCATCCAGCTACAATCGGCGTATTCCCGAATATAGCGTCTAGAGATGTTAGGCTATTCATAATATTTCTAGGGAGTATAATAGATCAATTGTTATATACCCTTCTAATCTTGGGGGTGATCACGAACATATATTTCATCGTAAAGATTCTAGAGACATATGGAGAAGCTAAGGATTGTAGCTAAATAGAATTTATGTCGGTATCAATATACGGCGGCATTCCAATAGCTAATTACGGGGTTGAAATTAACTTCTCGAGTATAGCGTCGCGCCAAGCTACTCTATACCTATACCCAGCGATCCTATAACCGAGTTTCCTATAGAATTCTATAGCCCATATAGCCTTCTCATGTGTAACAAGCCTTAATCTCTTTAAACCCCTTTTACACGCTATATCCTCGATATGATTCATCAATTCAGTCCCTACACCTCTACGCTGGAAATCAGGGTGTATATATACCCATCTTACAATCCCCACCTCCTCACTATATATGGGATATAATGCCGCTACACCGACTATCCTACCATGAGACTCATATACATAGAACTCCATAACCTCCATATCCCTCCTAATATCTTCATAGTCTACAACAGGATGCTTAAAGTACTCAGGCGGTATAATATTCTTATATGCAGTATAGTTAGATAAGTTGATTACATCTACAATATCCTTAATATCAGATTCAGAGGCTCTCCTAATCATACCACTACTTTAAAATTATAATCCTCCAACTGGTTTTATATGCAAATACATCGTTAATTCTATACGATGGATATAACATATAAATTATCTAAATTTATCGTAGATACTAGATTAAGTGACATACCTGATAATGTTAAGGAACATGCTAAACTCTGTATCCTAGACTGGCTAGGCTCGGCGTTAGCGGGATCCAAGACTAATGTGGCGGATATAGTCGCATCTATTTTAAACTACTCTACAGACTATGGAGAGTCTTCAATAATAGGTATGTGTAGGAAGTCTTCATGTCTATATGCGTCTCTAGTGAATGGAGTCTCTGGACATGCTGTTGAGATGGATGATATACTTGAAAAGGCTATTATACATCCAGCCGCACCATTATTACCAGCTTCACTCGCAGTAGGTGAGAAGCTTGATCTAAATGGGGAGGACCTTATATTAGCCGTAATCCTAGGGTATGAGACCGAGATTAGATTGGGTATAGCGTTAAACCCGTCACACTATAGATTCTGGCATACTACAGGGACATGTGGTACATTCGGCTCAACAGCATCCGTAGGTAAGTTACTGAATCTAGATCTCAAGTCTATGATGAGTGCATTTGGAATAGCCGGTACACTAGCATCTGGAGTGACTTATGTATTTGGGACTATGGCTAAACCATTGAACCCTGGTATAGCGTCTATGAATGGAGTATTGGCAGGGTTACTAGCCATGAGGGGGTTGAAGACTATAGAGAATTCACTCGATATCGAAAATAGTTATTTAAACGCGGTTTCAGAAGGGTTTGACCCGGGAATTATTATAGATGGTTTAGGTGTGAATTATGAGATTCTAAATAATATCTTCAAGGTACATGCATCATGCGGACATACCCACGCCGCTATCGACGCTACACTAGATATCATCAAGAGATATGGAGTTGAAGCAGATGACATTAAAGAAGTTCTAGTCGGAGTATATCCGATTGCATTAGATAAGGTTGGAGAGATAAAGTATCCTGAGACCCCTGAGGAGGCTAAATTCAGTCTAACCTACTGTATAGCCTCCGCAATACTATATAAGAGGGTGGGGATAGACGAGTTCACCGTAGATAAGATTAATGATGACAAGGCTATAGAATTGATTAACAAGATTAGAGTCTATGTAGATGAAGAGTGTAGAGGTGCTAGATTAGGCTGCTCTAAAGTAAAGATAGTTACTTGGGATGGAAAGGAATATGTATCCAAGGTTGATAAGCCTAGGGGATACCCGGAGAACCCACTCACTAAGGATGAGTTAGTTGATAAGTTTAGGATTCTAGCTTCTAAAGCATTGGATGAGAAGGCTATTAACGAAATCATATACATTGTCGAGAATCTAGAGGAATATAATATAAGGGATTTAGCGGGTTTAGCCTCCGCATGTAAAGAATAACTAACCCGTTAAATATCTTATTATGATGTAGTGGGGTATTATGAGGGTGACGATATATAGTCCTACAGCAATATTAGGCTATGGATTTCCACTGGAATCATATGAGAATGTATTGGAGAATTATGATATAGATGTCATTGCATGTGACGCCGGATCCACAGACCCAGGTCCATACTATCTAGGCTCTGGGAAATCATTTACGGATTTAAATGCTGTTAAGAGGGATTTAAAGCTATTGCTAAAGGCTAGGGATAAACTTGGGGTACCGCTTATAATAAGTACCGCGGGTGGATCTGGATCCAAGGTACATTTAGATATGGTTGTAGAAGTTGTTAAAGATATAGCCGAATCTGAGAAGCTTGAGTTTAAACTAGCTAGGATCTATTCAGATGTAGATAAGGGTTATCTAAAGGAGAAGCTTAGGGAAGGCAGGATCTCTATACTCGATTTAGATAAGGATTTGACTGAGGATGATATAGACGAATCTACAAGGATAGTCGCCCAGCTAGGTGCAGAACCATTTATCAAGGCTATTGAAGAGGGGGCTGAGGTAATTATAGCTGGTAGGGCCGTCGACGTAGCTCCATTCGCAACAATACCTATTATAAATGGATTTGATAAGGGTCTTACATACCATTGTAGCAAGATACTTGAGTGTGGTGCTATAGCAGCCGAGCCTGGTAGTGGGGCTGATGGAATGATAGGAGTAGTATATAAGGATTATTTTGAAGTAACGCCTGCGAATCCATCGAGGAGATGTACCGTGAAGTCCGTAGCCGCACATGCATTATATGAGAAGGATAATCCATTTATACTTAGATTCCCGGGTGGGGAGGTTGATATTAGGAATAGCGTATATGAGCAGGTTGATGAGAGGACTGTTAGAGTATCTGGAAGTAGATATACTGAGAAGCCATATACACTACTCTTAGAGGGTGTAAAGAGGGTTGGATATAGGACGATATCGATAGCTGGTGTTAGAGACCCAATTTTAATTAGTAGGATAAATGAGATTCTCAATGGTGTTAAGAAGGAGGTTGAGGAGATTACTGGATTTGATAAAGGTAGCTACATACTCCAGTTTAGGGTATATGGATTAAATGGGGTATCACTCTGGAAAGTGGAGTACGAGGCTAACCCAGTTGAATTAGGTATTATAATTGATGTTGTTGGAGATACGCGTGAGATAGCTGATACTGTATGTGCATTAGCAAGGTCTACACTACTACATTATGGATTCGAGGGTAGGATAACTACAGCTGGGAACCTGGCGTTCCCATTCTCACCCTCCGATATCTATGTAGGAGAGGTATATGAATTTAATATACACCATCTACTTAGGGTAGACGATCCATTTGAAATCGCTAAGACAGAGTATGAGGTGGTTGGACATGGCTAACCTAATTAAATATGCATATATCATTAGAAGTAAGAATGCAGGTCCATTCTTAATTACACTCGATATATTCTTTAAGTCGAGGGATATTTATGAGAGGATTAAGAGACTTAAAATCTTTAGTATAGAGGAGTTAGCTAAGTTATTTAATGTATCTAAAGATGATATTAAGGGAGTCTACTTCATAGACAATATTAATACAGTTAAGATAACTTTAAAGAGGTCTGTACCATCTGGAAGCGTATATGATAAGGATATATATGGGGCTCAGCAGCATAATCCACTTCTTAAAATAGAGATCCCGGAGGATCTATAGTATCTTAACAGATTTTAATAATATGGCTATAGCTAAGGCCTCAGTAATCAACGTATATAGTATACCAAGTAAAACCATATTACCAGATAGGAATAAGCCGAATATAGATCCACTGAATAAGAATCCTAATCCGTAGAACGTATTGAATATCCCATATGCAGATCCCCTATACTTTGTCGGTGACAAGTCTGCTACTGCAGCCCTATATATAGACTCCTGCATACCATATATCAATCCAAAGAATATACTTGCTATAATGAGATTTATCCAGCCTCCTAGTAGGGTCAAGATAGACGGTACGACACTCAGGATAAATGGAGTTATCAAGACAACCCTACCGTATCTATCATATAAATAGCCTGATATAGGTGCTATTGAAGCGTCTATAAGCTGTATCATTAGATAGATGAATGCAGTTATATATGCGGCTACATAAAATTGAGTTTGATATAGTATAAGCGACCAATGTATCAAACCCATCGTATTTAATGTAACCGAGATACAATATAGCTTGAATTCGATACCTAGGCTTCTAAAGATCTCGGAGAAACTCTCTTCATGAGGCTCAGGAATATACTCTTTAATATACCGCCTTAGACTACCATATGTATAAAATACGAATATCATTAGAATTAAATATGGTATTGATAGGGAGGAGTATGCCACAGAGTAGTTTACACCCGTATATAATAGAATTAACCCAAGCATCATAGGACCTACCACAGCGCCCACCTGGTCAAGGAACTCATGCAATCCGAATGCTTTACCAGCTCCTAAATCCTTGGATGCTATGGATAATAGAGTGTCTCTAGGAGGAGATCTAATAGCCTTAGCGAACCTCTCTAGAATAACTAGAGACGCTACAACCCACCAGATATTTATTAAGCCTATTACAGGGATCGCTATAATCAATGTATAGCCTAGGATATACAATAACCAGTATCTCCTTGTTATATCCGCTATTACACCGCTGAAGATCCTGAATGAGATACTTATGAACTCCCCTAAACTGAATATTACACCCACGATAAATGCGGATACGCCTAAATACCCGAAGTATGTCGGCGTTATACTACGTGCACCCTCATATATCACATCACCCATTAAACTGACTATCCCAAATAGTATAATCGCTTTATACCCTATCCTCAATATCTACACCCATAAATAGCGTCTAAGATTATTTACTAAGGCGGCTTAAAGACTCTCTAATCTCCCTAGCCGCCTTACCTGGATCGATACTCTTCGTAATCCAGCCGCCAACGATAACCAATTCAATGAACTTATACTTCTGTAGAAGATGGATATTCTCTATATTAATCCCACCTGCTACACCTACCTTATATCTATATCCATATCCATATTCACTAACTTCATCCAGCCATTTAAAGGGGGTTACACCCATATGCTGCATATCAATCCCACTGTGAATCAGGATGTAATCAGGCTTCAACCCATTCTTCTCAAGAATCTTTATAAATGCCGGGATATCCCACAATCCTATAGTATCGATCATGAGGCCCTTACCATACTCGTCCCTAGCCTTTAAAGCCTCTCTAATAGTATGTAGACCCGCTACACCCAAGACGGTGGTATATAGAGCGCCATATTGATATGCAAGTGAAGCTTCTAAATATCCTGTATCCATGGTCTTCATATCGGCTACTATAGGTTTATCGACATTCTTACCGAGTTCCTCGACGGCCTTCACACCATACTTCTTAATTAATGGAGTCCCTGCCTCGACGAGATCTACATAGTCTACGACCTTAAGCGCTATATCAATAGCCTTATTTAAATCAAGTAAATCTAATGCTACTTGTAGGAGCGGCATATCTCCACCTCCAACCTACTAATTTTATTAATCCTCCTCTCATGCCTACCACCTTCAAACTCCTCATTAAGCCAGGTTAAAACCCTCTTAAATGCAGTTTCATAATCCATGGTTCTACCACCTAAGCATAATATATTGACATTATTATGTCTTTTCAATAGTGAAGCAACTTCATCGCTATATGCTATACCAGCTCTTATACCAGGGTATTTATTTGCTACTATACACATTCCTATCCCAGTTCCACATATTAATATACCATATTTATATTCTCCTTTAGAGACTGCCTCAGCGACTTTAGATGCATAATCGGGATAATCTACTGAATCCTCACTATCTGTTCCAAAATCAACCACTTTAAAGCCCTTATCAGCAAGTCTACCCTTGATAAACTCTTTAAGTCTATAACCTGCATGATCGGCTGCGATGCATATTTCCATGATACAAAATTACACAGGTATTTTTATATAAATGCTTTTCCTATCATATGCTCACATAGAAGTATTTCAGAATTATTAATTCAAGCGGAGTATGTAATTAGTCTAGATTCTTGATAAAAATTATATAAGAAACTTCTTTTACATCTTAATTAAGCATCCACTTCTTTTGGATGAATTCTCTTCCCTAAACCACTCTCATTAGAATTACTTCAATAGTGAAATATTAATTATGTCGATGATATAAATATTAATTGAGATGAATGAGAGAACTATATGGTTTGGAGAAGCATTGGTCGGGGAAGGAAATGAAGTAGCTCATATAGACCTAATAATCGGGAAATGTGACGGGCCTGCAGGCATAGCATTAAGTACCGCATTAGCTTCACAGAATGCAGGTCATACTACATTATTTGCTGTATTGACCCCAAATTTATTAGTTAAACCAGTTACGTTAATCGCTCCTAAGGTTACAATCGAGAATATGAAACAAGCTGAACTTGCATTTGGACCTGCACAATATGCCATTGCTAAGGCAGTAGCAGATTCCGTGGAGGAAGGTATCATCCCAAAAGATAAGGTTGATGACTTAGTAATTATATGTGGATTATTTATACATCCAAAGGCGTCAGATCCCAATAAAGTATTTAAATATAACTATGAGGCGGTTAAACTCGCTATTAAAAGAGCATTGAACCTCGAGCCTAAGGTAGACGAAATTTTAGAGAAGAAGGATAAAGTTGAACATCCATTCTACAAACCTAAATAAACCACAATCATCTTTTTTATAAAGCACTTGCATGTAAAATGTCTTCTTTTAATTACATAATAGTTTATTAAAATAGAGTGCAGATATACTCCTTCTATGATACAGGAGTGTTATATTTAAATTAATATAATAATTTTTTAGTGTTTTTGCAGGGGAATTATTTAAGGAAATTATCTTTCTAAGAATGAACTAGAACTGATATAGAAGAAAAAACATTATTTCTTTTATTTATTAATGGAATAAAAAATAATTATATTTATGAAAATAGGATCATCTAAGATATTATATATAGATTCTACACAGGCAGGGATAGCTGGAGATATGTTTCTTGCAGCTATGTCAGATATCGTCGATATCGATATGAAAGTATTGGCTGATGCTGTATGCGAATCCACACCATGGTGTAAGAAATTAGATGTAGATGCTGTAGATGGATTTAAGAATAAATTTAGATGCAAAGAAATTAAATTAGCTCTTGAAGAAGAACATGCACATAAGAGAGACGGTAAAGATGTTATCAATGCTGTACTAAAAAGTGGTAGTAAATTGTCTTTATCCGATAAGGCATTAGAATATGCGAAGAAGGTGGTGGAAACTCTTTTATGGGCAGAATCGAGAATCCATGGGAAATCTATGGATGAAGTACACTTACATGAAATCGGATCTACAGACACTATATTAGATATAGCTGGTGTATCATATGCGCTTGATAAACTAGGAGTATTTAAGAAGGATATAAAGGTATATGGATCTCCAGTAGCAGTTGGAGGAGGATATGTTGAAATGAGGCATGGAAGAGTATCTGTCCCGGCGCCAGCTACATTAGAGATACTATCTAAATATAATTATCCGTTCATTGGAGGGCCTGTATACGATGAACTTGCTACTCCTACTGGAGTTGCTTTGCTAGTGAATATCGTTGAGAAAGTATTAAGGTACCCCCCGTTAATAAAACCCTTAAAAGTGGGATATGGAGGAGGCATGAAAGAATTTAAGTCGGTACCGAATATCATTAGAATAGTCTATGGGGAGGATGATGAGATCCCTTTTTTGCATGATAAAGTCTATGTCTTAGAGACTAATATCGATGATTTAGATGATGAAACAATCGGATATACACTTGAGAAACTATATAATGAGGGGGCAAGAGACGTCTCTATAATACCAGTAACTACAAAAAAGAGTAGACCAGGTAAGATAATTAAGGTATTATGTGATGAAGATAATTACATTAACCTTGTTAAAATATTATTTGATGAAACAGGGACACTTGGAGTTAGGGTATACCCTGTCAATAGAATAATTCTTAAAAGAGAGATTATACCATATAATGTAGTGTTATCTGGAAAACAATATAAGGTTAATATTAAAGTAGCTAAAGATAATCTTGGTAGAGTTATTAGAGTGAAGCCGGAGTATTCAGATTTAGTATATATATCTAAAAAACTTAAAAAGCCCCTTAGAATAGTCAGGGAGATTATTTATGAAGATGTTAGGAAAAGAATTGAGCGGGTATGACATTAACGAAATTATCGATAGTCTATTGAAATATATGGATAGATTTAAAAATGGAGTGTTGGTCCCCTTATCAGGAGGGGTGGATAGTAGTGTACTAGCTTTATTAGCATATAAGAAATTTAAGGATAAATCAAGAGCAGTTACATTCGACTCTCAATTGACACCCAGATATTTGTTAGAAGCATCTAAAAAAGTAGCGAAATATATAGGAATTAAACATATTATAGTAAAGTCAAATGAATTTGCCATAAAAGAATTTACGAGGAACCCTATCAACCGTTGCTATATATGTAAGAAATATAGGTTTAAAGTATTAGAAGAAATATTGCTGAGGGAGAAATTGGATGCTATATTAGACGGTACAACATTTTCAGATTTATCTGTATATAGACCAGGTCTTAAGGCTATAGAAGAGATGAAAGAGTATGTAAAAACACCGTATATTGATTTAAAGATTTCGAAAGATATTACTAGGAAACTGGCATCCTACTTTAAAATTCCTACATACAATTATCCTCCTGACTCATGCTTGGCCACTAGGGTGATGTATAATGAGGAGTTAACACCTGAAAAGTTAAAGAAAATTGATATAGCTGAAGACTATATTAGAAATTTAATTGGTTTAAAACCTATTCGAGTACGTTTACATGGAAACTTAGTAAGGATTGAAGTCCCTCTAGATTCATTCACAGATATACTGAAGCATAAGGATCTTATAAGATTGAAGTTCCATGAACTTGGATTTAATTACATCACACTCGATTTAGAAGGCTTTAGATCAGGGTCATTCGACATATATGTCAAAAAGTAACATGATATACTTAGAAGGAGATTTTATAGAGGATTATAATGGAATAATTTATGATGTAAAGGGATTTGAACACCCCCCTAATAAAGTAGTAGCTTATCCTAGGTATATTCCTGATCCGAATGGAGATAGAAGACGTGGTAATATAAAATATAGAAAAATATACGACTTGAATGAAAGATATGAATTTTTGAGGAAGAGGCTTAAAAAATATATAGTATATGACCCTATATTCGACACTTATGTCCCTGAGATACCTGTCGAAGATCTATTAAGACATTACAATCCTAGAGAAACTTTGCTTAAGCTACTTTCAGAGAGTAGGTCTTTAAATAGAGTATTATCAGATATAATTAGTCTAGTAAACTATATAATAGAATATTCGGGAATCAGTTACGACAATATCGGTTTAAGCGGGTCCTACATGGTTGATTTATATAGGCCTGACAGCGATATAGATCTAGTTATATATGGTGATGAAACTAGTAAAGCAGTTATTAAAGGTTTGTATGAAATGTATGAAGACGGTGTTATAAGAAGATACTCATTAGATGAGCTCCATAGCCTTTATAGATTTAGAAAAGCCTATAAAATATCATTTGAAGAGTTTAAATATATAGAAAGCAGGAAACCATTCCAAGGAATATTCCATAATAAAGAGTTTTATATTAGGTTTCTTAGAAGCCTTGAAAAATATCATAAATATGGTTATTTAAAATATCATAATCTAGGTAGATTACATATCACAGCATATGTAACTGATGATAGTGAATCTATATATACTCCATGTAAATATAGAGTTGAGGTATTATCATCTAACCCTAGTTATGAGATAGACCTTAAAAAACCATTTTATGTTGTATCATTTAGAGGCAGATATACATATTCAGCATTTAAAGGAGAGTGTATCGAGGCTGAAGGGAAATTAGAGGAGGTATATAGAGATGATGAAGTTATACAGTATCGACTACTCCTTGGTGAGTCTTACTCAGATTATTTAAGGATAGTTAGATATAATGAGTATCAAAGTCATAATATATAGAAAGCCATTTAAATACTGGTACCCAGGTACTGATGTGGTAAAGTCTATAGTAAAAAGATATGGAGATAGAATTTTAGATGGAGATTTTATAATAATATCCGATAAAGCGCTTTCAACAGCATATGGATATATATATGATGAATCGAGCATAACATCCGTAAAAACATTTGTAATCCCTACATATGTGGTTTCAAGGATATTCTGGTGCAGGATATTTGGCAAAGTATTTTCAGAGGATATTCTCAAAATTTTATGTAAATATAACATAGTTAAGCTAGCTAGACACAAGAAGCTTGCGTTGAGAATAGGAGGGTTTAAACATTTTATAAAACCTATATCAGAAGCAGGTATAGATACTACAAATCTTCCATATGAATATGTATCGATTCCAATTAAGGAGATAAACGATATTATAACGGAGATATATTTTGAACTAACTAGTATATTACATAAAAGCTTGAACCTCCTTATTGTAGATACTGATAAATGCTTTAGACCCATTAGTCTTAAATCTATAGCATTATCTACACGACCCTCTAAAGTCAAAGGTATAATAGATTTAGGAGGATATGCATATTTAATAGGTAAGTGCTTTAGAAAATTTTTTAAAGAGTATCCTACCCCAGTATCTTATAAAGGAATATGGATTGGACTTGACAAGATCTTGAGATTAGCAAAGATAGGAAATAGCGCTATGGGATATGGGGCTGGTAGAAATTTAATCGAAATGTATAAAAACCTAGGTATCAATCTCAATAAACATATTAAGTGGCTTGACTTGGCTAGGATAAGACACTATCCAGCAGTAGTTGTCAGGATTCCAAAAAATTTAAGAAAGTTAATATGATTCTCGTTCATGGATAATGATTATAGGTGTATTAACTAGAAATCGAAGAGGATGGGCGACTAGACAACTATATCATGCTATTGAAAGATATGGATATACACCTTATATTTTTAGATATAATGATATAATTTCATATGTTTCAGAAGGAAAAACACACATATATACTAAAAGATATAATCTTTTAAATGATGTAGATGCAGTTATTGTAAGACCTATAGGTAGATCTAGCTTGGATGAAGCCATATATAGGCTTGACATATTATACATCCTTCAGGAAAATGATGTTCTAGTTATTAATAGACCTGAGGCCATTGAAAGAGCTATAGACAAGTTTCGTAGCATATATATTCTATCTAAGCATGGGATACCGACGCCGGATACACTCATATCAGAAAATCCAAATCTTATATATACTATGTTGGAGGAGCTTGGTGACGATCTAGTTATTAAACCACTTTTTGGTTCGAGAGGATTAGGCTCAACGAGAGTATCTGATAAGGATGTTGCATGGAGGATATTAGCAAGTTTAGCATATAATAGAAATATATTATATGTACAGAGGTATTTGGAGCATGGTTATAAAGATATAAGAGCATTTGTGATAGATGATAACGTAGTTTCAGCAATGTATCGAGTTAATCCTAGATCATGGAAAACTAATATTGCACGTGGTGGGAAGCCAATATATATAGAACTACCGGAGGATATTAAGGAACTTGCTATAAAGTCAGCTAAGATACTTATGTGCGATATTGCTGGTGTAGATATTTTAATCCATAAAGGATCACCGTATGTCCTTGAAGTAAATAGTCAACCATCGTGGAGAGGGCTTCAGTCAGTTAGCAATATAGATATTACAGGATCTATAGTGAAATATGTAATTAAGAAGCTTAAAAGATAATATAGATTCAATCAACGTATGTTTTAAAGACTCTGCATATGCATACATAGAACCCCTATCATGACTCTAATAGAGAGTATATATCAGTATTTTAACTAATTAATTTATGTATTTCCTTTCCTGACTAACAACTTCTTTACTATATTCGGCTTTAAAACTATTTTATGATCTATTTATTTAGAAGGATATAAAATCGCCTTTCTTAAGAGTGTTAAATTGACATCTCCAGCTTTAAATACACTTCCAGTCATCAAGTTATTAACGGTTATTGATGCTGGTGCAAATAGTTTAGAATCTACTTTATACAGAAATTCAGGACCAATCTCCTTAATCTTCTCGGTAATTAATACGCCATAATCCTTTGAAGAGCTAGATGGAACTAAGTTGATGTATTCTTGAATCTTAGAATCGTCATCTGCAATATAAAGCACCACCTCGCCGCCATAAAGAAGCATATCATTAGTCTTTCCTATCATTATTAAAGGATCTGGATATATAGGTGATATCGGACATAACCCATATCCAGCCACTATATTTTTAATATCATAACCTAGTACATAGAGTTTATATATTGCTGTTTCTACAACTCTAGCACTCACTTGAATTGAACCTGCAATACTATCTGTAGAGGCTATTAAAATATAGATGCTGCTAGATTCAATCTCAGTCTCTTTAGAAACATATTCTATAACATCTTCGCTAGGCATCTTATTAGTTTCTATTGCTAGTATCGCTAAATCCGAGTCCTCACTATAACCTAGATAATCGTATATCTCAGGCGGTTTTCTTGCTAATATCCTTGCAGGCCCACTGCCCATTCCAAAAAAATTACCTACTTTGATCTTCCATCCTGCTAATTGAGATGCTATACATGCTTTCAACGGATGATCTGTATATAACTCTACAACGGGAAGCATAAGGTCGCCATATCTTCTTAGCGATAGCTTTACATCCCCCAATCCTCCTAGACAAATCTTCGATAGCTCCACTCCAGCAGATACGCCTCCCAAGGCTTTCACTCCAAGATCTAAAACTGTAGAGCCGCCGATGCTACATATATTAATATTATATGTGGAGGGGCTGGAGATCATCTGAGACGCAATTTCATAAGCTAATCTATTTATATTTATCATAATGTAACCTCCTTAATAAGAGGCTCATATTGCTTAAGAAGCTCTACATTATTTTTATATGAAATATATAGTCTTCCTACTCCATTAACCAGCACATCACCAGTAAATAAGAAATACCTATTCTTAAATACCTCCTTTTTAAATTTTACTTTATCTACGATTTCATCGATATAAAAACTTGGTAATATCCCGTCTATAGAACCATTTATAACTATCTTTCCTCCTAACATCCTAGCTCCCGTAAACCTTCCAGATCCTCCTCTAACAAGTATGGACCCTCCAACCATATTTACACCAGTGAGATTCCCTGAATCTCCATCTATTATTATAGTACCATCGCTCATCCCATTACCTACATTAGCCCCTGCATTGCCATGTATTATAATATATCCTCCTTTCATACCTTTACCACTTTTCTCACCGGGCAACTTACTTCCTATAAAATCTCCAGAATCCCCAAATACTTCTATATACCCTCCTTTCATTTTAGCCCCTATCCAGCTCCTTGCAGATCCATAGACTTTTATTACACCATTATTCATCTTATATCCCAAGAATGGCCCGATATCACCATGAACTATGATAGCCCCGCCACGCATTTTAAAACCTAGATAATATATCTTGTTAGTGGCTTTTCCAGAAATATTTATCTCAATCTCATTAAGGTCGTTACATGAATTTTCTTTATCAATATCAAATATATCTCCAAGTCTAGCCTTTTTATTCCCAATCCATATAATTATATCTCTTATCCTAGACAAATCTTTATTTATAAAGTTACTAGGTCTTACATTTCTCAGATCTAGAGGGGCATTCAAATACTCTATCTTCATATTTAAATAATATTTACATGTATACATGTTATCACCTTATATCCGTATAGAAACTTACTTCAATAGGATTCCTTATCTCACTCTTATTTATGAAATAATTTTCTGGGTTTATCGAATAATATTTTTTAAATTTCTCTCTAACATCTTTATATACATCCTTCGCTATATCATTCGGGATCTCAGGCTTTAAATAATATGTCGACCCATATACCGTTTTAATTATTCTTCCATCTCTAACGACTATCTCACCATCTTTAATTACATATGATGCATACCTAAATGCCTTTAATATCTTCTCATAATCTCTGTCGAAAGATTCAGTATATGGATTTAAATTATATATTGCTATATCGGCTCTCGCACCTATTCCTAAGTGTCCTCTTTCACTATCTAATCCAAGCAATTTAGCTGGCGATGCCCTAGTTACAATTGCTATTTCATATAATGTATATTCTCTATCTATAGATGGTAGTACTGATCTAGATAATCCTCGTCTATTAACTTTAGACATCTCATCGTCTCTAGCTTTCCTACTCATAAGCCATGCAATAATCTTCGGATACGATGTAAATGGACCCGCGTTAGGATGGTCTGTAGTCATAAATATTCTCCACACATCTCTAGCAAGAAGCATAAGCTCCAATCCTATTACCCATTGTATGGTATTTACATAATTTTTCCTTCTATATCTATATGGGACTATGCCGCTAGCTGTTTCAGCCTCAACATCCCCAAAACTCCATTTCCATTTAGTTAAATGATATAATATATTTTCAAAGGGAGCGTCTGCAGTCATTGTAACTGCAGTATAATTTAGAATAACTTGCCCAATATCTATAGTGACTCTTCTATTTCTATTAAATTCTTTAATAATCTCCTCTGAGCCACTCCTTAAATTGTACCAGGAGTCACCAGCATATCCCGTGAATTGAGTGTGAGTTACATGAAGAGCATGTTCTCCCCCTATCTTCCCACCTAACTTCATAGTATTTATAGTTGTAATATAATTCCCGGGATAGCCTAGTCTATTGCAATGTACGTGTATTTTGTGAGGAAGATTTAGTTTATTTGCTGATAACCCGAGAGAATAAATTATATCACGGGGTGTGATGCCATACTTAGGCATGGGATCATCTAAATCTAGACTTTCTTCACCATATATCCACGCATAATCCGAACCTGGATCTACGAGTTTTAATCCGTATGCTTTTGTAGCATATAATAACCATGCAAAGTAAGCTGACAACCTCTCAATATCTTCATTATATATATAATCTAGAACAAGCCAATTTGAGTCAACTAATAAGAGAGCTAATTTATCTAACATAGGTATAGCATTAAGCTCTTCATGTGTATGCCTCGTCTCCAATGCTGGTGTAGCTGGCTCAACAACTAATGTATAACCCATCTGAGCATATGCATATCCGATTTTAAATACATTAGGCACCGCCTTACCAGTCTGAGCCCTTACAACCACTCTATCTCCAGGAATATTAGTCATATAGTGATCCTGCGGCATTATAAGTCTCCCTACGGATACCTTAGGACCTGCTATATGTGAATGTACATCTATTGCACCCGGCATCACAACTTTATTACTAGCATCTATGACTAATGCATCTTTACTTAATTTCGATGGGTCTACAATCCTGCCGTTCTTAACACCAATATCTAAAACCTCACCATTAATTTTATTAAGAGGATCATATACGATTCCATTCCTAATTAATATCTCCATATTCAATGCCTCCTTTCTTTACTTTAATTATCTTTTTAAGAATTAACTTGAGAATTTCAGTATCACATAATACTCCTGGAGGTGGATCAACTATCTTTTTAAGATATAATGGTACTGAATCCATTCTATATGCAGTACCACTACATTCTATACCTGTAATTCCAGAGGGTATTACAACATCTGCTATTAGCGCAGTTAAGCTCCATTTCGGGTCTATAACAATTACAGGAATTTCAGATAAATATTCAACAGCCTTCCTAGGAAAATGCGCCACTGGATCGCTAGCGATTATAAGAGCGGCATCGACGTCTCTATTTAACAAAGCATCTGTCGACGTAGTTACTCCAGGTACCATTTTAGGAAAGCCTCTCATGTAGTCAATTGCATATGGATAACCGCTTATCCATAACATAACTTCATTACCCCCAGTGACATTATAATGTCCTCTCATGGGTATCAAAACAAATCTAGTCCATTCATTTAGATCATGGGCAAGCTTTATAAGCTCCTGAACATTTCTATATTTTGCTCCTGTCATAGTCACACCCATCCCTTCAAATATAACCCCATACTTTGCACTCCTCATAATATCAGCCAGCTCATATATCTTATCTATAGGAACCCCTGCTACATTATCAGCCTCTAGCTCTAGATCTTTAACTGCCATCCTCAATGCTGTAATTAGTTCATAATCTCTGCCTGGCTCTACCTTAATAAATAAATCGGCTTTTTTAGCAGTTTCACTTCTTCTTACATCTATCACAATTAGCTTCCTTTCCCTCCTCCCCTTTATATCAGTTCCTTTAGATAATATCCATCTAATAAAATGATTTGGATGAGCCTCAGTGGCGTTAGAGCCCCACAAGATAATAACGTCAGACAGGTTTCTAATTAATCCTAATGTCGCTCTAGCGGTTCCAACTTCCTGTGCAGCTAATGTAGTCTGCCCATGACATATTACAGTAGTATTATCTATAATTCCTCCCAGTATTTCTGCTATATGCATTCCTATTTCCAATGCTTCATTAGACGTTGAAGACCATCCAAATAACAGAGGATGCATTGAATTTACTAAGATTCTTACCGCCTTGTCAATAGCCTCATCTATACTCACTTCAATGAAGCGTCCATTCTTCTTAATCCTAGGTTTTAAGATCCTATGTCTGTAATAGTTAATTAGCTTTAACCTACCTATGGGACATGCTCCGATTGTCTTAACAATATATTCTCCATCCATCTCAATCTTTAAAAAGTCGCAGAGTTCTCCACAGAATGAACATATATGATTTTCAATAATCTTCTTCTTCCCACCCTTGATTCTTCTATCTTCAGGTTTTAAATTAAAGTGACTAATACCGTAATTTTTAAGTATATCTAATAATGATGTTATATCTTCATCAGTCCTCTCCAGATATACTATTGAACTTTTAAGATTAGGCATTCCAGTACTTTCTGTTTTATGATCTACAAGTATATTAGCCCATGGTCCCATTGGAATAAAGACCATCCCCCTAGGTACATCATCACTTTTAACCGCTTTTAACACAATCACACCGTTCTCATTATATACTTTACATTTTTCATCAATCCCTAACTCATCAGCATCCACAGGATTTATATATATTATTGCAACACTTCTAAAATATTCTGAACTATATTTCCCCTCACCCTCCATAGATTCTCCCTGTTTCAAAGTTCTTCCAGTATTTAGAATGAAAACTTTTCTATGCATTAATAAACACCCTAAAGCTTAATATCTTTAGCCTCTTCCAATGCATCATAAAGATTTATATGATACTTCCCTAATCTTCCCCCGAAATTTGCAGCATCTATCTTTACAACACCTTTTACAGACGATGCTGCTTTAATAGCAACGCCCATAGCTAACTTAACGTATTTTTCACTAAGACCATTTATAACTATTTCATAGACACATCTAATATCTTCCGATAGCCTCGAGTCTTCTACTCTATCCTTTAATGTAGGGCAATACATATGGTTTGTCGTAGCTCCAAGCTTCCGATACTTTAAACCTCCTACTTTAGAGCCTGATCTAACGATTCCCCCGGGAAAAGGCGTGATAACATATTTAACATTCCTTCTAATAGCATCTATTACTTTTTCAGCTGCTTTTAAACCCGACTCTATATTCCTCGCAAGTATAAGTATATTCCCGCCGGCAACACCCTTTATAACTCCAAATGAATCCTCTATCGTAAACTCTCCCTCCATGACTGGTATCTTCCATATCTTCCTTCCATTCACGTCTTCCATATACTCAAAACCATCTCCAAATTTAGATACGGCTCTTCCGACATGTATACGGCGTTTAGTATTTAAAAGAGCATTATATACGGATGTAGTGGGGCAAGTTAATACACATTGTCCGATTCTTGCTATAGCTTGAAACTTTAGACTCGCAAGATCTCTATGGTAAATTTGAATTAATACCCCGATTCTATTATCTGGAGTAGCTTTCCGAGATACTATACCCTCTATACCAGCCTCCGCTGGTGACATTATAATAGACGTAGCAAAACCACATGCTTCCCTAGCAGCTGTTAAAGCCCATTTCTTATTTAACGCGGTTATAAGTACTCTAGTAGCATACATCGGAAAAGCTTCTGCAAATGTATCTTCTACAATCACTTTCTGCATAATATTAAATAATTTATAACTTTAAAAAATATTTAACACAATTCTTCTAATATGAATCTACGCCAGCTGCTGATCAAAGTTTCTAAAGGAGAGATTAGCGTGGATGAGGCTGAGAAGCTTATTAAGCTATATGGTATCGAGATCATAGGCGAATTCGCTAAATATGATATAGGTAGAGAGGTAAGAATAGGTTACCCTGAGATAATATTTGCAGAAGGTAAGGATCCAAATCATTTAAAAGAGATAATTAAAAGGGTTTTAGATAAAAGCGAAAGAGTAATAGTTTCAAGGGTTACTGAAAAGGATTATCCTATAATTGAAGAATTTAAAAAAGAATATAAGGTGTACTCCGATAAAATGAGAAGAATATTTGTAATCAAAGATAAGAATTATAAAATTCAGAAGACTGGAGGAAAAATAGGTATAATAGCTGCAGGTACTTCAGATATACCATATGCGGAGGAAGTTAAAATAATAGATCAAGAACTTGGCTGTGATGTATACACATCATATGATGCAGGTATAGCCTCCTTAAAGAGATTCCTAGACTCACTCACAAAAGTAATTAGCAAAGACGTCGATGTTATAGTTGCAGTAGCTGGAATGGAGGGTGCATTACCATCTGTAGTTAGATCCCTAGTAGACATCCCAGTAATCGGATTACCTCTCTCAATAGGATATGGATATGGTGGGAGGGGAGAAGCTGCGTTAATGTCAATGTTACAATCATGTTCAGCGGGTCTTCTCGTCGTAAATATAGATAATACAGTTGGAGCTGCTTTAGCTGCTGCATCAATAGCAAACAGAGTAGCTAAATTTAGAGAAACGAAGACTTGCTAAAGTATAATCTCTTACTTATTAAATGTATTATCTTTAATTAATTATACATTAAAATCTCTAAATGTGATCGAATATATATGATTTTTCTTCTTTAAGCACAAGCTAATCTTATGGATATCGTGGAATGATTTCATTCGATTGCAGAGAGTACATGAGGAGATATAGGGAAAGAATCAAAGATGATGTTAAAAAGGCTCCTGATGCCGGAGTGAACCCTGCGAATACAGTAGCCGTACCTGCTTATTGTATAGGAGATGTGCATATCCAGGATATGCTATAACGGTTAGGTTCTCCGCACTTATGAGTTAGCTGACTTCCCATGCCTGCCCACAAGCTAACCTGTAACAGCTACATTAAGTACGACATAATAGCATTAGATCCAAAGACTCCGATCACATCAGTTAAGACGTAAAAGTTGGTAGTCCATAAGAAAATGTTCCTGACTATATTACTTGGATTAAGGAAGAAAGAGTGAAAGCCTTAAATTAATCCCTTTTATATCTTTATAATTTTTGAGAAATCATAATATAAAAAAATTAAGATGGAATCTGATATTTAGGGAAGGACTTCATGCTTTTCTATTGATAGTTCCTCATATATCCTCTTAGCTATTAACGATACCTCTCTAGCAGCGTACTTACCTCCTGGTATTGCTGATGTTAAATAAGCACCCTTCTCGGCTAGTTTGCTGGCCTCTTTAGGATCTACGCCTAGAATGGTACCTACTGCAGCTGGTATTGTTATATTTATGATCGTA
>Ga0190367_1000332_pt1 | contig 35832 bp, 43 predicted proteins | sample 4872181011_MG_FD_171838 | JGI IMG/M metagenome (GOLD analysis project Ga0190367, IMG submission 171838) | Hydrothermal vent microbial mat bacterial communities from Southern Trench, Guaymas Basin, Mexico - 4872-18-10-11_MG | ecosystem: Environmental > Aquatic > Marine > Hydrothermal vents >... | reverse complement strand
AAGGTTCGGCTCTGGTAATCTGAGGTGAATCTTTCTCACAGCCGGGTTTAACTCGACCTCCTCCTCCACTATAACCTCGTCAACTTTTCTAACTTCTAACCTGCTTTCTGGGGGTACAAAAATAGTTGCTCTTCCACTCAGTATCTTTGCCTGGCAGGCAAGTCTATAGCCCTTGCTTATTTCCTCTAGCGTCAGGTGCTTCTTCTCAACCTCATTTATTTCACTGATTTCCCCCTCTACATCGATAATGATCACTTTGCATTTACCGCAAACACCTCTTCCACCGCAGTCTGATCGCAGAGCAACACCTGCCTCTCTTGCAATCTCAAGTATAGAATTGGGAGAAGTCTCAATTTTCTTTCCCGTCGGCTCGAATATTATCCTGACGTTCATTATTTCACCTTAAATTTCTATGAAGTCTTTAGTCCTCGCAGAGTGTTTGTGAGCTGTATCTATAATAAACACTTAAGGAAATACAAGCTTTTGCATCCTCAATTGACCATACAGAACGAAATCCGATCGGAAACTATCTATGACATGTTTGCTGACAACTGCAGGCTTCTTAGCTTCTCCCCCTAAGCGTGCTCCTGAATCACCTTCAGCTAGCTATTGCGTTGTGAGCTTCTGAGCTGCATGGAAAGCTGTTTTTCTCTACCATCATCACAACTTTCGCAACTACTAGAAGGCTGGGACATCAGTGACAAATGTATCGATGAGAGACCTCGTTATTCCTGCCTTTTCCTTACCAAATTCGCCTCTCTTCGCGTTTTTCACAATTCTATACATTGTAGAAAATGCCTCCAATAATAGTTGCAGAGCTTCCCTAGCTAGTCATCATTCTTCATGCCATATGTATCAAATATCCTTTGTTTATTTTCAAATTAAACATTTAATCGCATTCTTTCATAAATAGTTTCAATACGTTCCACATTTCTTTACTGCTTCTATAAGGGCTCTCAAATTTTCTGGTTTTGTTTCATCAGGTATCCCAGATACCCCACTACCAGCAAATATGAAACCTCCAGGCTCCTTGACGTCGCTCAAGAGCTTACATGCTTCATTAAACACCTTTTCTGGCGTCCCGTGAATACAGTGGGCTGGTGATATACCACCCATAATTATTGCATGATCTCCTAAAACCTCTCTAGCTTTCTTAAGATTTGTACGCTCGAAATAAGCTATTGTTTTGCCTTTTGGTAGCTCTAGGATATACTCTAGAAATGGTGTGAAGTCTCCTTCATAGAAAATCCATGGGATTGCACCAGCGTTCACAAGCTCTATAACAACTTTCTTTAAAGGCTCCCAATAGAATTCCCTAAAGAATTTTGGTGGAATCATCTCATTTAAGTGAAGTGGTATAAATGCAAGTGGAATCTTTATATCAAATACCTCAAGAGTGCCTGGCGGTAGTGAAACGGTCGCCTTACTCCACTTTACAATTAGAGGTGTTAAAGCGTCTAGAGCTCTTCTAACCTTATTGGGGTATCTATAGAGATCTGTAAGTGTATGAGTTATATGCCTAAGGTGGTCGGCTATGAAGTCTAATGGTGCATAACCAAAGCCTGAAGGGTATGTAGGATATCCGATTTCTCTCAACTTAGTCATTAACTCCATAAGCACTCCTTTAAACCTTGCAACCTCTATTCCAAACTTAATTAAAGCCCCATAACTCTCAGGTGATGCAGGGTCTTTAAGAGCCTCGTAAGCTCGAGGAATAATTTTCTTAGATATAAACTCTATAGGGTTTTTAGCAAGCTCATTATATTCTTCAGCATCCATAAATTTACCTCCAATAAATTGTGCGGGAGCATTAGGTGGAAGTTCTTTACCAGGCCACCTAGTGTATTTATCTCTCAAGATATCGTGGAAAGGTCTTGCAATAGTGAATATAGTTGATGCTAGGTCCGGATACCATTTAGTAAAAATAAAGTTTAGTGGTAGAGTCATGCCTGCTCCAGGAAGAGCTAAACCAGCTAGATCAAAGTCGAAGTCTCTATAGACAGTGATCACAGCCTTGCTATACAACTTATAATCTGATGAGTAATCAGCGTAACTTACACCAATGTATCTAGCAGGAAAGTAATGAAAAGACGGCATAAACGGAACACGATCAGGTTTCTTGCCCGTAAGCACCCTCTCAATTCTCTCCTTTCTCTCCTTCAACTTACTTGACACATCTAGAGTCATAAACCTATCGCCCTTCATGTATCTACTTACGATACGTACCATACTTGAGAACAGCATTTATCAATGCTCTGAGGTTAACATCCGGTGTTGCAGGATCTATTTCTGCAACTCCTGGAGCTAGTATAAAGCCCTCTCCAGGAGCAAGATCTTCTATAAGCTTTTTAACGTATTCCTCTATCTTTTCAGGGCTCCAACCTATTAACTGTCCCGGTGTTATGCCTCCGGCAACACATGTGTGCCCCTCTAACTTCTCCTTGATTTTCCTTATATCGCCACGCTCAAATACCCCTATACCCCAACCCTTAGGAAGCTCAAGAATTGTATCTAGATGTGGTGTGTGATCACCTTCGAATAACACAAATGACTTTATACCATTGTTATAGAGTTCTACTATAACTCTTTTTAGGTATGGCCAATAGAACTCGTTATATAGTTTTGGTGGAAGCATTTCGTTAAGGTGTAAGGGTATGAATGCATACTTCGCTCCTGCAGGTTTGAGTATAAATGCTACCTGCAATATTGGCTTGATGAGAGTTTCCGTAGCTTGCTTAACCTCATCTGGGTATCTCCTAATATCTAGCATAGCTCCTGTAGGATGTCTAAGAAAGTCTCCTATGAAGTCCAGAGGTGAGTATGCAAATGTTACTGCTAGTGGTGGGAATCCTAGTTTAAGTAAAGTATTATTTATCTCTGTCAAAGCTTTTAGATAGTTAATAGCCTCAAGCGTTAACTTAGCTATTGTATGTGCATATTGTGCTGAGCCAGGTTTTGAAAGGTTTCCACAAGCTCTCGGTAGAATTATGTTATGTATAAACTCTATCGGGCTCTCGATAAACTTCTTATACTCTTCAGGCTTCATATACTCTCCTCCGATAAACTGAAATGGCATATGATCCGCCAACTCTCTACCAGGCCACCTAGTCCACTTGTCCTTTAGAATATCATGCATAGGGCCTGTTATAAATCTAACAACAGGAGCTATTTGAGGGACATCAACAAAGGCTACAGCCATTACAAAGCCTTCAGCTGCAGGAGCTGCAATAAATACATCTGAAGGGAAAGTAGTGACAAATTTTGCGATAGCGTCTCTCATCTTACTATAGTTGAAGTATACCTCTGAAAGTTTAAACCACTTTGCAAATACATGACCACAGGTAAAGAGCATTAATGGTACTCTATCAGGAACTTTAAGCTCTATAGCTTTTAAGAATCTCTCAGTTTTCTCTTTTGCTACTATGTCTGGTTCCTTCTTATGTCTTTCTATCCATTTATCTATAGGTTGCATACTCATGTGACCACCTCTTTATCTCCTCCATCCATTTCAGCATTATACTTACACCATGAGCTACATTATTACAGGCTTTTCATCCATATGATCCATATTTTAGTACAGCATTAATTAGAGCTCTAAGATTAGCTACAGGCGTCTCAGGTGGAATATCAGCTACTCCTGTAGATAGTATGTAACCTCCCCCTGAGGCGAGATCCGATATGAGATCCTTGACATATTTCTCTATCCTCTCTGGAGTTTCGCTCAACAAGAGATTTGTTGGTACACCTCCCATGATACACGTATGTCCATCCAAGATCTTTTTGGCCTTCTTTAGATCAGCCTTTTCAAACCATGCAATACCCCAACCCTTAGGAAGCTCGAGTAATGTCTCTAAGTGAGGTGTGTGATCACCCTCAAAGAACACCCATATGGTTAAGCCTGCTTCTTTCAACTTGAGTATTATCTCCTTGAGATATGGCCAGTAGAACTCGTTGTAGATTTTCGGTGGAAGCATTTCATTGAGGTGTAATGGTATAAAGCAGTGAACTGCTTTAACAGATAAAGCCATGTCTAAAATGGGTTTGACAAGTGCTTCGCAGGCTGCCTTAACGTCATCTGGGTACCTATATACATCAACTAGTATGTATCTTACATGCCTTAGGAAATCCCCGATGAAATCTAATGGACAGTAAGCATTTGTTAATGGCGCGATAGGATATCCGAGCTTCGTTAGTTTCTCGCTAAGAGTGTTCATACACTGTATGATTTTAGTGAGTTCCACTCCCGTCTTCACAAGGGCTACTCTAGCTTCGTGAGAGTTGAGGTTTCTTAGTGACTCAAATGCTCTGGGGAGGATGTTCTCTCTTATGAATTCTAATGGATTGTCAATGAGCTTCTCGTATTCCTCAGCCTCCATAAACTTTCCTCCAATGAACTGCACCGTGGTTATGGTTTCTGGAAGCTCTCGTCCAGGAAACCTCGAGAATTTGTCACGTAGTATATCGTGCATTGGACCAGTCAGGTGACCTGCTGTTGCGGCCATAAACTCCGGGATTTCTGGGAATGCTATGGCGAGTATGTGTCCCTCAACTCCGACTTCGAAGAATAGTGAATCTGCAGGAAAATCTTGTGCAAATTTAACAATTGCTTTCCATCCATCTACATAGTCATAGTAATATTGGTAGCCTGTTACACCTGCATACCTAAGTGCGAAACCGGGAGGGCAGCCTGTTAATATGATAGGTACTCTATCCGGCTCCTTTAATTGAATGGTTCTTACAAGTCTTTCTAGCCTTTCTTTTGCAACGGCTTCTGGTTCTTTCTGCTGTCTCTCTCTAAGAATATCTATGGGTTCTTTCAATACCTTCACCCTCCTCTTTTCTCTTCGATCCATTTCAGCATTATCCTTACTCCATGAGCTGCATCATTCGTCCACGCATCTGCCCCTACGTATTCACATGCATATTTGTCTACTCTACCTCCACCAATGATAATCTTTACCTTATCCCTTAATCTTGCTTCCTTTATTGCATCTACGGTTTTCTTCATTGATTCTATTGCTATTGTTAGTAATCCTGACATTCCTACTATATCTGGGTTATGCTGTTTAATTGCTTCTACGAATTTTTGTGGTGGTACATCTACACCAAGATCTATAACCTCAAAACCTGCTGCTTCTGCCATTGTTATAACAATATTTTTACCAATATCGTGTATATCGCCTTCAACAGTACCAATAACAAATTTTCCAACAATCTTCCTAGATACTCCAAGCTCTCTAAGCTTAGGCCTAACAACCTCTGATAAACCCTTCAGAATCTCACCAGCCATAACGAGGTCAGCAACAAAATACTCGCCTTTCTCATATTTTTCACCGATAACTTCAGCAGCTCTTTTAAGATCATCAAGGATCTTAAGAGGATCTTCACCAGCTTCAAGCCTCTTTTTAGCAATTTCAATAGCTTTAGGCTCATTTAACTCAACAATAGCTTTAATCATCTCCTCAGACAAGGACATGCGGTCTCCCGGACTCTTTAGCGAAGGAAAGTGGGAAAAAAATTTTTCCATTATATGGATACCCTATCCACATAACCTTCATCGTTATTTCTGAATATTTTTAATCACTTTTGATTACTTGCCCTCATTACCCTCGTCTTCACCGTATCCTCGTTCTTTGGGAGCCTAGCTTGATTGCCTTAGCCCCCCCGCATTGCTCTACTAGACTCCCTTGAGCGAAGGCAAAGCGTTCATAGAGCTTGGTCTCATCCCTACCTCGGTCTCTTCATTGGGTCATCTATCTAGCTCTCAACACTATGTGAAGGTTTTTCCGCTTGAATTCCTACTTCCTTAGCCTTCTGATAAATTTAGTTCAGGATTAAACGCATTCAATATGGTTTTATCTAATATACTAAGTTCTTTTGCTGCTTCCATTCCGTCGATGACCGCCTCATCAGATATATAGTCTATTTGAATAGGCATTTTGGTAGCATCCACAGTAAATTCTAGAGCTGCATTGGTGTATACTACATCCAATACGTATGGAAGCTCGGTTTTATCAGAAATATCCTCAAATTTGGTTATAAGCTCTTCAGTAGCCTCTCGATTTATTTTTCGTTTTTCCATCAAGAACCACCTTATCTCCCTTATAAAAAGTACTCCCTATTACTACTGTTGGATTTTCACCAAGCTGACCACTAATTTTTATACCACTGATATCAAAGAAACTGCACAACTGTCTTCCATAGAGTATTTCAAAAACATTTTCTCGCATTAGAAGCTACTGACTAAGTTTCGCTATACGTAAATATGGTGTAGAAGTAATCATCCTACTTATAATAACAGTTATAATTACATTAACTATAGTTGGCTTCTGAATTCCATCATGGCTGATATTGAGCTACTATATTAAAGCGTGGTAAGATGTTAGGTAGACTACTGCAGATTGATACCTAACACCGTCCCATAACTTAGCTCACAAGTATTTACTTAACCGCATTAGCATTCTTCCTTAGATAATCTTTTATTAGGTTTCTACACAAGAGTATATACTGAGTATAGCCCCGGACATCCCGAAAGCTTTGATGTGGGCTCTGGATGATGGGGCTAAAACCCTAGTTCCTTCATTACTTCTCTTAAAGCTTCATTGTAGCACCTTTGAGTTCGTCTTGCTCTACACTTTTTCTCTATCTTCATCCTGACATAGTTAGCTATATTGTCCGCTAATAGTATTAGTGTTGAAAGGTAAGTTTTCTTATGCTTACTTTCCTTCCCCACAACACCGCAAACATCATGTACTTTATCTAGTAGCTTATCATCGACTATGAGTACTGATGTCTCTGGATTAATTCTGTAGAATACTTATGTTGTACTTATGTTTATATACCGCTTTTTAAATGATATAATTCTGGATGAGGCTGTCGTCGTTTGTCCCTAGAGGGTGTTTTGTGGTAGTTTAGGGTGGATTAGGTTATCCTCTAGGGGCTTCTACCTCGCCTAGAGGGTTCACCTTTTCGGCTCATCCCGTAGGGTTATGGGTGGCTTTCAAGGCTAACGGAATGAGCCTCACATCTAAGCTTAACCCTATGGGGCTTAGAGCAATGCTCCCATCACCCCATAGGACTTCAACCCATACCAATCCACCCTAAAACATCCTAAAAAAGATTTCTGCCTCACCCCACGCCACATCGGCGAGCAGGTGGGGGCTATAGTTTTAAGATAATTCCGTGGAATGAACCTGAAGGAGAAAAGTTCATTAAAAAGGTCATCGGCTGACCACCCAAATTCTTCCTCCAGCTTCTGTAGCAACTCTTTTAAATAGTTCCTTAAAGTATTTGAGTAATTCATATTCCTTGTAGTCAAGTGCTCTATGAGTACAATACGCTATGATGTCGGAGAACTGTAATCCTGGTAATAGCTTTGAGTCGCCTAACAGTACAAGGTTTATGTGTTGTATGTTCTCTAAGCCTCTTACTGTAGCAACACCTTCTATAGTTAATGTCTTTCCTATAAAACCATATAATGATTCTTGAATTGTTTTTGCATCAGAATCAAATACTATATAACCATAGGAGTTTATACTACTTAAGAACTTGTTAAGACAATATAATACCTCGTTCATTATCTGGAATCTTGAAAATACGTCTCTAAGATCTCTTTCAAATTTTTCAAGTAGTTTTGATCTTGAAGCTTTTAGTTTAAGTACTATGGCATAGGGATTATCTATATTCCTTAGAATTTCATCAATCTTCTTAATAACCGTATTCTTGACGACGTCTATATATAATGCATTTTTGTCTACTGCTATAACAATTACCTTAGTTGATTTCAAACTTGCTAGCTGGTTAGCTATATACTCAAAGACTTCCTTATATTTACTTCCATTCTTAAATTTGCTATAGATTTTAGCTCCCTTTATTTCAAGCAACTCAACATTATACCTACTGTGAATATGTTTTAGGATATCAGAATGGAGATCGTATAATTTCATAACTTCTTCTTCATTACAAAGGAAGGCTAAGATAATATAGAATTTATATTTATCAAGAGGACTACATTATTCATCCAGGAATATAAGATATCTTTGCTCTTGCATACACCTATACATTCAGCGTATCATGGAACATTCTGTACCTGAAAATATTGTCTATCGACTAGAATAAATAAGTATAATAAATCTATCATAAACGTAGAACGTGTAGGACAGTATGGTCTTGTATTTTAAGGTGTTTTTGTATACGTTTAGTTTGTGACTTAACGCTGCGGAGGTCCGGAGTTCAAATCCCTCTGAGTCCATCAACAATTTAATCTTATCTTATTTAAATTTTCAGTCAGGTAAAGGTAGTGTTAATTAGGTTCGTAGAGGAGATGTCTTATAAGAGGTTGAGAATTATGTCTCGTGAAGTTGATGTGAGAATTAAAGCCCCAGCACACCATGTTGGTGATATTGAACGGGAGGTTAGTTTAGCTTATGCCATTGATTTATTTTTACGTGGTATTGTTAGTATTGAACGTGCTGCTGAGTTAGCTGATATTCACCTATATGATTTTATCTTAGAATTAAAGCGTAGAGGGCTGTATGCTTACCCTTACAGTAATGAGGAACTACGTAAGGAATTAAAGCTTTGAAGTGTATAGTGGTAAACTCTAGTATTGTAATAGCTCTTTCAAAAATAAGCCTTTTGCATATATTGGTCAAACTTTACGAATAAGGTAATTATCCCAAAACATGTCTACGAGGAAGTGGTAATTATGGGTTCAGGTAGACCAGGCTCAGAGGAACTAAAAGGGCTAATAAGGACAAAAGATAATGTCAAAGTCTTAAAGGCTAAGAATAGAAAACTTGTTGAATTACTTCATGATCTCCTCGGATGGGGAGAATCCGAAGCGATAGCTATAGCACTAGAACATAACTGCATTGTAAGACTAGACAACAGAATAGCTAGAAGCAAAGCAAGATCACTAGGACTTAATATTATAGGCACATTAGGTATTCTAAGAAGAGCTCACGACAGTAACTTAATTAATAAAAATCAACTCATAGACAACATAGAGAAACTAAAAGAAATCGGATTTAGTATTTCAGACACAATCGTAAGGGAGCTCATAAAGAAACTGCAATAAGTATAAGACTAATAACAAGGTCGATAAATTAAATGAATATCCCCAGTTAGTTACCATCAACTACGATTTCTTTCTCCGATATCCGTCCATAAAAACATGAATATTAAAATGCAAACATTTATGAAAATAACATCGCCCTGACGCGGCGGAGGTCCGGGGTTTAAATCCCCGCGGGCCCACTGATTCTCAAAAAAATGAAGAACAAAAAATAAACCATGGTTTTATGTATACTTACCTGTTATATAATAAATTTATAAGCCTGTTATATAACAGGCATGAATTTATAAGTACATTACCAAGGATATTAGGAGTTCATAATCCGCCACAGTAGCGGGTTTCAAGCAGGTTCTCCACTCATTGTGTGAACTATATCCTAGTTTTTAAGAGTAAGGACAAAAGATATCTAATGTTTGTAACCTTAGTGGATAAATGGTTTATTGGTTAAACGGTTTTTATATCAACTTCTTTGAAATAGAATATATGGTGGTACTCCACATGTCTATCGTGACTATGGATAAATATGGAAGAATTAGAATACCTAAAGAGTATCTAAAAGACATAAAAACCAATAGGTTTATCATCAAGAAATCAGATAATTTAATAATCCTTCTACCAATTGAGGAAAAAGATCTATCACAATACATAGATAGTGTTGAAATAGATGTGAAACCTGAAGTGTTTAGAGATTATAAAGAATTAAAAAAGGCATTACTTGGTGTAAAACATGAGATTTATTGATGCTTCAGTGTTTTTATATGCCTTCCTAAAGCCTAAAAGAAGATTACCAGGAGAAATAATTAAACTTAAGGGAAGCGCTAAAAGAATTATAGAGAGAATTAATAAAGGTGAAGATGTAATAACAACTGTCGTCCATTTAGCTGAAATAGCAAATATACTTGAATCTCATACAAATGTAATGCAAGCAATAAATATCATAGAAGCTATTCTAAGCAAGAAAAATATCCATGTATATCCAGTTACCGTAACAGACTACATAGAATCAATAGAAATTGCTAAAAAGAACTATATAGGATTAAATGATGCACTAGCAGTACTTTTCATGAAGAGACTAGGTATAAACGAAATATACAGCTATGATAGTGATTTTGATAAAATAGCGAATATAAAGAAAATAACTGAGTAATAACAACATAATACTTGTTCTTCAATTTTAGCCACTTTATATATTATTATGCTGATTATCAACATCATTATAGCTGGGATTAAGATTATTCCTCTCCAAGTAGTTCACCTATTATGTGCTAGACTTATAAGATAATAATGCTACATTCATCCACGAAAGACGTCAAGGAATGCATTATTATATATGATGATCATTTAATTCCGATGAGACATTAAGGACTATAAAAGAATGACAGGAATGTACATTAATTAACAGATTCTCTGTAGTGAAAAGGAGAACAGAACGAGCATGCTGTAATGAAGGGATACTATCCATTTTGTTGTGTAAGGAGGTCTTTACCTGTGAGAAAAATCTTAGGAGAATAAATTCATAAGAATCCTAAATCCCAAGTAGTGATTATAGAATAATTATCCTATACTATAATTTTTAAAGTGAAGTTGATTTAATTTGAGGTGGTGTGTACATGTTTTTTAATTATAATTGGGAAGGGGATAAAGTAATAGTATATAGGCCTATAGGAATAATACATACACCATTCAAGGAGCCTAGGGGGACACCTATTCAACCTATTGGTGCAAAGGGGGTTGAAGGCATTGTTGAAGTTTTTCCAGAATATGTGGAAGGTCTTGAGGGATTAGAAGGATTTTCCCATATAATTTTAATCTATCACTTCCATCTCATAAAGAAACCTCTGCTCAAGGTTAAGCCCTATATGGGGGATAAATTGGTAGGAATATTTGCTACACGTGCTCCTCCAAGACCTAATCCTATAGGTATCTCAGTAGTCAGATTATTGGAGATTAAGGGAAACATACTTCGAGTATGTGATGTAGATATAGTTGATGGAACGCCATTGTTAGATATTAAGCCCTATGTCCCAGCTTTCAACCACAGAGAAGTTGAAAGTATAGGCTGGCTTGAAGGAGTAATAGGCAAAGCAACATTAACCAAAGATAATGGCCGTTTCATGAAGGTAAACTAGATATAGAAAATTGTTACTTACGGCTACTAAGTATCATGTTCAATAATAGTGAAGTTGATGTTATTATAGCTACAATGATAAACGCTAACTTGTATGAAGTAAACATCAGTATTACTCCCATGACTATTGGTCCAAGTGCTTGACCTACATCCTTTATAGTCTCCATAGCTCCTAAAGCTGTTCCATAGCTTTTTCTAGTAACGATTTTTGATATTAATGGCGAAATCGAAGCTATTGTAAATGCTACTCCTGTTAGCATATAATATTATTGATAATAATGTGGAAAAGTACATATCGGAGAAAGCTATTAGGATTAAGCCTAGAAATGATAGAAAAACCCCAATACTATTAACTTTACCTCCACCAATACGATCATATAAGCGCCCTCCATATGGTTTAAGGAAGGCTATTACGGCTAACTCTATAGTAAATGTAATTCCTATAAGCCAAGATTCTACATTAAGAGATTCCATGTAGAGAGGTAGAAATGTTTCTATACTTTGCATAGCGAAATAAGTTGAAGCCATTATACAGCTAGCGGTAATTATCTTTACATTAGTTAAAATGCTTAACAACCTAATATTTACTTCACGCCTAATACCTCTCATAGTGCTTATTTCAGGAAATCTAAGTAGTACTATCAGGGCAATTATACCGAATACTCCGCATAGAGCATGTAAGTTGTATGGAAAGAGTATAAGGTAATCACAGTTCCAGCTATAGAGGGAGCCATTAACCTACCAAGTAGTGTTGCTGAAGAGAAGTAGCCCATCATCTCACCTCTACGTTCACGATAAACATCAGCTATTGCAGCTATAGCAACTGGAGTGAAAATAGCTGTTGCAATACCATGGTAAATCCTAACAATTATTAATTGCCAAGACCTGTTTACAAGTAAGTATGGGAAAGGAGGTGATGCAAAGAAGAAACCTGATAATAAGAGCATTTTTCCTTCTACCATAAACGTCAGAAAGAGCACCAGCAGTAGCATTAACAATTATCCCTACTAATGTTGATGCAGCTGCTATTATACCTATTTCACCAGACCCTGCACCTAGGTATTCAGCGAATAGGGGAAGTGTAGGAGATTTTGATGCTGTTGAACTAAGTATAGCTACTAATCCTGCAGCTGATAACAATACAAATACTTTACGCTCTTTAATTTCCATATCCTACTTCCTTAAGAGCTCCTTAAGAAACCTTAATCTATCTATTCTTGATAATGATTTAAGCTTATCCCTATACTTCTCCTCCAAGCCCTTAAGCTTAAAATATGTATAGAGAGCGCCCCATATTTTCATTTCCACTTCTAAAGTCTCATAATCATCCTTTGATATAAACCTAAGACCACTGAATATAGCCCTAATTCCTTTAGCTTTAGGAACCTTATCTAATTCTCCTTCGATGTCAGCTGCATGTACTATTTCAGCTATTTTAAGTTCATAAGGATCCTTAATGGAAAACTTCTCTATTATGACTTCAAAAGTGCATTTATTATTTTTATGACCAAGTTCAACACCTTTAATATCAAATGGATTTCCATGTTCAGGTTTTAGTTCTTCTTCAGGCCAATTTATGAAAATAATTTCAGCATTAGGATCTATAAACTTTTTAATAGGCCATGCAGAAGCTGTTCAATCAACATGAGGAAAAGAGCGAGTAGCCCGTTTCGTGGGAATCACCATATTAACTACCAGCCCACTAGATTAAATATTCTATTTAAAGAATTAAGAATAGCGTTCATTAGTCTAGATTGGAGAATTAACCACCTCATAACGGTTTTTAAGACCCCATATATGCTTTAAACATCATAAGCGATTACTAGGACTCTTTACTATTTCTTACTCTTTTTAGTGTAAACTGTTCAATAATAAAATTAGGAGACATTTGTTTCTTAGTAGCAATAGATCTAGGATAGAGCGAGTTCACGCCTTATATTCATTATCCCTTACGATTTACAGTATTACTTCTTTAATTCTGCTTAAACTCGTCTACAATATAATTAAAAATTATCCTCTTAGCATTATCACTATATGCTAAGCTGTCCATGAGCGAATCTTAATACTTTTCATGACTTAGTCAAATCATGTGTACAGAAATGAATCTAAATAAAAGAGAAGACTTCGACTACACTAAATATGAAACTACATGATTAATTAAGGTAAAATACTTAAAGGAAGACAATGAGAGTTGAGTGGAGATGAGAATCCTAAGTAAAATACTATCAGTACTATTAATATTCACATTAATATCGTCGACTACATATAATACGGTTACTATCACTGTACCCTATGGTAAAGGTCATGTTTTAAACATTTATTTTAAAGCACTTGGCTATGGCTATTTAAGGACTAGTCTTGAAGTAAGCTTAGGTAATGAAACTACAATTAAGCTTTATTTAAATGAACTCACTAGGCCTTTATCTGGTATATATTTATTCAATAACTCTATAATTAAAGCTAAACATATAATGTTAAGTCCGAATGTATGGTATGACCTAGTCTTAAACTATACGCATAGTAATTTATGCATTTATTTAAAGACATTAAATAGGAGTTATATAGCTAATGTCTTTATAACATCAACTTTATATACACAAGGGTTAACCTTTAGCGGTAAATATTGGTTCTTTACGGGAACCACGTCAATATATAAGCTAGGTAAAGATATGAATAAAATCATTAAGTATAATGAAAAGCCTATACCAAAGTTCCTCAAAAGAGAAAGATATTTTCATTTAGGTGATCTAGATTATTATAATGGTAAACTATTAATACCTATTGAAAAAACGAACTATGTTAAACCCGCTATAATAGCATTATATGATTCATATGAACTTAAGCTTATAGGTTATTCATATACACCACAAGATCACATGCCATGGATTGCCGTGGACACTAAAGGATTTATATATACTTCAGAATACTCACCTGTAAGTGAAGTCTATGTATATCATATAAACCAGATAGGTATGGGAAACTATATTCATCCTATTAAGGTAATAAAACTTAGTAAGGAATTAAGAGATATTCAAGGAGGTGTTGTCATCGATGACAAAGTATTGGCTTTAACATCAGATGATGGTGATCATATCTATTTAATTAATATAACTACTGGAAAAGTTATAGAAGAAGTAAGGATACCTGGTCTCTATGAAATAGAAGGCATTGAAGCTATTAAAATAAACAATGAAACTAACCTATTTGTTCTTGTCAACACGCATGAATACGATAATATTATTTATCAGTATAAGTTAATCGATAAAGGCGAGGTCATAAATTTATTTAATCTGACTTGTAAACCTTATTCCACAGTAAAAATAACTTATGATAAGAATACAATATATCTAGGGAATATGCTTTTAACTACTTATACACCTCAGGTAGAGACATTTAAAGTCAAAGAATATCAGAAATATTTTATGTTTCTAATAATTTCAATCATCATAATCATAGCTATTGCAGTAACTACCAAGTTAAAGGTTAAAAGTTAAACTACGACTTTAATGCATACGTTGTCGATGAACTCATTATTTATATTCATCACTAGCCCAGCTTACTTGCCCAGGATCTCCTAGCCCTAAAAGAGAGATACCTGCTTCAGCTATTATTGCTTGTGCTACTATTATAGTTGCTGATGCTAGAAGTGGTTGCTTTATTGAGGAAAACACATATTTTAAAGCAATCCGCTTCCTTGAAGCACCAATAGCTTGAGCAGCTTCTACATATAGCTCCTTAAGAACTTGTTTAATTCTAGGAAGAAGTGCTTGAACAATATATGGCCAAGAGAGAATACCAAAGATAAAAGCAACACTAGTAGGGGTCAGTGGGAACACTAAGGCTGATACTATGATAATAGGAATTCGAGGAAGCGATATGAAAATATTCGCGAACCCTGAAGCTATTATTGAAATTTCTCTATATAGAACTGGGCATTAAAAGTATCATTGCGATAAATAATGCAATTGCCATCGAGGTTATAGCTACATAAAGACTAATAAGGCCTCCTCAAGCGATAAGCCATGCAACATCCCTACCTATAGGATCTGTTCCTAGAATATGTTTAGCTGAAGGCGATTCCAATTTTGTACTTACTTCAGGTCTCCATATATTTGAATAAACACCTACACCTAATATTATTAAGAGTATAGTTAATGAGAGTAATCTCTTAGCTTTCATGCCACTCATTTCTTAATCTTGGATCAAGAAGACCACTAACAAGGTAGCCTACTGCGACTACTAATACCGATAAAATACCTATTAATGTAAAGGAAGCTACCACCAAGGGGATATCACATTCTATAATGCCTGTAAGTAACATATAACCTAGTCCAGGAGAACCTACTATGGGTTCGATGAAGACTTGTAATTGTAGCATTAAGGCATAATATGAAGCAAGCTGAGATACTAAGCTTGGGAGTACGGTCATAGCTATTCTCCTCCTAACAATTCTTTCAGATAAGCCCTCTGCTCTAAGAAGTCTAATTAACTCCTTGCGCTTGAAGATCTCTTCCTCAATTACTTTTGAGTAAATGATGTATATGCGAGGTATTGAAATACACATGATAATAATTAATGGTTAAGAACAGTTTGACAATACTATATCGAGATATAGATGAAACTAAGCCTAAGTACCAGTTCGTTATCACAAAAACCAACGTAGCATAAACATAAGGTGGAACAGAAGATGTTGCTTCTAACATCTTCCTTATATTTTTTCGTTGTCCTATAGTCTCCCATGTTACAAGATAAATATTGCTGAAAAAGCTATGGAGGTAGTGGTTGTGGTTATAGTATAAATTATTGGCTTAATAAGAACTTCAGAGACTGGTTTAGCATATTTAAATGAAATACCATATTCTAAGCTAAAGAATGATTTTAAGACATAATATATCTTTCAATAAGAGGTTTATCAAGACCATAGAGAGCTTTTAGTTTCTTAACTTCTTTAGGACTTAATGGTTGAAGACCGCCCATGCTAGAAAAAGGATCTCCAGGAATTAAGTTAACGATTATAAATGCTATTGAAGCTACTAAAAATATTAGCATTAATATGCCGATTGTAGTTAACAGTACTTTATGCATGGTATAACCTTGTTAAGGAATACTTTCAGGAGTGTCAAGGCTTGGTATATATGGCTTTATGTCAATTACTGGGGTTCCATCGAAAGCTTCAGTCCCTTTAACTACTAATACATTCCCTCTTCTCTCGATAAGTTTTACAAGAGATAGCATAATATTATTAGGTCTCACCGGGCTCCTAGTTGCAAATACCCCATAAATGGGTTGTGAAGGATCCCCATGGATATGTACTTTCAGTGTTGAAGGCTTACCGGATAGATGTGCAAACCAAATCAGCCAGAGGTATTCATATTCTTCTATTCTCTCTAATGCATCGCTATATGAAGGAAATATAAATACTTCAACAATTTGTCTTCGTAATTGTTCATCGTATTTAAATACTATATCCTTACTCCAGCTACGTAGTTTAGGCGGCTGATTCCTTCTTATTACATATCCTATGGGTTTAAAACATATTCTTAGCTCTTCAAAAGAGCTAATTTGTTGAAAGGCGATGGTATCCCCCATTAGCTCCCATATAAGTAAAATACCAATTAACTATTACTTCAGGTCTTGAAACTACATAACTTTCGGGATAATATATGGGTATTTGAGGAATGTTTTCTGCAATAATAGCCTGTAATTGCCTTATTATATTATTTACGTCCTGCTTGCTTTTTGCATGAGGTAGTTGTTGTACAAGTTGATTATAAGTATCATTATACCATGGTTTAACCCTCCATGCACTAAAGTACCATATAAATCCCATGGAGTCATTTCCTACTGCACCATGACCTGTTAACATTAGGTCATAGTTGTCGCTTCTAGATATCTGGTCAAGTTTGTAGTAACTATCATAAACTCTTAATTCTACCTTTATACCCAAGCACTCTAAATATTCTTTAATGATTTCAGCCCCCTGTAAGAGATTCCTAATAGTTATTAATTTAAGTACAAGATCTTTACCTGTAGGTAATTCTAATACTCTATCACCATCAATATCCTTTATGTTAATTTTATTAAGTAGTTCTAAGGCTTTAGACGGATTGTATTCATATTTTGGGACATTGGGATTATACCATGGACTATAGGGCGGCAAAAATCCTGGATTACCTACTATAGCAGCATCTAATCCAGTGCTCCTAGACACTACATCTGTTAAATTGAGGGCATAAGCTATTGATTTTCTAAAGACTGAAGAATTTATAGGCAATCCCGCATGGTTAAAGCCTAAGTAGAGCACCCAATAAGTATGACCTTTAAGTATCTTCAATCCTTTTACTTCATTTAGAAGCTTTTAACCAATTCTAATTCCTTACCCCAGAAACTAGCACAATGAACCTCTCCATGCTTTAAGGCAGATGAAATAGCATTAAGATCTTGGATTATTCTTAGTTCTAGCTCTTTATAAATGGCTTTACCAAGAAAGTAATCATCATTAGCTTTAAAGAGATACTTAACTCCAGGTTCATAACTAATTAATTTATAAGGACCGGTTCCTATGAAAGCTTCAGGTTCAGTATATGTCTCCGGCTTTTCTATTCTACTCTAAATATGCTCTAGTATAATAAAAACTGAAGTTGCATATGTTTCGAGAAAGTATGGATAAGGTCCCCTAAGTGTAATGTCAACAGTGTAATTATCTACCATTACAATTTTATCAAATAATTCAGGGTCAATAGTTTTCCATTTCCATCCCTTTTCCATCATATAGTTGAATGTAAAGACTGCATCCCTTGCAGTAAATGATTTACCGTCATGTCATTTAACGTTCTCCCTTAGGTGAAACCTATATCTAGTACTATCGTCAAGAACTTTCCCAGGACTTGGCAAGACAAGGTACTATCCCTTTATCATCTTTCCAAACAAGCGTATCAAAGATAAAACTTGTAGTAATATATCCTGGACCCCTAGGATAGAACGCAAAACGGTTGCGGCCATCCACAATCTCCCCATGCTATAATTAACTTGGAGGGGATTGTGGACTTCCATGTTCCATGGATATGATAATATAATGTTATAGCTAGAGCCAATGAGAGAGCAAGCAAACATATAGCTATAATTACGTACTTAAATGTAACACCAGCATTCATAAATGGTACACCATGGTAAATGATAAAATAGGAGAATATAAGTATAGCTGCTTTAGTTAAATGATAAAGATTATGAAATATAGGAGTTACCTTCAGGTTAAATCAGTACACATCGATAATAGATAGCCAAGAATGATAAATTTAGTCTTGCTAAGTAAGTCATTTAGTCGTTAATGAGTTTTTGAATTTACTTTTTATTTGAATCCATAGAGTTATGTGGCATTTTTCTGTTTCAACTAATGATGTTAGGATATCTTTTATGGCATTATAACCTAGTTCTTTTGCTATATTTGATGCTCTACTATAATGTTCTATGACGTTTGATTCATATTTAATATATTCGTCTATAGCGTTTAGTAAGCGCCTTATGGTGTTTTCTAGCTGTTTTACACCCTTCGTTGCTTGTTGTACCTCCTTATCTATTCTTTCTATTTCATTTAGAGCATTTATTAGTGTCAAGCCTATTAATTTATGTGTTACAGTATCCCTTACCATCACAGTCAAAATCGATCGTATTACCGGGTTGGTAATCGTCCTTATATAGTCTAGTAGAATAAACGCGTTCCTCTATACTAAATGTCATTTGAATATTGCTCTTTAGTACTTTAATTAATCTCTCTCGTACCTCAGAGAAGCCCATATTTTACTACCTCATAGTTCATCTAGGTTGTGATTCATAGAGAAATTAATAAGAATTTATTTAATTAGCTAAGATACTATTTTATAACATTACCGTTATATTCTATACTTAGGTGATAGGTTGTATTCAAATGAGTACTATGAACGAGAGCCTCCTATTCCTCCTGAAGATTATGTCCGTGTTAATCATATCGAATTAAAAGATTTCGTTACCGATATATTCATAGCACTTGGCGTTCCTAAGGAAGATGCAAATATTGTTGCCGACGCCCTTGTAACGGCTGATTTATTTGGAATTTCTAGTCATGGTGTTCAAAGAGTTAAAAGGTATGTTGGTGGAATTAAGGTAGGTAATGTTAATGTTAAAGCTAATGTTAAGGTAGTCAGAGATCATGGTGCAACTGCTCTTATTGATGGAGATAACGGTTTGGGCCAACCTATAGGTGTTAGGGCTATGGAACTAGCTATTGAAAAAGCTAAAAAGTATGGTGTTTCTTTAGTTCTTGTTAAAAATAGTAACCATTTTGGTATTGCTGGATATTACTCACTTAAAGCTGTTGAAAAAGGTTTTATAGGAATAACCATAACTAATTCAGAAAACCTTATGGCATATGTAAATACCGTTGGTAGAACTCTTGGTACAAATCCTATAGCTATAGCTATTCCAAGACCTAATCCACCACCCATATTATTTGATGCAGCAACAGCTGTAGTACCTGTAGGTAAAATAGAAATGTACTCTAGACTAGGTAAGAAGATCCCTCCGGGATGGGTGATAGATCCTGAAGGAAACATACTCCACGGGGATCCGAAGAAGGTCCTCAAAGCAATTAAAGAAGGCGATGCAGCTATATTACCATTAGGTGGTTTAGGTGAAGAATTTGGAGGTCATAAAGGCTCAGGGCTAGCATTCATTATAGATATAATATCAGGTGTTCTATCCGGTGCAGCTTGGGGTGTTCATGTAGGATATACCATAGGAACTAAGCCAGCAAATGTAGGACATGCGTTTGCAACTATAGATATTGAAGCCTTTATGTCCAAAGACGAATTTTTTGAAAGAATAGAAACTTATGTAAAGGAGATTAAGTCATTAAAGAAGCATCCTAAAGCAGATAGAATATGGTTACCTGGCGAAAAAGCATGGCTGACAATGCAAACAAGGTTAAAAATTGGAATTCCATTACATAAAAGCGTGTATAAGGAACTTATGAACATAGCTAAAGAAGCTGGTGCTAAGAAAGAGCTCAGGATTATAAAATAGACAGGCTTTACAGAGTATATATTCAACTATATTTTTATTCAATTTTAATAAAAAGTTAAATCCATGATAGTCTTGACTTAAAGCAGACTATAACTAAAATCCATAGTTAATCTAGAATCGATTAGTAACATACATTGTCGGATATGTCAGTGACATGTAGTAGTATCGTAAATTGCCATGCATTATGTATAAGTTCCATAGAAAGGCTGCAATTAACATATAGTTAAATATTGTTGCTGGGAACAAATCTACGTTGTGAAGATAATAAAAACTTTAGATGTATTTAGATATAAAGGAAAGTGAAGACATGGGCTTAACTATTCGATAAATAACGTCAACCATGTAATGTGGTTCTTAGATAAACAGAGCTACATGAATAGCCTCGTTAGAATGCGTACTGTATGATACTAGTGAGAAAGTTGATATTCATGTAACTAAGAATATCATTAAGGATGAGAACCTGTTAACTATAGCCTCAGAAGAAGAGCTCATAGTTCTCCAAAAGAATTCTAATAATATTATAACTTAAGACCTGCATTAAAGAGACCTATAAAGGACGCATTAAAAACTATTGTAATTCTTATATAGGCAAAATGCGATGTAAAAAGTAAGGATTGCACTCATAAAATCAATTTTGTATTGTTCTAGATCAATCGAACAACTTTAATAGAATTCTACGTTGATTACATATTTGTAATTCTAGTAGAATACTTGTCTAAAGACTTCAGGAATTTGAACTCTAAGGGAAATTAAAAGAAACATATGCTCACGAATTTACTGATGTGGAGAAGACTGAGTTGAAGGAGATAGATTGGAGCATATTCACAAAGATAAAGAATACTTCGTAACTATACCTAAGATACCCTTAAAGGAAGTTAGAAAGGGAGTCAATGTTGGGTTAAGGGAATGTTCAGTATACGTAAAATGGTAGCTAAACTTATCGGAGGTGGAAGATATTTAAGAAGTAAAGGTGGAAGACCATTTCTCTTAAAAACTTATTATTAATTAGCGATGAAGTATTACTATCGGATAGACACGGTGTAAAAAGTTTCTTTGCTATGTTTAGCACTTAGTAATACTCAGAATATAGAAAGCCCTTGCAGTCTAAAAAGAATGCTGTATTACTACTACATAAACTACTTTTCATCAAGGTTATAGTAGTTAATTTAATTAATTTGAATTTCCCATTTTTATAAGGGACTTCCTTTGAGCTTGTTTAGGAGATATCTAGAGTATCCTATAATCTATAAAATTCTAATAGGCTTTATCCTGGGAATCATCATAGGAGCAATTGTAGGAGAGCCTATAGCAGTCATAAAGCCTCTTGGTGACCTCTTTATCAGATTGCTAAAGATGATTGTAGCACCAATAATTCTATTCTCATTAGTTATTGGAGCTGCAAGCATTAGCCCTGCTAGGTTAGGAAAGGTTGGTGTTAAGATAATTATTTACTATCTAATAACATCAGCTATTGCCGTGCTCATAGGAATTGCCATGGCAAATCTCTTTAAGCCTGGTGCTGGTCTTCAGCTAGCAGGTGAGGCAAAGAAGATAACTGTTAGCCCCCCACCACCTATAACTGAAGTACTCTTAAATATAATACCTACAAATCCCTTTGCAGCATTAACAGAAGGAAAGGTATTACAAATAATATTCTTTGCCGTTGTCCTAGGCATAGCCATAGCCTACCTCAGAGAAAGTAAAATCGAAAGAGTAAGGACTGTTGCTGACACAGTTTTTAAAGTATTTGACGGACTTGCTGAATGTATATATAAAATTGTTAGGGGAATTTTACAGTATGCACCTATAGGTGTATTTGCGCTAATAGGCTACGTGGTTGCTAAGTACGGGCCTGGTATATTAGGGCCTTTAGCAATAGTTGTTGTAGCGCTCTATGTGGGGTTATTTCTGCATATATTTCTGATATATGGAGGCATACTAGCATCATTTAAATTGAGCATCATTAAGTTCTTGAGAGGAGCTAAAGAGGCTATGCTTACTGCATTTGTAACCAGAAGTAGCTCAGGAACATTACCTGTAACGATGACTGTAGCTGATCAAAACTTTAGAATTAGTAGATCAGTTTATGCCTTTACACTACCACTAGGCGCTACTATTAACATGGATGGAACTGCTATGTATCAAGCAATTTCAACAATATTCATTGCTAATGCCCTAGGAATACCATTAACACCTACCCAGCAACTCCTTATAGTAATAACGGCTGTTCTAGCATCAATAGGAACTGCCGGAGTACCAGGCGCAGGACTCATAATGTTAGCAATGGTACTAGAAGCTGTAGGATTACCATTAACAGAACCAAGTGTAGCATTAGCTTATAGCATGATAGCGGGAATTGATGTAATCCTAGACATGGGAAGAACAATGGTAAATGTGACAGGAGACTTAGCAGGTACAATAATAGTTGCAAAAACCGAAGGAGAAATAGATTTATCATCAGGTGTATGGAAGTCCTCGTAGAGAATCAGTAAAATCATAACTTTTTCTTCCTAATATCGATATCTAAAACATCTGCTAGGTGAAATAGTTCTCAAAATACACATAGTCACTTGTACCACTTTTTTCTTCTAGGTATTGCTATAATTTCCCTTACTTCTAATCGCTTATCTATGTTAGGACCTAGCATATCATTTGTTGAAGAAGCTTTAACAATAATGGCTGTGTCAGCACCTTGTGCAGTTCCTCCTATAGCTATTACTTCATCGCCAATATTTACTAAGCCTTTGCTATTAACGTAACCTCAACTGCTACTTTTAATCCTTGTCCTAGTGTATAGTATGTGTTTGCAATTTTCTTTTTATCTTCAGTACTTAATGGTGTATGAGAGTTTTCAATGATTATAGCGTTATGTTCTTTTAGCTTCTTAACATTTTGTGGATCCATAGTTTTCCATGAAACCGCAATCACTTTAACATTGAGATTTTTAACGGCCTCACACACCTTAACAGCAGTTTTACCACTATCACTTGCAACAATAATAGTTTTAATCCCTGTTTCCCTCATCCTTTCAATAACTGCCTTAATAACATTTTCAGTATTTTAAGGTCCATATTCGTCGAAATAATAATCCACTCTCTTGACAAAGCTATAGGTCAAGGCTATCACCTGACTGAGATATTAATGTTCTACTCAATCTATGTGGGTATAATTTAACTTTAAAACCTTATAAACTTCTTCTTATGATTCTCAATAATACTTCCGGTTTTATCCCCAGTACTTTAAGTACTCTATATGCTAATGGCTCATGTAAGTTTATTTTCGCAAATATTTCTTCCCTTAAGAACTCTTCTACACGACAATTAACCTTCACCTGACCATTATCTATAGCATAAATTCTATCTGCTACTTGAATTGCAAATTCCAAGTCACACGATGTTACTATCACTGTCTTACCTTCACTTCTTGCATCAATTATTAAATTCTTCACCGAGCTCACAGCCTTTGAATCTAGGTTTGCTGTAGGTTCATCAAGGAATAGAACTTTTGGTTCATATACAAGTATAGATGCTAAAGCAACTTTCTTCCTCTCACCAACACTCAATTTAAACGGAGATTTGTGAAGCAAATACTCTATACTAAGTACTTTAGCAATCCTGTTTACTTTACCCCTAACCTCATCTTCCTTCATGCCTAAAGATCTCAGCGCGAATGCTATTTCATCAAAAACTGCAGGATTAAAAGGATGGTTATCGGGATCTTGAAATAATATTCCTACTATCTTTTTAATGTATGGCAACAACTTTTCTAACGGTTTATCATTGTAATATATAATTCCCTTATCTGGCTTAAGGAGTCCTGCCATTGTTAGTAATAGTGTTGATTTACCGCTTCCTGTAGGACCTATAACTACGGTAACTTCACCTTTTTGAGCTGTTAGGTTAATTCCTTTAAGTACGTATTCTCCTTTAACATAGCTAAACCAGGCATCTTCAACCCTTATATTATACCCCATAGCCTCACCGAGAGCTCGAGTAATAGCACATATACTGCTATTACAAATAACAGTATGCACCATATCTTATCTGGGTTATGATTATACTTTAAATCTACTTTACCGCCTATAATTCTAGCCTCTAATGCTAAGTTAAATCTCCAGGACCTGTGATAGGATTTTACTACTACCTCAGATGCTATTGTTGATAAAACTTTCCATGTTCTTAGTAGTGATTGTTTACTAAATATTCTTGCTTCTCGAGCTAGGAGCATTCTCAGTACCTCGTTTATAAATAAGGGTATGAATTTTATGGTACAAAATATCATCCATATTAAGCTACTTGGTACTTTAAGGTCTCTTAAACCATATAATATATTCCTCCATCCTATAATCCTTAATAGTACTATGAAGGCTATAGTCGATGCTATAACTCTAGTTATAAATTTTAAGGTACTTATATGATACGGATTCATTATTAGTAAAGGTAACGAAACAACTAATGCTATAATAAATGATATAGGCTTAACTATAACCTTGAATTCCTCTAATATCCTACCTTTGCATGCTAAAGTAAACAAAGTTAGGGATAGAACTATTACAAATATAGATGGACAAGTAATGTGTTACTTAGGGAAGTAGTAAATACGGTTATGAGCCAAGATATCGTTGCTAATAACGGTATAGTTTCTTTTAATCCAACATCATGTGTTAAATATATTAAAGCCTCACGTATTTCTTCAAGATATCTATATGCTAGGCTCTTTTTCGTTTTAAATCACCAGATACTTTGTACACTATATAACCTATACCTAATATTATGCCTATTCCAATAAACCCTGATACTATGTAACCTATGACATCAGGTAATCCTGGCACTGTATAGTCAAAGAATGGGGTCCAATTTATTTTTCACTAATGTCTATTAACCCAAGTAGTTCTGCTGCCATATCGAGAGGTTCATGATAGCCAACCATATCTGCTAATATAACACCAAATACTGGGCTAATGATAACTAGGATAATTATGATAATTAATGTCTTACTACTTATCATTTGAGATTCACCTCCATTGCTGGTACTAGGTAAGGAGCTTTTATAGTAAGGTAACCTATTATGAAAGCTGTTATTATCCCTTCAATAACACCCAGGGCAGTATGCCATTGCCCCATGACAGGTTCTGTAATATAAATACCATATGGAAATGCAGGAGAATAGCCTATTTCTAAACCGCAAGCTATTCCTGCTAAAATTACACTAATCCACCCTCCTAGGAATGCTCCTATAATTCTAGCTTTTCTTGCTCCATGCATTAATTTATTAACTATTACAAAAATGAAATAACCAACAAGAACTCCTATTATAGCCATGTTTAGCACATTGGCTCCTAGTGCTGTGATTCCGCCATCATGAAATACTATACATTGAATAAGTAATACTAGAAACATTGTAAGAAAGCCTAGCCAAGGACCTAATATAACCCCCGCTAATGCTCCTCCTATAAAGTGTAGACTTGTACCTCCAGGTAATGGCTAGTTAAGCATTTGAGCGGCAAATATTCCTGCTGCTAGTACGGTTACCAAAGATATTTTATCAGCACCTACACCTCTACTTTTCATTAAGCTAAACACTAAATAAGTAATGAAGATCGCATAAGTTACTATGATAGTTATAGGATCTAAAAACCGTCAGGAATGTGATTTGGTGCACCATTCAAGAATATAGGTGCACACCCTTAAATTTTTCTATAATCATCTCAAATAAGGTTATATTCGATAGTACAATGAGACCTTTTCACCGCTTCTTTAATACTTTATGTTTTTCCGGTTTTCTCCTTTTAATCTTTAAGAAAACTAATCTATCGCCTTCATTTAATTTCATTTCTCTGCGTGGCGGAATGAGCTCTCGACCATCCTTCCTAGCTAATATTAATGGTATATATCTATACTTATCATCACTTGTCTCTAACTTTTTGACTAATTCATTTAAGCTCATACCCCTTTCGCTATGCGATATGTCATGTTCGGTTAAACCTAGAGCCTTAGCTGTAGCAACTTTTTCTAAGAAGTCTGATACAAGTGGCTCGAATATTGCTGAAGCTAATGCTTTCCCTATAATCCTCAAAGGTACAACCATCCTAGCTCCTGCTTCTTCAAGTAATTCTTGTGATTTTCTATTCATTGCTATACTTACAATATTTAAGTTCTTATTTAATCTCTTGGCTGTTAAAACCACGTGTAGCGCTCTAGAGTCATTAGTTAAGCATATTATCATGTGTTTTGCTTGTTTTATTCCCGCTCTTAAAAGCGTTCTATCATCAGTAGGATTACCTACTATAAATTCTACATCCTCAGGTGGGGTTCTAGGTCTTCTTTCAAGAATCCATCCGATTTTAATCTTGGGGAAGTTGGTCTTAATTTCATTTATTGCTTCTTTACATATCTCTGAACTACCTACAACTATTAAGTCTACATCACTCAACCTTCCTAGCCCCATAGATCTTCTTAGACTGTACTGCATTAAAGCTTCTGCCATAGTTGAAACTAATAGCATAAATACTACAAAGCCCATTATTGCTGTCTCTATTGCTAATAAACGCCCTGCCTCTGTTACGGGGGTTATATCTCCATAGCCTGTAGTTGTCATGCTTATAATTACCCAGTATATAGCATGAAAAAACGTTAAGTTCTTTTGAGGCCCGTTTACAGTTTCTATCCAGTAAAAAGCTGCAGCATTGATTAAAGCAACTACGATAAACACTATAAAGGTTACTACAAGTCTATGTCTCCAAAGCTTTCTGATAATTAACCTTAAGTATCTTAATATGCTACGCATACCTGGTAAGAATACTTGTGATACAGGTTAATTAATAGTATTGAATGTTTATACGTTCCCCTAATAATATAATTCCGGATTGTATTGACAAACTCCGAATTCTTTTTAAGATTTTTTAATTCATGTAGGAGTAGAAGCCCCCCGTGTACGGGACGGCCGACTATTAGTCGGCAGGATGACCGTACACTGGCATTAAAAATGATGATAACTTCCGACGCAGATGTTATGAAGAAGCCCAGCGATGCTGATGGCATACAATACATTTTTATAAGCTAGTTTTAAGTGGATACCTTTTAGTGAGGTGTTTAAATATATGACTGAATTTAAGGTTAGAGATCTAAATCTGGCTCAACAAGGCATTCGTCAAATCGAATGGGCTGAAAAGCACATGCCTGTGTTAATGATTATTAGGAGGGAGTTTACAGAGAATAAACCATTAAAAGGTGTTAAAATAGGGGCTGTACTTCATGTTACTAAAGAGACTGCAGTTCTTGTTAAGACATTAATAGCTGGTGGAGCAGAGGTCGCCTTAGCAGCTAGTAACCCTCTTTCAACACAGGATGAAGTTGCGGCAGCTCTTGTAAAGGAAGGTGCTAGGGTTTTTGCGTGGAGAGGTCAAAGCGAGGAAGAATATTATTGGTGTATTAACAAGGTTATTGAATTTGAGCCTCACATAGTTCTTGACGATGGAGCCGACTTACATGCTACAATACATAAGGATTATCCGGATCTAGGCAAAAAGATTAAGGGTGGAACAGAAGAAACTACAACTGGAGTAATTAGATTAAAAGCTTTAGAAAGGGAAGGCAAGCTCCTATATCCCGTGATTGCTGTTAATAATGCATTAACAAAATACCTATTTGATAACCGTTATGGTACTGGTCAAAGCACAGTTGATGGAATACTTCGTGCAACTAATGTATTAATAGCTGGTAAGAAAGTCGTAGTAGCTGGCTACGGATGGGTTGGTAGAGGTATAGCATTACGAATGAGAGGTATGGGTGCACATGTAATTGTAACCGAGGTCAATCCTGTTAGGGCATTAGAAGCTGTAATGGACGGATTTCAGGTTATGCCTATGAAAGAGGCTGCAAAGATAGGTGATATATTCATAACAGCTACAGGTAATATTAATGTCATAAGGAAAGAGCATATGGTGCTAATGAAGGATGGCGCTATATTAGCTAATGCAGGACATTTCAATGTCGAAATAAGTATTCCAGACCTTGAATCATTAGCTGTAAGTAAACGTGAAATTAAACCTAATGTTGTGGAATACACATTAAGAAATGGTAAAAGGATATACTTATTAGCTGAGGGAAGATTAGTCAATCTAGTGGCTGCCGAAGGACATCCAAGCGAGGTTATGGATATGAGCTTTGCAAATCAAGCTCTATCAGTTAAGTACTTGCATGAAAATCCTAGATTACCCATAAAGGTATACAATGTTCCTCTAAGGATAGACTACAAGGTTGCAAAGCTTAAACTCAAGGCTATGGGAGTAGAAATAGATGAACTCACTAAAGAACAAGAAGAGTACTTAAAGACATGGACCATAGGAACATGACAAGAAAGCTAATACTAAAGAACGTAAACTCAAAAAACCCCTCTAGAATATAATTTTAATGCAGTGGAGGGCCCGTAGCTCAGCCAGGTAGAGCGCCGGGCTCATAACCCGGTGGTCGGGGGTTCAAATCCCCCCGGGCCCACCACTACTTCTAATGACTAAAGTGGGATGAAGAGGGAACCCGGATAAAAAGAGCTAAGAACGATGAAGAAAGCCCCGCATCACAGACCGTAGTAGGTGAATCAGCTGTGAGTATAGAATTGCATAGGAAAATTCATAATATAATTGATGAAATAGATAAGGAGCTATCTGTGAAAGATAAAGTAAGAGAAGAAGCAATTAAAGTTACAAGAAATATAATCAGGAACTCAAGTGAATGTATTAAATTAATCTTAGAAGGTAAATATCCGGAAGCTAAAAACATCATCAATAATATCACTAAGGATGTAAGGTACATTAATAATCTATTGAAGAGAGATCACCCAGATCTATATTATTCAGGTTTAATTTATAATGCATTAGCTGAATATGTTGAATGTAATGTATTGTATGACATTGTTGTCAATAATAATGTAAGATCCCATAATGATCTTGACGTCCCCATACAGCCATACTTACAAGGCTTAGGCGATGTTATTGGTGAACTTAGGAGATTAATACTAACAAGTATAATGAAGGAGAGAATAGATGAAGCAATAAACTTTCTAAAGATTATGGAATATGTATATGAGGCGCTTAAGAAACTTCATTACCCTGAAGCACTTATGCAGGGAATAAGACATAGAGTTGATATCGCTCGTAGACTTATTGATGATACTAAAGCATTCTTGATAGACATTAAATCTAGGGAAGAACTTAGGAGACTTATATTAAAAATCACATCACATTAAACCATTACTTACATCTTGGATTAAAGTATTGTGTTATTACCTTTGCTAAATGTACTGGTTTAGTATACCACTTGTCATACTTATAGTTATTGCCGGCAATGGTCATTATTAAGTATTCTCCCATATCCCTAATAGTTGCCTCAACAGTATTACCTCTTACTATCTGAATGACACTCCCTGCCTTTCTTACAATTTTATAACACTTAGCAAGTTCTTTATTTAATATTCCTATTAGCTCATTTATGTACTCAGTCATTTAAATCACGTTTTTCAACTTATCAAGAACAGTATATAAGAATTCCGCTAAAATCAGCTATGTTAATTAGCGAAGAACGATTTTCATGGTTATAGCCTGTAGTGTTCTAACTAGTAAGCTGGGTTGTAGAGAACTGGGTTTTCTTGATGATATATATGAACCTACTATAGGGCCTTAGATACAGGTATTTCTTTGGACCGCAAGTTAATCTAGATCCTTCAGCTGTACTTGAATTAGGTAGGTTTGGAGTTAATTTAAGCCACATACCTGCTGTTTTATTAAAGGCATAGATCTCACCAGTATAATAAGCCACTACTATCCAGTCTCTACTGTCATCATATATAAGTCCTGCTATATTTTCATATAATGGAAGTTTAGACGTTAATACAATATCATTAGAAGTTACATTGTATATAGTTAGTCCACTAGAATCAACACATATAATAATGTCGGCATATCCTATACAGTCATATACGGGTGGCGTTAATGGTAAAGTTATGCTACCTGTCCACACATCATTAGCTATGTCGTATATATAGAATGTAGATCCTGTTCTGGCATCTGGTAGGTAATATATGTAATCTTGTGATGGAACATAAACTAGTAATGAATATGTAGAATTAACGGGTAAGTTTGCTAGCGCTGTGAAAGACCCTGTTAATAAGTCTATCTTTGTGAAGTTAATAGTATTACCTCCATAGACTACATATAGGTCAGAAGTTACAGACGTGAAGGAAAATCCTTTATTCAATGTAAGTGGTAAGTTAATAGTATTCCATTGATTGGTTAAATACTTGTAGAGTATTAAATAATCATATCCTGCTCCAGCAACAACTAAAGCGGGAGCTTCATAAAGATATTCAATCACCTCAATTAAATCAGACTTTTGTTGAAATGAAAATGCGTTATCACTGATGTAAATAGATTCAACTAGTAACTTTATTTCAGAGCCATAGATATAGTTCTCAGGGAATACGGTTATAGCTACGGAATCAGCTATTAACGACCCTGATGAACTGTAAATATTAACCCATGATGAAGTAGTGTAATCCCATAAGTAAAGTTTAAATGATGTAATTGAAGTATCGTGTTCAACTTCAAAGTTTATGACGAGCTTGGCTACATTCTCACTAACAGCATCTGTTATTATGAACATGGTCTTAGCGGTATATTCATTATAATATGTTGGTTTATAGAACATGTAGTCAATGTATAATGTAAAGCCTTCATTCCAGTCTACAGCTCTTTTGGCAAACACCTTAATCTTAAACTCTCCCGTAGTCCCGTCTCTAAAGTATTCAGGATATGTGGTAATGTTTTGACTATATATGGTATCTGTAGTAGAGATATTTGTAAAATACATGTAGCCCGAACCTGATGTGGGATAGGTATCTAAGTTATAGTTGTATAGTTGTATGGTCAAGTTAACATTAGTTATATCAGCTCTAATGTCAAGTCCCCATAGGAGATAAAGCCAGTCCTCAGCTGTATTTGAAGTTCCTATAAATTCAACTTCAGCTGCATAAGTAGATGCCCAAGTTTCACCTGCTTGAATGTATGTATTTGGATCTTCTAGAACTACATAAACGGTAACAGAACCAAAGAAGAATATACGTACATTTATTTCTATTCTATACTCTATGAGCAAATATTCGTCGTCTTCAGCAACAGTGTATCCAGGAAAATTATATGTCGCATACGTAATGCTTTCAGTTCCCTGTAAAGGTGCTACGGCAACATTTGTACTTACATATGTGATAGTTCCATCGGATTTTATTACACCTACATTAATATATGCATTAGCATATCTTACTATTACAATACCTGATGTCTTATACCATGCATAGTAGTAGACCGTCCATGTTCCAGCTGGTATGGTTAGACCTCTATAGGATTGTAAAGGATAAATGAAATCGCCAACCAAAATAATCCAAGTACCCGAAGATCTTATGGTTGCTGTACCTACAAATCCTTTCTCAGTTATAGGGGATTGAATCATTAACTTATAATATGTAGTTCCTTGAAATGCATATGTTAGATTTCTAAAGTATGCTCTAGGAGCATACGTATATGGATATGCTGAAACATTAACGTATAGTATATCGTCATTTTCCTGGATATTAGATACTGAGCCAGATGTACTGCCTAATAATGTATTTATTGATGAAGGGTGATACTCTCTTGTAGTATACGAAGTAGCTGTGGATTCTACGATATAATATGAGTCGTCACTAGCCATAACATCGTCAGGAAGAGATCCTGAAATATATGCTCCTGTCTCAATGCTTGCTGTACTAGGGTACTTTACATTTTCTTGGAGGGTATATGAAGTCTTAGCATATGAGTAATCAGATCCTCCGGGTTTAGTCCAAATATCTTCTGGTATCGTAATAAAAGACCATTCAGCTGGGGGTTTTGGGAGGGCCTTAAATGATATTACCGTTACAATATCCGCTTCACTTATAGATGCTTTAGCTGATTTAATGTCTTTTTTAATACTTAATTTTACTTGAAGTTTATATCCGGTTTGAAGTATTAATGGAAGACTGTTGTTAAAAGAACTTAAATTATCCCATGACCTCACTATTCTATCTCTATAATCATATAAGGATGCTTTTATGAATACAGAATACTTTAGCGAACTGGATGGAAGTATATCAAAGTATCCTCCCTCATAATATAATATTATTCCAGTTAATGATATTGATTCTATATAGTTATTTGTAAGGTTAAGTGTGATAGTATCATCTTCAGTGATCATATATGCTTCAATGTATTTTATCATGGATAGGGCTTCTGCTTCTTTCTCAATTCTTTCACTACTTATTATTGTAAGTTCTCTATGACTCCTTAATGCTGTCATAAAGAATGTAGTTAATAGGACTGCCATAATTAAGATGAATGCAGAAACTACTACTCCACTAATGCTTTTACGTAACAACTTCTGCAAATGCATAGCATTCTCCTCCTTCATATATGACTTTAATATATGCTATTGCTCCTTCACTTAAGGTTAATTGCGATTCTATGCTTGATAAATCAACTCTTATGACATATAATGTATTGGGAGGGATGGTTAGGTCAAGATCATATCCTATATAGGTATTATTTACGTAGATGGTTATTAATTCAACATTATTTTGACCTGTAGCTACTATTAGATATAGGGTTTTATTTGTAGCGTTTATTACTGCTAAACCTATATCAAGAAATTGCATTAACTTTATTTTTGTTTCTAATAATTCCTGTTTCATAGCATTAATACTTGATACCACTTGAGTATATAGTGTGATATATATTATGCTAGATATACTTAGCGCTATTAATAGCATTATTATTGATGAAACTATGGGGCTAACACTTCTACATCTGTTGATCCTCAAATCCACTTACCTACTCTTCTCAATAGGTGTTGCTGAGAATATTTTTTAGTAAATATTAGATTAATTAGCTTATCGGGTTAAGAGAATGTATTTATTTAGAAAAAAGAAAAGCAATGTAATCGATGGATAATTACTTTATGTACTACCTTTACTTTCTTAATCTAGACGTCTTTTTAGATTACTCCTGTACTGTTATTGCCCCAACTGGGCAGACCGCTTCACAGGCCTTACATCCTATACAGTTATCAGGGTTTACAGCCTCAGCCTTATCTCCTTTGAGCTCAAGTACTCCTTGAGGACATGTATTTACACAAGTTCCACATCCAGTACATTTCTCTTTATCGATAACTGGCTTAGGCATGAATTTTCACCAGTCAGATATTAATGAGTGTAGGAAAAAAATTTATATGAAAAATTAAAAGGATTAAACGTGTTTAGACCTACCATAATTGTTATACCTATGGGATTTAATCCTAGTTAAACTTATTTAGCTCCATATAATGAAATATGCTTATGGGTTGCGGCGGTCGTCTAGCCTGGACTAGGACGCCGGCCTGCCACGCCGGAGGTCCCGGGTTCAAATCCCGGCCGCCGCACCACAATTGTAGCATTCCTATACTCTTCAATAATCTTCTCGATCCACTCGCAGTTACCTAAGGACTTGCTGTAACGTTTCTTTGTCTTGGGATCATACCATTCTTTATAAAGATAATACCTACCCCCAACCTTCTTCACACGATAGAAAACCAAATTATCCGCACCCATATTTACCATATCGTCACCCAAGTATATCAACTTATATCTGTGGTACGAGAAACACAAAAACACTACGGTAAGAATATGCCCTAACACGTTTTCTATATGATTGTATTTCGAGTTTCATCTTGAATCCCTCGACCTTTCATTGCTTAGCAGCTTCATTAGCAATCCTTATATGCAAGGACCTCAGTAGGCTTTAGTTCACATTATCTATATTTCTCTCTTAGCGCGGTAATAATGTGAAAAGCTAGCTGCTTTCTTCCTTATTCCTGTAGGTTACTCTCTTAATATTGTGTATGTTTTTTCTGTTATCCATCCATAGATTGGTAGCAGTACTGTTAGAATTATAATTAATGAGAGATCTCCAAGGCTTTGATATATTGGGTTCATTAGTATTACTAGTATGAACATTGCTACAAGCAGTATTATTCCTTGTACTGGTATCCTTATTATTGAGCTTCTAAAAGCCTCTTTTGGTTCACCAGCTTCAATCCACATACCACCAGTATGTTCAACTACAAAGCCTATGAGAAACGCATAAACTATTAATGCTGGTACTAGAACTACCCCCGTTTCATAAGATGCTACAAAAAATTTACCCCATGCCCCAAAACTTCCTGTAGCATAACCTAACCCTGTAATCCAAGCACCGCCAAGTAATGCTACAAATAGTATTCCACCAATTATGATTGATGCTAAAGTAACAATAAAGCCCTTAACAAACCACCTAGCAAAACCAAGCTCCTGTAAACTCACCCTCTCTCCCATTAAATAGAATAGGAGGACACTTGAACTATAAAAACGCTACACTTTAGAGAGATAATCCTCTGCTAAATTTATTGGACATAAAATCAAGGAGTCTACTTAAGATAATTAATTGTTTCAATCACTACTTTGCGAGGAAGCTCTCTTACTCTTTAATTCATTAAGAGTCTTTAAGAATTCACTCCACTGTTTTGGATCTTCAGCTATTTCTGTGAGCGTTTTTAAGACCTCTATGGTTTTACTAAGATCGTCTCTATCATAGAGGATCTCATCTAATATCTTCTTGGCTGTTCTTGTTAAACAGAACTGTGCTTTCTTTTTATTAATCACGTACACTGAAATTATTCTTGCCTCAATTAATGGTTTAAGGTGCTCCATAACGCCTGCTTTAGATTTACCGAAGATATCTGTATGGACTTGTATAATCTTGCGCAAGATATTTGTTGTAAGGCAATTATATTTCGCAGCATAGAAGATGAGTAAGAGGTACTTATGCCTATATAAGGCGCGCTTCACCGGATCATTTAACATTTTATCATCTCTTTCAATAGACATGATGTAGCTTAGTACGGTATAGTAGTCGTCTTTTGTTTTTAAGGTGCTTGAAAGCAGCTTCTTCACAATTCCCCTCATCCTTCATTTGTTTTCTGCTTATTAAAACGCCTCGGAAACCCCTTGATAAACCCCAAGGATTCATTAACAAAGTCATGTTTGATGAAGGTGAGCTCACATAGAGTTCCCAGAGATAGGAGTGAGGGGTAGCAGGAGGACTCGAAGGGTAGAGCTACTCATTTATAGCTGTATAATAGATATCATTTAGATAACTGAGTGACCTGTTAAGTATGATAGAGGAGAGAAAGATGTCACTAAAACCACTTCCCAAGGATCCTGAGAAAAGAAAGAAAGTTCTACTAGAATTAGCTAAAACAGAGCTTTAAGGAAAGAAGAAAACTCTGTGAAAAACTAGCAAAATACTAAAGCTACCTAGCTATAAAATTCAACTAAGACATGGAATATCATGTATGGATGAAGAATTATATAATGTCCATTACTAGATTTGTAAAACAAATAACTTGTTGGAGATGAAGGAGAAGATACAACAACTCTGCTTTCTTGATGCTTATTTTACTTTCATTAATGCTAAGGAGTTCTTAATAATTCAAAC
>Ga0190367_1000331_pt1 | contig 35855 bp, 35 predicted proteins | sample 4872181011_MG_FD_171838 | JGI IMG/M metagenome (GOLD analysis project Ga0190367, IMG submission 171838) | Hydrothermal vent microbial mat bacterial communities from Southern Trench, Guaymas Basin, Mexico - 4872-18-10-11_MG | ecosystem: Environmental > Aquatic > Marine > Hydrothermal vents >... | reverse complement strand
TCCTGCAAATTTAACTATTTTACTGATTTCGCTTAGGTTCCAGGGCAGTATTGTTATATCAATATAGGATTCTACATTAATTTCATTTCTTACTCTGCTAAATTTTTTAACATTCCGAAAAACTACCTCTTTGTTTTTTGTTGTGAAAATACCAAATGCTATAGAATCCAAACCACTTTTAGCAATTTCATCTAGTTTTTTATCTAATAATACCCCATTTGTTATCAAACTAGTTTTTACACCTTCTGTGCTAGCAATTTCTATAAATTTAAACAACTCTGGATGAAGAAGTGGTTCTCCCCAACCATGAAAGGCAATTTCTTTAAATTCTGTTATTGGTATTCTCCTAAATGATTCAAGAGTGAGATATCCTACTGCTCTTTTACTCTTTAATCTCATGCATATTGTGCAATTAAGATTACAATCGTTCGTAACCTCTAGTTGGAGAATTTTTGGCTTTAACATTAGAGAAAAGCGGAAAATAAAAAATTAGAAAGGTTAAGCAAGTTTTAAAATTTTAGCTAGTTTGTATCCAATTACTGAGAGAATCGTAGTAATTGCTAAAATTTGATTTGTTAGCATGGCTGTAGCAAATGATGATGAAGTAACACTACTTACGGTTGTTGAGATTGGAGCACACATCTTTAACTCCCCTCCGTTTTGGATTTAGCAATTAAACCCTTAATTAAAACAATAATACCGCTTACTCCTGTTATTACTGAAATTATAGCAGTATAGATTACACCACTCAAAGGTACTACTGGTGACATTGAAACAGACACTGGCGCACACATAAATCTCACCACTTGGCTATAAATGTTAAATCATATAAATTTTTTTCGTAATTTTTGATAACATTTAATTTTGCAGTTTGAAATTTTTGTTACAATTCATGCTGTGTGAAAAGGTGAATTATCATATTTTATACCAATAAGTCTCGCTTAGTCAGAAACTGTGTAACTTCAGTGGGAAAGTATCCACACAACTTCAGGCATTTTTATTGGCTTCTTTGCTGAAACAGAGTCAATCAGTTCGTCTACAAGACTCCCAATGAACTCATTCCAGCCTTTAAGATCTGGATCTTGCTTTAATTCTGTTTTTAGCTTTGTTAAATAGCTCTTGGCATTATCAAATTTACCTAGATGTGAGTGTATGCTGGCTAAAGATAAATGGGCTAGAATGTAATAGTTTCTATGTGCAACTTCTCTTTTAGTAAACTTAGGATTGTTTATTATCCATTTCAAGTCAGATATACACGAATCTAGTTTCAAGGAATCATTTGTATATTTGTAAAGCATATAGTTTGCCAAAGCTCTCTCATATATTGCGGTAGGTACAGTAGTCGCGTCTTCTGGGTTATTTATAGCATTGTTGCAGTTAGTTATATCCTTCTCGAGCATTTCGATTGCTTTTGACTTTAAATCACTTTTGTAATAAATCATTGCTAGAATTCTGTAGGATTCTCCAACATATGCAGATTCTGGAAAGCTTTCAATTATTTTTTTAGCATATTCCTCGGCTTCATCGTATTTTCCAAGAAGGTAAGCTGAAATGCTAGCTGGGGCATAACCAAGGTCACTATCCCACCCATATTTCTCTGCACGCTCAATAAAAGCCTTTGCAACATTATAAGCGGCACTCAAGTTTCCTAATTCTAGTTCAACCCACGCTAAATGCTCGTAAGCGGTGTCAATGCCTGGATCTGGATAGATTTCAATTGCCTTCTTGTAGTAATATTCAGCTAAATTAACCTTAGCCATAGCTAGGTAAACTCTCGCTAAATTTGCGTATAAAGCGGAAACTCCTTCTTTACCTAAGTATTTTTCAACTTCATCTGTGTGATTTAAAGCATATAAGTAGTGAGGCAAAACGTATTTTTCTCTGTTGACGTATCCACAGTAGTAAAGGAAATTTACATCACCCAGTGCCATTTCTGCTATAGCTTTATATTCTGGAAACTTTTTCTTGAGATATTCAAGGTACTTAACAGCTTTTTCGTACTTTTCCTGCATCTCTGGATGACCTGCATCCGTAAAGCTTTGCCCTGGTAATTTGTAATATCTGTGGAATTGTTCTTCATTTCCATAGGCTAATGCTAGATCATAATAAGCTATTGGGTAATTTGGATCTATTTCTATCGCTTTTTCAAGATAATTTATAGCAGTGTCATAATCTCCTCCCTCCATAGCTTTGAGAGCTTTTTGGACGTAATTGTGAACAGTATTTGCTGTGCTCCAACTCTTATAGGCATAAACGCCGGAAACAGCGCAAATTATTAATAATACTACACCTGCTATGACATATTTTTTCATACTGCTTTCTATATATTTATGCAATATTTAAGATTTATGATTTAGTATTTGTTAAAAATTTTCTAAAAAGTAAAGGAAAAAGATCTTCAAAGATTGCAGCAATCCTAGGAAAATGCTTAAATCATATATAGGTTGAGGATGATGCTAAAATAATGAACATAAGAAATGCAATTGAAAAGTTAGCAAAAAATGTTATACAAATCAAGCAAGAGCTGAAGCATGATGAAGCTGTAGAGTTTATTCTAAAAAATAAATATGAAAAAACACCTATTATTCTAAATGTAGAAGGAAAGAAAGTTGCAATGAATTTTGCCAGCTCTAGATCTTTACTATGTAAATATATGGAGATATCTGAGAGAGACTTTGCAAAATATCTTGCAGAAATCAAAATAAATAATAATATAAAAATAGAAAAAGATTTCAAGCTAAAAGAGGGCACTGTAAATTTGCACTCATTACCTATTTTGAAATATTTCAAAAAAGATGGAGGTAGATATATCACTGGCGGTGTTTTAATTGCAAGAGCAAACGATGCTAAAGTAACCGATCCAAAGTCCTACAATTGCAGTATACATAGGCTGATGGTTTTAAATAAGAAAGAACTTGTAGCTAGAATTGTAGCACCAAGGCACACATACATGCTTTGGAAGCGTGAAATAGAAAGAGAAAAGGATTTACCTATAGCCATAGCAATAGGTGTACACCCGTTATGTTTGTTCTCTTCAGCTACAAGACTACCTTTTGGAATGGAATACTATTACTCGAACTCCTTAATAAAAAATTTCAAGCTTTACGAAGTTGATGACATGCTAGTTCCAGATTGCGAGATTCTCATGATTGGTAAAATGACAGGTAGGTTGGAGAACGAAGGACCTTTTGTTGATTTAACAGGAACGTATGACAAAGTTAGAAAACAACCTGTAATTGAAATAGAGAAGCTATACATGGCTGAGGATCCAATATATTATGCTATAATACCAGCTAGTAGTGAACACGCAACGCTAATGGGCTTGCCTTATGAACCCGTGATTTACAAGGCTGTATCAAATGTTTGTGATGTAAAAAATGTAGTTTTAACACCAGGAAGCAGACATTACTTCCATGCGGTAATACAAATCAGAAAAATAACAGAAGGTGATGCAAAAAACGCAATACTTGCAGCATTTGCCGCACATACAAGTTTAAAGATGGTTATAATTGTTGATGAAGATATAGATGTATATAACCATGAGGAAATAGAATACGCTTTAGCAACAAGGGTTCAACCAGATAAAGATGTATTAATTATTTCAAATATAAGAGGAAGTTCTTTAGACCCGTCAGCGAAGGATGGAATTACATCAAAGTGGGGTATAGACGCAACCATGCCGTTAAGTAGAAAACAAGATTTTGAAAGAGTTGATAAGCTGTGTATCTGACAAAAGAGGAAGAACGATTGCTTGAAGACCCAAATCCATCAATTGCAAAGGCAATGGAAATATTAATTGCAGTAGGTAAAATTTTCAAAGCAGAAAAACTAGTTAGCATAAAATCTGCTCATGTTTCAGGGATTTCTTACCAGAACATAGGGGATGAAGGGTTGGAATGGCTTGAAGGAATAAATGCCAAGGTAAGGGTTAGAACTACGATAAATCCAGCTGGAATAGATTTAAAAAAATGGAAAAAAATGAATGTCTCGGAAAATTTTTATCAGAAGCAAATGAGAATTTTAAATGTGTTCAAAAAACTAGGAGCAGACTTAACGCTAACTTGCACACCTTATTTGATATATCAGCCAGAAAAGGGAGATATCTTAGCTTGGTCGGAAAGTTCAGCTATTATCTATGCAAATTCCGTTCTAGGTGCAAGAACAAATAGAGAAAGCGGAATAACAGCATTAGCAGCAGCAATTATAGGAAAAACACCATACTATGGCTTATTACTTGAAGAGAATAGAATACCAAATATTTTAATTAAATATAATGGGGAAATAAATTATAAAACCTTATCTCTGCTTGGATTAAAAGTAGGAGAAATTCTAAAGGCGGATGAGATTCCAGTTTTTAAGTTTAAAAGAAGATTGAGCAATGATGAAATGAAAATACTAGGAGCATCGCTGGCATCAGCTGGTGACTTAGCAATTTTCCATATTGCTGACCAAACTCCTGAAGCAAGGACAGATACTGTAGTAGAAACTCTAACATTGGAAATTAAGGATGAAACAGCTTATTGTGACCCTGATGTTGTTGTTTTTGGTTGTCCACACTTATCAAAGGATGAGTTACTTGATATATACAGGTTTATTGCAAAAAATGGTAAAGTGAAGAGAAAAGTGTGGTTATTCACATCAAGACATCTAATTGAAAGAAATAAAAATATAGTGGACAAATTGGAACTAAATGGGGTTGAAGTTTTTGCAGATACGTGTATAGTGGTTTCACCTTTGGCTAAGAGTGTAAACTCAGTTTTAACGAACTCTGGAAAAGCTTACACATATTTACCAAAGCTTAGAGGAGTTAAAACGTATCTAGCATCCACAGAAGATTGTTTGAAAAAAATGTATGATTAGCTAGTTTCATTTTTCATTATCAGAATTTCTTTTAGTTTTAGGTTAATTTCTTCTTGCTTAAATGGTGCAAGCGGTGTAAAAACAGGCATCGATCTGTTTTTTAACACATTAATTAAGTTAGGCAAATTGTCAGTAGTTATTGAGCAAAAAATCCCCTTATAATCTAGTGAAAAAGCCTCAAGAAGAAGGTCTTTTAAATCTTCGTTTTTCGATTCAATGAGGTTAACGTCCCTATAGCAGGCCCAAATTTTGACGTTTGTTTTGATTGTTTTAACATCTTTGTAATTAGCAGCTACTAGTAAATCTACATCACAACCCCTTCTTAGAGCGTACCAAGTAGAAAGTAAGGATAATTTATCGCTGATTAAGCTCAGAACTCTTCCTTGGGTGCCCACTGGAAGTCCACCTACTCCCTTAAATGTTTCATAGTTTGTATAAACGTATGCAAATTCATCTCTAATTTCTATTCCAATTTCTACCTCTGGATTGTCAAGATTTACTGGAGTGTGAAATTTATCTTTTATATGTTGCCCTACAATTCTTGCAACATCCAAAGAAGTATAAGGATGGTCTCCTACTCTTCTTACTCTTACTGCAAAGCTTTTTGGGTTTTCTATGTTTCTAAAAACGTATAGAGCTGTGCTAATTATATCTTCAATTTCCGATGAAGTTACATTTGCTAAACTTGTTGAAGAAACTCCAAAAATTTTTGAAACTCTTTCAGCAATTTTATTTGAATCCAAATCTATGAATATTCTCCCCCACTCGCTTCTAATTTTTGGCTTTAAGTCGAACTCTTTTAACAAAACTCTTTTTATGTTTTTTATTAAAGTATTTTGAAATTCCATTCTCTTTTTACCTTTAAGGGCTATTTCGGAGTATCTAACAATTATCATTTAACCGAAACCTCAAAAATCACTTATACTACTTCCTCAAAAAGTTTTAAAATCAAATCTAAGATTTAATGGTTTTATGCATGGAATCGTAATTACGGATAATCACATGCATCTTTACGCTCATTTAAAATTTGAGGCTTTAGAGTTATTTAAAAAAGAAGGAGGCACTCATGCTTTTATCGTTTCCCTTCCAAGCACTTATTATGATTTAAAGCCAAAGAAGAGTGAGGATTTTAAGAAAATTTTTGATTTCCACGTAAAACTTGTTAAAAAAGCAAATAAAATAGTTAAAAGTTTTGCTGTACTGTCTGTACATCCTGCGGAGATAACAATTTTAGGACAAAGATTAGGTTATGAAAAAGCAGCTGAAATAATGAAAGATGCGATTTCCCTAGCTGCAAAGTATATAGAGAATGGAGAAGCTGTAGCTATAAAAAGCGGCAGACCTCATTATAGTGTTAGTAAGAAAGTTTGGGAATTAAGCAATGACATTTTAAAACATGCATTTGAGGTGGCTAAAGACGTTGGATGCGCTGTGCAAATTCATACTGAAAGTTTCACAAAGGAGGGTATGTTGGAAATAGCAAAGCTTGCAGATGAAGCAGGTCTTCCAAGAGAGAAAGTTATAAAGCATTTTGCTCCTCCTTTAGTTTCCGAGTTTGAAGAAATAGGTTTATTTCCATCTGTATTAGCAAGTGGTGATAACCCCGTAAATGCTGCTAAGCAGGGAACAAGATTTGTCTTAGAAACGGATTATATTGACGACCCAAAAAGGCCAGGAGCTGTTCTTGGACCAAAAACCGTGCCTAAAAAGGTTAAGGAACTTTTAAAATTAGGTTACAGCGAGGATTTCATATGGAAGATTTGTGGCGAAAATATAGAAAAGTTATATAATGTAGAAATCAGTTTATGAAAAATTAAAAGATAAAGTTAAGCAACTTTTTCTACTTTTTTCTCTTTTACTAAAAACATATCACTTGCGTCGGCCTTAAGTTCTGCAATAGCTTTATCCTCTCTTAGAACTAATTCTGGAGGCTCTAACAGTTTGCTTGTGGATAAAAACATTTCTTCTAGCGTTGGATAGGCTGTATCCATGAATTTGGTAGGAATCCATGCCCCTCTTGGACAGGTATCTACACAGAAGTGACAAAATATACATCTTGTATAATCTATTGATGGGTAGTATTTACCGTTTGGTGCAGGCATCATCTTTATTGCGTTTGCTGGGCAAATGAATGCGCATTGAGAGCAACTGATACATTTCTTTATATCAAATTGAAGCATACCTCTAAAGTTGTCAGGAAGTTTTCTTCTCTCTTTTGGATATCTTACGGTAATTCTTGATGGAAATATTGCTTCAAGTAATGCTAGGATTATTGCGATGCAATGATTTGCAACTCTTCTAAAAAATCCAGGCTTTACACCTTCAACTTTAATAACCATTTTACATCAAACCCCCTACTTTGACTACTATTGCTAATCCAAGAGCAATGAAGGAAATGCAGAGCAACTGAGACCATCCTAATTTTAATGCTTGGTCAACTCTGAATCTTGGGTAAACTGAACGGAGAAATACTAGGAAAGTCATGAAAATCACGGTTTTTATCAATAACCAAATCACACCGCTTAGATCCCCTAGTGGAGGTATGTAGGGTCCGTTCCACCCACCAAGGAACAGTATTGAAAATAGCAATCCTAGTAGATAAAGTTTCTCATATGCTAAAGTCATAACAATTCCAAATACAATTCCTGTATATTCTACAAAAGGTCCAAATACAACTTCTTGGTCGGCTTCTGGAATATCAAAGGGAAGTCTTGATGTTGCCATTGCTGAGGTTACTAGAAATACTATACATGCTAAAGGATTTAGTACGGCACCAACAATTCCTCTTTGAGCCTCAGTAATTCTGAATGCATCACCAGTACCGTACATTATTAGCATTGCAATGACAGCGATGATGAAAGCAACTTCGTATCCAAAATACATGAACGTTTCTCTAAGCACACCTAAGTATGCGTATCTACTGTTTGAAGCCCATCCTAAGGCTATAATAACCATTGGGATCAGTGTAATCAGACCAACAATTATCGGAACTGCATATGGGGTTTGAATTGCATAAACTGCACCAGCGGGAATGACGAGAATAGGTAGCAAAACTGGTATAAAAGATAACAGTGGAAACTGGAGGAAGTATGGCCTATGGGCATCCTTGTGGACTATGACTTCTTGGAAGAGATATCTAATGCCATCTGCCAATGGCTGAATTACACCACCAATGGGTTTGCTAATCTCTAAAGGCCCGTATCTCCATTGAACTCTAGCGGTAATTTTTCTTTCAAGCCATATTATTATTAGTAAAATGAGCAAAATTGTAAGCAATCCTGGAGCTACAAGAACTGCAAATACTTTTTTCCAGAAAATGAATGCAACAATGACATTTAGTACTGGTATCTCAAGTAATTTTTTGATTATAGGGTCTATAATAGGTATGCTAACCATTTCCTGCTTGAAAAGTTCAAACAAGCTTTCAGGAATCAAATACACCATTTATATTTCCTCCTTAAATAAACACACTATCTATCTGCCTCAGGTGGGAAGTAACCAAAGCTTCCGTAAACTGCTTGTAAATCTGCCAATCTACAGCCCTTTAGGGATTCCATAAATCCTTTGAGGTATAACCATGATGGAGAAACTATTCTAAGCCTATAAGGTGCATTGGATTTGCCATCGCTTACAATTGTGTAGAGCAGTAAACCTCTAGCAGCTTCTGTTAGTGTAGTAACTTCTCCTGCTGGAGGCACCAGTCTTGCAAAAACTCTATAGAAGTAACCTTTGATATCCTTTGAAACTACCTCCTTTTCCTTTATTCCGGTTAATATTTGATCGCTTATCACACCACCTTTTGGCATTTCTAGTAGTCTATCAACGCACTGGCGGATTATTTTGATACTTTGGTAGATTTCTTCAACTCTGACTAATAGTCTAGCATAAGAATCACCGTCATAAGATACTGGAATATCCCACTCTACCTCATCATAGGCCTCATAAGGCTCGACTTTTCTTACATCATATTCTACACCAGAAGCTCTCAAAAATGGTCCAACTAATCCAACTTTGATTGCCGTACTTCTGCCTATTACTGCAACATCTTTTAGTCTAGCAATGGTGACTGGGTTCTCAACGAAGATTCTCTTAAAACCTATGATTTTATTCTCTATTGTTTTTGTACATTCATAAATGTATTTCAGAACACTATCATCAACATCTCTTCTTACACCGCCTGGTATGATGTAAGATGCTGTAACTCTGGCACCGCTAACTCTTGTAAGGCACTCACATATAAGTTCTCTCAATCCAAAGCACCACATGAATCCTGTTGAATGTCCGAGGAATATTGAAAGAATTCCAGCATCATACAAATGCGTACCTATTCTGCAAAGCTCGGCTAATATCATTCTGATGTATTGAGCTCTTTTTGGAACTTCTATGTCCATCATTCTTTCAATAGCTCTTACATAACCTAAATTGAAGTTAGCACAATCCATTATGGATGGTCTTTCGACTAGTGGAATGTTTTGAATATATAATCTATTTTCAGCAAGCTTTTCAACACCCCTGTGTACGTATCCAGGATCTGGCACAGCTTCGAGAATTATATCTCCTCTTAATCTTAATATTATACGCATGTGTCCACTTCCACCATGCTGAGGACCTACTAGAACTATTAAACTATCCTTTTTATAAGAGTCCTCAATGTATTCTGGAGGAATCGGAACATAAAGATCCTTTACTTCAGTTGGAGGTTCTACAGGAACTCCTATACTAATTTCCTTAACTTCCTCCACTTTTTTCACCTCCAATTATGAATGTCGGTTGTTCGATTTTGAAATCTTTTCTTAATGGGTATTTTGGTGTATCTGGAGCTAGCAGGAAGTTTCTTTCCATGTTTGGATTACCTTTGAAAATTACTCCGAAGAAATCATGAATTTCTCTTTCTAAATAATCACAGCTTGGCCAGATATCTATCATGCTTGGAAATTCTGGATTATCTCTTGGTATATCTGCAGCAATTGTTATAAGAACTGGCATGTACTCTTTTACGGAATAACTTGAAACAACATATTCTACAATGAATTTGTTCTCATGGGGAACATCTATTACGTTTACAGACTTTACATGGTCAAATTCCCATTTTATTTTTTCTGCGATTTCTCTGAATTTTTCTTTGGTGGTTTTTATGTAAATTCTATTCACATCTGTAATCATTATTGATTCTGCAAGCCCTTCTAACTTCTCATTTAGATTTTCAACAAGTTTTTTACCAAATTCCCAGTCAACTTCCTTTGGTACTATTTTAATCTCTGGTTTTGGTGTAATTCTAACTGGTGATATTGCTGGTCTTTTTGGAGCAGGAATTGGCTCTTTAACACCCAAAACTTCGGCCAAGTTAGCTTCTTTATGTAAACTACCTGGTTTTGCTTCTCCAGTAATAATTTTATTTTGAAGCAGTCTTATTGCTTTAATTAATCCTTCTGGAGTGGGAGGACAGCCGGGTACGAAGTAATCGACAGGAACTACTTCAGAAGGTCTTACCAAGTGGTAGCTATTCCAGAAGATTCCACCATCGATACCACATGCGCCCATTACTATTACAAATTTTGGTTCAGGCATTTGTTCCCAGGTCATTCTAAGAGCTTTAGCCATTTTTCTTGTTATGGCTCCCTCAACTATGATCAAATTGGTTTGACGCATCATTCCATAGTTTAATGAACCCCATCTCTCTGCATCAAATCCACAAGCGTAAGCGTGTGCAAGTTCAACTCCACAACATGCAGTAACCAAGTGAACTGCCCAGAGACTCCATTTAGTACCCCATCTCTTTATTGGGGATAAAATTCCAGATTTTAGAAACTTGATCTTATCTTCCATACCTCAACTCCCTCCTAGGCAAAACATAAGCTATATCATATGCACACTTATATGAAGCATAGATTGCAGGGATTAATAAAATCAATCCTATCACAAGTAAGTGCACGAATTCCAGAGGTTTTAATGAGAGTAATAAAAAGAGGACCAATATTGGCTCACACCCTAGGAACATTAAAAGAAATCCTACGTATTGCATTGGTAACACGAATTTAGGAGTGGCAATTGGTGGATTACCTGATTCGAATCTCTGTATTTTGGCGGTGCTTGGTTTTTTCATCGTTAAAACTTTTGCTAGGATTAGTATAATTACATCTATGGCTACACATAATACCAGCAAGAATGTTACAACGATTATGTTTTCAATCATGCGAAAACACCTCTAAATACAAGGCCTCTTATTGAATCTAACAACCAATACGGAGGCAGTATTGTTATAAGCATCATCAGCACAGTTAGCAACACTAGGGCATTAATTGTGTTTAAAATCCAAGGTCTTCCTAATTCTCTTGCAAGCCTTAGATAATAGGGTATTGAGATTGCAGAATTTGCAACTAAAGCCACAGCGACCCAAATATATCCTGCATTAGCTACTGCTAGGAGTATAAACAGTTTTGACCAAAAGCCCATTAGTGGGGGCAATCCTATAAATGAAAGCGCAAGTATATACGTAGAAATGGATGAAGCTCCCTCTCCTTTAATGGATGTGAAAAATCCTATTTTTCCAAATGCGTTTACTAGAAGTTGCAGGAAAATTCCAGTAAATGCTAGTGGCAAAATTTCTGGATATGTAATTGCTGAAAAGGCTGCAAGTATGTACCCCATATTGGCAACAGTGGAATATGCAAGAACTCTGCTAAGTTCTTTTGCTGTTAATGCTCCAATGTTTCCGACAAACATGGATATAACAGCTATTACTGCAACAAAGAACATAAGATTTGGAAGAATTGGTAAAGAAGCGGATAAGATTATTTTTAATGCTGCAACAAATGGAACTATTTTTGCTAGCGATGCAATAATTGAGACTGGTATAGGGTCTCCAGCAGTAAAGACATCTGGTACCCATTCATGCAACGGAGCGCATCCAACTTCTAAGCACAATCCAGCAATCATTGTCACGAATGCCAATGTGTAAAGAATTCTATCATTTATTTGGTACGAATAAACTAAAGTTACTGCTCCTATTATAAAAAGTATCGTTGCAAAAACCATGAATGTTATGTATTTGATTGCAACGTCCACATTTGCTCTCTTCTCACTCAGCATTATTAAAACGTAAGTTGGAACTGATGCTAAGATGAATGATGTCAAAATCAATGCTAAATCTTTCGCGTAAAGAATGTAAGCTGTAGCAAGGGCCATTAGTGCTACTAGTGATATATCTGCTCCTCTAATTTGCGTATCTTTTGGAATGAACAAAGATGCAACATTTGCTAATGCAATGATTACAATGAATGCAACATAGGCTAAGTACTCTGGCATTGGAACTAATAAAGATAGTAGTAAAGCAATTACTACTGCAAAAACTGATGCTACTGGATATCTAACAGCTGCTACAGCTCCAAGTGTTGCAAGGATCAGAGATACAATAATTACATTACTATACTGCATTAAAATCATACTTCACCACCTTACGAATGAGAATATTAAAAGTATTATTAGAATAACACTAGTAACGATTTTTATGTAAGTTCTGAGATATCCAGTTTGAATGCTTCTGATTTTTATCGAGATTGCATTAAAGAAGTTTGGAATTCCACTGTGACAGAACCAATCAATCCCTTTATTACAGTAATCTGCTATTTTTGATCCAAACCAACCTACTGCTGGCACTATTAGATCGTTCAAGAAAGGCATGTACATTCTATCGCTTAAGAATGTTCCAATCTTTGAAAGAGCTTTGGAGGTAGGTTTAACTAAACCTATTACATAGGCTACCAATACGAGGCAACCTACCATAAACGATGAAGATTTGTAACCAAATTCAATAAACTCTGCCAACACAGGCTCTAATGCACCAGCAATTCTGTAAAGAAGCAGTATTAACATTATGCACATTATTGTATAAGCTGAGGCCATGTATGCTCCACCGTGTATGTGAACGTGATGGGGCTTTTCACCCTTTATGAAGTTCATACTTAGGAATTTTGCTAGGAATCCTGAATAAACTACAGAAGTTATTACAAGCATAGCTAATGGTATGTAGCCAAAGTGGTGCTCTAGGCTGTGCATGAGTTCATCCATTGCTGATTTTACCCAGTAAGCAGTCAATGGAGGAATTCCTGAGAGACAAAGAGTTGCTATTATTGTTATTATACATGCAATCTTCAGCTTACTAGCAAGTTTAAGATCTCCTACACTAAATCTTGTATGCGTAACGTGAATTAAGTGTCCAGCCACAAGGAATAACGTAGCTTTTGCAAAAGCGTGTGTCATTAAATACCAAAATCCTACATAAACTCCTATGATTCCAAGCCAGTAAGATGTAGCTGTAGCTGCGAACATTAAACCTAGACTGGACATCGTTGATGCTGCAAGTAAAACTTTTCTCTCCCAGCATCCAGACGCAACGAATGCACCATACATTGATGATATTAAGCCTATGAATAACATAAATGTGTATATATACTCAACTCCTAAGAATGCGTGAGCTGCATGAGCAGCATGAAGTTCCCATGGTCTAATATACCATGTTAATCTCATGAATACGTATGTTCCTGCAGCAACCATCGTTGCACTGTGGAGTAAAGCGCTGACCGTTGTCGGACCAGTCATAGCAGTCATCAACCATTCGCTGAAGGGCACTTGGGCTGATTTTGTTAAGGGTCCCATTAGAAAGCATAACATTAGAATTACTGTCCCTAAGGTTCCTAGTTTATGGAAAAGTTCATGCCAAGGAATCTGGGATATATCCAGTGTTCCAGTTAATGCATATATCGCAGCAATTGCAAAGAACATCGGCATGTCTCCAACTCTTATTGTAGATATAGCTCTCCATCCTCCAACGCTTGGTGGCCACCAGTAATTAATTACCAATTTTCTGCCAGGAATACCCACAAAAGTTAACTCATCATCATCTCTAAACCAGTGGCCAATCAGTGCCCAGGAAGCCAAACCTAATCCTTCCCAGCCAATAAGTAAGCTTAATAGGTTATCGCTATAAACAACCATTAACATTGAAGCTGTGAATAAGTTAAAGAAGAACCAATACCAGCCAAGTCTGTAATCTTCGCGCATATATTCTAAACCATAGACACCAATGAGAAATGCTATGAGTGCGGTTAAAGTGCCCATGTATTTGCTTAAGTAGTCAAATATGAACACAAAATTGATGTTATAATCTGGCAACCAGTATATTATTGCTTTAGTACCATCAGGAACTTGTGTTAGAAAATATAGAGCTATTATTAATGATACAAAAAGACCAAACACTGAAAGATACGGTAGTTTTCTAGCCCAATCTGCACCGGGTCTGTAAATCCAAGCTAAAGCGATTGGAATACTGCATATTACTGGAACTGCTAGCATTAAAACCATTAGAACTTCATTCACGGAATAACACCTCCTAAGCTAAGACTTAGATTAATCTTAAGTCCTTGTAGGAGTGAAGTTATAAGCGGAGGAAATATGAAAATCATTGAAAGTATTCCAATTATGTAAAGCGGAACATCTAGGAATCTGTGAACTTTTGCTTTCTCATATTCTTTTCTTGGAGTTCCATAAAATATTTTCTTTAAGACGTAGAAGCTATAAAGCCCTGAGATTATGAATACTGTTACCACTGAAAGCAGGACCTTTACATCTAAGCCAAAAACATCGGTGACACCTTTTAATATAAAGAATTCTCCAAACATACCAATTGCTAAAATTCCGCTTAAATTCATAAAACCTATTAAAGCAGCATTAGAGATCGATGGAACTTGTTCATGAAGCCCACCCATTTTATTTATGTCTCTAAGGCCATGATATAGTGCAATTAACCCTCCAGCGGTCATGAATAATATTGACTTTCCAAATGCGTGAGACATGTATTGAATAACTACTCCAATTAAGCCAGAAGTACCTAAAGCTAGACCTATAAGCATGTAACCCATTTGGGAAACAGTGGAGTACGCTAGTAATCTTTTGTAATCGGTTTGTCTGAAAACTGATAATCCAGCATATATGCTTGAGAAGACCCCATATGCCAAAATTATCGGTGCAAAGGTCTTAAAGTATATTGGGTTAAGTAAGTATATTCTAAGTAAAATATAAGCTCCAAGTCCAACTGTCAATGGGCTTAGTAAAGCACTAACAGGAGTAGGTGCTTCTGCGTGAGCCCAAGGCAGCCATATGTGAGGCCCTACACCAGGTAGTTTTATCAGCATTCCTGCAAAGATCAACAACCATGCTAAGAAGCTTACAGTTTTAATCTGATTAAGTGCGGCGGTGGCATTATCAAACATTATAAGCAGAAAACCAATCAATGCAAGTAGACCTGCTATATGAGTCCAGATGAAATATAATATTGCTACCCATTGTCTGTTTCCATAACCGTAAAGGTATATCAGTAAAAACGAAGCTAAAAGTGACAACTCCAGAAATATGTATAGCATTATAAGATTTCCAGAGAATACTAACCAAAGCATTGAAACTGCGTAGAGATTATATAAGAAGAAATATCTTCTGAATTCATCCTCCAAATGGTAACCCAGTTCCTCGAATCTGTGTCTCATGTAAGGCAATGAGTACAATGCTACCATCGCTGATACTATGCAGATAGTTAAACCGAAGGCATAGGAGATAAAGTCGTTAAGCAAGTAAAAGTTACCTATTGGTTTTGAAACGAAAATTAGCATTTCTTCAAACACTTTTCCAGAAAATAGGCAGTAAAGGATGTACGCAAATGGTATCAAAAATGAAACAGCCGAAATAATTGTTGCCGCTCTGGGACTAAACAACGGCGCTATAACTACTGCTGCCAGCGGTATAAATAAAAATTCTAGCATCAAACTTTATCACCTCCAATAGTAATCGTATCAGTGACAACAGTTTTCGTTTTCCTATCTAAAATGATAATTGATGTTATTAGTACAAGCAGTTCACCACTGCTTGTGAATATTGTAATTACAGCTATGGCAAAAGCTACTGCAGCAAAATCTGGTACTGAGAACAAAGGTATTAAAGCTAAAAACACTGAGCCGAACATAAGTTCTAAAGCAATTAACAATCTAACTAGGTCTCTACTTGAAATAGCTGTTAGAAATCCAATCAAAAGCACCGCAATTGATGTAATTAAAACTATTGCAGTTTCCATTTAACTTTCCCTCCTAACGTACATAACTGCCGATATCATTATTACTAAGCTCAGGGAAATTAAGAAAACTGCAAGCAGAAGATAATTTGAAAGAAAACTAGGCAAAAGTATTTCTGGGTTGTAACCAATTGTAATTCTGTGAGGTGAATAAATGTAAAGTGTAAAAGCTATTACTGCAAAGACGATAATCATTGGAATTACCCATACTTTCTCAACTGGAATTTTTACAAGTTCGTATCTCAAAGTTGCAGCTAAAGCAACAGTTACTGCACCAATGGCTCCTACGAAGATGAATATAATTAACACAAAAACAGACTGAATGTTAAAGAGAGTGTAAGTTGTAGCAATTAAAATGAGTGTAATTGACATGAAAAGAGCTGCGTATAGATTATCTCTTGAAAGTAATACACCAGAAGCTGAAAGAATAGAAGCAGCACTTAAAACTAGCAAAGCTAAAGTAGTTGTATCCATGTGCACTCATTTTAGAATCTAAATTAATAAATCTTACTATTTTTTTGTATTATTCTTCAATTTCTAAAAAATTTACTTGGCAAAAACTTATAGAAATTAAAACTACAAGTCGAAATATCCTAATTTCTATAGATTTAAACTTAGAAATTATTAAGCACAATCTCAGTTTTTTTCTATGTAGTAAAAACACTAAAACTTTTCACTCCCTTTGTTTTTAAAAGGTAAAAGACGTTTTATAAAAATATTAGTTTAGAAAAATTCTTTTTGGGCGAAATCGAGCTAAATTCAAATCTAATAAAAAAATATTTGGAAAATACTCTTACGTAGTGAGAAGAAAAACATTTTTCTTATTTATGCAATAGAATTCCAGTCAGGAGAATACTGTAAGAGCGTGAAACTTGCTATTAGCTGGAACTTATGCCCAATTTTTGGTAAGCTCTTTAAAGCAATTGTAAAATTAGTATAAGTGGCTCTCCTTAGAAGAAAGTGTTGTGAAATTTAAATATGTGTTTTTAATTACATTCTGAAGAAATTCTCATAAAAGTTTAACTAAAATTTTTTAGAACATCTCTTTTCTGATAATTGAGAAAAACTTCAATAAACTTAAATCCCTAGTCAAGTGAAACTTAAAGTTAAAAAATTTCAATTAATGAAATTTCTTATTAAATAAAGACGCTTAAACTACAAATGGTTGAAAGTTATGAATGTTTATCCACCCTCGGAAGACTCTGAACTTTTGGCAGAAGTTGCATTAAATGAAGTAAAAAGCGATGATGAAGTATTGGAAGTAGGAGTAGGTAGTGGTTTTGTTTCAAGTAAAATAAAAGATAAATGCAAGTTATTAATAGCTACTGATATATCTCCATTTGCTGTTGCAGAAAGTAAAAGAAAAAATATAGAGGTCATCAGAACAGATCTAACTAAAGGGTTAAAAAAGAAATTTACACTCATATTATTTAATCCTCCATATTTGGAGTTATCTGAGTGTGAAAAGACAGGAGATTGGATAGAAAAAGCAATAGATGGAGGAAAACATGGTATAGAAGTAATAAAAAGATTTCTTGACGAAGTTAGGGAAGTTCTTGATGAGGAACATGGTAGAATAATCCTGATAATTTCATCATTTAACATACCGTTTGTGTTTCGCGAAATAGAAAAGAGAGGATTTATGTATGAAATTTTAGGCAATAAAAAACTATTTTTTGAGGAGATATTTGCACTAAAAATATATTTAAAGCGTAACACAGGTAAAGCAGCTGGTGATGGAGTTGACACAGAATGGTAAAGACAAGAGCGGCAAAAGCAATGTAAACATCATTATTTCTGGAGTTGGTGGACAAGGTCTGATAACCTTGGCTAAAGTTATTGCAAACGCATGTCTAAATGCTAATATGAATGTTTTAGTTTCTGAAGTCCATGGCATGGCACAGAGAGGAGGCAGTGTTGAGGTACATGTTAGAATCGGAAATGTGAACTCACCTCTGGTGCCTTTTGGTATGGCAGATCTAGTGCTAGCGATGGAACCCGTAGAAGGATTGAGATGTGCCAAGTATATGGACAAAAGTAGATCCACTGTAATTATAAACACTCAACCAATAATTCCGCCTATTGTTAATATGGGATTGGCAAAATATCCTAGCTTAAATGAGATTCTACATGAATTAGCAAAAATTGCAAAGGAAGTTTACTTTTTTGATGCGTCTAAACTTGCAGAAAAAATAGGATATCCACAGGTTGTGAACACGATTGTTTTAGGATCTGCGTTGAAACTTGAGAAGTTTCCTTTTACTTATGAAGATGCGATTGTAGCAATAAGTAAAATATTTCCAGAAAAAATTCAAGAAATAAACATTAAGGCTTTAGAAATTGGATTTAACAGCAGATTGAACAAAGTTAAGTAAGCTTAACTAAAAACAATTAAACCTTCCTCTTTTTACTTTGGCTATGTTTTGTTACTACAGTTACAATTCCATAAGCTGTGCAGTTTGCGTTTCTACAGCTGACAAGTATGTATTTTGGATTTTCATAAATGATAAATACTTGAGCACCACAATATGGGCAGGTTAACATATGTTTTCATCTTTGTTTGCTTTTTGAATAAAAAATAAAAATTATAAATCAAATTTTATATTAGTATTCTTCTTCCTCCTCTTCAAAGTAATGTTCTTCCTCGAATTCTTCTAGCTCCCCCTCTTCCCTCTCTGTTAGCTCATTTAGGTTGAATTCTTCATTTGTATCTAATACTAAAATTTTTTTATTTCTGTATAACATTGTTAAATTACACACATCGCATTTGATTTCTGAATTTTCAGTTAGCTCTTCTATTTCCAATTCCTCTCCGCAAGACGGGCATCTTATGATCATGTTCAATCTTTCTGGAATCGTATACAGAATTTAAATTTTTTCCTAGATAATTTGGTGTAGTAAGCAGCAATCGGTTCAGTTTATTACTAAATATGCTAAATTTTTACAAGATGCAGTAAAGTACCTATGCAAAAAACGACCAGTTTTTTAAACCTAAGCTAAGAAATTAGGTGAATAAAGCATGAACTGGAAAGATGCGCTTGAGCTTTCAAGAAGTATATTTGAAAATGTGCACAAAAATATAAGCAAACTCGTTGGAAAAGAAGAAGGTAGCAGAAGAGTTGATCCGAAAAGGGAGACTAAAGTCATTGATAAGGTTGCCGAAGATACAGCATTGGATATTTTGAAAAGCTACGATGTTACAGTAGTTACTGAGGAAAGTGGAGTAGTTGGAAATGGAGAAATTTATGTAGCTTTGGATCCAATTGACGGAACATACAATGCTACAAAAAATATACCTATATATTCAATCTCTATTTGTTTCTCTAGGAGTAAATTTATAAAAGATATATTCTTTGGTTACGTAGCAAATTTAGCGACTTGCACAGAATATTGGGCTAATAGCTCTTGTGCATTCAGAAATGATGAAAAAATAAAAGTCTCAAACAAGCATAATTTAGAGGATTGTAACGCAATAGTTTACTTTCCAGTGCCAAACTTATTGAAATTATCTAGGCTCAAGTTTAAGAGAATTAGAACCTTTGGTAGCGCTGCGCTGGAAATTTGCTTCATAGCAGATGCCTCTTTTGATTGCTTTATAGATATAAGGGATAAAAACGGATTAGGCATTTTGAGAGTATTTGATATTGCTGCTGGTGTTTTTATTGCAAAAAAAGCAGGAGCAATCGTAACCGATGAAAAAGGAAAATCTATAGACAATAAAGAAATAAAAATAGGTGAAAAATTTAAGCTAATTATAGCAAACAAGCGGTTACATAGCAAAATAGTAGAAATGTTAAAAGCTTAAATTGCTTAATTTTCCGAAAAATTTTAAATTTAAAAATGTTAACCCTGCAAGGAGTGTTAAACTAAATGAAAGCTGCAGTAATTTTTAAACCAAAGTCTCAGGAAATTAAAAGTGAAATCGAAAAGAAATTGCTTGAAAAGAAAATAGAGTACAAGATTTTCGAAAATCCTGCCAAGGAAATGGAAAAATTTGATTTTATAATAAGTGTGGGTGGAGATGGTACAATTCTTAGAATTTTGCAGGAAATAGATGATTGCCCTCCAATTCTTGGAGTTAATACTGGCAGAATTGGATTATTAACACAGATATCTCCACAAGATTTCGGAAAAACCCTTGATAAAATTTTGAACAACGAACTTGAGATAGAGGAGTTCATGAGATTAGACTGTAAAATTGTTAAGGAAACGGAAAAAGACATCTTAAGAGCCACAAATGAGATTGCAGTTTTAACAGCCTTGCCGGCTAAACTCATTGAACTATCAATTTTTGTGGATGGTATGCTAGTTGACTCCTTAAGAGGGGATGGTCTTCTTGTTTCAACCCCCCTAGGTTCTACAGCTTATGCTCTCTCGGCAGGAGGTCCTATAATCGATCCATCACTAGATTCCTTTTTAATAGTTCCTGTGGCACCCTTTAAACTTAGGTGGAAGCCTTGGGTTATAAATCCTAAAAGAAAGATTAAAATTATTTTGCATCCAGATAAAAATGCATTAGTTGTAGCCGATGGCCAAAAAGTCGTAAAAATAGAACCTAACACAGAATTGTTGATTTGGAAATCCAATTATCCAATTAGATTCTTCAAAATAGGAGAAAGATTTGAAAGAATAGCTAGAAAAATCGAAGAAATAAAATAAACCCCTCATTCAAGTCTGTTTAATATATCGTTAGCGATGTTCTCAGCTTTACTAATTATCTTTTCTTCATCAACTGTTAAAATTTCTCGATTGCACATTACTAATTCTCCACCAATAATTGAATGTGTAACATCACAGTAGCCAGAGTAAGCTATGCTATAAACTGGATTATACATGGGCACCAAGCTTATACTTTTTTTATTTATTAATATTAAATCAGCAAGAAAACCTTTCTTTATATTTCCACCTTTTAATTTATAGGCTTTGTAACCGTTTTTTGTTGCCATTTTTAGCGCATCTATAGCTTTTAACACATCAGCTTTACATGTGATATACTTCTGTAATAGCAATGTCATTTTTATCTCCTCAAAAAGATTATACGAGTTATTTGACGCACCACCATCTGTACCAAGGCAAACATTTATACCAATATTAATCATTTTATATACTTCTGAAATTCCAGAAGTTAGCTTTAAATTGCTAACTGGATTATGTACAATGCTGACCTCTCTTTTCTTAAGAAGCATTATTTCATCATCGGTTATCCAAACAGCATGAGCTAGAATTGTGTTAGAATCTAGGAAGTTTATGTCATCTAAAAGTTGTATTGGTCTTTTTTTATATTTTTCTAATACAAAGTTAACTTCATCTTTGGTCTCGGAGACATGCATATGTACTAAAGTGTTATATTTTTTAGCAGCAGTTTTTACTTGTCTTAGAAAATCTAATGAACATGTATATAATGCATGTGGCCCAAATATAACCTTAATTTTTCCATTTGACCTATTATTCCATTTTCTTAGGAATTCAGTTCCTATTTTTAGCTCTGTTTTTGCCCTGCTTTCATCCCATCTATCAGCCATTCCATAGCTAAGAATAGCTCTAATTTTTGACTCGCTTACAGCTTTTGCGACTTCATCCATATGAAAGTACATATCGTAGAAAGCTGTTGTCCCAGATTTGATCATTTCAACTATACCTAATAAGGCCCCATAGTACACATCTCTAGGTTTTAGCTTGCTTTCAATTTTCCAAATTTTATCTTTTAACCAGCTTTGTAATGGTAAATCTTCTGCTAGTCCTCTAAAAATACACATAGCAACGTGTGTATGAGCGTTAAATAAACCTGGCATTACAAGTTTATCTGATGCATCAATGAGAGTCTCCCCTTTTATATTTTCTTTGCCCACATATTCAATTATACCTTTTTCTATACCTATGTTTGCTTTAATGAACTTATCATTGATTAAACAGAGCCCATTCCTAATTACAAGATCATATTCATTCATCTTATACTCCTCTAATTTTTTTAATAATCTCTTTAGCAAATTCAAGCCTTATTTTTCCAGATTTTACCATCTCATTCGCGACTATATCTATCTCATCATCTTTAGCACCAGCCATTATAGCTATTGTTTTTGCATGAAGTCTCATGTGCCCTTTTTGTATACCTTCTGTTACTAATGCTCTCAATGCTGCGAAATTCTGAGCAAGACCAACTGCAGCTAAAATTCTTGACAGCTCGCTTGAAGTTTTGACACCCAATATTTTTAAGCAAATCCTCGCTAAAGGATTTGCACTGATAGTGCCTCCAACTGATCCCACCGAAACTGGCAGCTCTATTACACCTATGAGATCTCCATTATTTGTTCTCTCATATCTGGTGAGAGGTTTATAGCCATTAATGGCTGAGTAAAAATGCGCCGCAGCTTCAAGAGCCCTGTAATCATTTCCAGTAGCCATAGCAACAGCGCAAACACCATTCATTATACCTTTGTTGTGCGTTGCACATCTAAAAGGATCTGCTTTAGCAATGGCATAAGCATCTAGAATCTTATCCACTACTTCCTCTCCTCCTATTTTATCCTTATCAAAAACGGCTTTGGCATAAGCCATTCTATACACGCAAAGGTTTGATAAAATTCTGAGAATAGCTTTACCTCCAGTCAGTTTCTCGATAAGCGGAGCAACTTTTTCACATACTGTGTTTACGAAGTTAGCACCCATAGCATCTCTTACATCTATTAACAAGTGAACAGTGAGAACCTTCCCCCTTTCCGTTTCTAGTACTCTTACTTTTAAATCCTTACAACCGCCTCCCAGTTTTATTATTGTTGAATCTATGTCATTAGCATTTCTGATTATTTCATCCTTGTTTCTCAGAATTTCAAATTTTGCAGATTCTGGATTCTCGACTTTTAAATGAATTTGACCGATCATTATTGGATCTGTGACGTTTGTCTCGAATCCTCCCTTGAATCTTGCCATTTTTGCTCCATTGCTGGCTGCAGCTACTACACTCGGCTCTTCGATTACCATAGGTATTAAATAATCCTTACCATCTATTAGAAAATTCGTAGCAATACCAATAGGAAGCTCGAATGTACCAATTACATTTTCTATCATTCTGTTAGCCAAATCTAGAGATAATCCCCCTGTTTTTAAAATTAAACTTTGCTCATTCTCATCAAGTTTACAAATTTCGGCAATTTTTTCCAATCTTTCTGTGACAGTTAGTTTATAAAATCCAGGAAGCCTGGAAGTCATCATAGCGGAAATGTAAGAATTTAGATACTTTAAAATTTTGCTATTTTTCTTTAAGAAACTCTGAAAATAATAAAAAGCGGAATTAAATTGCTATGAACATAATTTAACTCTGTAATCTACCTTGTAGCGATTTTAAACTGACATAAAGCTTGTAAGTAAAAATTTTTCCACTATTTGCTAAGAAATTATTAAGCTAGAATTTAAACTAGGCTATTTCTTTTCACACTGAAATGTAAAATTGTCGTAAAGATCATTTGTGTTTATTCTTAACTTTATGCTCTGTTTTTTAATTTAATATCTTCTCCAGCTGAATTACTTTTGCGAAAGTGTGGGACTTCCTTAGAAATTATAATTTAAATAAAATTTAATATATTTTAAATTAAAATTTTTCAAAGCCATTATTGTTTATAAAAAAAATAGGCGAATTTAGCAATTATTTATATGAATTATCTTTTGAACAATTATTACGAATAACAATGATAAAATTTATTTCAAGTTTACGTTAAAAGCCAAAGGAGGTGTAACGCATTGATAGAAATTAGATTCCATGGAAGAGGTGGACAGGGAGTAGTTACATCTGCCGATATTTTAGCAGTTGCAGCATTCAAGGAGGGTAAATATACTCTCTCCTTTCCAATGTTCGGTGCCGAAAAAAGAGGTACACCAGTTTCATCGTTTCTAAGGATATCAGACAAACCAATAGTTGTCAGGGATGAAATTTACAATCCAGATTATGTCGTTGTTTTAGATCCAACTGTGATGGACTCAGTTAAAGTTGCAGAAGGTATAAAAGAGAATGGTATGATTATTGCAAACTATCCTAGATCGCCAGAGGAATTAAAAAGGAAATTAGGCGTTAATGTAAAGACAATAACAATTAACGCTACTAAATTAGCAATAAATATCTTAGGAAGACCAATCACAAACACAGCAATGGTTGGGGCGTTAATTGGAGCAACAAACTTGGTTAAGCTTGAAACTTTAAAAGAAACAATTCTTGAATGGTTCGAAAATAAGGAAATTGCTGAAAAAAATGTAAAACTTGTTGAAACTGCTTATAATATGATTAAAAAAGGTGAAAAAGTATGAAAATAACAATAGGTGCGGTTTCAAAGCCTTTGGAATCATTAAAGGTACACACTGGTGATTGGGGTACGGAGTATCCAATAATTGATGAAAATAAATGCGTAGGCTGCGGGGAATGTGAACTTTATTGTCCAGATTTGTGTGTAAAATTAGTAGAAAAAGATGGAAAAAAAGTTGCAAAGGTTAATTATAATTATTGCAAAGGATGTGGAATTTGTTCCAGTGTTTGCCCATCAAATGCCATTAAAATGGAATTAAAGGAAATATTCAAGACATAGGTGATGGTAGATGGTAAAGAAAGTAGTTAGAGGTTTTTATTCTGTAGCTTACAGTGTTAAGTTGTGTAGACCAAAGGTTATTTGTGCATACCCAATAACGCCGCAAACTGAAATAGTTGAAAGATTAGCTGAAATGTACGCAAATGGAGAGTTAGAGGGTTGCAAATATATTACTGCAGAATCCGAATTTGGAGCAGCATCAATTTTAGTCGGAGCATCGGCAACTGGAGCTAGAACATTCACTGCTACTTGTTCACAAGGGTTAATGCTCATGAGCGAAGTTCTATGGAATGCTGCAGGAATGAGATTACCTATAGTAATTGTTAATACGAACAGATCAGTATCTGCGCCTCTGAGTATATGGAATGATCACCAAGACAGTCTAGCATTAAGAGATGCTGGAATTATGCAGATGTATGTAGAAAACAATCAGGAAGTTCACGATGCTATACCTCAAGCGTTCAAGATTGCCGAAAATAGAAAAGTGCTTCTACCTTTTATGGTTTGCATGGATGGCTACAAGTTAACTCATGCGTATGAGCCAGTGGATTTGCTTGATCAGGAATTAGTAGATCAGTTTCTACCAGAATTTGACCCACCCATGAAATTGACCACAAAAAATCCATTAACGTTCGGCAGTTATACTCCCCCATCATATTATATGGAATTCAGAATTGCTATGCACAGAGCCATGGAAAGAGCAAAAGATGTAATGCTTAAAGTCTTTAAAGAGTGGGCTGAAATTACTGGAAGAGATTGGGGAGGATTAATTACTCCAGAGTATGATTCTGGAGAAGTTTCAGTAATTACATTGGGTTCATTAGTGGGTATGGTTAGAGAAGTAGTTAAAGAACTTAGAAATGAAGGCTACAGCGTTAATTTCATTAAACTCAGGGTATTTAGGCCATTTCCTACAGAAGATTTAAGAAAAACTCTTGAACAAAGTAGTAAAGTAATAGTATTTGAAAAATCAATATCTCTTGGACATGAGGGTCCTGTAGGAATGGAAGTAAAGAGTTGTATATTTGGCAAGCAAGTAGAATTCTATGATTTCGTTGTTGGATTAGGAGGCAGGGACTATCCCAAAGATGCAATTAGAAAAGCAATACTGGATGTTTATGAGGGTAAGAGAAAACCAGGTTTGTATTTTGATGGTTATAAAGAATTTGAGGAAATAAGTCTATAGGGAGGGAATTTTATGTACTTCGGTTCAGGACATTCTGCTTGTCCTGGATGCGCTTTACCAATAGCTGTAAAAAGTGTACTTAATGCTTTAGATGGTAAATGCTTTGTAGTGAACTCAACTGGATGCCTGGAAATCATAAGTTCACAGTATGGGAAAAGTGCCTGGGGAGTACCGTACATTCACTCTCTGTTTGAAAATGCTGCGGCTGTAGCAGCAGGAATAGATGCAGCTTTGGAAGTTTTAAATAGAAAGGATGAAGGTCATGTGGTGGTGTTCGCTGGAGATGGAGCCACAGCAGACATAGGCATTGGTCCACTTTCTGGCATGTTTGATAGAGGACATGATGTACTCTATGTTTGTTTAGACAATGAAGCTTATCAAAACACAGGAAATCAGCAAAGTGCGTTAACACCACCTGGAAGCTTCACGACTACAACACCCGTTGGAAAGTTAATGCCTGGTAAACTTGGAAGAAAGAAGGATATGATTAGTATAGCAGTAGCACACGGCATACCGTATGCAGCTACGGCATCAGTTGCATATCCAAGAGACATAATTAGAAAGGTGAAAAAAGCAGTGGAGTTTAAAGGTCCTAAATATCTGCAAATACATTGTCCATGCGTAACTGGTTGGGGTTTGGACAGTAAGCTTGTGATAAAGGTTGCTAAGCTGGCTATAGAGACTGGACTTTATCCAATAGTTGAATTCGAGAATGGAAAATTAACAAGAGTTATGAAAATAAAGAGAAAACCGGTAGAGGAATATCTAAAATTACAAAGAAGATTTAAACACCTTTTTAAACATCCAAAAGGTGAAGAGGTTATAAAATTCATACAAAGCATAGCTGATGAAAACGCAAAACGGTATGGATTAGATCTTTGAAGGACTTTAATGTAAAATTTAAAGCTATAATTTTTTGATTAGCCTTTTATTATTCTATTTTTCAAACTTTTACATACCTTTCGCAAAGATTAACTTCTAAAGCATATTATTTGTTAGAAAGCTTATTTGTTAGAAAGCATCATTAAAGAATAGTGAGAAATATGAACAAAAAATTGGTAGTTCTAACAATTATTGTGGTATTAATAATAGTTCCAACGTTTTTACTTTATTACTATTTTCTCTCTCCAACATATGACATCACGTTGCAACTAGAAAGAGCAGGAATGTGTGGTGAATTTGGTAAAGCAAAAGTGGAGTACGTTAGAACTGAAAAAGACACCTTAGAGTTTAGTGCAATATTTTATCCATACTGTAATGCCAATCCCAACAAAAACCTTTTTGCTGAATGCGAAATAAAGGGGAATACAATCATGGTAAAGGCCATATTTAATGACACTGTGGTCACTAAGTGTTTATGTCCTTTTAGGATAAAAGGAAAAATATCAAAATTAGGAAAAATGTCGTACAATTTCTCAATTATGTTTGAAAACAAATATGCTCAGCACACAAGAATTATTTATAGTCAAGTAATCAAAATAGAAGATAAAGAGAAATTCTATCCAGAAACGCTTGACATAAGTGTAAAACCAGATTTAGGAGAATATCTTAAAAAAGGAAAAAACTTGACAAAAATTAGACTTGAAAGTGTTGATTTAAAACTGTGTAAATTAAACCAGACGTGTCCTCCTTCAAAATTTAGAGAACTCGTAGGAATCGAGATAAGCGGTACAGTTAAAAATGAATACAGCGAACCGTATTACATTTGTCTTTATGCATTAGCTTACGATTCTATGGGAAACATAATAGGAAAAAGTGTTGATTTTGGACCAGTTTGCGGTTTAACGGTTTTATACTTGCAAGCAAATGAGTCAGGGAATTTTAAGCTTCACGTTAAGATGGAATGGAAAATTAAACAGATAGTAATCCTCGTAGGATGTTTAAGTAAAATTCCTCCTCCCTAAGCACCGAAAAAATGAGTTAGAAGAATGACTAAGAAAGATAATTTGAATGAATTATGGATAAATGTGGGAAAATATAGAACCAGATTCATTGCTAAAGGAGTCGGACAGCCGCTTATTTTAGTTCATGGTCTAGGTAGCTCACTGGAGACTTGGAAGCACAATATAGATTATTTTTCGAATTACTTCCGAGTTTATGCACTGGATATGCTAGGATTTGGTTTTGCTGATAAACCAAGAATAGATTACAAAATTGACATCTTTGTTGAGTTTTTAAAGGATTTTCTGGATGCTTTGAAGTTATATTCGGTTAATCTAATTGGAAATTCATTGGGGGGTTTAATAGCTCTACTTTTTTCATTAAAATACGAGTCTAGAGTGAATAAATTGATTTTAGAGTCAGCATCAGGTTTAGAGACAGAAGCTAGGGATATTATCAAATCCTTTATGGGTGACTGGTGGACTTTAAGTAAAATAAAAAATTTCTACAAAATTGTATATTATCGGCCAATAATTGATGAAAAAACGCTTGAGTCCCGTTTTGAATTGATCAACAATCCAGATGCGAAATATGCTTACATATCTACATTAAATATGCCCAGAGATTGGGCGGATTTGCCTGAGAAATTAAAAGCATTTAAAAAACAAACATTAATCATATGGGGTAAAAATGACAAAATAATACCAGTAAAATATGCATATGAATACCACAGACTTATAGAAAACTCAAAATTAGTAATATTTGATGAAACGGGACATGTACCTCATGCTGAAAAGCCAGAGGAGTTTAATAAAGTCGTAGTAGATTTTTTGATTCGATGAGCAATTAAAAATAAAAAATTGGAAAAGTTGTCCAGCTCAGAACTCAATACCCTCATCACAAATTAATTTCAGTGGGGCCCTTTCATCATCGCTGGACATGATTTTCTTATTTGTTTTTTAAAATAAAATTAACTCGTTTTTAAAGCTTTTTTAAAGCTGGGGACTATTTTAAAAATAAAAATTTAAAAAAGGACCAAAGAAGCAAAATACCCAGCTATAGCACCCGCATTTATAAATGGCAAACCAGGATAAGCTCCTGGTCTTTTTTCTGTTAAAATAAGCAGTATTGATAAAGCTAGTAACCCTCCTAACATTGAAAACAGCGCCGGCATCTTAAATATGAGAAAATAGTCAGAGTTTGAGAAAACTTGGGCAGAAACCACTAGCATGTTTGGTATAACTACATCTCCAACACCCATGACGGAATAACTTCTATTTTTTAAATCGCCTTCATCTTTTCTTGGAAGAATAAAGAGAAGAGGTAACTTCATCTCGGATATTGAATCAGCTAAATCAATCATGTGTTTGGTTTTATATACAGAGATAAAATCGTAAATAGCTAAAATAATAAGTAAAACTATTATCGGTATTGGCTCCAGACTTATACCAAATATTGATGTTATTCCTACTGACAATAAAAATGCTGATAAATTTATTATCAGCAAGTTTGGCCTCTTTAACAAAAGTACTGTTACAATTAAGGCTAGTAACAGAGACAAATCTCCAAAAAACGGAGTCAATATATAGTATACAGATATAAAGATTAAGAAATACAGTATGATCTTTAAAATTAATTCAGACTTTTTTGAAAATACAAGAACAACTGCTGTGAACGATATTATAAGGAGAAAGTAAATAATCGAGTTCGTCACATCCGACGGATTTTCAAAAACGTACATCTTTGCCTCTTGATAACTAGGTGTTACTAATAATGAGCACAACGCAACTAGGAAGTATATGAGCAAAAAAACGAATCTTACGCTATATATATCTTTTCACCTCTTAATATTGCCTCTTTAATAATTCTACCAGCTTCTTTATCTTTTCTTATTTTGATTGTTCCCTTACTTCCTACTGAGGCTGTGAAAAGATATTCATCACCAGCATATATTCTAACCTTCCTTCCTTCATAACCTTCTGCATGTAAAATCCAATGTCGCGTCCCCTCTTCAACGTAGACCTCTTTTTTCCTTAATATAGGTACAACTTCCAGTTTTATTCCAAGTGATCTTTCGAGTATCTTTATCCTTCTTCCTTTTCTTCCTACAACTTTTGGTATATCGCTATCTGGTACTTTAACTATTGCCTTTTTATCACTTACAACCTCAACCTCAAACGTCGTAGTAAAGTTTCTAATTGCGGCACTAATTCTTTCTTTTAGCTCCTGTAGATACTCTTTACCTCTTTTCACTGGCATGACAACTACTTGCTCTCCATAGGTGTAAATTTCGTATTCTATCTCCTTTGTCTCAAAATCTATGACTTCAATAACAGGTCTGGCTAAATCTTCCTCAGTCATTCCATGAGGTATTTTCACTCTGAAATTCAGCTCGTAGACTTTTTCTAACTTGCCTTTATTTATAAAGATGACAGTATCTACTATTTGAGGTATTATACCAAGTTCAACTCTGCCTATTAGTCTCTGAATAGCATCTATAGCTCTAGTAGCATGTGTGACTCCAATCATACCAACTCCTGCCATTCTCATATCGGCAAAGACTTGAAAATCAGATGTTTTTCTTAGTTCATCGTATATTGTATAATCTGGTCTAACCAGAAGCAAAAGATCAGCGGTAAGTCTCATATCTCCTTCAAGTGGTGCGTATTGTGTAACTTCATCTCTAACCATTAAATCTCTGGGACTCTCCATGGTTTTAACAATGAAACCATGACTTAGTAAGTAATCCGCAACACTTGCTGCAAATGTAGATTTGCCAGCTCCGGGAGGGCCTGCAATTAGAATCCCTCTTTGTTTTTCAATGAACCTTCTTTTTAACTCTTCGCTGAGACCGTATTCATCTATTGTTAACTTTGCTACTGGTCTAACTGCAGTGATTTCCATTCTGTCAGAAAATGGTCTTTCTGCAATAGCTATTCTTAAATCTCTTAACTGTACAACAGTGGCTCCTCTTCTTTCTATCTCTACACTACTATCTTCATCTTGTCTGGCGGCCTCCAGAATTTCATGAGCTATTTCTCTCAACTCATCAACTGTCATGGGCTCATCTCTAATTTTTACTAGTTTAAGATCGCCAATTTTTCCTCTTTTTGCCATAGGTGGTACTCCTTCTCTTAAATGAACGCTGGCAGTATCTGGTGTAAAGAAAGACATGATTTTTGTATCTTTTGGATCTATTTTTCTGGCTTTAAGATAAATTGACTCTACTCCTTTCGCTAAGGCTACATAGTGTTGAACTAAATCACTTGTAACGAGTTTTGCCCTCTCTTTTTCGGCAATTTTTATTATTATGTTGTCAATTTCACCGGCTTTAGCTAGTTTTATTTGCTCGAGGGTAGGTCTCTCTCCTAAAAATTTTATTTCTATGTTTTCACTCTTTGCTATTTCTCTCAGATCCTTAATCTCTTCAAGTCCCTGAAATCCGCTCATTTTTCCATAGTTTGCTTGAGCTTGCAATTCAGCTAGAACGGCCTCTGGAATTATTATCGTTCCTTTTATAACTCCACTTTTCACTAACTCGACAACTCTCCTATCTATTAGTACACTCGTATCAACTACGAATTTCTCCATGTTTAATCACTACAACTCATTTATTTTTCTGTAAAAACAAGACCAATTTCCAGTATGGCAAGCTACACCTTTTTGTCTTACTATATATAATATTGCATCGGCATCGCAATCTACTTTAATTTCAACAATTTCTTGAATATTTCCAGAGGTTTCACCTTTTAGCCAAATTTTTTCCCTGCTTCTACTCCAGTAATGTGCAAGACCAGTTTCTAGTGTTTTTCTTAATGCATCTTTATTCGCATACGCTAGCATTAATACATCTTTTGTTTTAAAATCCTGCACAACTACGGGCACTAGACCTTTTTCGTCAAATTTAATTTTATTTATATATGTATTGAAATCACATCTTCGCGTTTTCAACTTTACATCCCTCTTTTTTAAATGCAAGGAGTAGTCTCTCAAAAATTTCCTTATTTTTACCTCTTGATTTTCTATATAACCTTTCAACTATAAGCTCTGGCGTGCTTCTTCCAAGAATACCAAATTTAGGTTGCCTATCTACTATCAGATTGAATTTTTCATCCAGTCCACTAGCTTCTATTCCGTCCACCCTTGCAAAATCTACTAGTTTCATAAGTTCTCCGCCAAGATGAGTAACTATTACAACTAAGTAGTTTTTCTCATGCATTATTTTTAGGAATTCAGCTATCAACTTTACCGCAGCTCCAGGCTCGGTTACAGCTTCAAACTCATCTATCAAAATTAATTTGGTACCATTCCCAGCAATAGCTTTTGCAAAGGATTTCAAAAGAGATTCAAATGCACCAGCACCATAGATTGATCTTTTTCTTTTGAAGAAGAACAACTCTTCTACAGGCGTAATCCAAGCTTTCTCTGCATTTACGGGAAAGCCCATTTGACCTAAGATTTGGATTTGCGCAATTAATTCCAGTAACGAAGTTTTGCCTCCACTGTTTGCTCCAGTTAAAATTACAACTCTCTCTCCTTTAGTACCCTCAAAATTGACTTCTCTAACTTCTCCAACTACATAACTTATGGGTTGTGGATCTTTTATGAAGAGATGTCTCCCATTGATAAATGCAAGTCCATTGTTTACTAGTGCGGGAAAAGAGAAATTGTTACACATCTCTTTTACAGCTCTAATGAACTCTATTTCAAATGCTAGATCTAATTCGCGTTTTAACTCTTCTATAAATGGATATATTTTTTCTATAATTTCTCTGCTCTTTTTATACATTTCTATGGATATGTCCTCCTCAATTTGCTTTTTTATAAGTTCAAGCTTTTTTAGATCTATTTCAACAGGGTATATTGTCTCTTTTGAAAATATTTCAATCGGATATCCAAACACATCGTACAGTTCTGCCTCGCACTTTGAAATTTCATCTAGAATTAATCCTTCTATTTTTCTAAACTTTTCTGGCATTTTATATCCAGATTTTAGTCCAGATATAAGCTCTAAAAACTCTTGACCACTTAAAGTAAGTGTATACTCCTTTACAATTTCTTCAATTCTTTTGTTTAACTCTTCTTTCTTTCTTAACACAATTTCATCTAATTCTTCAACTTTTCTTTTCTTTGAGAATACTTCTTCTATTTTCTTAACTTCATTCAAAATTTTTGGTGCGATGGATTCTCCTTTTATTCTTTCAGAGATTACGGATAAACTTTCTAAGATTTCTTTATTCTCTAAAAGAGTTAAAACATAACATTCTGGTACAATAAGGTGAGGTTCAACTTTGTCCAAGTCAAATCTGTTTCTTCCTATCACTAAGTAATTATCGTAAGATTTCTCGACTTTGCAAACACCCATCTTCAAGGCTTTTTCGTAATTTTCCTTGTCGACAAAGAGAGTTCTATCTGGGAAATATTTAAGTTTAAATTCAATTTTTCTAATTTTTGAAAGATAATTTTTTAATCCATCAACTTTTTTGAAATTTTCTTCAAAATATTTCTGTCTTTTAATTATTTCATCCCTGTCAACGGCTGGATAAAAGTTATCTAGATACTTTTTGCTATCTTCAAGTTGAATTCTTGATAAAACTTCTTTTAAAATTTGTTTGTAAATTATCCTTGCATCATGACTAAGCTTTAGTTTCACTTTCGATCCTAGAAATTTTTAGAAAAAATTATTAAAAAATTTAATTCTCTATTGAATACTGTAAACTATCTTTATCAGTAAGAGATTATAAAAAAATTTAATAATAATTTAGGAAATTTAAATTTACCAAAAATAAACTTAAAAAATTCGTAAAGAGTAAGTTTAGTTTAAAAATTCAGCAGATACAGCAATTTCCTGAGTTTGTCTTAGCTTTTCAAGAAGTCTTTGCTTCTTTTCACACTTAACCAGAGCGTGCTCAAGAACTTCATCTATTCTTGAAACTGGAACAATTTCAATCTTATTTTTATGTTCTGGATCCAAAGATATATCATCCAAGTTATCTTTTGGAATTATTACTTTTTTCAGACCAGCTTGAATTGCAGCTTCTATCTTTTGAGTTATGCCTCCTACTGGTAAGACATCTCCTCTAACTGATAAACTACCAGTCATAGCTACGGATTGATCAACGGGAATGTTTTCTATGGCTGAAATCACAGCTGTTGCAATACTTATACTTGCAGAATCACCTTCTACACCTTCATAGGTTCCTATAAACTGTATGTGAACGTCCATGTTTGATATATCTTTTCCTGTATACTTCTTTATTATTGCAGAAACGTTTACTACTGCCTCTTGAGCTATTTCCTGCAATCTTCCAGTAGCAATAACTCTCCCCTCTTCTTTACTTATAGCTGGAGTAACCTCTGCAATTATTGGCAAAACTATACCAGCATTAGTTCCAATTACAGCTAAACCGTTAACTCTTCCAACTTCTGCACCACCGGTCAAGAATAATTTGTAATCTCTTCTTCTCTCAATGTACTTATCAGCTAACTGTTCTTCAATTGTTCTAGCTATTTTCTTAGCTTCAAGAACATGTCTTAATGTGACTATCTTTGCTCCCTCACTTCTAGCTATATCACCAGCTGTTCTAATGAGACCACCGAGTTCTCTTAACCTCAAAGTTAAGTGATTTCTTCTACCAGCTCTTCTTCTTGCCTCTCTTATTATTTCAGCAACAGCGTATCTGTCAAAATGTGGTATTTTTTTATCTTTTGCAACTTCTTGTGCTACAAATCTTACAAGCTTTCTTCTGTTCTCAGGAGTATCTTCCATTGTATCATTCATGTATATTTCATAACCATAACCTTCAATTCTACTTCTTAACGCTGGATGCATACCCATTAAAGCGTCAAGGTTTCCTGCGGCAACTAGTATAAAATCACAAGGGACTGGCTCAGTTCTAACCATTGCACCGCTACTTCTCTCTGATTGTCCTGTAATTGGGAATTTCTTCTCCTGCATAGCTGTTAAGAGCTTTTGTTGAGACTCAATTGTAAGTGTGTTAATTTCATCAATGTAAAGCACTCCTTTGTGTGCTCTATGAATTGCTCCAGCTTCAACTCTTTCATGCGGTGGAGTTTCTAGGCCACCAGACTGGAATGGATCATGTCTAACATCACCAAACAAAGCTCCAGCATGACAACCAGTAGCATCCTCAAAAGGGGCAGTGGTTTTCTCCGCATTATTAACTAACAACTTTGGTACGTTCTTCTCTTCTTTTGGAGTGATATATCTCATTAATATGAAAAGAAAACAACCCGCAATAATTCCCCAAATAAATTGCCCCTCTAGAGCTGCATAAGTCATTATAAAGAATACAAGAAGCAAAGCCATGAAATTTCTTGCTTGAGCTTTTTTTAAAGCTTCTCTTTTATAAGCTTCAACTATCTTTTTTCCTTCTCCTGCAGGAACTGTTTTGATTTTGGGTTGATTTGGGTCATCTGGATTAGGAAAGACAAGGATATCCTCTAGTTCCTCTTTTGGTAATAATTCTGCCATAGCTTTAGCCAACATGGATTTTCCAGTACCAGGTGAGCCTATTAGCATTACATGTCTTTTTTGCACAGCAGCCTTCTTTATAGCCTCAACAGCGTGATCTTGTCCAATTACTTGATCTATTAGCCTCTCAGGTATCTTTATTTCGGCAGTAGTTTTAAACTTTAAACCTCCAACAAGCTCGTCAACTTCCTCTTCTGTCAAATAGGTGTTATTTTCATTCATCATCTTCCTTAATTTAAGTAGATTTTTTAGCTTAAATAAGTTCTGGAAGTTATAAAAAATTAAAAATAGCCTCAGCGAGCTTTTAAATAATCTTTAAGAGCATATCTTTGAAAAATTAAAAGATAAGCTAACATTTTTTATGAAGAAAAGAAATTTTTAAATGATTAAAGTTGGCAGTTAAATATTTCAGCTTAGGAAGCAAAAATCTCTCTCCTTTTATTTACTTTTTGCGATTAGATTTCTATATCAGAGCTTATGAATTTAAAAGCCTTGTTATTCTATATCTTCCGTTAAAAAGCAACTTAAATTAATTACGAAGCTAAATTCTAATTGTAAATAAATTATACTACTTCTTTGAAACTGAGGTTCATTTTTACTCCTATTGGCTATCAAATAAAAGTTTTTAATCATATTTTAAATCTTAGATTTCCTTATTAGTTTGTTAATTTTAATGGAGAAAAAATTGTGTTAATATTAAATTAATTAAAACAAAGACTGCTTGTGAAATTTTTATAATAGAAATCG